>Ga0371490_1001732_pt1 | contig 10764 bp, 9 predicted proteins | sample MB2SIPfraction_FD_207959 | JGI IMG/M metagenome (GOLD analysis project Ga0371490, IMG submission 207959) | Lab enriched peat soil microbial communities from McLean, Ithaca, NY, United States - MB28FN SIP fraction | ecosystem: Environmental > Terrestrial > Soil > Wetlands > Peat | place: USA...
CCAACGGCAACTACCTGTACGTGACGGATAGCCGGTCCACCTACACGGTTCCGGCTTCGGGCGGCGCGACGACGCCGAACATCTTCGGCTTCAACACGACGAGCACGGGCGTGCTGGATGCGATGCCGGATTCGCCGTTCAACGAGAATGCCAGCCAACTCACGGGCATCTATCCCAGCGTTCCGGTAGGCGGGGCGACGAGCCACGACAACCGCTACCTGTTCATCATCAACCAGGGTTCGCACAGCGTTTCGGCATTCAAGATTGCTACTTCGCTGAACCCCGGCGAACTGACCGAGGTTCTGGGTTCGGTGACGACGGTAAACGGGGTGTCCACTTCCACAGCCTCTCCGTTTGACTGCGGCGCGGGCTGCTCGACGCCGTCGTTCGGCATCGTCGCGCCGAGCAACAACGCCTTCTACCTGATGGATGAGAACGCCAACATGATCTTCCAGTTTGCAATTGACCAGAACACGGGCCGACTGCGCCAGATGAGCCCCGCTTCGGTCAGTGCCGAGGGTGGCCCGACCTGGATCACCGTTAAGTAGGTGCAGGGAATGAATCGTTGGTCTCTGATTCTTACGATGGCGCTGGCGGCGCTGCTGGCGGGGTGTGGTTCCTCGACCAGCAGCAGCACGCAGGCGCCCACGAATACCACCTACTCGGTATATGTGACTCCGGACCGCTTGCCGCTGAATGCGGGCGACTATGCCAGCATTAATGCAATTGTGGAGGTGTCGGTACTGAACTCTACGCCGAAGCCAATGTCGCCGCAGCCGACACTCAAGTTCTACTCCTCGGACTCACGGGTGACGGTTTCTCCCGCGGGCTCGGTTTGCGCCGGGCAGTGGGACAGCCGCTATATGATCTGCACAGCTCCCAGCACGCTGCCGGATGGGCCGGTGACGATCACGGCCTATGCACCTTCGCAGAACGTGAGCGGCACCACCGAGATCTGGATGCATACGCGCGCCGCCAAGATCACCTTGTGCGCGCCGACCAGCGGTCCGATTACACAGAGCTGCGGTACACGCGCAAGCGAGGGCACCTATCCTTCCGCCACCAACTGCGTGAGCGCCAACAACTCGGTGCGCTACTTTGCCACGGCCTACGACGCGGGCGGGAACGTGATTCCCAACTGCGCCGACGGCATTGTGACAGGCTGCGTGAATGACCTGGATTACTCCTGGTCCACCTCCAATTCAACCGTGGCCTTTGCCGGCGAGTACGGCGGCGTGGGAGCGCGCAATTCGGGCGTGGCCAATATTTATGCCGAGCTGAATGGCACGCTGAGCGTTCCGCTGGCCTTTGCCAGCTGCCCGCCGGCGGGAATCGTGCTGGCCAGTTCGGCCTACACGAAGACCGGCCCGGTGGCGCCGTTTTCCACCGCTGACCTGACCGGCCTGAACAATGGCGGCCAGGTGTACTTCACGACCATTGAAATGGTGGACGCGAACGGCAACCAGCTGCCCACCAGCCAGATGGACAACCTGACGTTGAGCTGGCTGAGTTCGGATCCGCTGAACGGCAGCTTTGCCCAGGTTATCCCGCTGACGGCACGCTTCGGAGCATCCACGTCGGGACGCACACTGCTTTCCGCCTCCTGCACGCCGAGCAACAACTGCAACAGCGCGGAGGCGAACTTTGTTTCGCCCTCCGGGCAGGTTGTCACCAGCGAACAGGCGGGCTTCGGCTACCCGGTATACAGCAACGTGGTCGGCGCCACCATCCAGGGGACGACGGCCAGCACAGTGCTGGTGACGGGCACAACCTTTGCCGATGGCGTGACGCCCACCCATGAACTACTGGCCTACGACTCGGAATCGCTGGGTTTGACTCACACCGTGGCGCTGGCCAACATCCCCAACTCTCTGGTGGTGGCCCCCAACGGCGCCATCGCCTACGTGGGCAGCGACGCCGGACTGATGGTGGTGAACCTGACGAGCTACGAGTCCGGGACCATGACCTTCCCGATCACAGGTGGGCTGAACACGGACGTGATCACGGGCAAGGTGCTGGGTGTCAGCCATGACAGCCGCTATGTGATCGTGAGCGACACGGCCAACGGTCTGGTCTTCTACATTGATACGACCGGCACCAAGGCGGCTGTGCGCTACACCATCCCCGGCATCAACGCCGTGACCTTTGCCAACGACGAGAGCAACACCTGGATTGCCGGCACCAGCGGCGTGTACGTCTACCAGAGCAACGCCTTCATTCCGACGACTTACAACCAGAGCAGCAACGTGACGGCGCTGACCTGGTTGCCGGACGGGCTGAGCTACTTTGCCAGCGGCACGAAGCTCACCAACTATTCGACCTGCAACGATCAGAACCCGCAGACGAATGCGAGCTACCCCGCGCCGGTGAACATGGACAGCACGGCCCTCAACGGTACGCCGCAGGCCTTTGGTTACAGCACCAGCCTGGGCGAGTGGGTGAAATACACGCTGACCGACAGCTCAGAGCCAAGTGTGGCTACGCCGGTGGGCAACGTGTGCAGCGCCTCGGTTGTGGTGGGGGCGCCGGTGGTGGCCGCAAGCACGCTGCAATGCGCACCGACGCAGATCAACTTCTCGCAACGGCTGCAGCAGGAGTTTGTCACCGGAGTGAACCCGTCCTGCGGAACCGCCGAGAGCGTGCTGCACGCCTACGACGTGAGCTCGAACAGCGAATTCACGCTGGCGGCCAGCAGCCCCATGGTTCCACTGAACGGCGGGGTGCTGTATGACGGACGCGAACTGTACATCGGCACCTGGGACGGTACGTCCACTGCTGCCTTGCATCGTTTCAATCTATTGACCACTACGGGCACACAAGGTACGCGGGCCGAGGATATTACGCCCATCTCGGTACCGATCGTTCCCGGCTTCGTCGCGGTTGTCCCCAAGTAAAGGAGAGAGTTTTGAAATCCAAGCTGATATTGATGATCGTGGTGGTGGTTGCCCTGGCCGGCATGGCACAGGCACAGGGTGTGATGTCCAACGTTTCGATTGGCGTGGGACTGCAGGGCGTTTTCGCCGGGAGCACGTATACCAAGTCCACCCTTAACCTGGGCGAGTATCCGACGACGCAGTCCACCACAAACTCGGTAGGCGCGTTGGTCGATGCGCGCTATGACTTTGGCCGACACAGCGCGCTGGGCCTTGCCTTTACCCTGAACCGCAACACGGAGTACTTCTCAAACTCCTATGGCACGACTTACAAGGTGCAGACGAACAACGGCGAGGTCATTGGCACCTACATCTTCCGCCTGCCCTCGAATGAACGCGTGAAGCCTTATGCTGCCTTCGGCGGCGGCCTCATCCGCTTCAATCCGAACAACAACAACAACACGGGCACCAACCCGTCGTCTAGCACCAAGATGGCATTTGCCTACGGCTTTGGCACCGACCTGAAGTTTAACGACAAGTGGGCCATCCGCCTGGCCTACCGTGGCCTGGTGCGCACGTCGCCCAACTTCAAGGTGAGCACCAGCGATCCGACGGAGACCTTCGGCACCAACCTGAAGACCCACGTCGCCGAGCCCTCGATCCAACTGGTGTACCACTTCTAATCATCCCGGCAGGATTTGCCGCACAAAGGGCCGGAGCCATGCGCTCCGGCCTTTTTGCGTGGCTGCGCGGAGTGAGCAGACACGTGATGAAAGTGGCATCGCGGCTGGGGCTTGACAGCGGCTTTGCTAGAATCGGCGCATGAGCGAGTTGGGCAAGACCTTCCTGATGATCGGCCTGGTGCTGGCCGGGCTGGGCGCGGCCATGCTGCTGGCCGGGCGCATCGGGCTGCCCCTGGGACGCCTGCCCGGCGACCTGCACTGGCGCAGCCGCAGCGGGCAGACGCAGGTGTACTTTCCGCTGGCGACATCGCTGATCCTGAGCGTTCTGCTCAGCCTGTTGATGTGGCTGCTGCGCGGCTGGCGGAGGTAGTCCGGCCACGCGCTCGGCGGAATGCTTGCTTCCCCTTCGCCGCCTGATAAACTTCCCAACGTGGACGAACCGCAGTTCAGTTTTTCATTCAATCCGGAAGCCTCCCCTGTGGTGCCGGAGCGCCGCATCTACGGCGTCGGCGAGCTGGTGAGCAGCGTGCGCGGACGGCTGGAGCAAAGCTTTCCCGACGTGTGGGTGCAGGGCGAAATCAGCAACCACCGTCCGGCGGAGAGCGGACACCTCTACCTGACATTGAAGGACGGCGACGCGCAACTGCGTGTAGTGATGTTCCGCAACCAGGCAAGGCTACTGAGATTTCGTCCTGCCAACGGAATGGCAGTGCTGGTGCGTGGCCGCGTGACCCTGTACGAGGCTCGCGGCGAGCTGCAGATGATGGCGGAGTTCATGGAGCCGATGGGCGCCGGCGCCCTGCAGGTGGCCTTTGAGCAGCTCAAGGCTCGGCTGGCAGCCGAAGGACTCTTTGACCCGGCGCGCAAGAAGACCTTACCCGCTCTGCCACGGCGCATCGGCGTCATCACCTCGCCGCGCGGAGCGGTGATCCAGGACATTTTGAACGTGGTGCGGCGGCGCCACCAATCGCTGGGAGTTCTGTTGTATCCGGCACTGGTGCAGGGTGAAGGCGCGGCCGAAGAGCTTGCGGCCGGCGTGTGGTATTTCAACCAGCAGGCGACGGGCTCGGCACACGCGGTGGATGTGATTCTGCTGGCGCGCGGCGGTGGCAGCCTGGAGGACCTGGCGGCCTTCAACGACGAGGGGCTGGCGCGGGCGGTGGTGGCCAGCAAGTTGCCGGTGATCTCCGCCGTGGGGCATGAGACGGATTTCACGATCTGCGACTTTGTGGCCGACCTGCGGGCTCCCACGCCTTCGGCAGCGGCTGAGATCGTGGTGCGCTCACACCATGAGATTGAAGAAGAGGTAGCTGGGCTGGCGTCCCGGCTGCGGCGGGCCATGCAGTACAAGCTGCTGTATGAACGTCAGCAACTGACGGCCCTGGCGCGGCACCGGGTATTTGCACGCATGGAAGACGCCATTGCGCGGCGGCAGCAGCGGGTGGATGAGCTGCGTTACCGGCTGGAGAGCTTGGTGCGGACTCGGCTGGGGCAGAGTGAACGGCGGCTGGAGCTGGCGCTGGCACATCTGCATCGCCGCGAGCTGGGCCAGCAGTTGCAGTTGCAGCATGGAAGGCTGGCGGCGCACACGGTGGAGCTGGCAACGGCCATGCGCTCCACCCTGCTGTGGCGGCGCACCCGGCTGGAGCAGGCGGCGGGCAAGCTGGAAGCGCTCTCGCCACTGGCGATACTTGGCCGCGGCTACTCGCTGATATTTGACGCCCGGGGCAGGCTGGTAAAGGACACTGCGCAATTGGCCACCGGCGACCTGCTGCGTGCCCAACTGGCAACGGGCGAGGTAGCAGCCCGCGTGGAGAGCCTCACACCCCCGTCGCATCCGCAAGAAAACAAAGCGCGGCCAAAAAAGGCACGCAAAGAGAAATAAATCTCCCATCCGGGAGTGGCCGAAGGGGCGCAGACCCTCTGCACGGCCCGGCACACTGCTTTACAATGGAGAATCCCCGCTGGAGAGATAAGAAATTCCATTCCCCGGCCGCGGGAGCCCTGAGAGGAGACCATGGCGACGCTTCCGCACCTGACCGGCCTTGCGCCGCACCTGACGTGGAGCTCCACCTTGGACATCCTGCTGGTGGCGTTCCTCATCTACCAGCTGTTGCTGCTGGTGCGGGGCACGCGCGCGGTGACGATGATGACCGGCGTGGGCGCACTGGTGGTGGTCTTCTACATTGCACACCTGGGCAACCTGCGCACATTGGACTGGCTGGTGGGCACCATCCTGCCCTACAGCATCTTTGCCCTGATCGTTATATTCCAGACCGAAATCCGCCAGGCGCTGGCGCGGCTGGGCCGCAAGCTGACCCTTTCCCGCGGAACCCAGAACAGCGCGGTGGACGCCTACGACGACATCGTGATGGCCGCCACCACCTTTGCCCAGGACCAGACCGGAGCGCTGATCGTGGTGGAGCGCGAGATTGGCCTGCGCACCTACATTGAGAGCGGCGTGGCGCTGGATGCGCTGCTGAGCTACGACCTGCTGGCCACACTCTTTCGTCCCAGCGCGCCACTGCACGACGGCGCAGTCATTCTGCAGAAGGACCGCATCGCGGCCGCCGCCTGCTTCCTGCCGCTGAGCATGAATCCGCTGCTCAGCAACCAGATGGGAACACGCCACCGCGCCGGCATCGGCATCACCGAGGAGACCGACGCGGTCAGCATCATTGTCAGCGAAGAAACCGGCGGCATCAGCGTGGCCGTGGGCGGACAAGTGGAACGCGACCTGACTCCCGAAGTGCTGCGCCTGCGGCTGAGCCAGCTGCTGGGCCGCTACGCTCCGACAGCGGCCGCCGGCAGCGGCACACACGCCTGGACGGCTCCGAAGGTGGTTGTGAGCGGCGAGCGCGGAGGTGATCGGTGATCAAATGGCTGCGGCACCTGATCTTCGATTACTTCGGCCTGAAGATGCTGGCACTGCTGATCGCCTGCCTGATGTGGTATGGCGTGGCCCACGACCCTGAGAGCGAGGTCTCCTTGCAGGTGCCGGTTGAGTTCAGCCGTCCGCCGCAGGGGCTGGATTACACCAGCGACGTAACTCCGCAGGTGCAGATACGGCTGCGCGGACCGGCGAGAATCCTGCGCGACATGCCGCAGGAGAGCGTGCACGCCACGGTGGACCTGCAGGGAGTGTCTCCCGGAGAACACACCTACGACCTGGACAACAGCAACATCCGCGTACCGCATGGTGTGGATGTGATGCAGGTGACGCCGAACCGATTGCGGCTGGTGTTTGATACACGCATGACACGCCAGGTGCCGGTGATTCCGCGCGTGGTGGGCATTTTGCCGCCGGGCTACCGCATTGAGACCGTGACGGCCAGCCCGGCCATGGTGACCATCGTGGGTCCGGCGCGGCATGTAAACGCCGTAGAACGCGCTGTAACCGATGCCGTGGACGTGACGGGCGTTGCCGGCAAGGCCAGCTTCCAGACCTCGGCCTACCTGCCCGATTCGCTGGTGCACATCAGCGGCAGTGGCCCGGTGCGCGTGCTGGTGACCACACAGAAAATTACCTCTCGAACCGGAGCACAATAACGTGGCAGTGAACCCCGTGGCGAAGAGTCGCCAGCTGTTCGGCACCGACGGAATCCGCGGCGTGGCCGGTGAATATCCCCTTGACCGTCCGACGGTGTACGCCATTGGCCGCGCTTGCGGCACTCGCGTGGCGCGGTTGAAGAGTGGCGCGCGCGTGCTGCTGGGCCAGGACACTCGCGAGAGCAGCGCATGGATTGCCGAGGCCCTGGCGCAGGGCTTGCGCGACGGCGGCTGCGGCTTTGCCAGCGCCGGTGTGCTGACCACTCCCGGCGTGGCCTACCTGGCGCACACTCATGGATTTGCCGCCGGCATCGTCATCAGTGCATCGCACAATCCCTGGCAGGATAACGGCATCAAGCTGTTTGGCGCGAATGGCATGAAACTGGCCGACGAGATCGAACACTCGATTGAGGCCGAGATCTTCGAGCACCTCAGCGAACTGGCCAGTCACGCACCTGTGGCGGGTGAACTGGCTGGACAGATTCTGCCGGGCGACGCCAAGCTGCGCACGGACTACGAGCAGTGGCTGGCGCAGAGCGTGGACTCGGCACTGCTGCGTCCGCTGAAGGTGCTGGTGGACTGCGCCAACGGAGCGGCCAGTTCCATTGCGAAGGAGTTGTTCGCGCGGCTGGGCGTGAAGGCCGAGACGCTGCACACCATGCCCGACGGACGCAACATCAACCTGAACTGCGGCGCGCTGCATCCCGAGTATGTGGCAGCCGAGGTGGCGCGGCGTACGGGCGAGTTTGACCTGGGCATCACGCTGGATGGCGACGCCGATCGCGCACTCTTCAGCGACGCGCTGGGCAACGTAGTGAACGGCGACGCCGTGCTGCTGCTGGCTGCACGCGATATGCAAAATCGCTCCAGGCTGGCCAACAACACCGTTGTAGCCACCACGATGAGCAACATGGGATTGGAGAAAGCGCTCTCGGCGTCGGGCATCCACATGCTGCGGGCCAACGTGGGCGACAAGTACGTGCTGGAGCAGATGCTCACCACCGGCGCGCGTCTGGGCGGCGAGCAGAGCGGACACATCCTCTTCATGGATGGCGATTCCACCACGGGCGACGGGCTGCTGACGGCACTGCGCGTGATGGAAGTGGTGGCGCGCGCAAAACGGCCTTTGCATGAATTGATTACCGACCTTAAGGTCTTTCCGCAGCAGATTCGTAACGTGAAAGTGCGCGAGAAGCTTCCCATGGACGAGTTGCCTACGGTCAAAGCAGCCATCGAAGCGGCCGAGCGCGACCTGGCCGGCAATGGACGCGCGGTGGTGCGCTACAGCGGCACGGAAAAATTGGCCCGCGTGATGATTGAGGCCGAGAGCGAGGCACTGATGCAGAAGCACGTGGCGGCCATCGCCGAAGCCTTGCAGGCTGCCATCGGTGTATAAGAGATTCGAGCTCAGCTTATTCGGCAAAGCCAGAGCACTCGGCGGAAAGGCAAATCTATGAAACGTACTCTTGCGGTTCTTTTGCTGATTGGCCTGCTGTGCGTAGCAGCGCTGGCACAGGCTGCGTCAACTCCGGCCCCTGCGGCACAGGCACAGAAGGTGATGCTGAAGGTGAATGGCGCAGTGGCAACACCGCTCGCACTGACGGCCATGGATTGGGCGAAGCTGCCGCGCGCTACGGTGGCGGCACATCGAGGCCACAAGCCGGAACTCTCACAGTTTGAGGGCGTACTGCTGAATACGCTGCTGGAAAAGGCAGGCGTGCTCGATCCAAAGAATCCGCTGAAGGGCCACGGCTATTTGCGCTATGTGCTGGTAAGGTGCGATGACGATTACAAGACGCTGTTCAGCCTGGCCGAGCTGGATGAGGCGACCGGCGCCACGACGAACGTGCTGCTGGCTGACAAGGTGAACGGCGAGCCGCTGGAGATTCGCGAGGGACCGCTGCAATTGATTGTGCCCAGCGACAAGCGCCAAGCCCGCTCGGCACGCATGGTGGTGGAGATCACCGTGGTGAGCGTGGAGTAAGAACGCGCAAACCATCTTACGGCTTCGTCCCTGTAAGAAATTCAGCCCCACCCAGAGCTGTCTACTGAGTGGGGCCGATGACCTTACGATACAGTTAAATGCAGGCGTTACACGCTGGCGACGATTTCCTCCTCTTCCTCCTCCGTTGGTTCCAGCACATCCTCGTATGCATGCTCGCCGAAGAGAGCATCGTCGAGACCCCGTACTTCATCATTTGGCTGCACCTTGACCGGCGTGAAGACGTCAATTAGCCGCAGCATTCCCAGGGTGAAGGCGAAGGCCCACACCGAGGAGAAGACGGTGGCGGCCAGTTGCTTGAAGAAGAAGACGTGATTGCCGAGCAGCAGTCCGTCCACGCCCGCCGGGTTGAAGCGCTTGTCGGCGAAGACACCCAGCATCACGATGCCGAGGAAGCCTCCGACGCCGTGCACGCCCCATACATCCAGTGCATCATCCCAGTGCAGCCAGTTCTTCAGCGCGACGGCGTAGAAGCAGACCACGCCGGAGACGATGCCGATAATCACGGCCGTTGTGGGCGAGACGTATCCAGCGGCCGGAGTAATGGTGGCGAGTCCGGCGACGGCACCGGTGAGCAGTCCAAGGAAGCTGGGCTTGTGCTCGCTCTGGCTAAGCCATGCAACCAACAACCACGTTACGGCCGCAAACGACGCGGCGATATCCGTATTGAGGAAGGCCGTGGTCGTCACCGAGTCCACGCGGAACTCGCTGCCGGCGTTGAAGCCGTACCATCCGAACCAGAGCAGTCCGGTGCCCAGTGCCACCATCGGGACGCTGTGTGGGCCGCGATCCATGACGCGGCGCTTGCCCACGTAAAGCACGCTGGCCAGTGCGGCTATGCCTGCAATGTTGTGCACCACGATGCCGCCGGCGAAATCGAGCACTCCCCACTGCTGCAGCATGCCGCCGCCCCACACCATGTGGACGAAGGGGAAGTAAACGAAGGTCAGCCATGCGGTGAGGAAGAGCATGTAGGCCTTGAAGGTGACGCGGTTGGTGAAGGCTCCGGAGATGAGGGCCGGAGTGATGATGGCAAACATCATCTGGTATGCAACAAAGACGAAGAGCGGAATCGTGTCATTGGCCGGCGAGGGCGTGGTAAGCGTGATGTTGCGCATCAGCGCGTAATGCATATTTCCGGTGATACCGTGCCAGTCTCCACTGAAACACATGGAGTAGCCATAGATGTACCAGATGACCGTGGTCCATCCCATGGAGACGAAGCTCTGGATCATGATGGCCAACACGTTTTTGCGGCCCACCAGGCCGCCATAAAAAAACGCCAGCCCTGGCGTCATTAACATCACGAGACTGGTGCACAAAAGCATGAAGCCGGTATTGCCGGTATCAAGATGCAGCATAAAGAAACCTTTCAATGGTTTGAGATAGAAGAAGAGTGCGGAGGTGACACAGATGCGGGAGAAAGACAACCGTCAGGTAATTCATAGAAAAACCGAGGCAACCGAGTAATATCTGCCGCTAATCAGGTGCCCGTCTGTGAGCCATCTCACGTCAGCTTGTGAGATGGATACGGAATGACATAGGGCTCACGTGCTAATCGTCGTCGTGGTCGCGCCCGGCTGGAATGACCGTATGTCTTGGTCGCGGCATCTTTTGATCGCCCATCATGGCCCGCCACAGAATCGCGTTGAGCTTG
>Ga0371490_1001736_pt1 | contig 10750 bp, 8 predicted proteins | sample MB2SIPfraction_FD_207959 | JGI IMG/M metagenome (GOLD analysis project Ga0371490, IMG submission 207959) | Lab enriched peat soil microbial communities from McLean, Ithaca, NY, United States - MB28FN SIP fraction | ecosystem: Environmental > Terrestrial > Soil > Wetlands > Peat | place: USA...
CCGGCCTTCTATGGGCGCGCTGATCTGTATCAAGCGGAGGGCACCGATTACCCGGACAATGCAGAGCGGTTCATGTTCTTCTCCAAGGCTGCCGCGCATCTGGCACTGCATTTGCCCTGGGGGCCGGAGGTGTTGCACGTGCACGATTGGCAAGCGGGAATGGCCGCGCTGCTGGTTCAGCACCAGCAGAAGGTGGCGGGGCAGGGCGGCAGACCCGGGATCTGCCTGACGATTCATAACCTGGCATACCAGGGGCTGTTCCCCGCCGCCAAGTATGCGCTGACGAACCTGCCCTGGGACTATTTCACCCCGGCGGGAGTGGAGTTCTACGGCCAAATGAGTTGTTTGAAGGCCGGGATCGTGTTTTCGGATGCCATTACGACCGTCAGCCCGCGGTATGCGCGCGAAATCACCACGGAAGAGATGGGTTGCGGCCTCGACGGCCTGCTGCGCCAGCGGAATAGCTCGCTCCTGGGCATTTTGAACGGCGTGGATTACGAGGAATGGAACACGATAAGCAATCCTTATCTAAAACATGCTTATACGGCGGCCGACCTGAGCGGCAAGGCGGCCAACAAGCTCGAACTGCAGAAGGAGTTCGACTTGCCCATTGATGCCGAGGTGCCGTTATTCGGGAACATTGGCCGGCTGGCGGAACAGAAAGGCGTGGAAATCCTGCTGGGCGCACTGGAGCAAATGCTTAGCTCAGGACTGCAATTCGTCGCGGTCGGCAGCGGCGCGCCGGCCTTCCAGCGTGCCTACCAGGACCTCACGCGTCGGCATCCAACGCAAGTCGCTGTCCGGATAGGATTCGACGAGGGCCTGTCGCATCGGATCGAGGCAGGCTGCGATTTCTTCCTGATGCCGTCCCGGTTTGAGCCGTGCGGCCTCAACCAAATGTACGGGCTGCGTTACGGCACCATTCCCATCGTCCGAACCACCGGCGGCCTGGACGACACGGTTATTGATATCCGAGAGGATCCCGAGAAGGCCAACGGCATCAAGTTTATCGAATACTCCGCGTCTGCGCTGGCCAAAGGCATCCGCAAGGCGCTGGCGCTCTACGAGGAACCGGAGCTATTGCATCGCTTCCGCACCAATGCTATGTCCGCCGACTTTTCCTGGAACCGAACTGTCGGTGAGTACCTGAAGGTATATGAAAAGGCCAGGTTTCACGGTGGGCACTTTGGCGACCGGAGTAGAGGAGGGTCGTAGCCGAAATGGGCGTATTATGCGGAAGATGTCCGGTGCCGTATTGAATATAACTAACGTTGTGCGAATAATATGCCCCTGCAATGCACGGAATACATGGAAAACAAGCGTTCGCCGACGTGGGGCTTGACACATCTTGAATTGGTGGCGGGTGGCTGAGTTGCATCCTTGGGGGCATGGGATTCATTTCCACTTGTTGGTTAATCGTCGGCTGGATGTTCGTGTGGTTCGGCGGGTTGTCATGCGATTGGCAGGATTCCCGAACGGGTTAGTTTCTGCCAAAGCGTAATGAGATTGGGGACCTCTTGAAGCTTGCTCTGGGCCAACTTGAGGCACGGGGTGGCGGTCTCCTGGTTTAGCGTTTCGCGTTCTCCCACATGGAGACTCCGTTTTGAACAACGGAAGAAAACACCATAGGAGGGCGCGCTGTTGCTGGTCTCGGTCCACCGCCCCACTCAGGAGGATTCGTTCAACTCACTTTCGATTTCTCGGTGGCGCAGCGTAACAGGTCGGATGGGGATACCGTGAGGCAGCACAGGTTGCTTGAAGGAAGCGTGTGAACTTAGAAACGGGCACTGCGGGACGCAGAGTGGTAAAGGAGCTTGCCCAAGGGCGGCGAGGTGATAGTCTTCGGAATGGAATTGTAAAGCATATGTGGAAGGGTGGAAATGTGGCAGTGATGAGCGCGCTGGCTACGTGCTTGGTGATGGGCTGTGCTGTGCCGCGTGCGGGGCCGAAAAGGGCGCTGAAAGTTCCATCACCTGAAGGGGCTAGGCAGTCGTCTGGAATGGAAGACACAAACGCGGGAACCATGTCGGTCATCGAGGCGTCACGTAATAGCTGTGTGTTGGTAGAGCGTGGGCCGGGCCGGGGAACCGGTTTTTGGCTCACAACACAGCACGTTGCGACCTGTTTCCACGTTGTAGGTAAGACAACCGTAAACGACACGAATGTTCCGAGTGGATGGCATTCGGTTGCGAGCTGGCAGGCGAATGGGGCCAGTTTTCAAGTGCTGGTTGCCGATAACCTGAAGGTGGTTACCCCAACAGGCGAGAAACTCGACGCAGAATTGGTATCATTACCGGGAAAGCTGGATCGAGATGGCGCGCCGTTTTTCGCGGATTTCGCAATCCTGAAAGTAAAGACCTTACCAATGAAGGCGCACGGTTGCCTCAGCTTGGCACGAGCAGGAACGGAGGTAACAATCGGTGAGGAAGTGGTTTTCTCGGGGTTTCCTTTAGACTCCGTTGGACGGGTCGGAATGGTAACGCTTAGGGGTATGGTTTGTGGAAAAAGCCCAGACAATTTGCTGTTTGGAATAGAATCGTCGATCAACCAGGGCAATTCGGGTGGTGCGGTGCTCACGGCAAAAGGAGAGGCAATCGGGATAATTACGCTTAGGGAAGGCGCGCTTTTAACGGGGCTGAACAGCGTGCGGGATATAATAAGGGAGAACCAACGTAGTGGTAGTGTTGTGCTTATGGGGGTCGATCCCAACAAAGCAATTCTCGACCTAATTGATACGTTGGACAAGTACATCAGCGTTGGGATCGGATACGCTTGGAGTACGGAAAGCCTCCGAAAGTACTGCGAGAACCACCCTTATGTTCTGAGGTGAACCAGATATGAGCTACTTCAACGGTGTCATTTGCCCTATTTGTGACCTCTGGGATGAATTGCTATTCAAGCCAGGTCGGCAGCGCTGGGTTACGTGTGCTCGTGGTCATCGGTTCGACGCCTTCGTGGTCTTGGGGCGGGAGGGTGGTCGTAAGCGGAAGGGTTATTCGCCCGAGGAGCTTGCTCGCCGAAGTGAGCGTCTCGCCAGGGCGAGGGCGTTGCGTTGGCCGGCGACCCCTCCCGGTCCGGTGAAGTCCCCTGCGCTGCCCGCCACAGGGGATTCTCGGGAAGAAACGTGAGGCCAAAGGGACGGGTCGTTTCTGAGTGTCGAGGTTGGGACGGAGAGCGTGCGCCAGTGACGTTCAGCACGCCTGCGGGGCCGGGCGCGCGCGGCTCCGCCTGGACACCCTGACCGGGTCCTGCCCCTTCGGGGGGCGTGGTGTGATGTGTCGGTCGAAAATGCGGTTGACAGCAAACATGGTGCGCCGTTCCCGATTGACCAGCGGTAGCGTCTTTGATAGGATTTCCCGTAGTTCAATATTAGTTCGGACACATCATAGATTTATGAGCATAATGCCAGTTAAAGGAAATCTAGGTCGTGAAGACTCCTTCAAAACGTCGGTTCGTCCAGATGGATTCTTTGAGATCACACAAGAGAAACCCGGCTCCGGGATGATCGTCTTGCACCACTCGGAGGCAAAACGCTTCGTCGAAGTCGTTAGGAAGTGCGCTCAGAAAGCCAAGGAGCAATGCATAGGTCGCGTAGCAGTCACAGTCGCGCCGCCCTCGGTTTCGTTCGCGCCGCCCAAGGGTGCTGAAGCGCCTAATAAGGGTTCATTGGAGCCGCCCAAGGGGTGCTGAGCCGCTTGCTGCGGGTTCATTCGAATTGACAGGATAGGTTGCTCGGTGTTGACAACTAACCTTGTCCGCACTGCGGCAAAGCTCGGCGTGCCACGTGGCAGGTTCCCTGCCCCGTCACCATAGGAGCGCACACCGTCGCTGCTCCCGGTCCACCGCCCCATTCAGGAGGATTCGTTCAACTGACTTTCGATTTCTCTGTTGGGGGGCGTGGTTCAAACAGGCTTTTGACACCAAACAAAACGCGGCTGTTGACAGTGTGGGGGCCGCAAACGTATAACTGACAACCATGAACGCACCAACATTGATACTCCAAGTCGATGGCAATGATGCCGCCAAAGCTTTTATTTCGTTTTGGGATGGTTCGGTTGTCGTGCACATCGTGTATCCCAATGAAGGTGAGATACGGTTCATCTACCCTGAAGACCGGGTTGTTGCCGAAGTGGAGGGGTTTCTCAAATGGAAGCACGAGGACAAGGGGCAGAAGGTCGCTTGGCGAAAATCTAAACCTGCCGAAGCGAGAGACTATGAAAAGAAGTTCAGGGCGATATTAAAGAAATTGGGTGCGGGGGCCTGAACTATCTGGCCGGGACATGTTCAGCACGTTCAAGGCTTGGGCATGTAACGTGCCTCGGGGTTGTCGTGTGAGGACGCGCGCGCGGGGGCTCCCTGGCCCTGTCACGATAGGAGTGCGCACCGTTGTTGCTTCCGCGCCACCGCTCTAGTCAGGCGGATTCGTAGGGCTGACTTTGTACTTCTCGGCGTGGCGGCATAGCAGCTCGGCGCAAGGGATGCACGGCACGCTCAAGGCTAGCGCAACGGGCCAGTACGCGGCCTATTTGCCGAATTCGTCTGGCGGTCGTAGGGAGAGGTCGGGCGTTGTGGATAGGGGTTGGACCCGTCGCGATGTGGAGAAGGCGGCAGCGGCATAGCGGTCTTCGCGTTGGTTTTGGAACTTTTCGCGCAAATCTGCCTGCTCGGCCCGGTTGTTATGGACGTGGATCTCGAACCAGATGAGCGCGAGGGCGAAAGCAATCCAGAGGTGCCAGAGAATGCTCGCGAGGAACGCGAGATCTGGGTGTTCCAGGGCGAACTGCAAAAGTGGCGATATTAGGTACAGGTTGGAAGCAGGCGGCGTGCCAAGGTGTGGGAAAGGATGAAACATTGTGCGAGTTATCCACAGGGTTATTCACAACGCAGATTTCGCTGATTAGTTATGTTTATGCGCTGAGGTTGGCGGTAGTAGGCGTTGCAGGTCGGTCGCGTCAAGTCCGGCCTGCCCGGCCTGAGGGCTATGTTCAACTGGCTCTCTTTGAGAGTGGGCAGCGCGGGGGCCGCTCGTCGCGTCGCGCGCGGGGAGTTGGCTGCGAGTGCAACAGGGCACCAGGCTAATGGCTCTCTGGTTGGTCCCCTGCCCTGCTGCAAGAAAGGGTGTTGACACCCAACCTTGGACGAATCGTTCTTCTACACGAGGCTGGGGTCAATCTCATTTGGCTGCCATAACCAGCGGCCTTCCATCCCCCCGGCGATGACCAGCGTTTGGCCAGTGATGTGGCGTGCCAGTGTGTCGGAGGCAAGAAACACCGCGGCGTGAGCCATGTCCTCGGGGCGGCCGACTTGAGGCAAGGCCATGGTGGCAGTCACCTTCCGAACGATGGCCGGGTCACGCAGCTTGGCGGCGGTACGGGGCACCACGGTCCAGCCCGGGCAAATGCAATTGATGCGCCCGCCGCAGTAGTCCCGGGTGTGTGGCGCCAAGCGGGCCAATTCATTCTTTAGCGAACGAGTTAAGCCATAAGCAATGGCGGCCTTGGCGGCGGCATAATCGGCGTGGCCTGCCTCCCCAAAGACGGGGGCGGTGGAAGCGATGAGCACTGCATTGCCCCGCTTCTGTCTGGCTACCAAGCGCAGGAATTCGCGCACGCTCAGGAAGGTCGTGGTGAGCACGCCCTCGATTGTGCGCTGCCATTGGCGCAGGGACATCTGGTGCATCGGCACGTCCCGGCTTTTCCAGGAACCGGCATTGGCAACAAGCGTGTCAACCCGGCCGAAACGCTTCACGGACTGGCCGAAGAGCCTCTTGGTCTCGTTCTGGCTTGTGAGATCAGCCCGGATGATCAACGGTTCGGCCGCGCATAGCTCCTCTTGCAGTTCACTAATCCTGGATCGGCCACGATAATACTGGAGTACCAAGCGGGCGCCTTCGGCAGCGAACTGGCGGGCAATGGCCGAGCCGATGCCGCCGGAAGCGCCGGTAACGAGGACGACTTGGCCGCGGAGATCAGAATCCATGGCTGGAGTGGGCTGGCCGGCGGGTTACCGATTCGCCCAGCCGAAGCGGTCAGTTATCGGCCAGTAAACGAAGAAGGACTTGCCGATGACATTGGTAGCCGGAAAGTCTCCCCAGGCCCGCGAGTCGAGGCTGTTCATGGTATTGTCCCCCATGACCATGTAGTGATCCGGGGCGACTGTAACGCCGTCGGGCTTGTCCTGAAAGTAGGGGGCAAGATAGGGGAAATTCACGTGGCCAGAATAGTGGCTGTCGCGGGGCTGCTCCTTGGGGTTGAAGGAATAGACGTTCTCGAAATGCGGGGTTGAGGCATCGAGACGTTTTCCATTGATGATGAGGTGCCGGTCATCACCGATTTGAACTCGATCGCCTCCCATAGCGACCATGCGCTTAATGTAGAATTGGTCCTGCGGCAGGCTGTCAATGCCCCTGGTCTCGAACACAATGATCTCGCCGCGCTTGGGCAGACGAAAGTTGTAGGTCATCCGGTCCACGAACAAATGATCTCCGGCGTTAACCCGGAGTTTCACGATGTCCTCGCCCTTGCGGTAGATGTGATCGGACTGGAGCCCAGCCCGCACCTCGAGGGACCCGCTCCGGGGGTCACCATAATCGGGCGGAAACCAGATAATGAATGTCTTTCCGCCGGCTACGACCTTTTGGAAGATGTTGAAGATGAGAATGCGGAACGGGCGATCAACCTCCTGCACCGGCCCGTCGTTTTCCGCCACCAGGTGGATGTAGGAGACGCCCGCGAACCATTCGCGCACGCGGGTCCAGCCGGTCGGGATCTTGCAATTGGGCTCATTGATCAGATTCTGCGAGGTGACGCCAAAGAGGGTGGGCTGCATTGAGCCCGTCGGGATCTTGAACGGTTGCAGGAAGAAGGTGCGGATGCCCATCGCCACGGCGAGGGCCACCAGCAAGACCTCGACGTTCTCGCGCCAGGCGGCATTGGGATACGGCTTGAGCCATTTATTGGCGACTTTCTCCAGATTCTCCATTTGCTTTTCCAGGGCGGGCTTGTCGGCACCCTCGGCGACCGCTCGCTGGCAATTGGCCAGGGCGGCCTGGACCGCTTCGAGGGCTTGCGGGGACAGGATGTCACGCTGGTGGTTGAGGATCTTGAGGACGTGGCTACGCATGGCGGTGGCCTGGCGAACCGTCTTGGAGAGGAACCAGCGGAGCAGGACTGGCGTTAAAGACTGAGGAGCGCCCGCGGTCGAGGGCGCGGGTGCGGGCGGCAGGCTCCCTTGCGGTTTGGATTCCCGATTCTCTTGTTTGGCCATGCTATGCTTTCAAAACTTCGATGAAGGCTTCCTGGGGGATGTTGACGGAGCCGAAGGACTTCATGCGTTTCTTGCCTTCCTTCTGCTTTTCCAGGAGTTTCCGTTTGCGCGTGATATCGCCGCCGTAACACTTGGCGGTGACGTCCTTGCGGAGGGCGCCGACGGTTTCGCGGGCGATGACTTTGCCGCCGATGGCGGCTTGAATGGCGACGGCGTATTGCTGGCGCGGGATGACTTCCTTGAGCTTGGCAGCGAGGGCACGTCCCCTGCCCTCTGCTTTGTCGCGGTGGACGATGCACGAGAACGCGTCCACGGCCTCACTGTTCACGAGCATGTCGAGTTTGACCATGTCCGATTCCCGGTAGCCGGAGTGCTCGTAGTCCATCGAGCCATAACCGCGGGTGAGGCTTTTAATCCGGTCATGGAAATCAATAAGAATCTCGTTGAGTGGCACCAGGCCCGTCAACATAACGCGGCGCGGATCCAGCGTTTCGGTGTGGTCCACCGCACCGCGTTTTTCGGAGATCAGCGCCATCATGTCGCCGATGTATTCGTTCGGGCATATAACGAAGGCCTTAACCATCGGTTCCGCGATGGCGTGGATGACGGTCGGCTCGGGCAGATAGGCGGGGTTATCAATCTCCTTCATCGTGCCGTCGGTGAGGGTGACGCGATAAATGACGCTGGGGTAAGTCGCGATGATGTCCATGCCGTATTCGCGGCGCAGGCGCTCCTGGACAATCTCCAAGTGCAGCAGGCCGAGGAACCCGCAGCGGAAGCCAAACCCCAATGCCACGGAGGTTTCGGCCTGGTACACAAATGCGGAGTCGTTCAACTGCAGTTTGGCCAGGTTGGCCTTGAGATGTTCGTAGTCGGCAGTGTTAATCGGGTAGATCCCGCTGAACACCATGGGATGGATCTCCTTAAAGCCCGGCAGCGCGGGCGACGGATGGCGTGCGTCGGTGATCGTGTCGCCCATCTTCACTTCCTGGGGGCTCTTGATATTGGCAGTCATGTAGCCCGTCTCGCCGACCTCGAGCCGCTCGCGCGTGTAGGGCTTGGGGTTGAAGCTGCCGACCTCTTTGACTTCCACATTCTTGCCGGAATGGTGCAGTTTGACCTGCATGCCCGGCTTCAGTTCGCCGTTAAACACACGCACGTGGGTCACGACGCCTTTGTAAGTGTCGAAGTAGGAATCGAACCCAAGGGCCTGGACGGAGGGCGCGCCTGTTGGCTTGGGCGCCGGAATGCGTTCGACGATCGCCTCCAGAATCTCGTCTATGCCAATGCCCTCCTTGGCGCTGGCCAGGATAGCCGAGTCGCCGGGGATCGCCAAGATGTCCTCCAACTGCCGCTTCGCCTGCGGGATGTCCGCGTGCGGCAAGTCAATCTTGTTGATGATGGGGATGATGGTGAGGTTCACTTTCATCGCCAGGTGGACATTGGCGACGGTCTGGGCCTCGACGCCCTGGGCGGCATCCACGACCAGCAACGCCCCTTCGCAGGCGCTTAGACTGCGCGACACCTCGTAGGAGAAGTCCACGTGGCCGGGAGTATCAATCAGGTTCAGCTCGTAGGTCTCTCCGTTCTGCGCCTGGTAGCGCATGGTCACCGGGTGCGCCTTGATAGTGATGCCGCGTTCCTTCTCCAGGTCCATGGAATCGAGCAGTTGGTCCTCCATCTCACGAGTGGTGATGGTGCCGGTCCGGTGCAGCAGCCGGTCAGAAAGCGTCGTCTTCCCATGATCAATATGGGCGATGATGCTGAAATTTCTAATGTGCGCTGCGTCCATCTAACAAAGTTCACAAACCAAGCCCGACCCGTTTCCGCCGGGAGGGGACAATACACCTTTTGGGGTCAAATGCCAATCCCAGCTCGCCAGACTGGCGGGCTTAAGGTGGGAGCAAGATAACGGAATTGGGGCCGAAGAAAAGGAAATTCAGCCTTGCGACGGGAGCGGTCCCCTGCCCTGCCAGCGCTGTGCCCGAGCCAGCGCTGGCAGAGGCTGGCTGTCTGGGCCGACGAGGGTCCGGCTGCGGGCGGCGCCGGCCTCCGGCCAAGGTGCCCGGGTGGCGCTTCAGCGTGGCGCAGCGCCCTCGATGCTGAGCCTCAGATCTTTGGTGATGGAGGCTGAACTGTCTGGCGAGGGTCCGGCGGCGGGGGCACAAGAACAATCGCACAGCCAAAAACGCCCCCCGCGGTCTTGCCCGAATGCGCTTGGAACTTGACTGTGATCTTCGCTTTCACCTGCGTCATCCGTTGTGGGATGGCATAGGTTTCCTCGTACAGTTCCGCCGGGCAATTGTGGTCCAGCTTCTGCGTGGCCACTTTTTCGTCGTCCACGAGGATGTCGAACTCGCGCCCGCCGGCATCATCACCCCAATACTTGACACGTAGTTCCTGCGGTTGGCGAGGCAGGATACGCATTTCCCAGGAAAACCAACCGCCATCTACGGCATGACGCCAACCTTCTCCACCCGTCCCCGTTCGCTCGCCCCGCACTTGATGGCTGCGCTCGCTGGGCTCGTTGCCGGGAAGCACGCGATCAACCGTGCGCGCTTGAAGAGCGCGGGCTCGCGCTTGTTCCGTCTGCCATTCCGTCGGAGTCAGGGCGTTCCAATACACAGTATACGGCTGGGACCCGTGCATGAGATAGATGGGGCTCAAAGTGATGTGCCGGTCGTTCACCGCGGATGGGTGCAAGACCTCCGCCGAGGCAGTGAAGGCACCCGACTGGCCGGGTATCGGCTCCAGACCCGCGGTCGTGTAGCCTTCGTCAGCAACGAGCGCCGGATAAGGATATTCGTTGAGAGTGCCGGCGCGGGTCTCGGCGCAGAGCACTAATGGGCCGTACAGGAAGGCGACTCGGCGCGGATTGTCGTGGAAGCCTTCCGTCCTCAAGCTGAAAGGCATGGTTATTTCCACCGTGTCGCCGTCCTGCCAGAGGCGCGGCACCACCGCGTAGCTCCCCGGCAGGCTCGCTGACGGTTGCGGCAGGCCATTGACTTTGATCTCAAAACCGGAGTTCGCCCAGCCGGGATGCCGCAGTTTCAACCGGAGTTCGACGGGTTTTCGGCAGGCAAAGGTGAGCCGGGCGCGGCCTTCGTCGGGATAGGTGGTTTCCTGGCGCAGGGTGAAGCCGAGTTCGGGCCAAGTCAGTTCCGAAGCAATGAACAGATTCACGAAGAGGGTTCCTGTGCCCTGGTGAAAGTAAACACTGTCACCGTATTTCGCGTGATTCTCGACGCCTGTGCCGATGCAACACCAAAAGCTGTCCTCGGGGGTGCTGAACTGTTTCGCGCCGCCGGCCAAAGGAAGGAAATAGACCATCATGCCATTCGAGGGGTTTTGCGAGGCGAGGATGTGGTTGTAAAGCGCCCGTTCGTAATAATCGGCATACTCCGCCCGGGGTTCCCAACAAAACAGATGGCGTGTCAGTTTGAGCATGTTATAGGTGTTGCAGGTTTCGCACGCTTCCGATCCG
>Ga0371490_1001740_pt1 | contig 10730 bp, 9 predicted proteins | sample MB2SIPfraction_FD_207959 | JGI IMG/M metagenome (GOLD analysis project Ga0371490, IMG submission 207959) | Lab enriched peat soil microbial communities from McLean, Ithaca, NY, United States - MB28FN SIP fraction | ecosystem: Environmental > Terrestrial > Soil > Wetlands > Peat | place: USA...
CCCCAACCTTCCGGCGCGCCGACTCCGTCCCAGGGCTCTGGTCAAAGCGCCCAGGCGCTTCAGCACAGGTATGGGAAGCGTAGATGAAATACCCCTGGCAAAATCCGTCTCCTTGGCCGTTTTACATTGCCCCAGCGGCGCGCGATTCCTATGCTCAAACCCGAACGGATGACAGGCTGTGAGCCAATATTAAGGGCTTTGTTCAACGTCCAGGCGGGCGAAGAGCGCCTGCTTGCCACGGTCGCCCCAGGGGGGCTGACTCCGTCGTGGCAGAGTCTGGCCTCGTTTTGCGGCGGTACACCGACCGTCGAAGCCGCCCGGCTGCTGGTCGCGGCGGGCCATCGCTCAACTCCATGCCCAGTAAGGTCCTGCTGATCAATGCTAATCGCTGCACGCGGCCAGATCCGGTCTTCCCGCTGGGGCTGACTTATCTGAACGCCGCGTTGCGCCGCGCCGGCCACACCACAGCCTGGCTCGACCGCCTGGCCAACCTGGAACGTCTTGATGAGGTGTTGGAGGATTACCGTCCCGATTTTGTCGGCCTATCACTCCGCAACATTGACGATGTGCTGATCGGCAAACGGGAGACCTTCTTCGACGATACCCTTTCGCTGGGCGCGCGCGTGCGGCAAAAGACAAGCGTCCCAATCATCGTTGGCGGCAGCGGGTTCAGCCTGTTTCCTCGGCAGCTCCTCGAACTGGCGGGAGCGGATTTCGGGGTGTGCGGCGAAGGGGAACCGGCCCTGGTGTCGCTTATCGCGGCGCTAGAGAGCGGTGCCAGCTACAGCGGCATCCCCGGCCTGGTCTATCGGCAGAACGGTAAGGTCGTCGCCAACCCGCCCGCGCCTGTTCCGTTCGACGGCGAGTCCGCCGCGGCCGACTGGCCGGAGCCGATTACCGCGCATTACCTGCGGACCAGCGGCGTGCTCAACGTGCAGACGCAACGCGGCTGCGGGTTCCGCTGCGGCTACTGCACCTACCCGCTCATCGAAGGCCGGCCTCACCGCCGGCGCCCGGCCGGCCTCGTAGCCGAGGAGTTTGCGCAACTCCAGCGGCTCGGCGCGCGGTATGTGTTCGTCGCCGATTCCATCTTCAATTCCTCGGGGCAGCACGTTGCCGAGGTGTGCGAGGCGCTGTTGTGCCGCAATCTCAAGCTGTCCTGGGGCTGCTTCCTCCGCCCGCAGGGCCTCACCGCCGAGCTAGTCCGGCTCATGGCGCGGGCCGGGCTGGCGCACATTGAGTTCGGCTCGGACAGCTTCTGCGATGAGGTGCTGGCCGCTTACCACAAGGACTTTTCGTTCGATGAGGTCCTGCGTTCCAGCGAGCTGGCGCGGCGGGAGCATGTGGATTGCTGCCACTTCCTGATCTGCGGGGGACCGGGCGAGTCGCGCGCAACGCTGGCGCGCAGCTTCGCCAACTCGCACCAGCTCAAAGGCACCGTCATCATGGCGGTCGTGGGCATGAGGATTTATCCCGGCACCAGCTTGTTCGAGTTGGCGCTCTCTGAAGGGCAAATCAGCCCAGACACTGACTTGCTCACACCCAAGTACTATCTGGCTCCCGGCCTGAGCGCCGAGGCTGTGTTCGGGCAGCTCCAGGAGTTCGCGCGTTTATCTCCCAACTGGATTGTGGGCGATCCGGCGCCTGGCTACGCCAGCCTGGTCGAGCGCCTGCGCCAGCGCGGGGTGGTAGGACCCCTGTGGGGTTACTTCGCGATCCTACAGCGCATCCAACCCTGGACAACGGCGGCTGTCCCATGACCAAACGCCTCCTGCTCGTTTCGCCCGTCGCCGACACCGGCATGCTGGCCAGGGATTTTTACTTCCGGTTTCCCGTGCTGGGCTTGCTGAAGGTGGCAGCCCTCACACCACCAGCTTGGCAGGTGAGGATCCAGGACGAGAAGGTGGAACCGCTGGATCTGGGCCAGGGCGCGGACCTGGTGGGTATTTCGACGACAACCACGACTGCGCCCCGGGCATACGAGATCGCTGATCATTTCCGGCGCCGTGGACTGAAGGTCGTCATGGGGGGCATGCACGCATCGGCCCTGCCCGACGAGGCCCTGGAACATTGCGATAGCGTGGTAGTTGGCGAAGCCGAGGAACTCTGGCCCCGCCTGCTGCGGGATTTCGAGCAGCAATCGCTGCAGCGCAGCTACTGCCACGAAAACGGCTTTCCGTCGCTGGAGCATCTGCCGCGGCCGAACTGGGATTTGTATCGCGACAAGCCTTACCTGCCGGTTCACTTTGTCGAGACGACACGGGGTTGCCCGCTGGACTGCGAGTTTTGCGCGGTCACCGCGGCTTTCGGCGGCCGGTATCGCAACCGCCCGGCTGAGGAGGTGGTGGCCGAGCTACGGAGCCTGCGTCCGTTCGACGGTCGCTTCATTCTCAAGAATTGCGTCTTCTTTGTGGATGACAACATCATCGGCAACCGCGCCCACGCCCGGGACTTGTTGCCACGCCTGGCCGAGTTCAAGCTCAAGTGGTTCAGTCACGCCTCCATGAACATCGCCAAGGACCCGGAGATCCTCCGGCTTTGCCAGCGCAGCGGGTGCGTCGGTCTGTTCATCGGCTTCGAGACCCTATCCGAGGAGAACTTGTGCGCCGTGGGCAAGCGCACCAACCATCCACAGGAGTACCTTGAGGTGGTCCAGCGCCTTCACGACTACGGCATCGGCATCGATGCCTCGTTCGTCTTCGGGCTGGACGGTGACGATGAGAGTGTCTTTGACCGCGCCCTGGAGTTTGTGGAACGCGCCAAAATCGAGGTCGCTTACTATTCCATCTTAACGCCTTATCCCGGCACGCGGCTGCATCATCGCCTGGAGCAGGAAGGGCGTCTTCTGACGAGGGATTGGTCGCTGTACGACAGCAGCCACGTGGTCTATCAGCCTCGTTCTTTAACGTCCGACCAACTGCTGGCCGGCTACTACCGGGTGATCAAGGAGTCGTTTTCGCTGGGCTCGATCTTCCGGCGGCTTTGGGGAACGACGGCTTACAAGCCTTTTTTTTACCCTATGAACTTCGGGTTTCACCGCAGCGCCCGTGCTCTCTGCCGCGCGTATCAGCAGGGCCGCATGGCTATTCCTCCTCCGACGCCGGACTAGCCCGTGCTCTTTCCGCCCGACAAACCCCTTCCGCATCCGCCGCCCCGGGTCGTTGTTACTGGCGCCGGTATCGTGAGCGCGCTGGGCATAGGGTGGCGGCAAAACGCAGAGGGCTTTCGCGCCGGTCGAACGGCGTTCCGCCCCGTCTCACTCTTTGATGTCAGCCGGCAGCGGGTTCGGACGGCCGCCGAAGCAGTGTTGCCCGCGGCGCTACCACCCATGCGCCTGACGCCGCGCCAAGTGGCTCGAGTTGAACGGGCCGGCAGAATGCTTTTGCTTGCCGGGCACGAAGCTTGGACTCAATCAGGCTGGCAGCCAAAGGAGAACCTACCCCTGGTTCTTGGCACCACCGCTGGTGGCATGTCCCTTGGCGAGGCCTATTTCCGCGCTGCGCGCCGAGCGCCGCACAGCCATCGGCAGCAACCCACGCGCGCGTTCCATTACCAGGCGCAGACGCAGGCCCGCACGCTCGCCACCGCCCTTGGATTCAGCGGAGCTATCACCATCATCTCGAATGCGTGCGCCTCCGGCTCCAACGCGATTGGTCACGCCTGGGAGCTCATCCGCCGCGGCCAAGCCGAGCACGTCCTTGCCGGCGGCTATGATGCCCTCTGTCAAATGGTGTTCGCGGGCTTTGATTCGCTCCAGGCGCTTTCCCCCACGACTTGTCGCCCGTTTGATGCCCGACGCGACGGCCTGGCCATTGGCGAAGGCGCGGCGGTGCTTGCCCTTGAAACGCTCGACGGTGCGCGCCGTCGCGGCGCCGCCATCCTGGCCGAACTCGCCAGCTATGGCACCACCATTGATCCATACCACCTCACCCAACCGCAGCCGCAGGGCGAAGGCGCGGTGACGGCCATGAGGCTGGCCTGTGAGGGCGCCCGCCTAGGCCCGGCGGATATTGATTACCTCAACGCCCACGGCACCGGCACTCCCCTCAACGACAGCGCCGAAGCGGCGGCCATCAACCACTGGGCCGGGCCGCGGGCGGCGACGCTCCCGGTCAGCTCCACCAAAGCCAGCATTGGTCATTTGCTCGGCGGAGCTGGTGCGGTCGAGGCGGTCGTCTGCCTCATGGCCTTGCGGGAGCAGTGGCTGCCGCCGGAAATCAGCATCGGGACTCAGGACCCGGCCTGCAACTTCAAGATCGTGCGCCAGCCCGAGGACGCGCGGGTGAACGTTGTGTTGTCGAATTCCTTCGGTTTCGGCGGCGTGAATGCGACTTTGATCTTGCGGAGGTGGGCATGAGCCGGGTGTATGTGTGCGGCTTGGGGACCGTGTCCCCGGCGGGGTGGAGCCTCGCAGCCATGCGCGCGGCACTGGCCAAGGGCGAGCCGCTGCCCATTCAACCGCTCGAACGCCCGGGCTGGGAAGAGCCGCTCCGGGCACGCCTGGTTCCTCCTGCCACACGCCTGCCGTTCCTGGCGCACCCACGACTGCGCCGCACGAGCCCGATCACGCATTACGCCGCCGCCGCCGCGCTCGAAGCCGTAGCCGTGGTAAGGACGAACAACGAGAGGAACTTCCGCCTTGGCGTGATCGTTTGCCTCCAGGCCGGCTGCGTCCAATACTCCTACCGGTTTTTCGATGAGACACTGAAGGACCCTGCCACCGCCAGCCCGCTGCTGTTTCCCGAAACCGTCTTTGCGGCGCCGGCGAGTCATGTTGCGACTCTGCTGGAGAACACACCTCTGGTCTATACGTTGGCGGGCGACCCAGCCTGCTTCCTGCAAGGGATCGCTCTCGGGGTTCAGTGGCTTGAGGAGCAACGTGTGGAGGCGTGTGTCGTAATCGGGGCCGAGGAAACCAACTGGCTTTTGGCGGACGCGCTTTGGCACTTCGAGCCGCAGGCCGTTATCAGCGCCGGTGCGGGGGCGGTCTGCCTGAGCCTCGACACGGCGGTGTCGCTGGGCGTTGAACTGGACGCCATCACAGACCCGCACACCTACACGGCGCAGACGAACCGGACGCGGGCTGCCCGGCTTATGCGCGAACAACTGCCGCCGGCCTTGCCGACGGAACTCCTGTGCGACGGCAGCAGCGGCAGCCCGCGAGCGGACGCCCCCGAACGAGCCGCGTGGCTCGATTGGACCGGTCCGCGCCTCAGCCCCAAGCGCATCCTGGGCGAAGGGCTGATGGCAGCAGGCGCATGGCAATGCGTTGCGGCCTGCGATGCGGTGGCGAGAGGGCCGTTCGCCGCGGCGACGGTCAGCCTTGTCGGTAGTAATCAACAGGCTATCGGCGCTAGGTTTACGTGTGACAAGTCCAGGACTGTTCATTTGCCGGCGCGTGCGCAGCAGTCCAATATCAGAGCATGAGCGTGCGTGTGATTCTGATTACAGGCGCCAACGGCGGCCTGGGGCAGGCCATCGCGCGGGCTTTTCTCCAGGAGTCTCCTGCCAACTTTGTCTGGCTAGGGGTCCACACGCGACGCGACCGAGCGGATGCGCTCGCCCGGGAGCGACCGGATCGCTGCTCTTGTCTGGCGCTGGACGTGACCAGCCCGGAGTCGTGGAAACAGGCGGTCGGTCAAATCCTGGCGCGCGACAGCCGGCTGGATGTAGTGGTCAACAATGCCGGCAGCCACGAAGACACGCTCCTCGCCACCATGCCGGTGGATTCCTGGCGACGGGTTCTGGCGGTCAACCTCGACAGCGTCTTTCACGGGTGCCAAGCGGTGCTGCCGACGATGATCGGCCAGCACAAGGGACGGATCGTCAACGTCGCGTCGCTGAGCGCACTGCTGGCTCCGCCGGGCCAGGCGAATTACGCGGCAGCCAAGGCCGGGGTGATCGCGCTCACGCAATCGCTGGCCAAGGAAGTCGCCCGCACTGGCGTCACGGTCAACGCCGTTTGTCCTGGCTTCGTGGAGACCGACGCGGTGTCCGGATTGACCGGCGAGGAGCGAAAGGCGGCGGCAATGCGAATCCCCATGCGGCGATTTGGCCGGCCCGAAGAGGCTGCGGCAGCGGTGCGCTTTTTGGCTGGCGAGGATGCCAGCTACATTACTGGCTCGGTGCTCAAGGTTGACGGTGGGATTCTATGACACAAGGCACGGCAGAGATGAAACGCCCGCTTGAACCGACCCAGCAGCGCCTGGGCATCTGCAGCGCCGGCAGGGGAACATGAGCTACAGGCTTCTGATCATTCAGCCTTCGTATTATCGCTCGCCGGCAGATCGCTCGGTATTCAGAACTCGCCGCAGAAGCCTGGTGCCGCTGACTCTGCCGTACCTGGCGGCCCTGACCCCGGCTGGCTGGGAAATCACACTCCTCGACGAACAAGTGCAGGTGATTGACTTCGCTTGCCGCCCGGATCTCGTCGCGATTACGAGTGGCACGCTCAACTCGCTCCGCGCGTATGATGTCGCGGATGAATTCCGCCGGCGCGGGGTACCGGTGGTCATGGGTGGACCGCACACCTTCTTCCACGCCGAAGAGGCAGCCGAGCATTGCAGCGCGGTTGGCATCGGCGAAGGCGAGGCTATCTGGCCCCGGATGCTGGCGGACGCGGTGGACGGACGCCTGGAGAAGTCTTATCGCGCCGACCTGCTTCCCAACCTCGCTGGACTGCCCCTGCCCCGCTACGACCTGGTGCACCGTGGCCGCTATGGCCCCTTCAAGACGTTTGTGGTGGTCTCGTCACGTGGCTGTCCTTTTCGCTGCGACTTCTGTTCCGAACGTTTCCTGCTGGGGGAGCATTATCGGTGTCGGCCCGTGTCGGACGTCGTCCAGGAAATCAAGCATTGCCAATCCCGGAATATCCTCTTCGGCGACAGTAATTTCGGCGGCAAGCGGGCCCACGCGATGGAGCTTATGGAGGCGCTGATCCCTCTCAAAGTGCGCTGGTCGGCGCTTTGGTCCTCCTACCTTTGCCACGACGCGGAGTTTATGGACCTGGCCCAGCGCAGCGGCTTGCTGCACGTCAACATCGGTCTTGAGAGTATCAACCCCGACACGCTTGAAGGGATGCACAAGCGCTTTAATAAGGTCCATCGGTACAGCGAAATGCTAGCCGAGCTTCGCCGGCGCCGGGTCAGCTACTCCTTGAATTTCATTTTTGGCTGGGACGGCGAAGCCGAGGGCGCATTCGACGCTACCTTGAAGTTTCTGGAGGATCACAAAGTGCCGGCTGCCCATTTCAACATCCTCACACCCGTGAAGGGAACCCCTCTTTGCGACCGGCTGCGTGACGAAGGGAGGGTTTTGAGGGTCCAAGACATTGATCGCTGGCCCGGCCAGATCTGCTACATCAAACCGCTTTATGGGACGCCGGCGGCACTGGAGGCCAAGGTTCGCAGAATGTATAGGGATTTCTATAGAGTGCGGTCCATGCTTCTCCGGCTACCCCCGCCGTTGACCAAAGCGAGCATCGCCTCGTGGATTATCAATCTCTCCCAACGCAAAATGGCCCGGGCCGAAGACTGTCGCAATAATTTCGACGGCTACTGACCAGGCTGCCCCGCCCAGTGTGCCCGCGCAAAGCGCAACTATGGCGACCCGATGTCCCAGCATGCCGTTTGTTGGAGCGTCCGCATTTCAGCTTGCTTCGATGCCGACTGCCGTACAGGTTCTAGACTGAAAGTAGATGGCGGTATTCTGTGATGGACAATAACGCAGCGCTCAAACGAGAGATCAAGCAGATGATGGTCGAGAACCTCATGCTGCAAGTCACGGCCAGCGAGATAGGCGAAGAGCAAACGCTGTTCGGCGCCGGCAGCCTGGGCTTGGACTCAGTGGATGCCCTCCAACTGGTCGTGGCGCTCGACAAGAAATACGGGCTCAAGATCCCCGATCCCGAGTGCGCGCGCAAAGTCCTCCACAGCGTAAGAACCATGGCGGACGCCGTGGCCGAACACCTTGCCTCGGCCACCGCGGAGCGCCGGTCTCCGTCCGAGTAGCCGCACTCGGAACCACCCCAGCCCGGAATAAACGGATTTTGACCATCCGCTGCGATCGCTGTCAGACTGAGGGGGTATCCGAACGCATAGCCCCCGATGTTGGTGACGCTGGTCAGACGCCCGCATTCATCGAACGCATTCTTTCCGATGCTAGTCAGCGGGTGACTTCCGAGAAAGCCTTCTCATTGGTAAAGCGGAACCTTGTAAACGCTTCCATCGCTGGAGTTCGTGAAGTTCAACCAGGCCCTGACCGCGCTGGTATTGGTCGGGGCCACAGCGTTCGTCATGCCCGCCAAGGCGCAGAAGGGCATCACGTAGAGCACGTACAGCGCCGTGGAGTTCTGCGCAATCGTAGCCGAAAAACTGTCCGTGAAATATCCAAGGTTCGAATGCTGCCAGGGGTCCCGCACCAGAAAGGTGGTACCTGCGGACTGCTTGAGTTGAGCGCTCGTTATGGTGAAGCTGGCGCTGCCGCCGTTCGTGTTACCGTTTATGAACAGGACGGCGTTCGCCCCGGCCGGCCTATAGGCCCGGTCCTGCGTCGGGAGGTAGTTCGGTTGCAGGCCCAACGGGCGCGCCCAGATGTAATTCCAGCCGTTGCTGTAAATTACTGAATGCGGGATGACCGCGGGGTCCTGGTCAATCGCGATAATTTCCCCATTCGTCGCGTACTGGAGCGTGTTGTCACCCAAATCCCCCATCAGGGGGCTGGGCCACATCACGTCACAGTTCACGCAATTGGTGAACACCTGCACGCCAAGCTTTGAATAGGCCCAAACCAGTTGCCCGCAGTGCCCGGGACCGTTGCCCCACGCGATGGGCTCGAAGTGGTTGGCCGCGACCATGGTCGCCTGCACGCTGTACACCAGCTCCTGCACATTGCTAAGTTCCCAAATCTGCGCGGCCAGCGGAATGTCCATCGGGAACACACTTGGCGGCAGTGTCATGCTGTCGTCAGGCATGTGGGGGAGGGTCATGTCCATGAGAATGTTGTTGCCGGTCGCCTTGATGCAGTTCGCGGCCAGAACCACCGCGTCGCGGTCGGTGTAGCGGGGATCGGTTGCACCAATCGCTCCATCCCACTTTATCGCGTCCACCCCCCAACTTGCCAGCACGGCGATGTCCCGCATTGTGGTCGCTGGAGTTGTAGCTGGCTGGAGGGGGCTAACGGCGGAGCAGTTCCAGCAAAGATAGACTCCGAATTTGAAGCCCAGGGCATGGGTGGCGTTCGCCAGAAAGGGAATGCCGCTGGGAAAATAGACCGCATTGTTGGTGAGGTTGCTATCGAAATCTGCTCGCCCACCCCAGTAATAGTCCAACCACGCGAAATTGTATCCGGCGGCAAGCGTGCCGTTGTCCCGCAGCTTCTGCAGTTTTGCAAGAAACGCGGCTTGATACCCCCCAGGCGTGTTTTTGAAGATGCTGCCATCGTTGAACTCCGCATACGAGTTCCAGACCATCGCCGGCCTCGATTGCAGCCCTGCGAGTTGCAGCGGCGCGAACGACAGGTTGGTGCAAAAGAGACCGCCGCCAGAGAAGTCAGGCGATGACACGGTTCCCGACGCTGCGAGGGTTCCCGTCCCCGCCAACTGGAAACCGCTCGCCACCAGGTTCGTGCTCGTGATCGCCGCCCCCGGGGCAAGACTCGCGGCAACCGCTGCCGTCGCCGCCGTATTCGCAAATGTGGCGTAGGGCGTCGCCGTAATCGCCTGACGGGGACTGAGCAGCGTGTACGGGTCGCTGCTGCCGTTCGTCCGCACCCCAATCTCCAGCCACCGCGCCGAGCCGTCGAAGGCGCTTTCGCCAAAATCCAGGGTGGCGGCGAAAAGCCCGTTGCTAACCGTTACGGGAGCGTTGGTGAGCGGGCCGGCGACGTAGTTGCGCTTAGTGGGAGTATTGGCCAGCGTGAATCGCAAATCATAGCTGCCATTGGCCGGCTGGCCACTGTCCAGCAGCCGCCCTTGGTAAGTGAAGGCCGCCGTTTGAGCCAGCACCGACCCCGGCGCAATGATGAGCTGAAGCAGCACGGAGAGGGACAGTCCGTTCTTCATAGTCAGGGGCTGGAGTCATGCCGAAACCCAGCGTCGCCACTCTGCGCCTCTGCTGGGGGATTGCAAGCCCGATTTCAAGACCCGCCAGCTTGCGCCGCCTGGCACCGAGACCGACAACCTAAAGGCCGGCTGCCGACGGCTTCCAAAAATGCCCCAATGCATTTCGCACGATTGCAGGTTTGGACCGCGGGGCCAAAGTAGGGCCTGCCCCCGGCTTCCTGGCGTGGCCAGCGCATAAGGAACAGGACGATTAGTGATGCCTCCCCCGCACACCGCACCCGGCCCAACACTTGCGAGGCACCCGAACAAGGCGAGACAGCAGACCCCGGTGTAACGTGACGCGCTATTTCGTGGACGGGGTCACTGTTTGAGTTCGTGGTGATTGCCCGCGCTTTGGCGGACTGGTTCGTGGAATTACCACTTCAAGGCGGCCCTCCAGCCCCCGGTTCCTCCCGCCCTGCACCAGACCCTGCCGGGAGCCTCGGGGTAGCCTGAGGGTAGCCTGAGGGTAGCCTGAGGGTAGCCTGAGGGTAGCCTGAGGGTAGCCTGAGGGTAGCCTCAGGGTGGCCTCGGGGTGCCTACCGGTTGGCTACCACATGGCCTGAGGGTGGCCTCGGGGTGGCCTCGGGGGCAGCCCGGCACGCTATTCCGCCCGTTCCACCGAAAACGG
>Ga0371490_1001742_pt1 | contig 10715 bp, 12 predicted proteins | sample MB2SIPfraction_FD_207959 | JGI IMG/M metagenome (GOLD analysis project Ga0371490, IMG submission 207959) | Lab enriched peat soil microbial communities from McLean, Ithaca, NY, United States - MB28FN SIP fraction | ecosystem: Environmental > Terrestrial > Soil > Wetlands > Peat | place: USA...
TCGCCCAGGCGTTTTTGCCGGACAACATCTTCGGTGAGCCCGGCAAGACAGGCGAGCGTGTTGCTCGGAAGGACGCCGCGAAAATGGCGCACCACATAACCGTCATCATCATATTGGGAAGGCTTGACGAGATAGAGGTGAAGAGTCTTGTGCATTTTACCGGCCGAGGCCGCGACCAGATTCGCGGGCGGAGCGAAGCCGGAGAGACTCTCTAATCCTGGCACAACTCTTCGGATGCGGCAAGGCAAATTGCTTTTTGATGTTCACCTGTACCTTGGGGCCGGCCGGCTCATGTCCCGTTTTGGACATTGTCACCGTGGCGTAACAATTCTTTAACATTCGTCGTTGCCTCACGCTGTAACATCGGCCTTTCCAAATGCGAGCTTTAGTCCGTGGCCAGGAGGCTTTCGCGATGTCCAATCCTCGTTCGTCGATTCTTGCAGCGGCCGCCGTGCTCGGCACGGCCTTTCTTGGTGGATGCAATTACAAGGGCGAGGAACCCGTCAAAGAAAAGGATTTCGCCGTTTCCACCTCGGTCAAGACGGCCATTGGGGCAGCGGGAAGTACGTTCATCAATCCCATCATGACGCGGTGGATTAGCACCTATCAGCAGGCGCACCTCGGCACGCTCATCAACTATCGCCCCATCGGGAGTGCCGCCGGCCTTGATCTTCTCAAGCAGGGCACCTTGGAGATTGCCGCAAGCGATGCGCCGTTGAGCGACGAACAATTGAAGGAGACGGTTCCGGTGATTCAAGTTCCCGTCACCGCCGGTGCAGTGTGTGCCGTTTATAATCTCCCGGAGGTGAAAAGCCCGCTGCGATTCAGCGCTTCGACTCTAGCGGGAATTTTCCTTGGGAACATCATCAGTTGGCAGGACCCGGCCATCGCAAGAGACAATCCGGGCGTCAAATTGCCGCATGCCGCCATCATTGTCGTGCATCGCTCGGACGGAAGCGGAACCACGGGGATTCTCACGTCCTACCTGGCGAAAACGAGTCCCGGCTGGTCGCAGAAAGTGGGTAATGGGCTTTCCGTGAAATGGCCGGTGGGAATAGGCGAGCAAGGTACCACCGGCGTTTTGGGGTTCGTGAAGCAAAACCAGGGCACCATCGGCTACGCGGACTTGAACGCTGCGAAGGAAGAACGCTTGCCGGTCGCTTCCGTGCAGAATCGCGCGGGCAACTTCGTGGCGCCTAGTTCGGCCAGCACGACTGCGGCGGTCGAAGCTTTTGACGAGGCATTGTCCCGTGATGCACGGGCCGCCATCGTGGACCCGCCTGCTTCGGCAAAGGAGGCCTATCCGATTTCCGGGGTGAGTTTTTTTCTGATAGCCAAGGACGGTTCGGATGCCGAGGAACGCCGGTCGATTCGTGACTTCATCGAGTACACCATCAGTGCGGGACAGGAACTCTCTGAAGGTCTGGACTACGCGAAACTCCCGAAATCCGTTCAGCAGCACGCCCTGAGTTTGCTGGGCGAAATGCTGGCTAACGGCCAACCCGTGAAGGCGAGTTGATGCCGTCCGTGTAATTCCATCTCGCTGAAGGACAGCGGGCCTAAAACTCCAGGCGCACTTGAAAGGCAATCATGCGCGGCGTGCTATCACCGCCCAAACCCACACCGAGCAAGCCGGTCGGCGGAGAAGTCGTGTAGGTAAGCGCCCCAAACCCAGTTTGGGTAGAGGGTTTTCCCGGAATGCCGGCCAGCACCATGCTCGGGAGGCCGAAATTCGGATGGTTGAACACATTGAAGAACTGGACGTCGAAGCGCATCTTCACCCGTTCGGTCAACGGAAACCACTTCGTGAGGTAAAAGTCACTCCAGGTAAAATTGGGACCGCGCAGCGCGTTGCGGCCGAGGTTCCCGAATTGACAATTCTTGGGGCTGTCGCCGCCAAAGCACGCCCCGGTACTCGGGTCCACAGTCGAGACAAAAGCATCGGGATTGAGCCATTGCACTGTGCCTGGTTGCGTGACCCCTGGAATTGGTTTGTGTTCATAGAGCGGCACGCCGGGAACGACGCTTGCGAATTGCGGCCCGCTGCCGTTCACAATGCCATTGCCATTTGCTGAATACGGCGTGCTCAGGACAGAAAACGGAATCCCACTATGCCAAAACGCGGTTCCCGACACTTGCCAGCCGTTCAGCGCGTATCCCAAAGACCGGTTTCCGACCTTGACCGGTAATTGATAGACGTATTGCGCATTGAGATTGTGCCGGATGTCGTAGTCGCAGGGACCGTAATCGCGTGCCAAGTCTCCCGGGAGGGGGGACAAGATTCCTCCGGCCGAGAACTGCAGGAATCCGCCGTTGGAGACGGTGTCCATACAGCGGCTCCAGGTGTAGTTGATTTGGCCCATCAGTCCGTGCCCCAGGCGTTTCATTGCGGAGAGTTGCAGCCCATTGTAGTGACTGTTCGCACCCGTGGAGAATTGTGTCACTGCCCCGAATCGTGGATCGGTAGGCTGTTCATAGGGAAAGGGCGCAAAACACCCGTCGCAGACCGTTTGATCGCCGTTTACTTGCGTCAGATAAGGCTGGTTTACCGCGCGGGTGCCAACGTATTGCGCGTGGATACTTGCCGTTGATCCCAACTGATGCTCCAGGCCAAGACTCCACTCCATGAAGTATGGTGCGTGAAGTTTTCCGTCGGGCATCGCCGTGATGGCGACCGGAGGAAGACATGTTGAGGGACTCGATTGTACCGAGGCGCAGGAAAGCTGTCCCTGCGGAAATCCCGAACCAAACGCTTGATTGGCGGCCACGGTGGCGTCAACCGCACTGTCAGGTACTGCCGGAACGATCGCTGTTCCGCCGACAGTCCCAAGGAGCCCACCCTGAAAAGTTTTTACGTAAGGTGGGTTGACACCAACCACGTCGGCGATGCTGCCGGGCAAGATATCGCTGAAGAGTCCGAAGCCGGCGCGCACCACGGTTTTGGGTTCAAACTGCCAGGCGATGGCCGTTCTGGGTTGCAGGATCGCGAGGGGCGTCGAGGAAAATACGTGCTCTAAACCGGTTTGAATGGCGGCATTTAGCGGCTGGTTCACATCATGGGAGATGGAATCGAAGGAGCCACGCAGACGAGCAATTTCACCGTGAGGATTTTGCGGGTTGGAATTAAACGTATCGCGCAAGCCGAAGGTCCACGTGAGCTTCTTGGTCAATTTCCAGGTGTCCTGGGCGTACAGGTCCAAATTGAGGAAGTTGAAGGGTTCGTTCGCTGAGGTGGGGAATGTCTGTGTGGCTGTCGAGGCCACACCATAGATGAATTGCGGCAAGGTGGTGTAGGTGACGGTGGCGACACCACCTTCGCCGAAGTCATAATCATTCAGGCGAAAGATGCGTGTGTTGGTGCCGAAGCGGAATTCGTGTGCGCCATGACTCCAGGCGAGGTTGTCATTGATAAAGAACCGGGAGGCGCGCCTTCCCTGGACCCAGGTGTTGTCGAGCCCACCCACCGTGGTGAAAGGCGCATTCGCGCCGCTGCCTTCGAGAACGATGGGGAATGCGGCAAGAGTCTTCTGAAAATCCGCAGGCCCAAATAGGCTCTCGTACCACGAAAATGCGGGGTTGAAGTAGTTCACCAGATTCTGCGAAAAGACGCGCGTATATCCTGCCGCGAAGGAGTACAGCGGCTGGGGAGAGACCGAGTCGAACAAGGAATTGATCGGATCGGTATAGGCAGCTTGTACGCCGGTATCAGCCTGAAGGCGAAACCAGGTGGTGTTCTTTTCATTGATGTTGTAATCGACTCGAGCCGTCTGGACCTGTTCATGATCGTCACTCGAATGCGAAATGCTTTGGCGATTGGCGCAGCCGTTTCCATCATTGGCAATTGCCGGCAAACCTCCGCCGGCATCGAAAGGGCAGCCAAGTACAGCGAGAGGCGTGCCGCTGGTATTTCCGTAGAGCGAAAACATCTTTTGATAGAACGGCACCGACTGCGGAGAGGGCGGATAGACCGACCCCGTGATGGAATCTGTCCCGCCCAGGGGGAGTTGCTGCAAGACGTAACTTTGAAATGCAGCAGTTGGAACGGTGGCGGCCGTGACGATGGGTAGCGCAATGCGAATCCACTCGCTATCAAAGAAGAAAAACAGCTTGTCGTGAACAATCGGGTCGCCAACACTCCCGCCGAAGTGATTCACGGTGGAACGTGGTTTGTGATTTCCCGGGGTGGCGTTCGTGAAATAGTCGGCCGCGCTGAACTTCGAGCCGCTCCACAACTCGTACAGATTGCCGTGAAACTGGTTCGTGCCGGATTTTGTCACGTAGTTGACCTGAGAGGCGCCGTACCGTCCCTGGTCCACAGAATACGAAAGCGTATTGACCGTCACTTCCGATATCGAATTCAATCCCAGGACGAGGTTTGTCGAGAGCCCGCTGTTCAGGTTGGTCAGCGGATCATTCGTTTCCAGGCCATCGACGATATAGCCGTTCGAGAGAGCAGGCAGCCCATTGAACTCAACGTTGCCGTAGCCATTCGTGCCGCCGACGAAGTCATTGCTGCTGCCTGCCGTGTTGATAAGCGCGCCTGCGGCAAACTGAAGGGGGTAGGTTAAATCCCCCCCGGGATTGGGGATGTCCTCCAACGCAGGAGCGTTGAGCGTAGTTGATGTGTTCGCATCCTCGGGGTTGAGAATCGCCGCTTCGCTATTTACCTCGATGCTCTCCATCACGCGAGCAACCTTGATCGTGAAATCGACGGTCTGCTTCTGGCCCAGGCCGGAAGTCACAAAGTCATTCTCCTGCGGCTCGAAGCCCTGTGCTTCCACTTTGACCGAGTAAGTGCCCGGCTTGAGTTGGGGGAAGTTGAACCTGCCCGATTCGTCGGTCCTCGCGGTTCGTTTCAAACCAGTCTCTTTGTTCGTGACGGTCACCGTTGCTCCCGGCACTCCCGCTCCGCTCGCGTCGCTCACTTGTCCAACGATGGCGCTGGTGGTTTCGCCCTGGGAGCAAGCAGCCTCGGACAGGAAAAAATGCAACGATGCGACGAAGACTAATAGAGACACCGCTGGGCGCAGCATGCATGCGGACCGAAACTGGTTCGTTGGCGCCATTGCAATGATTAACCATACTTAATGAAATGTATTAAGGCAAGTGAATAATTAGACGTGAACCAGGACTGCACGACATTCGCAAGAAGCATGGAACGAGTGCTTTCATGGCTGGCGGCAAACCTTGCTCTGCGGAGGAGATACGTTCCTGCCAGCCAGGGAAAATGCGCCTTTTGGTAGCTGGGGAGGCGCCTCAGGGATGTTCAATTCACCCATGCGGACTGTGCTGAAAACAGAGCCGGGTATTCTGATATAACGAAGCAGCAGGGAGCCGGACGAGAGTCCGGAAAATCCGTTAGGATGAGGATAAACAAGAGCGCCCTGAGTTTGCTGGGCGAAATGCTGGCTAACGGTCAACCCGTGAAGGCGAGTTGAGATCGCATCTCCGTAGGGAATCGGTCCGAAGAGCGGAAAGTTTGCACGTTTCATTTATTCTATTCCTCTAAGTGGGGACGGGAACGTTCCGTCTGTCCCCGGTTTTCCCACCGGTTTTCCAAGCTTTTGCGGTCATCGGCCATTGATGATTTTCCATTCGGCGTCTTGATGCTGCGGATAGCTCTGCTTAGCCGAGGAAGAGCGTGAGCCCTGGGCGGGGTTGAAGCGGGCGTTGCGGCGTTCGAGTTCTTCGAGGCTGGGAGTCGGCGACGAGAAACGGTTCGGGTCCTGCGATCCGGGGGGAAGGGCAGGGTCACGAGGATAGAAGTGGTTCAGGTTGGGAGGCTTGGGCGGAGGAGATGAGGTGGAGGAAGAGAGCGCCGAGTTGGCGGGAGCAGGCTGGGTCTGCGACGCGGCGGGGGCGGGCGGCGCTGATTCCTCGGGAGTTGCGGGCTGCGATGCTGGAGTGGAGGCACTGTCTGTGTTGACCGTGTTATCGGGGCGAGGACGATAAGGGATGATGGGGTCGCCGAAGAAGTTGCACGGGATACCGTCGTCCGCGTCCTTCGCGAGCTGCTCCTTGACCTTATCGAAATAAGCGCTGAGGCGCTGGCAATGGAGAATGGTCTGCGCGATGTAACAGAGGACGCCGGCTTCTTTGGGAGAGAGGCGGCGCTCAAGCATGGCGCAAAACACCTTGGCCATCACGTTCTTTACATCTTGCGGCGAGGAGAAGTCTGCCGCGGCGCGCTGCAGCGCGTAGGCCAGTGCTTCCGGGGTGCCGGGAGGCGGGGGAGGAACGTGGTCCTTACAGAAGGGGTTCTCCGGGGAGAGACCCAGGTAACGGCAGGGGCGGCCATTGCGGGAGACGTGCAGGCAGTGCGGACGGGGAGGGTGCAAGGAAGCGGCGGCGTTTGCGGTGGATTTGTCATTCGCCTGGCGAGGGGTTTTCATTTTGGAACTCCTGTCGAAGGGGCGATTGAAGATTCTTGGGGGTGCCCCCCGGGGATTTTTCGGTACGGATTGGGGAAACGACAGAAAAGAAAAGAGATAGGGGGAAGGGAGTACGGAAGATACGGAAATGAGCGGCAAAGAAGTGCAAGAATCGGAAGGCGAAAATGGAAAAGTGAAAATAGAAAATCGGGGAAAGGCGTGGGGTGCTTCGCGGACAGAGCTGAGGGTGAACGGGATCAGCTAGGGTGAAGATTGCGGGCCTGGGCGGAAGAAGCAAGGTTTAGACACACACCTTTTCTACCTCCACAGTGGATACTATACAGTACAATAGTGGAGTTGTCAATGGAAAAGGGCGGGGGATAGCCGATATCGGTGATCCGATAGCGGAAAGAGGACAGGGGCGGTGGGGATGGGGAGAGGGCGTGCGAAGAGGGGGAGAGAGTGGAAGAGTGAAATGGGAAAAGGGCTTGAGTGAAAGTAAGGGGACCCCAAGAGACCACCCGCCCTGCAGCAGACGGCAGGCGCAAAAAGCGCACCACCCGCCAACCGGGACTGGTGCGCGTTGATGTGGTGGATTGAGTGAGGCACGGCAACCCCAAGCCCCAGGTTCCCAAATCGAACCTGGGGCACCCTCCGTGGTTGATCGGTTCGAGGGAACGGAAACATCGGGAGGTTCGCTCTACAGCGAGTGCTTCAGGAAAAAGAGTTGAGAACCCGGGCCACCCGACGGGCCAGTTTCTTGCGGCTCGATTACCTTCCTGCCAATTCCAAGCGCTTGAGCTTTATTCGCCCGGAGCGGACCTGCGCAAGCTCGTAATGCGCCTGCTGGGTGAGCCAGCTTTCGGCGCTGCCGCCGAAGACTTGCGAGAGCCTCACGGCCATTTCGGGAGAGATTCCGCGGTTGCCGTTCACGAGTTCCGACAGGGTTGTGCGGGTGACACCGAGGGCGGAGGCGGCGTCTGTGATGGTCAGGCCCAAAGGCTCGATGCACTGGCGCAGCACAACGCCTCCGGGATGTGGTGGATTCTTCATCGGCATGTTTCAACTCCCCTCAGTGGTAATCGATATAGTCAACGTCGAGGGCGTCGCCGTCGGCAAAACGGAAAATGACCCGCCAGTTTGCCCGAACGGTCACCGCCCAAAAGCCCTTTAACTCCCCCTTGAGGGGATGGAGCCGGAAGCCCGGCAAATCCATGTCCGCAATGGCAGCAGCAGCATCCAGGCGCGCGAGAACGTCACGCAACTTTTCCGCGTGTTCCCTAGTTACGCCGCGTGGATCATCTTCCTCGTAGAGGCGCCTCAACCCCTTGTGACGGATCGACCGGACCATATTGTACCGTAACGCGTAACGTAACGCATGTCAAGCAAAAACCTATCCCATAGATGCCGCGCGCCCCTCAGGGGTTAAAACACCTGATTTTGCGAGGTCCTTCGGCTCGGCTGAAGCCGTGCCCTCCCGGGAACCGTTTGTGAGATGGCTTCACGATGTTTCCGGCGGTTCTTTCGGGCCTTGCCCGGGTCCCATTCAAAATTCACAACTTCATTCTACTGTATTTCGTGAGGAAGAAGCGCCTACCCTTTGCAGAGAACGCAAACGGCCACCCGCCAAGAAACGTCAATAACCGCATCCTTTTCTGTAATAAAACCAGAGGATGCGGCACCCAAAGTCGTTCTCTCTTCTATTGTGTCGGCCACCCTACCAAATCTGTACAAATTTTCCTCCGTTTATTTCTATCGAAGCTTTTCCCGTGTGCGCAAGGTCGGCTTGCACCTTGGACCACTCCTCCGGGGACACCTGAAAGTTGGCGCGAACCCAACGATGTGTTTCTCGGAGGGTCGCGGCGATGTGGCTAGTTGGTTCAATCTTGTAGCCCTCAGCGACCTTAGCTATCGTTATGGTAAGCAGCACTTTGCATCTCCTCCGCAATCAGATGCGGTCCTAATGGCAAGTATATGACTAATTCCAGACTGATACAAAAGCACAAGCCCCTGGAGATCGGCGAGCCTATCTTGTCGCTTCGCGGGCTTCCTTCTTCAGTTGTCTAAGTTGCCTCCTTGACAGCGCCCACTCCCTGCCCGCAGGATCCCATACATACAATCGCCGCACGTTGTCACTGGCTGGCCAGAGGTTCGCCTTCAGCTTCGCAAACTCGCTGTGCGATTCGCCTTCTCGCAACATCTTCGGCAGGTTCTTGCCAACTATGAAGAATGCATTGGATTCAACTTCGGGCCTATGGTACTTCCCGCCCCAGCCTTCCCACATGGCCGGACGCCGCCCCACGTTCACCACATTCATTACGACGAACAGTTCTTCAGTTGCTTTAACCTTAACGTCGGGCGCGACGGCGAGAAGCGTTCCTTCAGGACCGACTGCAATTCGGCGAACGGATGCGGATACTTGAAGCTTCGCACGGTCAAGCAAATCTCGGTAGAGTGTCCAGCCCAGACCGAATGTTGCAAGAATCGCGCCCCAAGCCGCCAAGAATTTTGTGAGGTAATCTGGCGACGCCGCTTGCATCTTTCCTCCTTGGCGCGGGTTCCGTCACGCGCAGCTAACTGGTAACTGTGGCACACCGCAACCGCCTAAAGCAGCCTACTTGCACGGAAACGCATCAAGCATAGATTTAGTCACTAATAGGTCGGCGGGCTCGTTCAATTTGGCCGGATTATCGTTGAGGTACTTCGCCACGACGCGGACGAGTTGATCGCTGTCAGTGTTGGTGGGGATGCAGTACGCCGTTTCGGTTGTGGCGCTGGTGGCGATGAGCGCGTCCACAACGCCCAAGACGTATCCCCTACAGAACGAGCCGTCCACTGCGTCCTGTATATCTGTCGCCGTCGGCTTGATCATGATCGTCTTGTTACCGCCCGTTCCGATTTTCAGCGCTGCCTGACAGGATGGCAGCAACTGCGACCCTGTTCCGCCATGAAAAGCAATCATAGAGTTAGGATCGCGTTTGACTTGCAAGGAATGTTGGCCGAATGGTGTCACGAGCAAGAATGCGAAACCTGCCAAAACACTTTTTGAGTTCATTGGTGCGGACTCTCCATCTCCGGTCTTTCAAACAGTTCCGAGCATGAGAGTATCATTCCTATTCGTCCTCGCGTTGACTTCTGCATAACGTAAGGGGTAGGTTTTCGGTCATCCGGGGCATAACGAGGTTGCCTCAACTGGAGTCACCACAGAACCCTGAAGGCTCATGGAATTAGGTGCAAGGCTGAGGAAAGGTGTGGAAAAGGGGATGTCGGCGGTAATGGGGTGTTGACAAATTCAGCGCATCTGCTATGCTCAGAAGGTTCGATGGATGCCACTCTGCTGGACAGGGAGGCCAACCGCTCTTTGACAACCGATACGATGTGCCAGAATCTGTTCGACCCCATTCGGGTTTTCGAGCACGAATGGGTTGAGTGAAATCGAGCGACTAACAATTTTGCTTGGCAGGCTGGTCCGGGTTTAGGCCCGGGCTATTTTTTTGCGCCAAGCGACAGGCTTCAAACGAGAGTTTGATCCTGGCTCAGAACGAACGCTGGCGGCGTGCTTAACACATGCAAGTCGAGTGCACAGTTTCCCTGCCGCAAGGCAGGGGGATGGGTGCACGGCGCACGGGTGCGTAACACGTGGGCAATCTGCCCTCCGATGGGGAATAACCCCGCGAAAGCGGGGCTAATTCCGCATAACATTCCCTGAACCTCGGTTTGGGGATTCAAAGCCGCAAGGCGTCGGTGGAGGAGCCCGCGCCCGATTAGCTAGTTGGTGAGGTAATGGCTCACCAAGGCAATGATCGGTAGCTGGTCTGAGAGGATGGCCAGCCACACTGGAACTGAGACACGGTCCAGACTCCTACGGGAGGCAGCAGTGGGGAATCTTGCGCAATGGGCGAAAGCCTGACGCAGCGACGCCGCGTGGGGGATGAAGCTTCTCGGAGTGTAAACCCCTTTCGACTGGGACGAATACCCGCAAGGGAATGACGGTACCAGTAGAAGAAGCCCCGGCTAACTACGTGCCAGCAGCCGCGGTAAGACGTAGGGGGCCAGCGTTGTTCGGAATTACTGGGTGTAAAGGGTTCGTAGGCGGTGCGGCAAGTCGGGAGTGAAATCTCTGGGCTTAACCCAGAGGCTGCTTCCGAAACTGCTGTGCTCGAGTGTGGGAGAGGCGCGTGGAATTGCAGGTGTAGCGGTGAAATGCGTAGATATCTGCAGGAACACCCGTGGCGAAAGCGGCGCGCTGGACCACAACTGACGCTGAGGAACGAAAGCTAGGGGAGCAAACAGGATTAGATACCCTGGTAGTCCTAGCCCTAAACGATCAGGACTTGGGGTGCC
>Ga0371490_1001743_pt1 | contig 10715 bp, 9 predicted proteins | sample MB2SIPfraction_FD_207959 | JGI IMG/M metagenome (GOLD analysis project Ga0371490, IMG submission 207959) | Lab enriched peat soil microbial communities from McLean, Ithaca, NY, United States - MB28FN SIP fraction | ecosystem: Environmental > Terrestrial > Soil > Wetlands > Peat | place: USA...
AGGCGCTGCTGACCTCAACCGGCTCAGATCATCCCGAACCTCTTGCCGGTGAGCCCGTTCTTTTCCGTTCTCAACCGGTAGCGAGGCGCCGGAATAAAAATCAAGAATATTTTTGCGCAACTCGGCCGATGTCCGCTCGAAGTTACCCTCGGCAAGCCGGGCCAGAAGGCTTGCGTAGGTTTCGTCCGCCAGCGAGTATTCTCCTGCCTCGGTTCTCTTGCCGTCATCGAGATCGCTGTTGGGCAGAACCAGCTTGCCTGCGCGCACCTCTTCCAGCAGGACGTGGTAATGATCGGTGGTCGTGTTGATGCTCTTGATATACAGATCTTCCGTTTTCGGGGTCGGGTTATTGAAGCCCATGCCTTTCAACGGACCTATCTTCGGCACAAAGCGCAGAAGCGTGGATAAGATTCGTGTGCCCAGCCCCGGCTTTGTATAGGTCTTTCCCCACGCCCTCTCATAATCCGAGCGGGATAGGCGATACAGGAACTTTTGCCTCGCAAAGTTAGGCTCCTCGCGCATCAGGTCCTTCTTGTGCGTCTGCAGCGCCACCTGGGTCATCTGCGGAATCAGCCGGCTGACAGAGTAGCGATAGGAGCCAACGGCGAGGGCCTCGTGCGCCAGCACGTCCTTCAGTTCCAGTCCGTAGACCACCGGAAAGACCCGCTCCAGCAGCGGTTCCGAGACCTGGAATCCTATAAAATCATGGTATTGATCCGACGCATAACGATTCTTCGCCACCTGCAATGTGTCGAATCCAAACTCCGTCTTCAAATGCGCCGTCTTGTCCTGCGCATAGCGAACGGAGCTGCCATATTTCGCGCGCAGCTTTGGATAATGGAGCGCGACCGCCTCGTTGACCGCCGGGTGGCCGTCGATGTCCGCGACGTAGTGCGAAAGTGCGCCCAGCGCAAAGGCGTACTCGTCGGCGTTCTGGCTTTCAACCAGTAACTCCAGGACAAAGTCCCCGGTGCGAACGTAATGCGCCAGGTTGCTGAATTCCTTGTCGCCGAATGGGTAATAGCCCAGATCCTGAATAACCGAGCCGCCATAGGCGTAGGCGTGAGCTTCCTTGATCTGGTCCTCGGTCATGCCCGGAAAGCGCTCCAGCAGGAGTGGTCGAATCTCGGAGGTCCATGCCAGGTCTACGATTTCCTCGTGAGTTAGCACGGAGTAGGCAACCGTGGTTCCGCTCGACAGCAGCACCGCGAAAACAAGTGCCGCCGCGCGAATAAGCCTCAGATGCCAAATGCGGCTCATCGAACTGTACCCGCAGTTCAAACCCGGCCCAGCAAGAGAAGAATGATGAGGATCACGAAGATGAGTCCAACCCCGCTGGACGGATAGTATCCCCAGTTCCTGCTGTGCGGCCATGTCGGCAGCGCGCCGATGAGTACAAGGATTAAAACCACGATCAAGACCATTGCCAGCATGCTATCCTCCCGGCGTTTCCGCAGGCCGCTCATCCGGCTCAGTTTGTGCCGGAGATCAGCCACATCCAAGCTTTTCACGCTGTGAAGGCAGAATCTGCTCAATTGGATACAGGAACAGGTCTTGCCTGGTTGGTTTGCACTCGGCTTTCAAGGCCTTGCGTTGGGCGGGATCAACAGGGTTACGGCCTGGGGCACGATCTCGATGCGGACCGGCAGATCGCCCAGCAATTCTCCATCAGCCTCGGCGTACACTCGTGGCAAAGTGCCTTTGCACAATCGGCACTCGACAGAGACGGCGTCGAGCAGTTCAATCTCGCGGGAAAAGCTCTGGCGCCCGAACACCACCGCGATCAAAAAGCGGAAGTAGCGCAGGCGGCTGCGCGTTTTGAAGGCCACCAGGCGCAGCCCGTTCTTGTGCAGGGTGGCACCAGGGACCAGATTGTGGAGAACGCCGCCGAAGTCGCGAATGCGCACCGCCAAAAGCTGGGAGATCTGCTCCACCCGCGGTTGGGCGCTGCCGCTTTCCACGAACGCCGCTTCAAATAGAGGAAAGGAGTGCGTGGCCCAGAGGCGAAAGGCCTCGATGATGTAGAGAATATAGCCGATGCGCCGCTTGAGTGTGGGATCGAGCCGGGAGAGAAACACAGCGTCGGCGCCCACTCCTGCTGCTACGGTGAAGAAGCGCGAGCCTGTGGCGCCCGTCTCGTCCCGATAAGAGATTTGGCCCACGGAGATGCGCACCGGGAGCGCAGTCAACAGCTTGCGCACCACCCTCGCTGGAGACGAACGCAGGCCGAGATTGGACGCCAGCGCGTTGGCGGTGCCAAACGGCACTACACCCAAAGCCACGGTGGTGCCAACCAGGCTCTGCAAAACTTCATGAACCGTGCCATCGCCGCCACAGGCAAGAACCGCATCACAGCCGCGGCGCACTGCCTCCGCGGCCAGCACTCCGGCGCTGCCCGGAGCGATGGTTTCATGCGCTCTGGCTTCAACGCCAGCTTTGCGGAGGACGATGAGCGCCTTGTCGATGTCCGCATGACGCCTCCAGGAGTGCTGGCCTGAAGCCGGATTGTAGATAAGCGCAACACGGCGCATCGCGTGTTTCTCCTGGCGAGTCCGCTCCCGGGCTGAGTATGTCAGCGAAGGCTCTGTTCCTATCTTCGCACCTGGCGGGCGGTCAGGCGGTTTCGAGGGGAGTATTGTCGCGGCTACTTTGGGGGTAATGCCGTGATCGCGCCGCCATGCTCGCGTAAATTGTTCTCCCCGCGCGGCAGTTTCATCGCAGAAGCGCCGCCCAGGTCGCGCTCATAAATCTCGCCATAATTTCCCGTCGCTTCAATCACCTTCACAACCCAATCGTCATCCAGCCCCAGCGCGGGGCCAATCTCGCGCGATGCGCCGAGCAGAAAACGCAGCACTGGGTCGCTGCCGGCGCGAGCGTGCATCAGCTTCACATTGGCCCGCGTCACGCCGCTCTCCTCGGCCTGAACCAGCGCCTCCATCACCCAGTTCACCAGCGCCGCCCACTGCGGATCGTCATTGCGCATCGCCGCCGCCAGCGGATCCTTGGAGATGCACTCCGGCAGCAGGCGTGCCCGCTTTCCATGCTTCGCCAGAGCCGCACGGGTCTCAGCCAGACGCGTCCGGTCGCCGGCCAGCGCGCCGCAGTTGCCGGTGGCAAAGGCCGCCCGCATCTCGCCTTCCTCCTGAAACGGAAAGGGCACAAACTCCAGATGCTCGCGGGCAAACCAGGCGCGCACGCTCTCTTCCACCGCGGTCTCGGCCAGAAAGCAGATTTTTCTACCGCTTAACTGCCTCGCTCGGGTCACAAGGCTTTTGTCTGGCGTCAGAAACCCTACGCCGTCCCACAACACCGGTCGCGTGAATGTCAGATGCGTTCCTACTGCATGAGAAAAGTCGCCGGAGAGCGTAGCCACCATCTCCACCTCGCCCGCGTTGAGCCCCTTCATGGCGGTGAGGTCGTCCGGATAACGCGTTGCTCGCACCAGCGCATTCTTTCCCAGCACCGCCACGGCGACCGCCTGGCAGAGATCGGCGTCAAAGGCCTCGCGATTGCCATGATCGTCCGCGGTCGAATACTCGGCTTCCTCCTGATCGATGCCGCAGTACAGCACGCCCGCCGCGCGCACACGGACCAATGTTGGAGAAGAATCAGCCGCGCGTGCAACGCCGCAGGCTGCGATCACAACCACCGCCAGCGCCGCGACGCCTGCCCAGGCTCGCATTATGGCGTCCATCCGCCGGCCGTCGGGATGCCCGGCGTGGTGTCGGGCCGTGGATTGAAGTCCACCGGCACGGGATTGGGAATCCCGCTATCGGTTGGCGTAATCTCAAGTTGCTTGCAACCCGCGCCATTCGCATGAGGAAAGCTGGCAATCTCCGCCGGCGGAATCTTCGCGTACTTCGCGCTCAGCGGCGCTCGCTTGCCCATCAGGCGCAGTGTATCGAAGGCCGAGCTCATGTCGCCCACCCCCGGCACCTTGTCGTCCGCCGGCCCCAGGTTCGCCTGACCGAATTTTTCCACGCCAATCTGCCGCGCGCGCTCCTCATCCGGCAGGTCTGCGAGCGGCACGAGGCCAAATAACTCGTCGACAAATTTAATAATCGAGCTGTGCTCCGACGGCACATGCGAGACGCCATGCGCCACTGAATAAGGCGAAATCACGATCGTCGGAATCCTCGGCCCCTGCTCCAAAGGCAGCCCCGCCGCATCGTAGGAGCGCACGCGCGGCTGCGCATGGTCATACAGCCCGTCCGACTCGTCATAGGTGATGATGATCGCGCTCTGGCTCCAGTAGGGGCTGTCGGCGATGGCGTTGATCTCCTCGGCCAGCAGCGCCTCGCTGATCTGCGTGTCCGCGTAGCCGGTATGATCGTCGTTGCCGTTGTACACCTTCGCCAGCTTGGGGTTGGGGTCTTGCGGCTTCCATCCATCGATGTTGCCGTAGCCGCCGCGCACATAAAACACACCCGACGCCGGCAACCGTCTGGCCGCTACGTCGTCGAAGAACCTGCTTAGTCCATGTAGATGCGCCGTGGCCAGCGGATTGTTCGCCACATAGCCGAAATACTGCGGCCCGTTGTGATGCGCCACGTACCCCTCATGCGACGCCTTCCCCTGCGCGTCGTTCATCTCGTGCTCATAGCCCTGCTGATACCAGCCCCAATTGACCGCACTCACTCCGTGTCCCGCGATCTTCTCAATGTCCTGGCGCACGTCGGGCAGATCGAAGGCGGGATCGTAGTCCGCCGCCGTCGTCTTCTTGATCTCACTGCCCATGAAGGAGAGCGGCAGGCTGGCAAAGGTCAAATTTTTCGCAATGCCCCGTGGGTTGTTTGCTTCTTGCGGCTGCTTCAACCGGTTCGCCGTGTCCAGAGCCGATCCCCAATACGGCGCGGGGCCTGCGACCATGGGCACGGTTGCATTCTTGCCCTGGCCTCCGGTCGCCGCCTGATCCGGATGCAGCATCCACTGTGTCTCGCCGGCCTGGCCGCTGATCATGGCAATCGCATTGGGCGCCGATGGCCCGATGATGGTGTCCATGAAGTGGTCAAAGAGCGTAAACCGGTCCGCATAACGCCACAGAAACGGTGCCGTGTCGCAATCCACGTGGCCCATCACCAGCTCGCCAAACTGCTTGCGCTCCAGCGTCGGCGCCTTGGACGGCTTGCCGTCCTTCAGCGTCACGCCCTCTTCGGTCAGCGCATACTCCGAGTTCTGCGCCACGCCATTGGCGTCCAGTGCAATCTTGCGCGCCAGGGCCACGTGTGAGTGGTTCACCGACGCAACGTCCGCCGGATAGATCGGCACTGTCTTGCCCGCCGCATCCGTCACCGTCGCCGGAATCCTGAACGGCGTCACCGTCCCCACCGTTCCGTCGGTATTCACAATCGCCTGCGTAAACCCAACCACCTGATCGTGCGTATAAGGTCCCGCAGGTCCGGCGTAGAGCCCATCCGCGCCAGGGTAAGTGCCAAAGTAAAAGTCGAAGGAGCGGTTCTCCTCAAAGAGCACAAAAACGTACTTGATCCGGCTGCGAATCAGACGTAGCTTCTCTTCCTGCGAGATCGCCGGCTCCCTGGCCGGGTCGATCACCTGCGCGCTCACCGTGGCGCTCGAACTGGGCGCGACCGTCACATCTGGAATCACAGCCGCAACCTTCTCCTGCGCCGCGCACATTCCCGAGCCTATCCCGCAGAGCGTAATCGGCACCATGGTGGCTCTTATGCAATTCATCATCCGCATATCACTAAACTATCCGGTCCCGCGCCGCATTGACAACGCAAGCGGCGGCCAGTCGCCCCGCGCCCTTGCCGCAGCGGCAGCCAGTCGCCCGCGCCGTAGGCGCAGTGGTTGTTAGCCCCGCGCTTCAGCGTGGGGTGGGGTTGGCGAAATCAACAATTCTACCGGAGTCCCGTAGGGACGGCGCTTATGCTCCGTGTCCTTTACGTTTTCGCGAGAAGAATGGAAAAACTCAAACCGTAAGCGACTCCCGGAAATGACAAACTTCTACTGCCACCCCGGCAAAGCCGGGGGTTCTCCCAATCAAATACGAAAACGATGAAGGCAAGGTGAATTGGCGCAAGTGGCCATGGAGGAGCGGATCGTTTGCCTTTATACTAAGGTGTTTGCCACGAACAGGCGGCGGGCCGGGATACGGCGCGCCTAATTTGAGAGGATCGGGGTCCCCGGCGAGCGATTTTTGCTCGCTGGGGTGAAAGGTGCAGGCTTTGGCTCAGGCGGAGATCGGCATCATCGGCGGCAGCGGGCTGTACTCCATGCCCGGATTTACGAACGTACGTGAAGAGCGTGTCGAGACGCCCTTTGGCGCGCCTTCAGACAGCTTCGTTTTGGGCGAACTGGAGGGGCGCAAGGTAGCCTTTCTGGCCCGCCATGGGCGCAGCCACAGCATCTTGCCCTCGGAGCTGAACTTCCGGGCCAACATCTATGCCTTCAAAAAGCTCGGCGTCGAGCGCATCGTCTCCGTCTCCGCCGTCGGCTCGCTCAAGGAAGAGCACAAGCCCACGGATTTTGTGATTCCCGACCAGTTCATCGACCGGACCTTCCACCGCATCGCGACCTTCTTTGGCGAGGGGATCGTGGGTCACGTGGCCTTTGGCGATCCGGTCTGCACAACGGTGGCCAAGGCGGCGATCCAGGGTTGCGCGGCGGCGGGCGTGGTGGGCAAGCTGGGCGGAACCTACGTCTGCATGGAGGGTCCGCAGTTCTCCACCAAGGCGGAGTCTCATCTCTATCGCAGTTGGGGCGCGGACGTGATCGGCATGACCAACCTGCAGGAGGCCAAGTTGGCCCGCGAGGCGGAGATCTGCTACGCCACCATCGCCATGGTCACCGACTACGACTGCTGGCGCGAGGGCCACGACGCCGTGACCATCGAGGAGATTGTGCGCGTGCTGCACCAGAACGCCGAAAACGCGGCCAAGGTCGTCAAGGCTGCCGTCGCCGCCATGCCTCGAGAGCGCAACTGTGCCTGTGCCTCGGCGGCAAAGTTCGCCGTGCTGACTAAACCCGAAGCAATTCCCGCAGCGGCAAAAGAAAAGCTGAAGCTGCTCTTCGGCAAGTACCTCGGCTGGTAAACTCCAAAGTCGGAGAGGACAACGCAATGACGGCGCTAACACAGTCCGAACCGCAGACCAATCAGGAGCTTGCTACCAGTTTGGCAAAGCTGTGGCCGCATCGGGAGCACGAAGCGCCCTCTTTGACCGGTGTACTGTGCCGGCTTGGTCTGCATTGGTGGCGCTCGCTCAACACGAATGCAATTGCTCCGCAAAAACACGTGCGCTTCTGTTTTTGGTGCTCGGTCGTGAAAATCGATGGACACATATTTACGCCTTGAAGCGTGCAACTAGAACTTCAGTTCGTTAGGAGATCCATGGCAATCACCGTAGTAGGCAGCGTAGCCTTTGACACCATTGAAACCCCGGCGGGGCGCATGGAGCGCTGCCTGGGCGGCGCGGCAACGTATTTCTCGCTCTCCGCCAGTTTTTTTACCGATGTGCGCGTCATCGCTGTCGTCGGCGAGGACTTTGGCAAGCGGCAAGAGGCCGTTTTCCAGGCGCATAAGATCGACACGCGCGGCATCGAGCACACGGCGGGCAAGAGCTTCTTCTGGGAAGGCTCGTATCTCGAGAACCTGAATGAAGCCAAAACTCACATCACGGATCTGAACGTCTTTGCCTCCTTCAATCCCAAGATTCCTGACGCCTACCGCGACTCGGAGTTTCTCTTCCTGGCTAACATCGATCCGGTCTTGCAGCGCCGCGTGCGCGAGGCCATGCCCGATGTGAAGCTGGTGGCCGGCGACACCATGAACTACTGGATCAAGGATCATCGCCCGGCGCTGCTCGAAGTACTCAAGGGCCTCGATATTTTGCTCATCAACGACACCGAAGCCCGCATGTTGGCCGGCAACAACAACCTTGTCCAGGCCGCCCGCGCGGTGATGGCTTTGGGACCGAAGGCGCTGGTAGTCAAGCACGGCGAGTACGGCGCGACGCTGTTCCAAAGCGATACTCAAAACGGACGCACTTTCCGAGCCCCAGCCTTACCTCTGGAAGAGGTGGTGGACCCTACCGGCGCCGGAGACAGCTTTGCCGGCGGTTTCTTCGGCTATCTGGCCTCGCAACCCGAGCAGTCTCCGGCCGCCTTCCGGCATGCCATGTTCTACGGCAGCGTGATGGGCTCGTTTGCGTGCGAGCGCTTCGGCACAGAGCGGTTGCAAAAACTCACGCGTCCGGAGATCGACGACCGCTTCAACCTCTTTCGCGAGTTGACGCACCTTGCCTGAGAATTCCAATCCGGCTCAGTCCATCTCGCGCGCGGAGTGGCTCATCGTCATGGCCTCGTGCGTAGCGGCCTCGGTCGCCGCGATCCTGTGGAGCTGGCAACACGGAGCCATGCTCAACTACGGCGACGCGGTGGCTCATTTGCACATTGCGCGCCGCGTGCTGGACTCGCACCGTCCGGGATTCACGCAGTTGGGCTCGGTGTGGCTGCCGCTGCCGCATCTGCTGCTGCTTCCCTTTGTGCAAATTTATAGCTGGTGGGCCAGCGGCTTTGCCGGCGTAATTCCCTCGGCGCTCGCCTTTCTCGCCTCGTGCGCGGGAATCTACCGGCTGGCGCGCCACTGGCTGCGTCCGGCTCCATCGGCGCTTGCACTGGCCTTTTTCGCGTTGAATCCCAATCTGCTCTATCTGCAAACCACGGCCATGACGGAGCCGCTGTTTGTCTGCGAGATGGTATGGGTTGTGGTTTGGCTTGTGGAGTGGCGGACCTGTTTGGACTCAGACCCCCAAAAACTCCGCCGCCTGCAAGGCTACATTGCGTTGGCGCTGGTGGCCGCAATCTTTACGCGCTATGACGGTTGGATCATGGCTCTCGTGGCCTGGACGTGCATGGGCCTGGCTCTTGCACGTCGTGGACGAGTGCGCTCGTTGAGCTTCTGGATTGCCAGTGTCCTCATCGTCGCCGCTCCGGTCGCATGGTTTATTTACAACTCCGTAGGATTCGGCGATTGGCTCTACTTCGCGCGCGGGCCCTATTCGGCCAAGGCCATCGAGATTCGCACCTCCGTACCTGGATTTCCACCTCATCCTGGATGGCACAATCCGTGGGTTGCGCTGATCTTCTTCATCAAGGCCGCGGAGCTGGACGCCTCCGCAGTAGCCTGGGGCAATACTCTGCTGATTCTGAGCCTGCTGGGAACGGCATGGGCTTGGCTATCAGCGCGCAAGCGTGCATTCCAGTGGGCGCTGCTGCTGTGGTTTCCGGCTGCCTTCTATGCGTATTCGGTCGCCTACGGCTCGGTGCCCATCTTTCTGCCCATCTGGTGGCCGCACTCCTGGTACAACCTGCGCTATGGGATGGAACTGCTGCCGGCCTTTGCGTTGGGGCTGGGGTTTGCGGCGCAGTTTGTGCTGGCCGCCGTGAATGAGTTCAAGCCGCGCGTGATCAACCCGCGGTGGGAGCGATGCGCGGCGGGCATTCTATTTGCGGTGGTGGCGTTGAACGCTGCTCAAATGCTGCGCGAGCGCCCGCAGGTCTACGTCGAGGGAACCAAAATCATTGAGGCGCGCAGACCCTATGATCTTGAAATTCCTCCCGCGTTGCGGGCTCTGCTGGCCGAGCGGCCGCAAGGCGTGGTGCTGATGAACACCTCGGTTTTTCCGGAGATCGTTGCGTTCACCGGGATTCCGCTCCGCCAGACCATCAACGAGAGCGATCTGGAGATTTATCGCACCGCGCTGACCGCGCCAGCCGCGCACGCCGCAATTGTGCTGGCCTTCGACGGCGACGAGATCGACCGCGCGGTGAGGGCGCATCCCCAGGGCCTGACCGCGGTTCGCCGTTTTTCAACGCCCGGTAAGCCCGCCGGGGCGATTTACGTCTCTGGTGCGCCTGTTGCTCGTCAGGCGCAAGCAGCCTCACCAAGCCTCGTGGAGCGGTGATAGCATCGGTCATGGAAGCGAGATGAGCATGACACTGGCACTGTTCGCGCAACCTTTCAGCTTTGACCGCCTGCAACAAATAGTGGTGGTCAACGGCGCCATTGGCCGTCTGCTGATGGCCTGTCTGCTGGGCGCTCTTGTCGGCCTGCAGCGGGAGCTCAAGCACAAAGCCGCCGGCGTGCGCACCAACCTGCTGATCTGCATGGGCAGCGCGTTTTTCACGCTTCTCTCCGCGGTGCTGGCCGGCGACGCCAATCCGGACAAGGGCCGCGTGGCCTCGAACATCGTTCAAGGCATTGGCTTTCTGGGCGCGGGGCTGATCCTGCACAACCGCAGCCGCGTCAGCGGCCTGACCAGCGCGGCCAGCGTCTTTGTGGTGGCCTCCATCGGCATGGCCTGCGGCGCGGGACTCTATGCGGCGGCAGCGGTGGCTGCGATCATCGTCATCTTGGCGCTGGAGGCGGTGGGCTTTCTGGAGCAGCGCGCCAATTTGAAGGCCTTTCCGCTGATCTATGAAGTGCGTGGCAGCGACCAGCCGCGGATGATGGAGTCGATCCTGGAAGCGATGGACAAAGCAGGCCAGCGGCTGACCGGCGTGGATCGCGATGTCATCGGCGAGTTGCAGCGGGTGAGCTTTTCTCTCACCGCGACCAGCAAGCAACATGAGCGGCTGCGCGGAAAGCTGCTCGACAAACCGGGCATCGACAAGCTGTTCACTTTCCGCGATCCGGAGGAAGATTGATTCCCTTTGCAAAAGCTCACGCCTGCGGCAACGACTTCTTGATTGTG
>Ga0371490_1001746_pt1 | contig 10672 bp, 9 predicted proteins | sample MB2SIPfraction_FD_207959 | JGI IMG/M metagenome (GOLD analysis project Ga0371490, IMG submission 207959) | Lab enriched peat soil microbial communities from McLean, Ithaca, NY, United States - MB28FN SIP fraction | ecosystem: Environmental > Terrestrial > Soil > Wetlands > Peat | place: USA...
ACCTCCTGGCCGCTCCAGTCATGGGGCGGATAGGTGCGCCAGGAGGCCTCGGCTGCCGCCCAGACCAGCAGGTGACGATAACTGACCCCGGGGTAAAAACGTCGCCCCTCCTGGCCAAGAGCCGCATCCAAAACCTGAATGATCTCCCTGGCTTCTTCACTGCTGATATGCCCGGCCGAATAGTCCTCCATGAAAACCTGGCCCTCTGCCTGGCGCAGGGTCACCAGGTTGCAGCGGAAGGCCACTTCCTCGGGTTTCAGGTCCACCCCCAGGGCGGCGGCCTCCAGGGGGGCGCGGCCAGTATGATAGCGGGCCGGGTCATAGCCGGCGATGGAGAGATTGGCGATGTCGCTGCCGGGTTCCAGGCCCGGCGGGATGGTGCGGACCCGGCCCAACTCGCCGCGGCGGGCCAGTTCGTCCAGATTGGCGGTGGCCGCGACTTCCAATGGCGTCCGGCCTTCCAATTCGGGCAGGGGATAATCCCCCATGCCGTCCCCTACCAGAATGACGTATTTCATACGCAGATTCTCGATTCCTTAGCGATTTCGCCCGAGCAAATCATAATTATCCTTGCCCAGGGTTTGTTCCAGATGCTTTTCATATTTATAACGGTTTTCGCTGAATTTTCGTTTCAAAAGAATGGTGTCGATGTTCCAGGTCTTCGACTTGGAGAGCCCAAAGAAGATGCGACCGGCTTTGGAGAAGCGATATTCCCAAAAGTCACCGTTATGGTGCGCCAGGGGCTGGGAATATCTAACCAAGCTCCGGGAAGGAAGGGCCCCGCCTTCGGCCAGTGCATCTTTGCTAAGGTTATTGAGGGTGGCCAGGGCGTCGGGCAAGGAGGGGAAGATGTCCGGGGAATTCTGCAGGTCGATGATATTTTGTAGGGCCCGCCTGGAAAAGTAAAGGTTCTGATACACCATATTGAGCCAGAGAAATTCCTTGGGCCTCCTGGCCTTCTCTCCGACCCCTCTCGGCCGATTCAACTCTTCCACTTCCTTTAAGACTTCCAGTTCCCTCAGTTCTTGGGCGATTTTTCCCCGGTCCTGGTCAATGGCCTGCATCGTGGCCACGGCATCATCCCGTTCGGCTTCGGCCTTTCTCAGGCTCTCCAACAATTCCTCATTCCGGCTGGATTCATATTGGATGGTCATTTCCAGCCCGTCAATGGTGTTTTTCGCGGCATTCATTATTGTCTGAGCCTGTTCGTAGCTTCGGTCCAGGAGTTCCAGCCGTAAATCCGCGGCCTTGATGTTCGATTCCAGCACCTGAATGCGCAACTCTCGGGTTTCCAACTCAGTTTCATACTGCTGTTCCTGGACCTTCTGAAAATGGCTTTGGAACCTGGCGGAAATGGCGCAAATGGCGGCAAATCCAACCAATACCATAATATAACTGAACAGGGTGAAGGCAAAAACCGACTTGGAGGGGGTCAGGATTTTCCAGTAAGCTTGGCCCAGGGTCTCCCGGAAGGAATACGGCTCCTTGTCAAATAAATAAAGCTTACCCAAGGCCTCAGCCTGGTCTTGGGCAGTCTGGGGGATGTCCTTATCGGTGAATGGTCCGGATAAGGCCCGACGGGAATCAGGGTTATGCAAAAGGTAGTAGAACTGCCGCCCTTTCAGCAGTCCGGGGTCAGGCTTGCCCGAGGCCCAGGATGGCGGGGCATATCTGATATTTCCGGCCTTATCCGTGATCACCAGGGCATAGGGACCGAGATCGGCCTCCGCGATTTTTTGCAGCGCCTCCGCTTGCTGGCGCTCGGCCAAATAGGCAATGGCATATGGCAGGATTCTTGCCACCGTGACCAGTTCCAACTGGCCGGATTTGGCCAGATCGCTCCGCCAGTATAGGTCATTCTGCCAGGAAGCAATGATGAGCATAGCGGAGAAGATCGCCAGCCAAATCCCCAGCCAGATGACCGGCGGTCGATAGAACTTAGACTTCATGCGCCTGTCCCGGTCGCCAGGTTCTTGGACCCATCCTGGGCCTGATCCCTCAAAGACCGCCACTCGCCGGCCCCTTATTCCGCCTCAGCCCCACGATGTTCCAAGGTATGTTTAATTTCCGTCAGGGTCTCATTGATGCGGAAGAAGATTATCAAGATCTCGCAGTAGAGCCTGACCCCCAGGGGGCCGAGAAGAGCCAGCAACACCCCTTTCAGCATCAAATACTCGCCGGGCGTCTTGACCCCCATGCCGATCATCACCAGGCCGGAGATGATGCAGACAATAACACCCACCCAGAAAAGAATCTGAATGATTACCGGGGTGACCATGGTACGGAAGGCCAAAAAATCGCTCATAATCCTCTCCTTGCTGGCCGAATTTCATAACCGGCTGGGGAAAGTAGCTGCCTACCTTTAAACCGCCATCTCCTGTTGGTATTTTTCCGCTAATTGGGCGATCTTGCCAGCCTGGTATTCTTTAATGGAGACCCAGCCACAACCACCTAAAGGTTAAAGGCTTAACAGAGAGCACCCCTGATCTGAGGTGACCATTTTCGGAGAAGGATGTTTGGCCCCTTCCCTCAAATCTTGGCGGCGTGCAGGTAGGGGTCTTCGATGCGATAAAAGACAGCCGGCGGCGAAAGCACCGGGAGTTGATCGATCTCTTTGAGGGCCTGGCGAACGTCGGCTTCCCGGGCTTCGTGGGTGATCATCACAATGGGCACGGTGCCCGCCACTTCCCGGCCTTTCTGGATCACTGCGGCAATGCTGATCCCGTATTTTCCCAGGATACCGGCGACCTGGGCCAGGACCCTCGGCCGGTCCTGGGCGGCAAAGCGAAAATAGTAGTTGGTCACCAGGTCATTCAGGGGCTTGATGAGCCGGGTGGTTTCCAGGGCCTGGCGGCAGCCCAGGGGTGGCACCCGGTTCGGAGCACCATAGAGCAGGTTGCGGGCCAGGTCCAGGAGGTCGCTGACCACGGCGCTGGCGGTGGGCATCATCCCAGCCCCCTGGCCGTAAAGCAGGATGGGACCGGCGGCGTCGCCGGTGAGGTAAACGGCGTTCATGGCCCCGCTGACCTGGGCCAGCATGTGGTTTTTGGGGACCAGGCAGGGGTGCACCCGGGCCTCGACCCGATGGCCGTCATCCCGGGTGATGGCCAACAGCTTCAGGCGGTAGCCGAACTCCAGGGCGAACTGCAGGTCCAGCGGGTCAAGCTGGCTGATGCCCTCCACGGAAATGGCCTCCAGGTCCAGGCGGGCGCCATAAGCCAGGCTCATGAGGATGGCGAGCTTATGGGCCGTGTCGACGCCATCCACGTCCAGGGTGGGGTCGGCCTCGGCGAAGCCTGCCTCCTGGGCCTCCCGCAGGGCCTGGGCGTAGGAGATGCCGTGCTGAGACATTTGGGTGAGGATGTAGTTGCAGGTGCCGTTCAGGATGCCCAAAAGCTCCTGGAGGCGGTTGGCGGCCAGACCCTGGCGCAGAGCCAGGATGATGGGGATGCCGCCGCAGACGGAGGCTTCGAAGGCGATCTCCACCCCCCGGGCCGCGGCGGCGGCCAGGAGATCGTTGCCGTGCTGGGCCAGCAGGGCCTTGTTGGCGGTGACCACGTGCTTGCCCCGCTCGATGGCGGCCAGGGTGAAGTCCCGGGCCGCAGTCAGGCCGCCGATGAGCTCCACCACAATGGCGATTTCGGGGTCGTCCAGGATATCCTGGGCTCGGGTGGTGAGCAGTTCCGGGTCCACGGTCACAGCCCGGGGCCGCGCCAAGTCCAGGTCCGCCACTTTAGCCAGCACCAGTGGGGCTCCCAGCCGCCGGGCCAGGATTTCCCGCTGCTCCGTGAGGAGACGCACCACGCCACTCCCTACCGTGCCGAAACCTACCAACCCTATCTTAATGGCTTTCATCCGGACTCCAGATAATGGTGGCACAGGCTTCCAGCCTGGGCCGGCGCAGGCTAAAGCCTGCGGCTACAATTTACTTCGGCGGCGCCGGCGGCAGCCCCAATTCCTCCGGGCTTTTGCGCATCACCTGGCGCAGGCCGCGAATCGCCTGGTTGGTGCGGTGCACGTTCTCCACCAGGGCAAAGCGCACATATTCCTCGCCCCACTCCCCGAAGCCCAACCCCGGCGACACCGCCACCTTGGCCTCCCGGATAAGCATCAGGGCGAACTCCACCGAGCCGAGATGGCGGAATCTCCGGGGGAGGCGGGCCCAGACGAACATGGTGCCCTTGGGCGGCTCCACTCGCCAGCCGATGTTATGCAGACCCCGGCACAGGGCGTCCCGCCGCTCCTGATAAACCGCCACGGTCTGCTCCACGCAGTCGTAGGGGCCGTTTAAGGCGATGATGGCGGCGATCTGGATGGGCTGGAAGACGCCGTAGTCCAGGTAGCTCTTGATCCGGGTCAGGGCGTGCACCAGGCGCCGGTTGCCCACCACGAAGCCCAACCGCCAGCCGGGCATGTTGTAGCTCTTGGACAGCGAAAAAAGCTCCACCCCCACTTCCTTGGCCCCGGGCACCTGGAGGAAGCTGGGAGCCACATAGCCGTCGAAGACCAGGTCGGCGTAAGCGAAATCGTGGATGATATAAACCCCGTATTTGTTGGCGTAGTTTACGATCTTCTGAAAAAATTCCAAGTCCACGCAGCGGGTGGTGGGGTTGTGGGGGAAGGAGATGATCAGCATCTTGGGCCGCGGCCGGATCAGTTCGGTAATCTTGTGCAAATCCTCGAAAAAGTCCCGGTCGTGGGTCAGGGGAATGGAGACCAACTGGCCGCCGGAAATGACCACCGAGGCCGAATGGATGGGGTAGGTGGGGTTGGGCACCAACACCACGTCCCCGGCCTCCACCGCGGCCAGCACCAGGTGGGACAGGCCCTCTTTGGCACCGATGGTGGCGATGGCCTCGGTTTCGGGGTCGATATCCACCTCGAAGCGGCGTTGGTACCAGTCGGAGATGGCCATCCGGAGCTTGGTGATCCCCCGGGAAGCCGAATACCGGTGGTTGGTGCCTTTACCGGCGGCTTCGATGAGCTTGGCGACGATGTGCGGCGGGGTGGCCAGGTCGGGATTGCCCATCCCCAAATCGATGATGTCTTCTCCCCGGCGCCGGGCCTCCATCTTCATGGCGTTGACCGTGGCGAACACATAAGGGGGCAGGCGCTTCATGCGGGGAAATTCTTCGATGGCCATGCGGGTCTCCTTCAGGTTGACCGGCGAGATTTCAAAAGAATAAAACTATCCAAAAGACCTGGACTTGTCAAATGGTAGTGACTCGCCAGCCGGGAACCGGGAGCAGAAGGTCAAAATATTTGGGGATTGTAAAAGTTTTTTCAATAATTTATAATAACCAAATTAAATTCAACTTGAATAAAAATCTTCTCCGTCTGAAGACATTTAGCAAATACTTTAAGGAAGCAAACATGAACGAACACGCCTCAGCCCGGCAGGCAGTGGAAACCATGATCAGGAGCAATGACCTGGAGGGGTTGTTGCGCCATGCTGAAACCATTCATGGGCACTGTTGCCCCTTCCTGGCCCTCGGGGTCAAGGCCGGGCGTTATGCCATGGATTACCTGAAGACCGAAAACACCGGCATGGAGGAAGTGGTGGCCGTGATGGAGTGCAACAATTGTTTCGCCGACGGCATCCAGGTGGTCACCGGCTGCACCTTCGGCAACAGCGCCCTGATTTTTAAAGACCTGGGCAAGACTGCCGTGACCGTGGCCCGGCGCCGGGACGGCGCCGCGGTGCGCCTCTGCGTCAAAGCGGATTTTCGAGAGACTATGTTTGCCCGTTATCCGGCGGCTGGGCCGTTATTCGAGAAAGTGGTGATCCAAGGCAAGGGCAGTTACGAAGACCAACATCGCTTCCAACACCTCTGGCAGGCGGTGGCCCGACGGGAGTTACAGGAAGTGCCCCTGGAGGAACAGTTTGTTATCCAAACCCTCACTATGGCGCCGCCACCCCTGGCCCGGCGCTTTACCACGCTGACCTGCAGCCAGTGCGGCGAAGGGGTGATGGAACCCCGGGTCCGGCTCAAAGGGGGACAGCGGCTCTGTCTGACCTGCGCCGGAGAGGAACACTACGTCCTCGCCGGGAAGGGGATCGGCTACGGCGGCCCCGCCCTTTGACTTCGCCTGGAAAAAGATAAAAGGCGACCGCTTAATTACTCCTGAACCCGAGGGGGGCTGAAAAATGGAGAAGATCTTCAAGAAATGCCCGGTGTGGCTTCTGGTGCTGCTGACGATCTCGGGCCCCGTCGCGGCGGCGCAGTTTTCCGCGGTGATGATGATCAAGGACGGCGACCGGCTCGTTCCTGCCAAAATTTATGTGCAGGATGGCAAAATGCGCCAGGAATTCAATGACCAACAGGGCCAGACCATCACCATCGTGCGCCCGGATATGAAGGTGGTCTGGATCATCCTCCCCTGGGAGCGGGCCTATGCCGAGCTGCCATTGGGGAGGAAGCTGCCGGGTCAGTTCATCCAGATTCCCGTCGATGCCCTGAGCAAACGCCTGGTGGGGAAGGAGACGGTGAACGGCTACGAGGCGGAAAAATATGAAGTTACCGTCCGAGGCGGCCGCGGCCTGGAAAAGCAGATCATCTGGCTGGTCCCCAAGCTGGAAACCCCCGTAAAAATGCTATGTAACGACCGCAAATTCTGCGTGGAATACCAGAGCATCAAAGAAGTATCCCAGGCCGACCGCCTTTTTAATCTTCCGCCGGGCTATAAGAAGCTAGAGGGCACCACTTTCAGCAGCAGATTGGATTATTGAGGCGGTTGCGCCAGTCCTTTGCGGGGAGGGCGGGGGGTTGCGACCCCTGGCCTCCCCTCCCAAAGATTATCTATCACTCCCCTGCCAGTTGGCCCAAATCCTCCAGGCGGCCCGGTTGCCAGCGTGGGCGGTGATCCTTGTCAAGGAGGCGGGCCCGGATGCCTTCCAGGTAGTCCGGGTGCTGAATCATGAAGTGGGCCACCAGCGCCTCCCTCTGAAAGACCTCGGGGAGCGGCCGACCCTCATTGGCCCGCAGGAGCTTCAGAGTCAGGGCCTGGGCCGTGGGCGAGCCCTGGGCCAGGCGTTCGAAGACCTCGCGGCACCAGGTCGTCTCCAAACGGCATTGCCGCAGGGACGCCACGATTTCCTCGAGGCGGCGTTTGCCGGCAAAATGCGCCGCTACCCAGGCATCGAACTCGGGCAGGGAAGGAATATTTTTTTCGGCCAGGGCATCCAGGCAGGCCCCTACCTGCCTCACGGCTTCGTCTTTATCCGGCCCCAGCCGTTGGGATATGCCGGTCAGGTTCGTCCAAAGCTCCGGCAAACGCGAAAAGGCCAGCAGGTGAGTCGCCAGACCCAGCCGGACGCAGTCACCGCCCCGCACCTCATAGCCGGTAAGGGCCAGGTACTCGGGATACCCTAGCGGACAGCGCTGGAAAAGCCAACCAGTAGCACCCACGTCCGGGAAAAAGCCGATCGTGGTCTCCGGCATGGCCATGCGGGTGCGCTCGGTGGCGGCCACCAGGTCGGCGGCGGCGGCCAGGCCCAGGCCGCCGCCCAGGGTGATGCCGTCGGCCAGGGCCACCACCGGCTTGGGGTACTGGTGAATCAGCAAGTCCAGGGCGAATTCTTCCCGGAAGTACTCGTCCGCCCACGGGAGCCCGCCGCGCTGAACCGCCTGAAATAACTCCTTCAGGTCGCCGCCGGCGCAGAAGCCCCGCTCGCCGGCTCCGGAGAGGACAAGCAACCGGACCCCGGCATCCGCCCGGGCATCTTCCAAAGCGCCACGCAGCAGCCGGATCGTCTCCAGGTTCAAAGCGTTTAGCACCCGGGGCCGATTGAGGACCAGGGACGCCAGGCGGCCCCGTCGCTGCACCAGAACCGGCGGTTCCGCCGGTTCAGCCGGGGGCGTTTTACCCACCATTAATCGGTAAGCCTCCTATTGGCCATATTGGCATGGTTATGATCTGGGATTATGCGGCAGTCTTGACCGCTTTTGTCAAAAAAAATAGTTTTAGGGACCTCTTTGCCCAGGAAAATTCCCCTTAAGTTTTAAGTTTTTGGCCTTGAAGCCGATTACTCTCAGTGATGGCATGATAGCAAAATTTTCCATGAGTTTATCACCCAAAAAGTCAGACAGAAGGATATCTTCAAAAAATTTTGGCATAGTGCCCTTCAGAAGCCCGACCCATCACGGCGGTAGAGCTTAAGGGGCCCAGGACAGCACCGCCCGGTAGTGGTGCGCCGAGGCGAGCAACGGCGGATCTTCAAATGAGTGGGCAAGGGCCACCAGTTTAAAACTAAAAATTGAGGGGCTAGTGGGGAGCAAAACGGGGCTGATTTAGGCGTTCACAGCTAACCCCAATAAATAGCCTCCCCTTGGACCACCTTGGCAGGTTTGCTCGGGAGAAGGAATGATTCGATATCCATCCTATATGTAGCACTTTTGGCGCTTCGCTGATAAGGTTCGATCATGGCAAGCTGTACGTAATAAAGCCTGTTTTTTCTATTGATTGTGGTGGGTTAGATACTCCTTTTCTCTCTTATCATTTCCTTACTGTCAAGCGGTTTTTGATGTAGCCCTCTTTTCCGGGTTAACGGAGGCAGGGGGCGCCTGCGAGAATGGGCCCTAAATAGCTCGTCGGAGCAGGCGCCCCCTGCCGGGTTCGATGCCTAAGACTTTGTTTTTTCATTGTCTGCACCTCATCCAGTCCTCTGCAGGACCACCGCCATGGCCCGGTGATAGTCCCGCTGCACCTTGAGATTGGACACCCGGCAGTACCTCTGCGTGGTTTTGATCCGGGTATGCCCCAGAAGATCCTGGATGGTTACCAGGGCGGCATCGGCATTAAGGAGTTGGGTAGCCATGGTGTGCCGCAGCTGGTGGCATGAGAACTTGAGCCTCGCTTGACGAGCGTAATGTTCCAGGCGTTTTTGGATACCCCTAACCGAGATGGCCTTGCCTCGGCATCGGCCTTTATTCACCAGGAAGACCTCTTTGACCCGACTGGCCAGCCTCACCCGCAGATACTGGACCAGGGCTTCATAGGCATCATCGCTCAGATACACCACCCGATCTTTGGCGCCCTTGCCAGAGTGGACAAAAAGCTGGCGGCGCCGCAGATCCAGGGCCGCCAGCTTTAGCCGGGACACCTCCTCCACCCGCAAGCCGCATCTGAGCATCAGCATGACCATGGCCCGGTCCCGGCGGTCATGGATAACCTGCAAGAGCCTGTCCACCTCTTCATCTCTTAAATGGCGAGGCAGCGGCCGGGACAAGCGCAGGGCATAGCCGCGTTTCACCGGGTTAACCATCGGCACCTGCTCTTCTTCAATAAGATAGTGGTAAAACCCCCGGATGCTGTCCAGGTGACAGTTTATCGTCTTGGGCTGCAACCCTCTATCCAGCAGGTAATCGAGGTATGCCAGCAGCTTCTTATGGGTCACCTCCTCGATGGGGACATCCACCCAGAGGACAAACTGCTTCAGCGTGTGCATATAGTTCTTAATGGTGTGGCCGGAGTAGTTCCTTCTCTTCATGAACCGGCGGTAATTCAAGATAGCGGTGGTAATGGCCATGGCTCTCTCCCTTTTCGATGATCGCCATCGCCCGGAAGTACTCTTCCCGGCGGGTGTTGTCCGTCAGCCTGGCATAGCGCCGGGTCATCTCGATGCTGCTATGTCCCAGGAGCTGCTGCAGGCACTCCAGGCGCATGCCGGCGTTCAGCAGTTCGGTGGCGCAGGTGTGCCGGAGACAATGGAGGCTGTAGCCCTTATGTGCCAGCCCTGCCTTTTCCAGATACTTGACGAACATCACCCGGCTCGCGGTGTAGCCCAAGCGCTGGCGTCCCTGGCCATAGAACAGATACTCCTTCTCCGGGTCTCTCATTTTCATCCATATCTTTAAGGCCCGGCAGGCGTCTTCACTCAAGTAGGTCACCCGTCCCACCCGGGTCTTCTGGGCTTCCATGATGGTGATCCGTTTCTCACTGAGATTTACCTCATTCATCCTGGTGGCCAGCAGTTCCCCGATGCGCATCCCGGTCCTGAGCAACACCAGGATCAGGGCCCGGTCCCGCGGCTTTTTAATCATGGCCAGGAACTGGCAGACCTCCTCCGGATCTAGGGCTCGGGGCAGCGCCTCCGGCACCTTGACCCGCAGCTTCCTTTTCAACAGATCGGGATGCGCCACTTCTCGATCTACCAGATACCTCACAAAGGCATAGAGGTGCCGCAACCGGGTGGATACGGTGTTGGGCTGCATGCCCCGGTCCTGCTCGTGTTCGATAAAGCTGCTCAAATCCTCCCGAGTGATGGTTTCCAGGGAGGTTCTGCCCCGCTTCTCCAGGTAGGACAATAAGACCACTAACGTCGTAAAGTTGCTGCGCATGGTGCTGGGCCGACAGTTGCGCCGCTTCAGGTCGTGCAAATAGTCCTGGACGTACGGCCGCCCAAACAGCCCCTTCTTAACCAGCTGCTTTAAGCACTTTTCAATCAGGTAATTCTGGAGACTGGGGTTTAACCCCTCCGTGACTTGGGGCTGACTCTCGGGTGGGCTGAACGGCTGGCGGTCTCGGAATTCCTCTTTAGAAACCTGCTCAATGGCCATCGCTACCTCCTTTTCCTCAGAAAAAACAGGTAGATGATGACCTTGGATTCTATCTCCCGTCAATCACCTTTTTATTACGTACAGTGGCAAGTGAGCTTCTATTCGTATCCAGC
>Ga0371490_1001752_pt1 | contig 10652 bp, 9 predicted proteins | sample MB2SIPfraction_FD_207959 | JGI IMG/M metagenome (GOLD analysis project Ga0371490, IMG submission 207959) | Lab enriched peat soil microbial communities from McLean, Ithaca, NY, United States - MB28FN SIP fraction | ecosystem: Environmental > Terrestrial > Soil > Wetlands > Peat | place: USA...
CGCTCCGAATTGCTTGCCCGGCATGCACAGGCTCTCGCGCGGTTTCTTATGCCCCAAAAGGATCTTCAGGAACGCCAAGTGGGTGGCGCGTACTTCTTAGGACGCGCCGGCTACGAATTGCTTCCCACGCTGCTCTCGCAAATCCGGATCGACTTTCCCGAACATGTGGTAGCGAGCCTATGACCTCCCTGTCAAACTGAGCGGAGCGACGCATCTTCGTAAGCGTCAAGCGCGGTACACCCTCACAAGGGGGCGTGGACGGTTTTCGATTGTGCTTGGAGCTTGGCGGAGAGCCCAATGTAAAATAGGGGCGTGGAATTATCTCTTAACCCTCCTGCCTTGCAGCAAGTTGGCGTGAATCAGCATTCATCTGCCGAAGCCAAAATCGCCCTGTTCCGTTCTCTGTTTCGCGGGCGCGAAGATGTCTATCCGCGCCGCTTCGAAAGCCGCAAGACAGGCAGGGCCGGGTATTCACCGGCTTGCGCCAATGAGTGGGTGGCGGGAATCTGCGAAAAACCGCGAATCAAATGTTCCGAATGTCCCCACCAGCGTTTTCTTCCCGTGACTGACGAGGTAATCCGCTGGCATCTCTCGGGGCGGGACGCCCAGGGCCGCGGTTTCGTCATAGGTATTTATCCGATGCTGCGGGACGAAACCTGTTTCTTCCTGGCGGCCGATTTTGACAAAGCCGCATGGCAGGACGATGCCGCTGCGTTTCTGGAAACCTGCCACCAAAAGAATCTGCCGGCTGCCCTGGAGCGATCTCGCTCGGGCCACGGCGGGCACCTTTGGTTCTTCTTCGAGGAGGCCATTCCTGCCACCTTGGCGCGGAAGTTGGGAGCGCACCTTCTGACGGAAACCATGGAACGCCGTCCGGACATCGGCCTGGACTCCTACGACCGTTTCTTTCCGAATCAAGACACCCTGCCGCCCGGTGGGTTCGGCAACTTGATCGCCCTGCCCCTACAGAAACGCCCGCGGGATTCGGCCAATAGCGTTTTCGTGGACGAACGATTTCGACCCTATCCTGACCAATGGGAGTTCTTGTCCACGATCCGCAGGATCACCCGCCGGGAAGTTGAAGAGATCGTCCGTCTCGCCGAGGCCAAGGGTAAAGTGATCGGCGTGCGTTTAGCGCCCGCGGAGGATGAAGACGCAGCGACCCCGTGGTTGACTCCGCCCTCGCGGCGCCGGAAGGAAGCCTCGATTCCAGGTCCACTGCCGGAAACCCTGGAACTCACCTTGGGTAATCAGATCTATATTCCGAAGGCTGAATTGCCTCCTGCCCTCCGCAACCGGTTGATTCGGATGGCGGCGTTCCAGAATCCCGAGTTCTACAGAGCGCAGGCCATGCGGCTTTCGACCTACGACAAGCCTCGGATCATTGCCTGCGCGGAGGATTACACCAAGCACCTTGGGCTGCCACGCGGCTGCCTGGATGAACTGCTTCAAACCTTGTCGGAGCTGAACATCCAGCCGATGATTCAGGACCAACGCCACGCCGGCCAACCCCTAAAGATGACGTTCCAGGGTGAACTACGCAGCGAGCAAGCTGTCGCCGCCCAGGCCATGCTCGCCCATGACACGGGAGTGTTGGCGGCCACCACCGCCTTTGGAAAGACCGTCGTGGCCGCGTGGCTGATAGCCCAAAGGGGCGTTAATACGCTCATCTTGGTACACCGGCGGCAACTGCAGGAACAGTGGATCGAGCGGCTTTCCACCTTCCTAGGCGTGCCGGCGCGCGTCATCGGACGGATCGGCGGGGGGCGCAAAAAGCCGACCGGTCTAGTGGATGTGGCCGTAATTCAAAGCCTGGTGCGAAACGGGGTCGTCGATGACCTGGTGGGAAACTACGGGCACTTGATTGTCGACGAATGCCACCATCTTTCCGCCCAGAGCTTTGAGTTGGTGGCTCGGCAAGCCAAGGCGAAGTTCGTCGCGGGTTTGTCGGCTACCGTCACCCGTAAGGATGGGCACCATCCGATCATCTTTATGCAGTGCGGTCCCGTGCGTTATCGGGGCAATGCGAAACAGCAGGCGGCGGCTCATCCTTTTGAGCATAAGGTGATGGTTCGTCCGACGGACTTTCGTCCGCTACGACCGGCCCATCCGAATGTGCGGATGCAGTTTCACCAACTCTATGAAGAACTGGTTGGCGAGGAGGAGCGCAATCGACTTATCTGCCAGGATGTGCTCCAGGCCCTGAGGGAGGGGCGTTCGCCGCTGGTGCTGACGGAACGGAATGAGCACCTGGACGCGTTAGCCAGGCGATTGGGGCCCGAGGTGCAGCATCTCGTCGTGCTCCGAGGAGGGATGCGCAAAAAGGAACTGAGCGCACTCGCGGCTCGCCTGGCTGCTATTCCTGCCGGAGAGGCTCGCCTGATTTTGGCCACCGGCCGTTATGTGGGCGAGGGTTTTGATGATGCCCGGCTGGATGCGCTTTTTCTGACGTTGCCGGTTTCGTGGCACGGGACGATTGCGCAGTATGTGGGCAGGCTGCATCGCCTCTATGACGGCAAGCGCGAAGTGCGCGTGTACGACTACGCTGACCTCAACGTGCCGATGCTGGCGCGGATGTTTGATCGCCGCTGTCATGGCTACGAAGCGATTGGCTACACGATCGAGTTACCGGGCAGCGCGGTGCCTGGCTGGCCTGCGGATGTGCCACTTCCGGTCGATCCTGAGTGGAAGAGCCAATACGCCTCGAGTGTGCGTCGCCTGGTGCGGGACGGTGTCGATTCACCCCTGGCGAATTTATTTGTCCAGGTTGCCGTAACCCCACCAGCCCCTGCCGAAGGCGCCAATCGAGCGCGCAGCGCCACGGAAGCGTTTCTTTACCGGCGGCTCGGAACCCTGACGGAAACAGCCGAAAAGTTCCATTTGAACGTCGAGCTTCCCATTGCCTTCGATGGATGGGGTCGCATGGAAGTTGATCTGCTTTGCGAGCGGCCACGCCTCGCCATCGAATTGGATGGCAGCCAGCATCTGGGTGATCCGGACGCCTACCGGCGCGATCGTCGCAAGGATGCTTTGCTTCAGGAGAACGGCTATCGGGTCCTCCGCTTCCTGGCCGAAGACGTCGGTACGTATCTCGATCAAGTCCTGGATGCGATCTTGCGGGCTTTATCCCCTGAAGGCGCCAGAATCTGAACGGCGCGAGGCGTTCCCCGAGGGAGGCTTCCAATGGGCGGGGAGCAGGTCTTGAATTTGAGTGATCTTCAAGGAGGGCAAGCGAGCCAGGACGTCGGCGAGATATACTTGCGGGTTCAGGCCGCGCCGCCGGCAACTGATCAGGATCGAATAAATCACCGCACTGCGCCATCCCGCCTGAGGATGGCCGATGAAGAGCCACCGCTTACGGCCCACGGCGGTAGGGCGAATATCGTTCTCGACCAAATTGTTATCAATCTCAAAACGTCCGTCCTCCAGATAACCGCGCAAGGCGACATACTCGTTGAGGAAGTAGTGCACCGCTTTTCCCAGAGTGCTCTTCGGTAAGAGCTGGGGTTGCAGTTCCAGAGCATGTTTCTTCATGGCTTCCCAGAGGGGCGGAGCCTGCTCCTGGCGAAGGCGGTAGCGCTCGGAAGTGCTGAGCAGCCGGATTTGATCCTCCAGGCGATAGAGTTGGCGGATCTGGCCGATGAACCAAACCGCTTCGCTGAGGGATTCCTTCAGCGCCTGGTAGAAGCCCCGGCGAGCGTGCGCGAGACATCCGATGCGTGTCAGAGCCGCGTCTTTACGCTCCAAGGCTTGATAAACTTCGTAGGCGTCGGTCTGCATCGTGCCCTGAAAACCCTGCAATCTCTGGCGGGGCACCTCCTGCCCTCGGCTGCGGGAAAACTCCAGGATCGCGTCGCCTCCCGGCACCGAGAAAAACCACAAGTAGCCTTGCGCAGCCTTGCCCTTGACTTCCGGGTCGAGCACCTTGACGGGGGTTTCATCGATCTGCACGTAGCCGCCGGCTTTCATCGCCTGCCACATTGCGTCGTAAACGGGCTCGAACCAGCTGGCGATGTGCTCCACCCACTGCACCATCTGCTGGCGAGGGATCTCCACCGCATGGCGTTCGCGGAAGATCCGTTCCAAAGCATAGAAGGAGAGGTGATCATCATAACGCGCCAGGACCAGGTGGACGGCCAAACCGAGCCCGAGCTGGCTTTGGGGAATCAGGCGCGGGGACAAGGGAGCGATGGTCACGCCCGCTTCGCCGCAACGGCACGCGTATTTCGGTCGCACCGTGCGGCGTTGGATCAGCTTGGCCGGGATCAGGTCGGTCTCCACGGTCACTTCTTCCCCGATTTTCTGCTGGGGTTGGCCACAGTGGGGGCAGAGGAGGTGAGGGGGCTCCAGCGTCACCGTCTCAGTTTCCAGCAGTGGGGGTAAGGGATGGCGGGGCGGACGGCGCTCGGCCCGGCGGCGGCGTTGGTCCCGACGCTCTTCCTCGAGCACCTCCTGGCTGAGCGGCGGGGGCTTTTGCGCTTCCGCGCGCAGATCGCTCGCCAGTTGCTCGAGCTGCGCCTGCTGCTCGGGAGATAGTTTTTCCGCCTTGGAACCGAAGAGCTGACGCCGCAATTCGGCGATCTGAGCTTGCGCCTCGGCCAATTGGGCTTCCAGCTCCAGTACGCGTTCCACCAAGGCGTGGGGTTCGGTGGCGAGTTGTTCCAGCAAGGCTTCACGCCGGCCCATGAGTCAAGATCTCCCGAAAGTTTCGCGTCAGCGGGTAGACGTAAACATCTTTCACCGGCACCCGAAGGGTAGAATAGCGGTCCTGCCGAGTCCGCCCTCGCGTCGAGCCTACGTGCTGCCAGTTGGCGGCCTGATACACTGTGCCGCGGAAGCGCTCCCGCTCCACAAAGGTTTCGACCAGGGCGACCGGGTGGCCATACTTCGCCTGCCAGTCGGCCGACAGCCTGCGCAACACTCGGCCCAAAATCCAACTGCCCAAGTGAGGCACGCGCACCCAAGGCAAAATCAAAAAGCGCTGATTGTTGGTAAGCAGCAGGAGATTCCGCTGGCGTGCCTCAGGGCTCCAACCGATAAAGCCGTCGCGCTCGCCACACTTCCACGCCGCCGAGCCAAACAGCACGGCGGCCAGCACGCGGCTCGAACCTTGCGTGACCAGATATTGGGCGTTCTCACCTACGCTGCCACCGTAACCGAGGTAATGGAACTCGGCCAGCGCGGCGGCCAGCATCTCTCGCCCTTCGACATCCCCACTGACCTCGCGTACCTCCAGCGGGCCCAGTTCGGCCAGCGACGTGACCAGCGGTTGGCGGTCCCAGTGCCGCGGGGTGATCACCCGCGCCCGCATGCGGTTCGTAGGAGCCCCGCGCCGGGCCGGCAAGCGAATCCATCCCCGCTGGTCGAGCTTCACCAACAAGCTACGCGTGGCCATGTCCTTGAGTCGGCCTGCCGCGTTTCGCCAGTTCCACTCCGCAGCCAGCACCTCCGAGAGACGGCGCCGGCTCCAGCCCGGATGCGCCGCGATCAGTTGGCGAATCTGCTCCAGATCGGCGAGTGCCACCCGCCGGCCTTGCACGACGCCAGTCTCACGCGCTACAAGCATGAGCTGAGTATGGCAGAAGGGAAAATTGGAGTCCAGTGAAAAATGCAGCAGAAAGGAGAAAAGTGGAGGGAAGCTACCTGCGGAACCAATTCCGTCGCGGCGTGGCCTCCAGCCCGTGCAGAAGGAGTTGCAGTTCTTCCGGACGTAGGTCACGCGCAGACTCTTCTCCGCCCGGCCAGCCGAAGGTGCCGCGCTCCAACCGCTTGGCACAGACCCATAGTCCCGAACCATCAAAATACAGAATCTTCACACGATTCCTCAGCCGGTTGGTAAACACGAACACCTGTCCTTTACACTGCACCCATCCTGCCGCTGTCGATCTCGTTGGTTATAGGCTCGCCGCTTCATGGCGTTTCCTTCCCGTGAGCGCAGCGATCTGTGCTGCGGTTGGCTCAACATAGAGATACTCGGTTCGGTAATTGGAACGATGGCCAATGATGCGGCCCTCGCGGCGCCAGTGGGTGATCTTCAGCCCATTAACCCTTACCTTCCGTAGTAGCTCTTTCATGGTCAGCATTCCCTTTTCTCGTAGCCGTTCACGCCGGCTCTTGAGGCCGGAATTCTTACAGATTTCTCCCACGATGCTCAGATTGAACATGTGGCCGTCACCGGAGCGAAGTCCGCGAGCATTGAGGATGTCAACGATCCCTTGGTAATCGTGCTCTCCCAGTAGTGCGTCGATGGCTTCGATCACTTCCGGCCGAGTCCGGGAAAGGACGCAGAAGGGCAGGGGGAGCGGCAGTTCCAGGGTCTTCTGCGCTCCTCCTTTGAAGCGGACCTGCACGATGACCTTTTCCCCTTTTTGCAGGGTGACATCCTCCAGCAGCAAACGGGCCATGCGCTTTCGCTCCCGGTGGGGGAGGCTCGGATCATTCCAGACCTTCGGAAAGTCGCTGGCGAGCGCCAGGATTTTCTCGCGTTGTTCGGCCCGGAAGGTCTTCTGCTCACTCTCCTTCTGTCTCTCATATTCTTCCTGTGCCGAGCGCAGGGTCCGCAACTGGTTATTCCAATCCGCTTCCAATTGGTCCGCCACGAGGCGGTTGTCAGGATCGACTTGCATGTAGCGGCGGCGCGCCAAGTCCGCTTCCTGTTGAGCGCGCTGCACCACTTGGCGCCGCAGGCGGTCAACCTCGGCATGACGCGTTTCCATCTCCCGTTCGATTGCCAGCGCCACTTCCAAATTCAGCGGATTGACTGTCGCCAACAGCAGTTCGCCCACGGCACGGTCAATGTCACGCCCCGGAATCCGCAGGCATTGCTTTTGCCCATAGCGGCTGGCTCCCACACCGCACACATAATCCGGATATAAATGCCCCCGCCGCTCGTGATATTGCACTTGCATACGGCGTCCACATCTTCCGCAAAGGGCCAGACCCTGGATCAAGGCAGGGCCTTCGCGGGGAGGAGTCCTTTGCCGAGGGCACCGATACTGGGTGGCGTTTTCCTGCAGCCGTTGCTGATTCTCCTGATACTGCTCCCACGTAATGTAGCCGGCATGCGCGTTGGGGATGAACGCATACCATTCCTCCGGCGCCAACTTCTTCTTAATGTGCTTCACCAATCCACTAGGCAGCTTCCGCCACCGGGTGCGGCCAAAAGCGTAGGCCCCCGCATATCGAGGGCATCTTAACACCCACGTCACCCGGTAATACACCAATTCGTCCCAGAGGAGTTCCCCCTTCTGGGTTCCTCCCCAAGCCCGCCGAGGAAACTTCAGACCTTCCTGATTGAATGCCTTCACAACTGCCAGGGCCGAGCCGGTTCGCCGAAAAGTCCTAAAGAGATGACGAAAACTCTCCTGCACCTGCCCATCCGCGTCTAGTTCTACTTGGCCTTGGGGACCATACACCAATCCCGTCGGAAGCCGTCCTCCCAGTTCCCCTCGCCGCGCCTTTTGCAAGAGACCACCCCGCAAGCGTGCGCGGATCACGTGTAATTCCACCTCGCTCATGGTTCCCTTCAGGCCTAAGAGCAAGCGGTCGTTGAAATGCGAAGGATCGTACAGGCCGTCTTCGTCCAGGAGCAGGGTTTGAGTGAGCGCACAAATCTCCAAGAGCCGGTGCCAGTCACTGGAGTTGCGCGCCAGGCGCGAAACTTCCAATCCCATGACGATCCCGGCGCGATTCATACTGACTTCGGTCACCAGCTTCTGGAATCCTTCCCGTGCGACGGCACTGCTGCCCGACTGCCCTTGGTCACAGTCAATGACCCTAATCTGCTCCCGCGGCCACCCCAAGGCGATCGCTTGATCCCGCAGTCCGTACTGGCGCTTGGTGCTTTCCACGTTTTCCCGAACTTGCCGGGGCGTGGACTGCCGGACATAGAGAAAGGCATTGCGGCTTAAGTGCTCGGCTTGCACTTTCTGATGGGCTTCATTCATAGCGTCGATTCTCCCGTTACTAAGGTCATGACCACCTCTCCCATAAGTTGAATCAGGTCATCCTGCAGCGGGGGCGGTAAGGGGATGACCTCCGTTGAGGTGGGAGGGGAGGCGGATCGCAACGGCGGGGTCGGTCGCCTCGCCAACTGTATCCAGGTCGCCATTCCCCGGGCCGTCAATGCCGCATGGCCTCCTCGCGAATCCCATGAACTCTTCCGCGCCAACACGGACTCTCGCAACTGCTCGTAATGTTCGGTGAGAGTCGCCGCTGGCAACGGACCATATTCCCCCGCCTCCGTGACTAGGGTTGAGGCGGTTTTTTTTTCGCGGCGATCAAAGCTCGTTCCAAGGTTCTTCGGTGCACTCGTGTCCCATACTGTTTCTGAATCTGCTGAAGCAAGTCGGAAGTTTTGACGGACGGTTCTTGGGCGCGGATTTGCCCCACGAACGCCATGACCTCTCCAGTCAACTTGTGACCTCCCTTGGGGCCGCGTCTTTTCGGAATCAGCCCCGTTAGCCCTTCGCGGGCAAAGTCCTCCAGGGCCTTGTAAAACGAGGGACGAGAAAACCCGAAACTCGCCGCCGCGGCGCCAATCGGCATCGCTTCTTTCTGCACGCGGCGGAGCATTTCGTATTTGACCTGCGGGAGGTCCTGGGGGTCGAAGAAGTTCTCCTCCAAAAACAAGCGGTCCTGCACTTTCTGGGCGCGGAGATTGAGAGTGCCGCTTTGTCGAAGAGACTGGATTTTGGCGGGGACATGCCGGGATGAGGTCGAATCGGATTTCATATGTAAATATAAATACGCCCATTATAGGGTGAATTGCAAGCACTTTTTTGATCCTGCAGCCACCCAATTCGCTTTTCATATGGACATAATGTAGTCCAACCGAGTACCTCCTCCTGCAGTCCCTCGACCGAAGGGGCGTATTTATCTTTACATATGCGGCGTTATTTGATTGACAGCTCATCGCGCCCCCTCCCCTGCCAGGTGTTGGACCAATTCGGCCAACTCCAACAGGCAGCCAGCATGTAAAGGCGAACGCCCATCCGCCATTTCCACCAGCGCGTCCTCTTTCACAAAATCCGTCCAACTCGCCGGGATCTCGCGCAGATGGCCGCAGTCGTCGTGAAAGTAGAGATAACTCTGGGCGAAAATACTGCGGTGCTCAACCAGGTCAAACTGCTTGCCACTCAGAGGATGAAAAGGATGGGTAATCCGAAAGCGGCGACTCGCTCCTGGGATTTGAGGTGCAATCGTGAGTCCATTCAAACAGGTGGCCACTCAAAGGATCTTGATTCAACCGTGTCCGTACGTGGGCGTAGAGACGATTAAAACCCGCCCGCATATCCACCGGCTGCAAGGCCACGAAGATATGCGTCGCCGGGGAGAGGCTCAGCATGATGACCCATGCAGCAATCTGATCAGGTCCTCGACCGAGAGGGCTTCGCGGCAACGGACCGTGAGCCCGCCGACTCCCTCGACCTCTATCGCCCAGGGGATCGCCACGTCCGAGGCCATCCCCGCCCACGGCATCTCACGGAATACCACCGGGGAAGGACGGCGCGAGGTCGCGCGTGCGTCAGTCAACCACTTCCCCAGGGTGGAGACACCCACACCATGGCGTCGGGCAAAGGCTTTACGAGTAAGGCCACTGCTCTGGAAGCGTGCGATCAGCCGGGCTCGCTGGCTAGACGAGGTGCGGTGCCTTCGTCGCTCCGTGCGCTTAGACTGCATGGGCGCAGCCTAACTCACTGCGCCTTTCTTGTGTAGATGCACCCGGCTTGACGCTTACGCTGTACCGGCTGGAGGAGATTTTTGCTCGCCAGGGATTCGAGATCTCGCGCGCTACGCAGTCGGTCTGGTGCGGCGAGGTGGCGGATCTCGCCGAGGCCTTGTACCGGCGCATGGCCGAGCGCGTGCGGCAGTCGCACGTGGTGGCCACCGACGACACCGTGCTGCCCATGCTCAGTGCGGGCAAGACGCAGCCGGCGCGCATGTGGGTGCACGTGGGTGACGCCGCACATCCCTACAATGTCTTCGATTTCACCCTGCGCCGCAGCCGCGACGGGCCGCAACAGTTTCTGAAAGATTACACCCAGGTTCTGCTCGCCGACGCTTACGGCGGCTACAACGGCGTGCTGGCGGGCAACGGCCTGACCCGCGCCGGCTGCTGGTCGCACGCCCGCAGGAAGGTGCTCGAGGCCGAGAGCACCGCACCGGAGATCGCCCGCGAGGTCGTCGCCGTGCTACGCCGGCTGTTTGCCGTGGAACAGCAGGCCATAGAGCTTTCCGTCCAGGAGCGTCTGTCCTTGCGGCGAGCGCAATCGGTACCGCTCTTGGCCGAGCTTCGCCAGAAACTGCTCGGCTGGAAAGAACAACTGCTGCCTAAGCATCCCATGGCCGAGGCGGTGAACTAGATGCTCGGCCAGTGGAAGGAGCTGAATGTGTTTTGCTCCGATGGCGCGGTGCCCATCGATAACAACCTCCGCGAGCGCCAGATGAAACGCGTGGTGCTGAACCGCAAAAACTCCTTGTTCGTCGGCAACCCGCGCGGTGGCCGCACCGCCGCTATGCTCGCCAGCCTAACCTCGACCTGCCGCCGGCACCAGGTCGATCCCCAACTCTACCTCACGCAGCTCCTTTTGAACCTCCCCGGATGGCCCGCCCGCGACCTCGACGCCTGGCTCCCCGACCACTGGAAACTG
>Ga0371490_1001758_pt1 | contig 10615 bp, 10 predicted proteins | sample MB2SIPfraction_FD_207959 | JGI IMG/M metagenome (GOLD analysis project Ga0371490, IMG submission 207959) | Lab enriched peat soil microbial communities from McLean, Ithaca, NY, United States - MB28FN SIP fraction | ecosystem: Environmental > Terrestrial > Soil > Wetlands > Peat | place: USA...
TTTCATCTGCTTTCATCGGTGCTTCCTTCGAGCCATGCGTTGCGCCCGCTTTGCTCGGTCCGATCCGCGCCCGCATCACAATTCTGTGAGGGAACACTCGAAACAGCAGAGGCCGCGCGAGAGGGAGTTGCGCCTCGGGCCGGAACGACCTGGACCCCTTCCACCTGGCCATGGACGCAATCGACCGCGTCCCCGAGCTGCGCAGGGTGGCGGCGCCGGTTCAGATCTTCAGATGGCCCGAGCCCTGGCCGCGAAACCGGGGGGCTTGCTGTTCCCGGCGCAGCCTGAAAATCAGGTTCATCACCAAGGTTTCGATTTCGTCGCGCACTTTGCAGTGCTCTTCATACTTCATGACGACGGGGTCGGGCACGATCCATTCTTCGACGGGCGCGCCGATGTCTTCGGGCAGCGGCAAGCCGGTCATGTTAACTACCAGGTCGAACTTGGAGCGGCCCAGGTGGTAGATGCTCTTGGGGAACTGGTTGCGCAAGTCGATGTCCTTTTCCGCCATGGCGCGAACGGTATCGGGCATCACGGCCTTGGCCGGACTGAGACCGGCGCTGGCGGCAACCATGGCGTCGTGGCCGTAGACCCGCGCGAAAGCCTCGGCCATCTGGCTTCGGCAGGCGTTGCCCAAACACACAAAGAGCACACGCTTGAGGGGGTGGCTCATAGCTTCTCCAGAAAGAGCGCGTGCACGCGCGAATCCGCGGTCAGCTCGGGATGGAACGTGGCCACCAGGTGGCGGCCCTGCTCGACCAGCACGGGATCGCCGGCATAGCGCGCCAGCACTTTCCCGCCGCCGTTGACGCGCCGGATGACGGGCGCGCGAATGAACACCGCCTCGAGCTTGCCCGGCGCGGTGCGTTTCTGAAACTCGGGCTCGGGGTCGAGCACGGTCACGCGGCTGTCGATCTGGCGGCCGTAGGCGTTGCGCTCGACGGCGATATCCATGAGCGCCAGGCTCTCCTGCGCGGGGTTCCAGACCTCGGCGGCCATCAGGATAGCCCCGGCGCAGGTGCCGAAAACCGGTTTGTGGCGGCCGAATTCCGCCAGCGCGTCCATCAGCCCGTCGCTGTGCAGCAGCTTGAGCATGGTGGTGCTTTCACCGCCGGGAATTACCAGTCCGTCGATGGCGCGGAACTGCTCGGGCTGGCGGACATAGACGGGCTGGGCGCCGGCGCGCGCGAGGGCCGCGCCGTGCGCCGCAAAATCTCCCTGAAGCGCGAGCACGCCGACCTGCTTCATCACCAGCCTCGGGTCTGCAACATCTCCGACTCCGGCATTTTGGCGATATCCAGCCCCGGCATGGCTTCGCCGAGCAACCGGCTGGCCGCGAGCAGCTTCTCGGGACTGTCGAAATTCTTGGCCGCGTGCACGATGGCCTGGGCGCGCGCCGCGGGGTCGGAGGACTTGAAGATTCCCGATCCCACGAACACCGCCTCGGCGCCAAGCTGCATCACCAGCGCCGCATCGGCCGGGGTGGCAATGCCGCCCGCCGAGAAGTTAGGGGTGGGCAGCTTTCCGTGCTGCGACACCCATTCCACCAGCTCGAGCGGCGCCCCGAGTTCCTTTGCCTGGTGTACCAGCTCTTCCTTTCCGAGCACGGTGAGCTGCTTCATCTGCTTCACGATGGTGCGGATGTGGCGTACGGCCTCGACAATGTTGCCCGAGCCAGCCTCGCCCTTGGTGCGGATCATGGCCGCACCCTCGGCGATTCGCCGCAAGGCCTCACCCAGGTTGCGGGCGCCGCACACGAACGGAACTTTGAAATCGCTCTTGTCGATGTGATGCTCCTCGTCGGCGGGGGTGAGCACTTCGCTCTCGTCGATGTAGTCCACGCCCAGCGCCTCGAGGATGCGGGCTTCCATGAAGTGGCCGATGCGGGCCTTGGCCATGACGGGAATAGTGACCGTGCGCATGATCTCTTCGATCTTGCCGATGTTGGCCATGCGCGCCACGCCGCCCTCCTTGCGGATATCGGCCGGCACGCGCTCGAGAGCCATCACCGCACAAGCGCCGGCATCTTCGGCGATCTTGGCCTGGTCGGCGTTGGTGACGTCCATGATGACGCCGCCCTTGAGCATTTCAGCCAGGCCGACCTTCAATCGAAACTGTTCGCTCGAAAATTCAAACATTTCTACCTCCCTGAGAACTTCCATTCCTGGCCGCCGATGAACGCAGATGAACGCCGATAAGATTCCTGGTTTTTAGATCTGCGTTCATCCGCGTTCATCGGCGGCTATAATGCCTTCACACCATCGCGCTGGCGGGTTCGAAGTTCCCGGAAGCGCTTTCGATCTCGCCCGAGACAATTCGTCCCAGAACCGCCAGGCCGCTCCGGATCTGGACCGGAGTGAGGCCGGCAAAACTCAACCTCAATGCTCCCGGCTCGAGCCGGGATACGGCAAAGTACCGGCCGGGCAAATAAGCCACACCTTCCTTCTGCGCCCGCGGCAGAAGCTCGCCGGCATCCAATGGCTCGGGCAGGCGCACCCACACATTCATTCCGCCTTGGGGACGGGTCCAACGCGCGTCGGGTGGCAGGTACCGGCGGCAGGCGTCCAAGGTAGCCGCCAGCCGCTCGGCGCCGGCTTGGAGTACACGCGCGCGATGAGCCTCGAGGCGTCCGGACTCGGCAAACTCGAGCAGCACGGCCTGGGAAAGCTGGTCGGTGTGCAGGTCGGCGGCCTCCTTGGCCTGGCGCAGGCGGTCGATGAGGGACTTCGGCCCCACCACCCAGCCCACCCGCAACCCCGGAAAACTCACCTTGGAAAAGCTGCGGAGCAAAACGGTGCCGCCGTTTTCATCCAGTTGCTTGATGGCGGGCAGCGGCTCGCCTTCGTAGCGCAGATCGCCATAGGCGTCGTTCTCGACCACCGGGACACGCGCCGCGCGCGCCGCCTCGAGCAGCTCGCGCCGGGCTGCCAGGGGGAGAGTTGCGCCCGTGGGGTTCTGAAAATTCGAAGTCACCACCAGCAGGCGCGGCCGCTCGCGTTCCAACACGCGCTCCAGTTGCGCGATGTCCAGCCCTTCCGCGCCCACCGGAATGCCCACAAGCTGGGCGCCCATTCCGGCCAGCAGGTTCTTGAGGCCGGTGTAGACCGGGTCCTCCACGGCTACCACGTCGCCGGGCCGCAGCATCACGCGGCCGATGAGGTCGAGCGACTGCTGGCAGCCATTGGTGACGATCAGATCGTCGCCGGGGCCCGCCAGGCGCTGGCGGCGGGCATCCTCGATGAGGTAGCGCCGCAGCGGCTCGAAACCAGCGGGCGAGCCCAGTTGCAGGATGGCGGCTAGATCCTGCCGCGCCAGCACGGCCGCGCAACTGGCGCGGAAATCATCCAGCGGAAAGAGCGCGCGCGAAGGCCGTGACATGACGAAGCTGATGACTTCGCCGCCGGGCCCAGGGGGCACCCCAGAGGGCACCCCAGCCGAATGTCCCAGGGGCGGCATATCACCGCGCTCGAGCAGAGAATTCCAAACGAACCCATTTGCCGCCGCCGAATGCCCCGTCACAAAACTGCCGCGGCCCACCTGGCCGGCGATCAACCCTTCGGCTTCGAGCATTTCGTAGGCTGCTGAGACAGTGGTACGGTTGAGTCCAAGCAGGCCAGCCAATTCGCGGGTGGCTGGCAAGCGCTCGCCACGGGGCAGTTCTCCGGACCGTATCCTGGCCGCAAACTGCTGGTAGAGCTGCCGGTAAAGCGGGACTTCGGATTCGTGAACCAGAGATGGCGCAAAACCCATCAACCCATACCATACCATATTGGACTGGCTGCGAAAAGATTGGAAGGTGCTACAATCCGGGTTCAAGGCCATGAGAGGGTTTGCGCTGGTAGCGCTTACATGCGGGGTGGCCCTGGTTGCATGGCCGGCCCAGAAAAAGAAAAAGGACGAAGTAACCCAGACGCTCCAGCTTCCCAGGGAGCTTCCCAGCGCGGTGGTGGGCGAGACGCGGCGTCTAACCTTCCACGTCACGCCGTTGTCCTCGAAGGGGCTGCTTTCGCAGCAGGTGCGCGATGGCCTGAAGGCGCTTACGCGGGAGGCCGGCGGAAACACGGTTCTCAAGATTCGCGCCTTTGTGGCCGGCTCGGGCGACGTGCGGCGCGTGCGCGACCTGGTGAGCGAGGGTTTCGCGGACCGGCGGCAGCCGCTCCCAGCCCTGAGCCTGGTCCGATGCGGCGGGTTGCCGCTCGAAGGGGCGCAGGTGGTTTTGGAGGCGATTGCCGGCGGAAAGAGGGAAGTCAATCCCCACGGGCTGGCTTTTTTCTCAGCGCAGACGGCCACTTCAGAGAACCCGCTGGGCGCCGTGGCGCCGCTGGCCGCGCGGTCCCTGGCCGCCCTGCGACAAGCCGTCCAGGCTGCGGGTTCGGAACCGTCCGACGTGGTCCGCGTCACCTGTTTTCTTAGCTCGCTGGACGACTTGGCGGCCACGCGCAAGCTCGTTGAAGCCGAGTATTCAAGCGCTGCGCTGAATTACGTGGAGACGCAACGCGCGCCGATGCGTGCGCTGGCGGCATGCGAGGCGGTGGCGCGGCTGCGGCGGGACGCCGGTGGGCGGCTGCTTCTGATGAATCCGGAAGGCCTGCCGCGGGAGCCTGGCGAATCGCAGATCGCGCTGGTAAGCGCGCCCCACGTCTTGCTAACCGGCTCGCAGGTTTCGTTCGGGTACCAGGAAGAGGATGCGCGGCTGGCTTTCGAACGTCTGCGGAAGTCGCTCGAGCAGGGCGGCGTGCCGGCTGGCGACGTAGCCTTCGCGCATTACTATCCGCTGTCGGCGGGAATCGCGGAGCAGGTGCGCAAGGTGCGTTCGAAGTTCTTCGACGACGCTCATCCTCCGGCCGGGAGCCTGGTGTTGTTCGAGGGTCTGCCCTCGATGGAGGCCGGGTTCGCGGTGGACGTGGTGGCGGTAAAAGACTAGCGGCGCCGGGCCCAGAGGGCGCCCCGCCTGCGGTAGAATGGGTGTAGCGCCGTGATGTCTGTTGCTCGTATTGTCGCCGCCTTGCCTGTGTGGGGGTTTCTACTGCCGATGCTGGCGGCGCAGGTCCCAGGGGGCACCCCGGCAGAGCAACCGACGGCCAGATTCGGGGCGACGGCGAACGAGGTCATCGTGCCCATCACGGTGACGGACGATAGAGGCCGGTTCGTCTCGAACCTGGAAGCCACGGATTTCCGCATTCTCGACGAAGGCCGGCCGCAGCGCATCCGCTTCTTCAGTCACGACCAGAAGCAGCCCGTCGTGGTGGGGTTTGTCATCGACATGAGCAACAACACGCGGATGCACTGGAAGACCTATCAGGACGCCATCATGGAGCTGGTCTGGAACCTGCTGCCGGGCGACAAGAAGTACACCGGCTACCTGATCACCTACACCGACGACGTCCAGATGGTGGTCAACACCACGTGGGATTCGGACAAGATCACGGACCAGATCAAGAAGCTGAAGCCGGGCGGCGGCGCTTCCTTTTTCGACGCCATTTACATGGCATGCACCAGACACGAGGTGGTGCAAGGCGAGCCGTACGAGCCGCGCCGGGTGATCATCGTGGTGGGCGACGGCCACGACAATGCGAGCAAGAAGAGCATCGAGGAGGTCCTCGAGGTGGCGCAGCGCAACCTGGTGACCATCTATGCCATGAGCACCCAGGCGTTCGGGTTTGCCAACAACGACCAGGGCATCCTGGAGCGCATTACGTCGGAGACCGGCGGCCACGTCGAGTATCCGATGGAGTCGCTGTACAAAGATGTTTCAGGCTATCTGTCGAACCCTTCCGACGACGGCAACTACGCTCTCACGGTGGGCACCGGGGGGTATGCCGCGGAGATCTCCGGGGCCATCATCAAGGCGGTGGGAGGGATCGGCGGCGAAGTCACTACGCAGTACGTCGTGCGCTACATTCCGGATGTGGACCCGGAGGCGAGGGCCAAGGTGTACCGGCACATCAAGGTGGAAATACCGACTCTGCCCAACGTTACAATCCGCGCGCGCAACGGGTACTATCCCGATGCCATTCCGGGCGCCCCGCGCAGCGGACAGTAGCCAGCCGACTGCTGTATCATGGGCCAATGCGACCCCTTGGATTATACGCGAAGCGGGCAGTCATGCTTGGCCTTCTTGCGGGGGCTCAGCTCGCCGCCCAGAACACGCAACCAGCCTTCGAGAACGACCAGGTACTGATCGGAGAGAAGCACGGCCAGCCGCACGACCACAAGCTGAACCGCGTGATGATCTACATTGGGAACGGCGGAGAGACGCTGCACTACCTGGACGGCCACGACGTGGTCCTGAAGTGGGGGGACCGCGATATCCAATGGAGCCCGGCGAGCGGCCTGCACACCTCGGAAATCACGAACAAGAACCCGGTGCATCTCATCGATATCGGAATCAAGAAGCCGGGAGATCCCCACAAGGTGGTGAGCAGCGCGCTGGACCCGTTGCGGGTGGATCCCAAAGACTACAAGCTGGAATTCGAGAACAGCCAGGTTCGGGTTATGCGCGTCAAGGTCGGTCCGCGGCAGAGCGTGCCAATGCACGAGTGGGTGGTGAACCACGTGATCGTTTACTTCACGGACGAGAATGTGCGCGAGACCTCGCCCGAGGGAAAGGCCGAGGTGGCGCAGCACAAAGCGGGGGAATTCACCTGGAGCGGCCCCTCGAAACATACGCTGGAGAACCTGAGCGACCAGCCGTTCGAAGCGGCGATCGTGGAATTGAAAAACTGAATTCTGCGCGGCGGGCGGCGCTCCGCGGCACCCCGCGGCCATATCAGTAGCGCATGAGCTTGACGCGGACGATGGCGCCTTGAGCCGGAAGCGAGACGCTGGGGGGAGTGTAGGATCCCTGGTAGGTGCGGCTGCGGTTGGTGGTTTTCCACACTCCGTTCTCATAGACTCCTTCTTCAACCTGAAGGAATTGGGCGGCGGTGAAGCCGGAACCGACCGTGGGGCGGAAATCGACCGCAGCGTTGAAGCCCATGATCAGGAACTCGTCCGGCCCCAACTCGCCCACCAGCACGCGAGCGCCGGGCGTGGGCACTTGCGGAGGCGGGGCGTACACGGGGGATTGCGGAGTCGGAACGGGCGTGGGCGGTTGCGTAAACGAATTGGGTGCGGCGAGGAAACGAACCAGGAGGTGGTAGCGGTCGAAGATCAGGTTCTTTCCGCGGATCACATCGTCGGCAATGGCGGCCCTGAGCTTTCCGGCTGATTGCAGTTCGGTGACGACGGGCATGGCGGCAGTGACCAGGCGGAAGTCCGCGCCCAGGTCGACATAGGTGGCCGTCAACTCGGGACCGGCGCCACCGTCCACCCCATATGCGCCGAAGCCGATGGTCGAGTACTCCGCCAGCGCATAGAAAAACGCACGCGCGCCTGACATGGTCCGGCCGGCCTCGGGGCTCCAGTAGGGGTTGTCGGGACGGACGTAGCGTGAGTTGATCATGCGGAAGTTCACGACAGGCTGCACGGAGGTGTCCGCGGAAAGGATGTCGATGTCGGGCGCCACAGCCTTCCAGAGGTCGAGCATGTGGGACACCGGCCCGCCGCTGGGGTAGCTCTCACCGGGACGGTCGAAGGAATCAAACGCGTCGGCGGTGTCTTCGCCGCCTTCCCAGGCATTGACGTAAGTGACCAGCGGATAGACTTGCTTGCCGGCCTTGGCGATTTCGTCGATGTAGGAGGAGAGGTAATAGGCGGTGAAGGATTCCTCGGCGAGGCGGCTGCCAAACACCTCCGTCCAGGTTCCCGGCTTCTTCTTCAGGGCGGTAACCAGCGAGGCGGGCACGGAGCCGTTGAATAGCTTGGTGGCATCGGGAGAGTAGTCACGGATGCTGCCCAGCAGGCCGGGTTCGTTCTCGACCTGCATCATGATGACGGTGCGGTCGGCCTCGTCAACCTGGCGGAGGTGGGTCATCATGGCCACGTAGGCCTTCTTGTCAGCCTCGAGGGTGGCCCTGGAGTGCGGCGAGAGCACACGAATGGGTTTGCCGCCGGAATCGGGGGAAACGCGTAAGATCGGACTTGACCCAGTTGGGCGCCCAATCCATGGCGCCGTTCTTCCAGGTACCGAACCAGAGCATGACGACGCGGAAGCCCTGGGCGCGCGCCCGGCGGAGGATCTGGTCGAAGTCCCGGAAATCGAACTGACCTTCCTCGCGCTCGATTTCGTTCCAGTACACGGGATACTCGACGGTGTTGCAGTTCATGGCCTTGAGCTTCGGCCAGGCGCGCTCCATGCGGTCCGGGAAGGCGCTGTCGTTGACCACCTGGCCGCCCAGGATGAGGAACGGTTTCCCGTCCACCATGAAGGTGAACTTGCCGTGCTGCTTCACAAGTTGTGGAATGGGCTTACCTTGCCCCAAGGCAAGGCAAACGGCGGCTGCCAGGAACAAAGCCAGGCGGGTGATCTTGCGCAGCAGAACGCCAGTCGACGGTGTCATATGGATTCCTCGGTTGCGACGTAGAGAGAATACTCGATGTTGACGCGTGGCAGGGGAAACGTCAAGCAAGGGTACAAGCCCAAAGCGCAAAGATGCGCTAGGGCGCGATGCTCTCGATCTCCCCGCAGCGCGCTCCATCAAGAGGACCGGCAGAAACAGATTCCTGGGCTGGCGGGTGAATGGAATTATGGCACGCAGCGGGGGGGATGCCGGGAAAATCCAGGCTGAAGAGTTGAACCGGACCTGCCGACGGGACGCTCCCCTTGGCGCCGTACCACCTGCCGGAATTGGTCGAAAGTGCGAAGGCCTCGACAACCCGTGGAACCAAGTCCTCACGGAAGCGCAGGATTAGGAGGTGTCCCGAGTCGGAAACGCCATTCTGAGGGTTTCCGCCACATTGCGTGGTCCAGTCAAGCTGCTGCCAATTCGCGAACAGTTCCAACACGTTTTGCCCCCCCGCCGAAGAGGATTTCGGGAAATTGCGTTGCCAGTACCACCCGCTATCGGTGGCGGGGTCGATCCAATGTCCCGAAAAGACGGCGGTGAGATTGGTAAACGATTTAAGCCCGTCCTGCCAGGTTGCATCGCTCCCATTCCACATCTCGTCGCCGCAGTTGGAGGCGGGTGCGGCTCCCATCGCGTAGACGTCGGGGCCCCAGCAGCTATTGGGGCCGCCGGTTCCACGGCACACCCGGTTACTCGGGGTGTTGGGATCGGAGGAGGAGTTCGGCTGGTCGGAAAGATAAGAATGCGTGGTGATCCAGCATTCGTGGTCGGGATGAGCGTCGTGAATGCTCTTGGCCCAGTTCAGAACCTCCGACCTGGGAAAGAACTCCAACCCGATCATCAGGATTCGCCGGTTCCCGATGTTCATGGTGGTGAATGTGTTCGCGCCGGTGGAATTGTAGGATCCACCCCAATACGCCGTGTCGTCCGAGCCGCCCAGGGACATGCCGGAGCCGAGCACGGAAGCCAGCCCACTGGCGCTGAATGGATTGTCCCCCGTCCATACTCCATCGAGGTGCGCGTCGTCGCGAGAAAAGCCGGCACCGCTCCCCTTTGCCCAGTCGTGATTGCCAGGCACCATCTGCTTGTGGATGCCGGCCGCGTCCAGACGGCTCCAAGCCTTGGCCGCAATCAAGCCCTCATTGCCATATACGGGATCGGCGGAGTTCACGCAGTCGCCCACGGCGATGGCCGCCTTGATGCTGAGAGGCACTCCGTTGACCAGCAGCAAGTTGCAATTGTCGACAATCCAGCTCATCAGACTGTCGTAGCCGGCGGGTTCATTGGAACAAACCGAAGGGGCGGCCATGTACTGCGGATCGGGCACCAGAACCACGCTCCACGGAGCCGCAGTCCGGGCCAGAGATCTTCCCCGGGTGGCGAGGGCTAACGCACCCGCACCAGTGGCTGCCCGCATGAACCCGCGGCGCGTGAATTGAGGCCAACGCCTCTGTCCAGCAGGAAGTTGAAGCCCACGGCTGGCCGACAAGACTTCGTGGGTAAACCAAGTCCTCATTCGCGGAGTATGGTAGCACCCCGCAGGTTCCGGCGCAAGGACGGCCGGCCAGCCGCTATTCGAGAGTTGGACGCCGTCTGTCCGTTATCCGCGAGCGTAAGCGGCCCGGTGGAGCACTGCCGCTTTGGCGCACTCCGACACCTGGATAGGCGGCTCCCCTCTCGCCGGTCAGCTCTTCAACTGCTTCAGCGACAGCTTATTCTGTTGGTCGGTTGTGAGAATCTGGTAAAATGCCGCGTTGGCATTGGCGCCGGCGGCGGTTAACTGGGCAGTGAGGCTCCCGATCGCCATGGACGCTTGACCGATCCCGCCACTGTCGTTATTCTTGATGGCCGTGGTGAGACTTTTCCGCGCGGCCTTCATATTGGTCCGGATCGCGGCGTGCGCGGCCACCGCCGCGGTGAATATCGTCGTAGCCTGCTGTTGCTGAGAAGAAGTGAGCCCCAGCAGGTTGTTGAGCGAATTGAGATACTTGGTAGCTTTGGCCTCGGTCTTAGGGACCTTGGAGATCTCCTTGGGGCGACTGAACTTGACCAGGACTTTGTGCGATACGTGCTGCTCGGCTGGTTGAGACCCACTCTGAGATACCTGCGCGAATCCCTGGCGTGCCACTAAAGCCACCGCGGGAAGCGTAAACATTTCTCTGCGATTC
>Ga0371490_1001759_pt1 | contig 10611 bp, 8 predicted proteins | sample MB2SIPfraction_FD_207959 | JGI IMG/M metagenome (GOLD analysis project Ga0371490, IMG submission 207959) | Lab enriched peat soil microbial communities from McLean, Ithaca, NY, United States - MB28FN SIP fraction | ecosystem: Environmental > Terrestrial > Soil > Wetlands > Peat | place: USA...
CCCAGGCAAGAATTCGCGAGGCGCATGTGGCAATTGAAAGCAAACACCTGATTCCCGTAGCGCTGTTCCTCGGCTTGCTGCTTTCTGCCGCGGCGCAGACAGCAACAATCGACTCGGCCGCGCTGGCCAGGGCCAATGCCGGCGACGCCGCGGCCCAGGTCGCCGTGGGCGAGCAGTACGTGCAGGCGGCCGCGAACGAACACGACAAAGCCCAGACGGCCGACGATTATCAGCAGGCCCTCGCGTGGTACCGCAAGGCGGCCGGCCAGAACAACATTTCCGGAGAAATGCACCTGGCCGCGCTTTATCGCGACGGCGGCGGCAAAACCATTCCGCGCGATATGGAGCAGGCGGCATCGTGGTATCGCCGGGCAGCAGACCAGGGCGACCCAACCGCACAGGGAACGCTGGGCGTTCTCTACTCCATGGGCCAGGGCGTGCCGCACAGCGACGTGGAGGCGTATTTCTGGCTGGACCTTGCCGCCAGCGTGAAAGGGCCGAACCAGGAAAAGTACGCGGCCAATCGCCAGATGATCGGCGAGCGCATCACCGCCGACGAGCTCTCCGACGTGCAGGATCGCGTGGCCGCGTGGAAGGCAGCGCATCCGCGTCCCGGCAGCAACTGAATTTGCGAAACACTCGGGGTTGTTTAAAGAACCTCCTGGTAGCCGCGCCGTAGGCGCAGTATTTGTTAGCCCCGCGCTTTAGCGTGGGGAAAGCAGTTGCCCCACACACACTTCGGAGTCCCGTAGGGACGGCGCAATGACATTTCCGTTGCAGTGTCCAATAAGGCCAATATTGAACACCGGCGCGCGCGCGAAAGTTGCGCGCAAACTCCAAATCCTCCGCAGAAAAATCTGCGCGATGCGCGGCGTCCCACTTTCGTTGCACAATCGACAAAATTTGCACAACTTGTTTTTGCCATGCGGGTCAGGAGGAAACATGGGCCGGACCTTCAAAAAAATCCCAGGCCCGTGGAGGAACCACATGCAACGCAACCTGATTACGCTTGCCGTGGCCGCCCTGATTGCCTCGGGACCGGCCTTCGCTCAGCAGAGCCAACCGCAGACCCAGCCCAACCAGCCTGCGCCGACTATCGGCCAGCGCGAGCAGAATCAGCAGGACCGCGTTGCCAACGGCATCGATTCCGGGCAACTGACCGCGGGCGAGACCAGGAATATCGAGTCGCGCGAATCCAATCTGAACCGCGAGGTCCGCGACGATCGCTCGGCCGATAACGGCCGGCTGACGCAGCAGGAGCGGCAGCAGATCAACCGCCAGCAGAACAACCTGAGCCACTCCATCTACCAGGACAAGCACAACGCCAACGTGGCGCACTACGGCAACAATGAAGTGGGCCAGCGCCGCGAGAATCAGCAGGACCGCATCGCCAACGGTCTCCGCAACGGCACCATGCATGCCGGGCAGACCGCCCGCGTGGAGAACCGCGAGCTGGGCATCAACCAGCAGATTCACGCCGATCGCCAGGCCAATGGCGGCAGGCTGACCGGGCAGGAGCATCGCCAGATCAACCGCGAGCAGAATGGCGCGAGCCGCCAGATCTATCGCGACAAGCACAACGGGAAATAACGCACCGGCGTCACGGATTCAAGGTCTGTTCCGCGGCTCCTGCGACGCGAGAATGACTGACGAGAAAGACGACCAGCCGCAGCGGCTGGCCGTCTTTTTCTGCGCGCAAAACGTTGCCGCCGGAGAGTTGCAGGACGCGGCCATCCGTGGCATTGGAGCCAAACTCCTTGATGGCGCGCACCACGGCAACATGATGCAGCGTTCGGCCTGCATTTTCGCCGTGCGAAACCTCTGAATGGGTCGCGTTCTCCGCGATGACAGCGACCAACGTGGCTTTTGTCGCGGTCGCGGCGTGCACGGTAAATGCAATCGAACCGTCAGCCGCGCGATGCGCATTGCCAATTTCGATGGGGATCTTGGGCGTGGCGGCGGCGCGGGCGATGAAACCGGCGAGCACCGGGGGATTGCTGCCGGCCAGCTGCATGGCTCCATCCACAACGAACTGCGGCGTAGCCGGAGAATCGAGCCCGAACTGACGCACGTAATTCTGCTGGCGCAGGTCGATCTCGTCGAAGGAAAAAGGATCCATCCAGCCCAGATGGTTCCAGTAGGTGACGTGCTCGCTGAGGACAATGACGTGCGCGCCGGGGATCACCTGCGTGTCGAGCTGCGCCAGCACCGCGTCGGCCGGCGGGCAGTCTGAGCAGCCTTCCGAAGTGAAGAGTTCAACGAGAACAGGATTGGGCAGCGCGGAAGCCGCGCCTGGCTGGCCCGTTACCGGCAGACACAGCATTGCCGTCATGGCGAGGGCCACGGCAAGGCTTGCTGTGCGGAAGGGACCGGGAGCCGGGGAAGTCATCGAGATCCTGATCTGGCCCAAGGATAGCGCGAAAAAGCGGTTGGGTACAGACCCGCAGCGCGTCGTTTCTGGGCTGTTTTGAAAGGGCACGACTTCAGTCGTGCCGTAATTGCCGATCAATGAATTGGGGCTTCAGCCCCTGAGGGACGGTTTCGCCTAAACTGACGCACTACCTGCAGGCCTGATGGCTCCGCTATTCTAGCGTCGATGAGAAGTTTTCGGTTCTGTTCGCGGTTTCGATCCGCCGCACTCGTGGTTTCTTCGATCCTGGCGACAATGCTTGCGGCGCGTCCGCAGACGCCCGCCGTCACACTCACGCCAGAGGTGGTTGAAGCGGGTTCGCCGGAGTTGATTCGTGTGAACGCGCCGGAGACCACAACGCTTGAAGGCCAGTGGCTGGGACAGAAGCTCGCATTCTTTTGGTCGCACGATCGAAAGGCGTGGTACGCGCTCGCGGGCGTGGATGTGGAAGGCGCCGTGGGCGCTTCTTCCCTTCGGATCATGGAGACGCTGAATGGAGCAAGCGGCGGCACAATCGATCTCAGCCGCAGCATCGAAATTCATGAGGCGCATTACCCCACCGGCACGCTGACGGTGGCGCCGAAGTTTGTTGCGCCAAATCCGAAGGAGCTGGCGCGCATCAAGAAGGAGATGGCGCTCAAGGAGAAGGTGTTTGCGCACAGCGCGCCGCAGCCGCTCTGGTCCGGCGATTTTCGCGCTCCGGTTCATGCCGAGCCGACGGACAGTTTCGGAACCCGGCGCACCTTCAACGGCCAGCTCGCCAGCGTGCACAAGGGGATGGATTTTCGCGCTCCGCCGGGCACGCTGGTGCGCGCGGGAAATAGCGGCATGGTGGTGCTGGCGCGCCGGCTTTACTACGAGGGCAACTGCGTGGTCATCGACCATGGATCGGGTCTATTCACGCTCTCCATGCACCTGAGCCGCATCGGCGTGCACGAGGGCCAGCGCGTACGCGTGGGCCAACGCATTGGATTGAGCGGAGCAACGGGGCGCGTGACCGGGCCGCACCTGCACTGGGCCGTGCGCTGGCAGAATGCGTATCTCGATCCTGCGAAATTGCTGCAGATGGATTTGAGCGCCGTGCGCTAGCCCATCAAAAATCATGGCGTGGGCGGCCAATGCTCGGATCACCGCACAGATGCTTTCGCGCTCTTCGACGATGGCGGGGATTTTGATGGCAGAGCCGAAGCTCCGATTGCGGGAAGACCGTGTTGACTTTGAATCTCTGATCGGCTGTACTGTTGCGCATGCGAACATTACGGTCTTTGCTGCTCCCTGTTGCCTTGGGGGCAGTCGCTATTACCTGTGCGGGAGCGCAGGAGTCTGTGCCGAGTGCGGTTGGGGCAGCCTCTACACACGAGCCGGGCAATGGACCGCAGCATCTTGTGGCAAAGGAGATGTGGGTGCCTTTTCCCCTGGCCTTCCCCCACGGGCTGGATGCCCTGGAAGTGTATATCGAACGGCCGGGACGGCATCCACTGGTGGTGTTGACGCATGGCACATCAGATCAGCCCGATGTCCGCGCGCATATAACTCCCTGGGGGCAGTATGCACAGGCCGAGTGGTTTGCGCGGCGCGGATATGTGGCCATCGTGGTGGCGCGCAGAGGATACGGGCGCTCGGGCGGGCAACAGGATTCGACCAACGGCGGCTGCGGTTTTAAGGGGAGCTTTGAGCAAGCCGGCGAGGCCAGCGCTGAGGATCTGCGTGCGGTGATGGCCTTTGCCCAGAGCCTGCCGGAGGTGGATGGCAGCACGATGCTGAGCGTGGGCGTCTCGACCGGTGGCTTTGCGCAGGTAGCGCTGTCAGCTGATCCGCCAAAAGGGCTGAAAGCCGCCATCAGCTTCGCGGGCGGACGGGGTGGCGATGGGCATGAGCATAATTGCAATCTGAGCGGTGTGATTGAGGCATTTCGTGAATTTGGCAAGGGGGCGCATCAGCATGGCGACCTGCCTATGCTGTGGATCTACTCCGAAAACGATCATTGGTTTACGCCTGCGATGGCGCAACAATTCGATGCTGCCTATAAGAAGGGAGGCGGTACGAATCAGTTCGTGATGGCCCCGCCAGATGGGGAGGACGGACACCATCTGTACACGCATGTGGCGGCGTGGTCCGATACTGTGTTCACGTTTCTGAAGGCGCAGAATCTGCTGCCTCTGGGCGATGCGGTGTTGCCCGCGCCAGAGCCGCCCGACCTGCCCATGCCTGCTGCACTCGGAGACAAGGATAAAGAGATGTGGCGGCGATTCCTGCTTGCGCCGCCCTACAAAGCGCTGGCCGTGAATGAACGCAGTGAGTTGTCACTCTTCGCGGCGGGCTTCGATCAATCCCTGGCCGACAGTGGGGCATTGGATCGATGCAAGAAAGCCCCCGGCGGGAGCAAACATTGTTCGATTGTGGCGAGGACGCCAGGAGTGAAGTAACTGTGTTCGTCTTTCTCAAACCGCCGCGCTAGCGCGAGAGCGCTTCTTCTTCGGCCTCTCGCGTCGATGGATTCTCTGCGCCAAGACCCGCCGCTTTCTCTTCCCGCAGCGCTTTGAACGCGCGGTGGACGAACGAGCCCATATACCAGCCATCGATGAATTTGTAGGGTGTTTCGCCGGTGGTGTAGTGGCCGCAGGGCAGCACGCGTATCTCGTGGCGCACGCCGGAATGCCGGAAGGCATCGACCACCTTGAGCGAGTACTCCCGCGGGAAGGTGAGATCGTAGTTGGCGTAGACCACGAGCGCGTTTTTGCCGGGGCCGTTGGCTTCGGGCCCGCGGAACTGCTCGTAATAGCTCACTGGGCTTGCAGCTGCCCATAGAGCGCGCACGCGCTCCTGCGTGAGACCTGCCTCCTGCACAGCCTGGCGGATGTGGCGCGTGCTTTGCCCGGCCCACACCACGTCGCCAAACGATGTAGATGCGTGGTTGAAAGCGTTCACGCGCAGCCGCGCGTCGTGCGCGCTGGCCAGGTACGCGTAACAGGAGCCGAGGCTTGTGCCCAGCACGCCGAAGTGTTCGTAGCCCTGCTCTTCGAGCCAGTCGAGGCAGCAGCGGATATCGACCACGGCCTGGCGGCAGGCGGAGATGGTGCGGCCGATATTGGCGCTCACCGCGTAGTCGGAGCGCTCGAGCTCAGTGGGCCGGCGAATGTCGTGATACGGCATGGAAAGACGCAGCGCCGAAATCCCCATGCGGTTGAAGATCGTGGCCAGCGAGTTGTGGCTGAAGCCGTCGGCGTTCCATTGCGGCAAGATGACAATGGCCTGTTTGGGCCGCGCCGGATCCTTGTGCGCGGGCACCGGGGTCCCCGGCGCGCGCGCTTTTCGCGTGCTGGGGTGAGAAGCGGGATACCATCGCGCGTTGGCCACGTCGTTTTCCGGATGCGGCGTGCGCTCCGGCGAAGTAAAGCGCAGATATTGCGCGCGCTCCAGCTTGCCTTCGGCGGCCCTCTGCTTCAACTCCGCATCTTGTGCAAGCGTTTCCGGCCGCACGTTGGTGGGAAAGAGTTCCGGAAAGCGTTCCTCAAGCCGAAAATCCGTAGGTCGCTCGTAACCAAAAAAAGCCTTGCTGTGGCGGATGAGGAACTGGTTGATGCGCACCATCGCAGCTTCGGCGGCGGCATCGTCGCGCTCGACCTCGGGCCCGGGCACGACAGAGTCAAAGCCGTGCGCTTCGAGAAAGGGCACGATCCACTCGAAGCCCCACTCCAGCGGCCGCACCACGCGATTTTCGTCGCGCGTCGTCAGCCGCGTCTCCCACGCGTACATCCAGCGCGCATACCAGTCTCTGAACATGTGTCTACATCGATTTTATCAGCGTGAGGACGCGCGAGATCGCGCGTGAAGAGAGGCGGCTACGCCTGCAATTTACGCTTCCTGGGGCGCGCGCCGCTTCTTGATGCCTTGCGACACCAGCCACGCCACGCTGAGCAGCGTGATGAGCGCGATGATTCCCTGCGAGATGACGCAATAGAGACACCAGACGCTGAGAATGTCACGCTCGATGCTGGAAAGATGCAGCGCGAAGCCCAACCCGATGAGGGCGGCGAAGAGAAGCAGGAAGCGCCGCCGCGCCAGCGCCAGGATGCCGAGCAACAAATAGCCGCCGATGCCAATGGCCGCCACCGGAATGCCAAAAGCGACCGAATAGCTGCTGTGATTCACGATGCCGCAGTCCCAGCGCTCGTTGATCGAGCAGGGTTCGGTTGCCGTGGAGTAATGCACCCGGAGCGACAGCGAAGAGACAAGGACACCGGCGAGAGAGAGACAGGCAATGATGAATCGCATGGCAGCAGGGCCGATCAAGGATTTGTGCTTCGCTTCGATTCTATCCGATGGCGCAGGCTGGGCAGCAGGACGGTGCGCCGGCGCGCCAGGAAAAGCAGGTTGTGTCTCAGTTTGAAGCCGTCGTGAAAGGGCGCGACTTCACAGTTTGCTGAAAAGATGCCGGCGCCATGTTTTGTAACAAGGGCACGGCTTCAGCCGGGCCGCAGAACTCGCAAAATGAGTGGGGGGCTTTAGCCCCTGCGGCACCTTTCTTTCAAACTGACCCACTGCCGAAAAACATGCACGCCCGGCGCGGTACGATGAAGCCATGAACCAGCCGGGCAACGCTTGGGCGGCTCAAGAAGGCGAATCGCTTCGCAGCGGAGGATCGCGCGTAGCCTTCTTTGGTGGCAGTTTCGACCCGCCACACCTGGGCCATCTGGCCGTGGCGCGCGCCGCGCGTGCCGCCTTCACGCTGGATACAGTGCTGTTTGCCCCGGTGGGCATGCAGCCGCTCAAACCGGAGGGCCCCGCCGCGAGCTTTGAGGACCGCCTGGCGATGACCCGGCTGGCGGTTGCGGGCGAGCCGGGCTTTGAAGTCTCGCTTGCCGACGCGCCCAAACCCGACGACGATCGCAAAGCCGCGGCGCAAACCACGCCCAACTATACGATCGATACACTCAAGAACCTGCGCACCTCTCTCGCGCCCGATTCCGCGCTCTATTGCCTGATGGGCGCGGATTCTTTCTTGGGTTTGCGGCACTGGCACCGCGCTGCGGAGATTCCTTTCGTGGCGCCGTTGATCGTGGCCTCGCGGCCGGGGCAACCTCTCCAGGGCCTGAAAGCCGACCTGAAGGCCGCTCTGCCGCCAGGCCTTTCGCTTGCGTCCGAGCAGGAGCACAGCCGGAACGAATCCGGCATCGAGGTGCGCGCCTTTGTCCTCACGAATCCGGCCGGAGACCGCGCGCCGTTTTACCTGCTGCCTGGCCTTTACGTGGAGATCAGCGCATCGGAGATTCGAGGGGAGATCCGGGCGCAGATTCACGCGGCTTCCGGCAGTCCGGTGGCAGGACTCGATCCGGTGCCGAAGGCCGTGCGCGACTATATCGTGCAACACGGGCTATACCGTTCGTAAGCCAATTGACCTGTGTTGCCCCATCCTAGCGGCTCCTTTGCCGCAGGGGTGGGATCGCTGACCTGCTGACTCGCTGCCGGGTTGCCCCATCCTTTCCGCGCTTTCTGCGGAAAGGGTCGGAAAGCCGCCTTTCTCCTCCCTGCTCCCCATCGTCTCGCTCCGTCGTTCCCTTGTTCCCTCGTTCCCTGTCTCTTCCCTATCCCCTGCCCCCTGCACTACCATGAGGACTGGAGAAACGTTCTACCGCATGAGACTATCCCCAGCGCAGAAGCAAACGCGCGCCCTCGTACAGGCCGCTGCCGCGGTTTGTGAAGAAAAAAAAGGCTTGCACACTCGCATCCTTGCACTCGATCCTGCCGATTCCGGACTGAGCGACTTTTTCCTGGTCACTTCAGCCACGAACGCGCGGCAGGCCATCACCATTGCCGACGAGATCGAACTGCGGCTGAAGCGCGACTTCGGCGTGTACCCGCATTCGGTCGAAGGCCGGCGCAATGGCGAGTGGATTCTGCTCGACTACGTCGACTTCGTGGTGCACGTGTTTCTGTCGGAGCGCCGCGCCTTCTACGACATCGAACGGCTGCGCAAGTCGGCGCGCCCGCTCACGCCCGAGGAGTTCGACGCGGAGCTGAAGGCCGAGCTGGCAGACAAGACGCGCGCCGCGCGGACCAAGGCTCCCGTCAAAGCGCGGGCCGCAACGGCGAAGCCCGCAAAAAAGACAAAGAAGCCGGCCAAGCGCGCGGCCACGGCAAAGAAGCCCGCGAAGAAAGCTGCGCCACGCCGGAAGGCTGTACCTGCAAAGAGAAAGTCCGCGCGGCCCTCAGCGAAGAAGATCAAACGCTCACGCTGAACGGTTCCGCGCAAGGGGATTCAAGCCGGCCAGCCGACTGTACAACATAAAAAAGAAAGGGGACCCGAAGTTTCGGGTCCCCTTTTGTCTTTCTGAGACTAGTTGAAGTTAGAAGCTGTAGCGCAGCGCGAACCGAACCTGGCGGCCGAGCTGGAACAGATACGGCTGACCGTAGGTCGAATTTCCGACTGTACCGTCCGTCTTGAGCAGGCTCTGCACGTTATACCCCGACTCGAATGCCGAGTACGCTGCAGCTCCGCCGTAGATCGACTGGCCGCCCGGGTAAATTCCGACCGGGGACCACTGCGAGTCGATCATGCCCCAGTACGAAATCACCGCGTGCTGGTTGAATGCGTTTTGGGCGGTCAATTCAAAGGCTATGTTCTCGTGATCGCCCACTTTGAATGTGTGGCTCGCATTAAGGTCGGACTGGGTGAACCACGGCGACCGGCGAACCCCAGGGGTGCCCGTAGTGACCGCGCCGGTTGTCGGATTCTCCGTCAGGTTAGCCCACTGGCCGCGTCCGTAAACGTAAGTCGCCTCGTAGGGTTCTTGCCCGTAGTTGCCTGACCCGACGTCGACATACGAGCTCTGCGGGCTGCCCTGCAGGAATTGCTGGAAGATGCCGAAGGTCGTTACCATGTGTTTCCAGGGCAGCGTGTAGTACATGTTGCCCTTGAATACGTTCGGACGATCTGTGGGCATCGGCCCGGAGGTCGTCTTGCCGTTCGCGCCGAAGTAATAGAACGGCTCATCGAAAGCGCGCGTGGTATCGGGAGAGTTGCGGCCCGTGGTGCCGCCGTCGGTCTGGTCGGTCGTGGTCAGCCCGGGATAGTTGCCCCACAGGCTGCTGTAGATGTAGCTGATGCTGCCATTGAAGTGCTTGGCGTTTGCCAGGGACACGTCGAACTCCACCTGGTCGTAATTGCGGATGGGCTTGGGCATGGCAGGGCAGGCTGGGCAAGTACCGAAAGCGGTAGCGTCGAACTGCCATCCGGGAACGCCAAAGGCCTGGCCGAGGGAGGCCAAGTAAGTGGCATAGCCATCGATGGTCGAGTTGACGCCTTCGCCGGGGTTGACCACGGCGTATGTTTCACCCCAGTCCACGTCGGACAGCGAAGAGTCCTCGATCGCGTGATCGAGACGCCGGCGGTCGTAGCGTGCGTGGAAGGCCACGTTCGGCGTGAACTCATAGTCCCATCCAACCAGGTACGAGTGCTGGCGATACGGCTTCACATTGGGCGCCACCGGCTCCCAGGGACGAAGGTTGACGTTCTCAATCAGCGAAACGCCTGATCCCTTATCAGTAAGAGACGTGGGTACCGAACCGTTGGCGAAGTTAGCCTGCGTCGTCGCCGGGCCACTGGGGCAAGCGCGACCGGCCTTGAAGGTCAGGTCGATGTCGGCGTTGGTATATCCAGCGGATGTTCCATCCGGTCCCAGTGCATAGGCGCACCACTCGAACGCCTGTGCGCCCCACGAGGTCTGGGCCAGCAACAGTTTCATCACGTCGTTCACCACGCCGTAGCTGCCGTATATCTTCATCTTGCCATGGCCGGTCGGATCCCACGCAGCTCCCAGGCGAGGCTCGATCTTGTCGCTCCACGGGAAGTCGATCGAGCTGATCTTTACGCCGGCGGGCGCAGGGAGGCTCTCTCTCTCGATTCGCAGGCCAAGATTCAATGTCAGACCCTTGCCCACGTTCCATGAATCCTGCACGTACAACGCGTGGTTATAGTCGCTGGCCGGTGTCGGCGCGCCGCTCGAGTTTAACAGGATGGTCGAAAAGTCCTGCACCACCAGAACCCCGTATTGGCCGGAGCAGGCGCCCCATTCCTTTACGAGCTTGGCGCAGTTGCCCGCGCCGGTTGTGGTCAGTGCGCTCCAGTCCGTAGTGGGCCCTAGCTCCATGAAAGCGTAGGGAACGTTGCCGTTCTGATCGATCACATTCACCAGGTGGTT
>Ga0371490_1001761_pt1 | contig 10598 bp, 9 predicted proteins | sample MB2SIPfraction_FD_207959 | JGI IMG/M metagenome (GOLD analysis project Ga0371490, IMG submission 207959) | Lab enriched peat soil microbial communities from McLean, Ithaca, NY, United States - MB28FN SIP fraction | ecosystem: Environmental > Terrestrial > Soil > Wetlands > Peat | place: USA...
GTCGGAGCCGGCGTCGTGACCGGATTCGGGGTTGAACCTGCGTTGTCTATCGCGACCATAACGCCTCACTAGGATGGAATTGATCCTGCAATGCAACAGAAAGCCAAACCAAGAGGTTCGTTCGAACCCGGCCCCACGTTTCGGTTCCACCGCTGGCAACGGGCATGGGCTTGATGCAGGCAGGGAGTCTCAGTCATTTCCTCGAAGAGCGTGTTGACAAGAGAATCTGACCAGAATCATCTGCGATAAATACACCGTCATTCGGCGCCTCGAGTGGCGGCTCCGTCTGATGGGGCCATTGCGGCCTCTCGCTATCCGCGAAATCTCTCTTTTCGCTGATCCCAAGAATGTATAATTACTCCCAACTAATTCAACTTTCCCCTGAGGCGATCAAGCACATGCTTAACGTACACATCGCTGGCGACAAGCTGCGCACCTTGGTTTGACATGGACCGCAACATTCGTTCCCCGCGCTTGTCGATGAACGTGACTTCGTCGAGGTTCACGATGCACCTCAGCCCGTCTGCAGTGCGGTGTTCCTTTTTCCAACTCGCCTTCAGTTCATTGACCCACGGCGCGATGAGGCGACCTTGCAGGGTCCACCGCTCTTCCCTCGCCGTGTTGGTGATCGTGATTTTCAGCATACCTTGCTTCTCCTCTGTCCTTGGATAGTGCAAATGCAGGGCCAGAAGACTTGATATGCGCAAAACCTGATAAATCTCTAAGTGATTGAAGCAACAAGCGGTTCTATGGCGGAGCAAGGACGGAAAGAAAATGGTTACTGCATCCAAGTGTCGGAGACGCTCGACACTTGTCGAGAGAAGTGTCAGAAGTCCCGACACTTCGTCCAGGCACCATGGTTCCACGAAGTAAAACTCATTTGTCTTCAATCAGTTGCCGTAGTCTCGGTTGGGACGCGTCTTTGGCAGGCGCAGTGCACTGTTGTCTTGTACGGAAGTAGTCTAAATGCATGAAGAACGCAGAAGAATGACCATCGACAGCGGAGTTCGGCAAAGGTTCCTCCTGGCAAGCGGAATTGGTGAAACTTTGGCTGTGGAACTCAGCAGAGCTTGGGAGCGCGGGTGTGATTCGCTCGGGGGACTCAGGCTCGTCGTCGATCTGGTCGGCGTCACGGCAATCAGCCGAGGCGGGAGGCGCGTTCTACGGGCCATGAAGAACCACGGCAGATTGCTCAGGGACAACAGATGCGAAGGTTAGTGCTCACCCTCCTTTTGGCGGCTTCGCCTATTCTATCGGCGTCAGGGCAGCAGACTGCTATCGGAACGGCAACCATCGTCGGGACCGTGTTTGTCGCCGATTCTGCTGGGAACCATTCCTTCGTGCCAGGAGCAAGAGTAGAGCTGAGCGGGCCGGTCTCGCTGACTACCCAATCAGATGAAAAAGGGGCGTACTCCTTCGCGTCAATACCCGCCGGCATCTACACGGTTCAAGGATTTTCACCCGGTCTGCAGGGCACGAACGTTATTTCCGTTGAACCAGGAGAGACGGTCCAAGCTCATCTTGAATTGAAGGTTAGTGAAGTCAAGTCCTCAGTGACGGTGACCGCGAGTTCTACGGAAGCTGTTCAACCAGCGCCCTCCGGAACAGTGAGTGAATCAACACTCCGCGATGCACCCAATGCAAACGAACGGTTTGAAAGCGCACTTCCTCTCGTTCCTGGAGTTGTTCGCGGGCCTGATGGACACGTCAATCTCAAGGGGACTCGCAGTACGCAGAGTGGTGAGTTGGTGAACAGCGCGAACGTTAGCGACCCCGTGACTGGCAGTCCGGCCATCAATCTTCCTATTGATGTTGTGCAATCGGTGGAAGTCATTTCAAATCCCTATGATCCGCAATACGGCAAGTTCACGGGAGCGGTTTCCACCATCGACACCAAAACCAGCGACTATGAGAAGTCTCACTACTCTATTCAGAGCTTTTTACCCCGGCTGCGAGATCGCGACGGCACCATTGCTGGCATCGGCGCCTTCACGCCACGAATGACGTACACCGGCCCAATCGTGAGGGACCGCATCGCAATCACGCAATCCTTGGAATACCGCTTCGTGCGCACACCGGTCAACAGCCTTCCGCCGCTGCAGCGCGACACGAAACTCGAGAGCTTCGATTCCTACACGCAATTCGATTTCAACCTTACCCCGAAGCAGACAGCTACAGTTTCGGTTGCGCTGTATCCGCAGAAACTCGACTATCTCGGCCTGAGCACGTTTACGACTCAGCCGTCGACTCCGGAGTTTCATCAGCGTGGATACCAAATCCACGCCCAGCACCGTTACGTCATCGGGAGTGCGGGCTCCTTGACTTCGCAGTTCAGCTACAAGAGCTATGACGCCGACGTGACCGCACAGAGCGACGACCCGTATTATCTGCTACTCGAAACCACCGAAGGCGGTTTCTTCAATCGCCAAACGCGTCGAACTTATCGTGCTAGCTGGCAGGAAGATTATGGCTTTGCACTCTGGCGATTCGCCGGTACGCACCAGTTCACCGTCGGCTTGAATTACGAGCATTCCGAATACAACGGCGGCCAGACCTTTCTACCCGTCGAGATTGATGGTGTGTCGAACGATCCTGTGGAACGCATCTCTTTCACCTCCCCGACATCGTTCAGTATCGATCAAAACGAGGCGTCCTGGTTTGCGGCCGACCAGTGGGCCATCATCCGACGTTTAACCCTGACCCTCGGCGGGCGATTCGATCGCGACTCGGTCACAAGCTCGACCCATGCTGCTCCTCGATTGGGACTTCTCCTTACGCTGACCTCGGACGGAAAGACGCTGCTGAAGGGTGGCGTCGGCGTGTTTTACGACCGTGTTCCGCTGATGATTCCCACGTTTCCGGATCTTCCAGATCGCACCGTCACCTTGCTCGACCAAAACGGCGCGCCCCTTAGTTCGGTGTTCTACCAAAACAAATTAACTGGGGGACTCCACAACCCGCGCAGCACTTCGTGGAGTTTGGAACTGGATCGCGAGATTCTCGCGGGCTTGTCGCTTCGGGTGGCATACGAACACCGCAACACGACCAACGACTTCGTTATATCGCCGATCCTCACCGGGACAACAGGCATACTCGCACTTTCCAATAGCGGCAGCGATTCTTACCGGGAACTCCAATTTACGGCCCGCTATAAGGTGCGTCAGGATGTGCTTAACGTTTCGTATGTCCGATCCCGGGCCTTTGGCCACCTTAACGATTTCAATCAGTTCTTTGGGAATCTCGCGCAGCCGGTCGTTCAGCCAGATGCCCTCGGACGGCTCCCCTTTGACGCGCCCAACCGCTTCCTGTTTTGGGGCACGTTCGCCGCACCCTGGAAGCTGACCCTTGTCCCCGTTTACGACCTGCACACCGGATTCCCGTACTCCGTCCAAGACGAGTTTCGCGAATATGTCGGACCGCGGAACGTAGATCGTTTCCCGCGCTTTTCTTCCTTTGACTTTCAGGTCACGCGGTCGGTTTTGCTGCCTTTTCACAGGAAGCGGATTCACTCGCGAATTGGCGTGGGGGTCTTCAATCTCTTCAACCACGATAATCCACGGGACGTGCAGGAGAACCTCATGAGCGCTAGGTTCGGTGAATTCTTCAACCCAGCATGGCGCGAATACCGTGGCAAATTTGTTTTGGAGTTTTGACAATGAAATATCCTTTGCTACTGACTGCTTTGTTTCTTCTTCCGGCCTCTTCTGTCATTGCGGCGGATGATTCCGGGGCGCTTCCAACGGCTGAGGAAATCGTGAGGCAGATGGGCGCCCATGACCTCCAACGGCAGGTCTTCATGGAGGGATACGCCGGAATGCGGCGGTACGTCTTCCAGAACGATCATTTCAACAAACGGGCCGAAATGCTCGTGCGCGTGCAAGGTGACGCGGACGGCACAAAGCACTTCGAGGTCGTGTCCGAAGAGGGATGGACAGCAGCGAACAAGCATGTCTTGCGCAAAATGGTCGAATCCGAGGCTGAAACATCGAGTCTCGAGATGCGTACCCAGACAAAACTCAATGCAGAAAACTATGATTTTAAAATCATCGGAACTGAAGTGGTGGCCGATCGCAGCGCTTACGTCCTGGAAGTTAGCCCCAAGCGAAAGGACAAGTACCTGTTCCGCGGCCGCATCTGGGTAGACGCCGAGGACTACGCCCTGGCCCGGGCGGAGGGCAACCCTGCCAAGAACCCTTCCTTCTGGACGAAAAGCACGCATTTCGTGCAAATCTATCAGAAAAGCGGTCCGGTGTGGTTTCCACACTCCACGCAAAGCGTCACCGAAGCCCGCATCTTTGGCACTACTGACGTGAGCATCGACTATTTCGACTATGCCCCCAAGACGCCGCACGCTCCCGACAGTTCCGTCATGTCGGCAAAGGAGATGTCCAAGCCATGACCCGCACAAAGACACTCCTTGGGGCCACAGAACTTCTTCACGAAAAGTGCAGATTCATAATGGTGGCCTATGACAGCCATTAAAGAGTGTTTGATTCTCGCTGCTGGTAATGGGAGCCGAATTGTTTCCGTAGCTGGCGGCGTTCCCAAACCTCTTGTGCCACTTCGCGGCGCGCCGCTTCTCGAACACGTCCTGCTGTGCTCTCGGGAAGCCGGTATCAGAAAATTTGTGATTGTTATCGGCTATCGCGCCGAATTGATTCGCCGCTGGTTTGCCGGACGATCGCTCGGCGACATTTCCGTCACCTTGATAGAAAACTTGGAATACCGCAAAGCCAATGGAATTTCTGCCTTGGCCGCCAGAGAAGAGCTTCACAACCCGTTCTTGTTGGTCATGTCCGACCACATCTTCGAGCCAAAAACTGCCAAAGCGCTCCTGCATCAGCCGGTCGCAAATGACGAAGTCATTCTCGCGGTGGATCCCAAGATTGACCGCGTTTTTGACCTGGAAGACGCAACCAAGGTTCGACGAGACGGAGATTTTATCGTGGACATCGGGAAAGAGATCGCGAATTACGACGCACTGGATACCGGGATGTTCCTGTGCAGCCCGGCGCTCTTTAGGAGGCTCGAATCGGCAAAGAGAGATGGAAACTGCTCCCTATCGGACGGCATGCGCCAACTAGCGCGAGAGCGGAAACTGAGGGCCTTGGATATCGGCGATGCGCACTGGCAGGACATTGACACTCCCGAGGCCTTTGCTCACGCCGAAAACATCTTTGACCGGGACTTCTGTGGAAACCCCGTCGCGGAGAGCTTTGCCAATGTTTAGAATCCCGCCAAAAGCGCGACTCCCGCTCCGGCTCCTCGTTGTCTTGATGAGTGCTGGATTGTTGGCTTACTTGGTCTGGCGAGTTGGTCCGGCCAAGCTCTGGGAGAACGTCCTAACACTGGGCTGGGGATTTATGTGGGTCCTGGCGCTGGCCGGAGTTTCGCACGTGGCGAAGACTTGGGCTTGGCGACTGACACTGGGCGACGACAAGCACAAGATTTCTTTTCTGCGCATGATGGGACTTCGACTGGGTGCGGAGGCTGCGGGGCAGCTTGGAATAGTTGGGCAGACGTTTGGAGATTCCATCCGAGTCTTGCGGCTGCGTTCCGAAATACCAATCGCCAATGGCGTCGCTTCGGTGAGTCTCGATCGGGGACTCTACTTCATAACGGGGACCGTGGTAACCATTGCCGGCATTCTGGTGGCGCTGCCCATCGTGTCGCTTTCTCATGTCCTGCGCCTGTACGCGGGTCTGTTCGTGCTTGCGATGATCCTATTCTTGCTGATGGCACTTCTGGCGATGCGAAAACGTTGGCCGGTGTTTTCAAGGAGCGCGCGCTTCGTCGGCCGGATTCCCTCCCTTAAGAAAGGGATGGAGAACAAGTATCTACTGATCCAGTCGGCTGAGAATGCGCTATTCGATTTCCATCACAAGACGCCCATCGCATTTTGGGCCAGTTTTTCTCTGAACTTGGCGTCTCAGTGCATGGCTGTAATGGAGGTCTGTTTAATCCTTTGGCTCATGGGGACGAAGATCGGTTTCTTGGGTGCCCTCACAATGGAGGCACTGACCAAGCTGGTGAACCTCGTGGGCAACTTGAATCCGGGAAACATCGGAACTTACGAGGGTGGAAATATGCTGATCGGCAAAATGTTCGGTCTGAGTGGTGCTATGGGTTTATCTTTGGGACTCGCCAGGAGATTGCGGTCCCTGTTTTGGGCAGCGGTTGGCGCCGTGTGCCTCGTCTGGCTGACCAAGTCAAGGAAGCGGCACGCTTCCGACAGTCGTGCCATGAAGCCGGCAACCATCGCGAAAGAGGCGAAGCCGCATACGGGTGCCGAGAGCAGTCCTGCGCCGGCCGGCGAACTCGCCGTTGCCATTTTCCTGCCCAATGGCGGAGCGGACGGCAGCCAGTTCAGTTCTCCACTCTCTCGAGTCGGCTCTCTGCCCATCCTGCTGCGAACCATCCTGGCAACCCAGAAACTTAACCTTTCGCACATCATGGTAATCGGCGATCCCATGACAAGAGAGAGTGTGCAGCGCGAGTTGCTCTGCACTAAGCGTCTTCCTGAATCTGTCGAATGGATAGAGACATGCGGCGGCGTGCCTCTATCGCAACAACTGCAGCTTATTGCAGCTCATGCGCGCAGCGAACGCTTGGTCGTGATAGACGGAAACACAACGTATCATCCCTCTTTGTTCCAGAAGGCCAGTGAGTGGAAGGGCGAGAGCTCCGCGCTGGCGTTGACGAGCGGTGACCAACCGGTAGGCGTTTATGTCCTTTCGGCCGAAACGGTCGGCAATCTAGCGGAACTTTGTCCATCGCAAGTTGGGACCCTGGAGGAACTGTACGCGGCACTCGCAGCGACGCGCTCTGTCATTTGTGTGCCGGTGCCAGAGGAGCAGTGGCAGCACGTTAGCACTCCCGAAGACTGCCAGTCCGCCGAACAAAAACTAGAGCGCTGGCTGGTGAAACCCACCGACGGCATCTACGCACGACTGAATCGCAGGATCTCCATACCTATCAGCCGACAGCTCATTAAATTCCCTATCACACCGAACATGGTAAGTATCTTCACGCTCGGAGTTGGCTTTGCTTCCGGTGCATTCTTCGCTTATGGCGGTTACTGGGCGACGCTGCTCGGCGCGTTCCTGTGCCTGTGGGCAAGCATCCTGGACGGGTGCGATGGGGAGGTGGCCCGCTTTAAACTCCAGGCATCCGATTTCGGCTGCTGGCTGGAGACGGTTTGTGATTACCTATCCTATGTGTTCCTCTTTGTCGGGATGACTCTGGGATTGTGGAGGAGCTCGGGATCCAAAGCGTACTTGGCGTGTGGGGGCCTGCTACTCTCCGGAGCCATCGCAAGCTTCCTGGCCACTGGGTGGGTACGGCACCGCCTCGCCGCCAGCCGCCCCGAACAATTCTTACGAATCTTCCAAAAACGTGCGGATAGTCGACCGTCGAATCCTTTCTTGTATCTCGCTCGGCATACGGAGTTCATCATCCGGCGCTGCTTTTTCCCTTATGCGCTTCTTGTCTTTGCGCTTTTTAATATCCTGAATGTGGCGTTTGTTATCGCCGCGATCACCGCGAATATAGTCTGGCCCATCGCGCTGTACTCATCTCTCACCCTCACCGGAACACGCAGATCGACCGCGGTATGTCCTGCGGTTTTGCTTAGACCGGAGTCGTAGCAAGCTGGGATTTCGATGCAGGAAATAGAAACAGGAAACTTTGCAACTCCACGGTGGGTGATTTATCCGCCCGCTTCCATCCGAGTCGTGAACTGGAACATCAATCGGGGTTTGGAACTCAAACGAGTTATCGAGTTCCTGGTCAGCGCAAGAGCTGATCTCGTCCTCCTACAGGAATCCGATCTCAATGCCCGGCGGACGCATCACCTCAATGTTGCGAAAGAAATTGCTCAGAAGCTGCAGATGAACTATGTTTTCGGGCGCGAGTTCCAGGAACTAGCCCAGGGCTCCCCCGCGTCACCCGCCTACCATGGCCAAGCCACGCTCTCGCGTTGGCCGTTGTCGAACTGGCGCATCATAAGATTCCGGAGGCAATCGAATTTCTGGGGGCCTCACTGGTACCTTCCCGATGTCGAGCCGTTTCAGAAACGAATCGGAGGACGCTTGGCGCTGGTCAGCGATGCCAACATAGCGGGAAAAACGATCGTGACCTATAACCTGCACCTTGAAAGCAAGGGTGATGAGGGGTTGCGATGCGCGCAGATTGATGAGGCTTTGGAAGATGCGCGGCGATACGACTCGAACACGCCGATTTTGCTCGCGGGCGACTTCAATCTCGACGTGTCCAACGGGTTGGCCGCTGCCGCGATCAGCCGCACACAGTTTCAGGACGCATTTGCGAATCAGCACATGCGAACAACACTTGCTCACTCGTTTTTAGATCAGGGACGGACCATCGATTGGATCTTTACGCGTGGACCCATCCGCGCCAGCCAGCCCCAGGTCCATCGCTCGGTCTCTGCTTCCGACCATTATCCTCTTTCGATCGCCTTGGCTCTCGCTTAGCTCGAAGGTTTCATTCAAGGGAATCTCTCCTGCAACGCAAGGGACGAAAGGCATGCAACAGAATGAGCTGATTCGCAAAACAGCTCCGGGACTTGCTGACTAAAGAGCATATTCCCCAGCGCCATTTATGAATTCCCGCAGGCATGAAATATTAATGGTATTTGGCCCGCCCTATTGTTGTCGTATGTGTGCCTGACTGTTCCATTGACAGGGATCAAGCCGATGGCAAGAGTTCAGCTTTGACGGTGGCTCGCCCCATGCGGGTACCAATCCAATTCGACTAGCCGAGCCACGCTATAGTCACGAACACGGGGTGAACGCCCAACCAGCGATCCGAAAGTGTCATAGACGCTCGACACCTGTCGAGAGAAGTGTCGAAAGCCCCGACACTCCGTCCGGGGACCGCAGTCTTACAAAGCAAAGGTCTTCTGTCTTCAATCAGTTGCCGCACTCCGATTAGAACGCGCCTTTGGCAACCATATTGCCCCTTCCATGATCGAGGGGAGGTCATGTCCATTATGGTGCCATCACCGGTCCAATCACCGCCAATACTGCCGACGCTATCGTTCCCCACAGATCAGCCTCTCCTCGACCTGCTGCAGAAGCCGCCGGATTCCCCCGCCCCGGCCGGGGCAGAGCACGAGTCCCGACCCTCGCTCGCTCTGCCCTCGCCGGTCTAAGGTGAAGGAATTGGCTTGCAAGGTTCGGTTGCAGCATAATAATTATCAGGCTACGCCAGGCAACATGATGAAGCCCAACGATTCAACGTCTGTCTCCCGGCAGCAGAGCACTTCCCTTCCCGAGCCATCCCTTCAGTTGCCGCCGCTCGTCGTGGATCTCGACGGCACGCTCGTAAAGACGGATCTGTTAATCGAATCCATCTGCAGTTTGTTGCGGCAGGAACCGCTTGCTCTGTTTGCTCTGCCTTTCTGGCTGCTCAAGGGGCGAGCACATTTGAAGCGCGAAATTGCCCGCCGCGTCCGGCTCGACCCCGCCTTGCTCCCGTATCGCACAGCCCTTCTCGAAGACCTCCAGGTCGAGCATGAAAGAGGACGTTCGATTGTTCTCGCAACGGCCAGCGACGAGAAATTCGCCCAGCAGGTGGCGGACCATCTAAAACTTTTCGATTTGGTTCTGGCCAGCGATGGCATCACCAATCTCTCCGGGGAACGAAAACGAGAGCGTCTCGTGAGTCAATTTGGCGAGAGAGGTTTCGACTACGTCGGTAATGAGAGCCGTGACCTGGCAGTGTGGTCTTCGGCGAGAAAGGCGATTGTGGTCAACCCGAGCCAGCAGTTGGCGCGAGCTGTTGCGAGAGTGGCGCAGGTTCAGACCGTGTTCAAAGATCATCGCGCGAGACTCGGTGAGTATTTGAGTGCGTTGCGGCCTCAGCAGTGGCTGAAAAACATCCTAGTATTCGTGCCTGTCTTTGCGGCCCACACTTTCATCGAACCGGTGCTATTGGGGAGGGCTTTCCTTGCTTTCGTGGCCTTCTGTTGTTGTGCGTCAGGCGGCTACGTCTTCAACGATCTGTTCGATTTGCCGGCGGATCGCCACCATCCAAAGAAGCGCCTGCGACCGTTTGCGTCGGGCCGACTACCGCTTTCCTATGGCCTCGCGATGTTTCCCGCTCTGACCGTACTTGGTTGTGTACTAGCCCTGGTGCTCTCGCCTGTCTTTGTCGAAATTGTGCTGCTCTATTACGCGATAACTTTTACTTATTCCCTCTACTTAAAAAGGATAGTCCTTCTAGACGTCATCGTCCTAGCGGGTCTCTATACGTTACGGATCTTTGCAGGTGCGGAAGCGGTAGGAATCCGGCCGTCGGGTTGGTTGTTGGGATTTTCCATGTTTTTGTTTGTCAGTCTGGCGTTTGTGAAGCGCTATGGCGAACTGGTGGTTATGCGAAGCGTTGACGGGGATCAAGCCACGGCGCGAAGCTATAAGCTCAGTGACGCAGAGTTGCTGGCGTCCAAGGGGAAGTTGTCCCGCCTTTAGTTGAAACCTGAAAGAGAAAGCAGCGGCTCTCGACCCGAACTCGGATAGAGTTCGGGTTGGAAACTCTATTTTGAGAGGAGAGCCGCTGTGAAGAAAACCTATCAGGGA
>Ga0371490_1001762_pt1 | contig 10596 bp, 8 predicted proteins | sample MB2SIPfraction_FD_207959 | JGI IMG/M metagenome (GOLD analysis project Ga0371490, IMG submission 207959) | Lab enriched peat soil microbial communities from McLean, Ithaca, NY, United States - MB28FN SIP fraction | ecosystem: Environmental > Terrestrial > Soil > Wetlands > Peat | place: USA...
TGGTGATAGTCCATTCGGTCCCCTGAGAAAAGCTTTTGCTTCGCAACATTAGCTTCCCAGTTCTCGACCGAATGGACAACAACGTCCTGAAACTTCACAATTAAAGCCTTATTTCGAACCGTCGGTTCGTGGGCCAAGTTACTTGCTATTGAGGGAGGTCTATGGGTACCTTCTTCGACCCACTCAGCAGAAATCAGAAGAGGAATGATTGTTGGAGTTTCAATTCAATGGGTAGCGATCGAGCCACGGTCACGGACTAGCTAGAAGCGGCCACGGGCAGAGTTCGGATGAGCGAACCGGCATTACAAGTAGGTGCGAGAGAATTTCAAATGGAGGGAACTACATCTGGATTCCAAGGAGCGCGGTTCGAACCCACCAACGAAGATTGAATCTCCAGATTGCATTGTGTTGCACACAAATTCAGGTAGCCAATTTTCGGCCACCTGTACCCGACTTGTGTGCAATCCCGTGCAACCGCATGCAAGGGGCCTGTTGGGCTATAAGCATTTGCAGTGCTTGTATTTATGGATATACGCTTTCAAATGAAGAGTTTCCAGAAAATGCGAAAAACCGATTACGAATCAGCTGCTCTACCAACTGAGCTACGTCGGCCTGCATCCCCGCTTCAATCTTGATTGTATCGTTCGGCTGGAGGAAGGTAAAGAAGCGCAAGAACCCTGAAAAGTGCACACCTGCTCTGCAATTCGCCGTATACTCTTGCCCATGCAAATCGATCCTGTTCAAGAGTGGCAGAGACTCGCCGCCGAGTACCGCCAAAAATGCGACAACGAGCTGCTCGAACTCGCACGCGACTATGCCGATCTGACCGAACCCGCGCAGCAGGCATTGCGCGCCGAGATGCGCAGCCGCGGCTTGGGCGATCCGGAGAATCCAAAATCCGTCGCGGCGCTTCGGTCGGCGCAAAGCGAACCAACCCAACCTCCGCTGCCGCTGAAAAACGCGCCATGGGCTGGTGATCCTGTCGACATTGCATTCGGCGCATTCGGCGCCACTGCTCCGGAACCAGTACCGGATACTCCCGATGAAGAAGGCGAAGATGACGTTCCGCACGAGTACACGTGGAAGACGCCGGTGTGCGAGTGCGAGACCTCGGAGCAGGCGCAGCAACTCGTTGAAGCGTTGCGGAAGGCAGGAATCGACGGCTGGGTCGACGGCGCCGGATCGAGGTCCCGCTATAGCATGTCCAGCCTCGACTATCCGCGCGTGCTGGTTGCCGCCGATCAGCTCGATCAGGCGCGCGCCATCGCCGCGCAACCCATCCCGCAGGAGATCGTTGACGACGAAAAGGAGGAAGTTCCCGAGTTTGTAGAACCCAAGTGTCCTAAGTGCGGTTCGGATGACGTGGTTCTCGAAGGCGTCGACCCTGAAAACACCTGGCGCTGCGAGCAATGTGATGAGCAATGGACCGAAACCCCGCCCCAGCCGGAGGGCGAAGCCCCGGAAGCAGCGAAAAATCCGTTCTAAACGGAAAGAGCCGCCCGGCAACGGGGCAGCTCTCTCCTCAGGGAGAATAGTTCCAACGGAGGCAAACCCATCAGAACTTTCTGGCTGCATAGTAGGGTCGGGGGAAAGCAGTGTCAAGGAAAAATGTGCGCGAAAATAACTAGCTTTATTTCAATAATTTAACAATTCAATCCGATGCCCCGGAACCCGATTATCTTCGCCAATCATTCGCCTGTGCATCTTCGTGATTTCTCGTGGTTAGGCCGTGTTTTTTCGGGTTTCGCCCCATTTTTCCACAGGATAAGCACAGCATTAACCCTTCGGATGCGGCCCTTCGATTGCCTTGGCTTCTTCCACCGATTCTGCCCCATCTTCCACCCATTTTTCCCGCAGATCGAGATGAATGAACTCCACGTCAAAGAGCGAGGAGGCCGGTTTGCCCGTAGCCATCCGGTAAAGCGCCCTGCCGCCGCCCAGGAACCCTCCCAGCAAAATGGCCGCTCCGGCCCCGATCAGGCTCAGGATGGCAATGCCCATCAGCAGCTTGCCGGTCTTTTCGATCTCCGACCCCACCGGCTGCGGAATCGCCGTCAGGTCGGCTTCGTAATGCACTGACTCCAGCAATCGGTGGCTCTCCTCGGGAATCGCATCGCCGCTCACGATCGCCACCAGGGGTCCGCTATCTCGCACCTCGAGCGACGCCACGTCGGAGTCCATCAGCGGTTTCGGCCAGGGTGGTTGTGCCTTGCCGCCGGCCTTCAGATAAGCGCGAATCGCGTCCACCTGTGCGTGGGCAAGCTGCGGCGTGGGGTAATCGATGAGCGTGAGCGTGGCCGAGCCTGAGGGGAGAGAGTAATTCGCCGTGAGGGCTTCGGCGCCCATATCAAATTTGACCAGCGTTGGCGGCAACACCCCGCCCGCGCCTGCGTAGCTGGCCGGGCCCACCGCATAGTGTGTGGTCTGCGGGTCAAGCCTCGTCTGCGGCACGCTGGCCAGGATGGGCGGCGCCAGTGCGCGGTTTCCATTCGGCACAGGCAACTGGCGCGCAATCTCGCGCAATTCGCCAGCCGACATCGGCCCAACATGGGAAAACGTGGCATCCACCACCGTTGTTCCCACCCAAAAAAGAACGCGGTTGTTGTCCGACGCCGCACCATTGCCGATGGCTTCTTTCGGCCAGCCATTCTGCCGGAAGTAGCTGTAAGCTCCGTAAGCCCCGCTCGCGTCATCGAAGCGCAGTGCGCGCAGGCTCAGCGTTTCACCCTCGCGCTTGTAATTGGCCTCGACGGCCGCGTTGAACCCGTATTCCTTCAGCGCCGCGGCATTGGCTGGGTCGGCCTGCGCGGCATCGGTCACCGTTTTCGATGGCTCCGCCGTCACCCAGCCGTCGAATGCATCGGGCAGAAGGGCTTTCGGCGAGGGCGGAAGCACGAGGGTGGTGGCCGATTTCTTTTCCGCGGCGGTAGGCTGCTCCGCCTGCGCGCACGCCATGGCCGCGCCGCAACCCATCGCCGCCACACCGCAAACCATTGCTAACCATCGCATCAAAACTGCTCACTTCCCTCGGGCGCGCGCAGCGCCCTGTTGCATGCTTCGTCCCCTTCTTCAGGGTACACGGTCGCACTGCGCCGCCGCCGCGCACAAGGCCTGCTCTGTTGGACACGAAAGCGTGCCGAAATGTTCCCGCTCGAGTCTTTTCCGCATTGCCAGGCTGTGAAACGCGGCAAGGAGGGTTGCGATCGCCAGCCATCGATGGGGTCGCACGCACCGCTTGCTCCGTGCGCGCCAAACCGGAGAGCGGCTTTGCGTCCGGTCAATGAATCGCCACGGGCCATCCGTTCTCTCGTGGCGCGGATTCAGGCGGCCCAGTGCGGTAAGCGCCCAATCCTTTTGCCATGCTCTCCAACTCCTCAGCGTGTGCGGAAAGGCCGCAGGGATGCCCCTCGGTCTCCAACAGATGACCATTTTCCCGGATCATGGCGAACAGTGGACTGGCCAAGGCCTCGCGCAGATTGGATCGTTTCACGTTATGCGTCGCCAGCGCGGAGACAGGACAGGCGGTAACGTCTCCGCTCGGATTCACATGGGCGAAGCCGCGCCCGGCGGAAACACAGCCCCCGAGCGTCTCTTCATCTCCCGGTGAATGAATGATGTACGCGCCGCCGCTGGCACGATCCCGATAGCGGACAACGGTTTCGCGGAAGCGAATCCGCTGTTCGGCGGTGAGCGGCGCGCCGTTTTCACATCCGCTGGTGGGAATCTCCTCGATGAACATCGCCAGCGGTCCGCTATGGGCGATCAACTCGTCGATATTTCGCGGATCCGTCCAATACTCGATGTTTGCCGATCCCACAGTTACGGCGAGGCCTGTCAAAACCCCGGCATTCTGCAGCCGGTCGAGCGTGCCGAGAGCCTTTTCGTAAACGCCACGGCCGCGGCGGAGGTCGGTCAGGTCGCGATTGCCTTCCAGGCTGACCACGACCACCGTGTTGGAGCAGTCCCTCAAGATCCGGAAGTCGCCGGGTTGCAATGCGGTGCCGTTGGTGAAGACCAGGAAGAGCCGGTCGGGATGATCCCGGAACAGTTTGGTTATGCCCGGCAGCAGGAAGGGCTCGCCGCCGGCGATCATGAATGCCATCACGCCGAGGCGAACCGCTTCGTCCACAATTCCGTTCCAGTCGCTGAGGCTCAGTCCCGGCTCCGCCGGTGCGCTGGTGACAGTGCCTACCGCGCCCGCGTAGCAGCCGGCGCAGCGCAGATTGCATTTGGAAGTGACGCTGAGCACGAGAAAGGGCGGCACGCGCACCCCGCCGGCCAGCGCACGGGCCCGCACACGCCTCGATTGCCCAATGGTTCGCGCCAGGCGGAGGAACCCCGGAAGGTAGCGCGGATGCCGCACCACCCATGGAACCAGAACCCGCGACAACTGCGGATCGATCTCCTCAATCCGGCGCGTGAGCGAGAAAAGGCGGTTCGAGAGGAAGTCGCTTGGCTGGCTGGGCAAATCGGTCGCGGCGCGCATGAGACGGTTACGAATATACGCCCTCGTTTGTTCCCTTCGCGAGGGCACAGCTCACAGCCCCGCGGCGGTGAACAAGACCGAAACGCCCAACTAAGCATTCCCACCGCGGCCATCGCCTGTCGGCGGAGGAGTCGGCGGGTAGAGTATGTCTCCCAGTGCCTTGTACCGGCCCCCGTAGAAAATCAACGCATACTCCCGTATCGCCGTGCTCACAGGCCCCCCAATGCAGATGCTGGCCAGCAGCGCGAAAACAAATGCAACCACGCCGAAGAAAACCTCGAGAAGAACGCCGACAAGCGCGGATGCGCCGGTCGCGTCTGCGAAGATCGAGTGCACAGCAAATTCAACCGACGCAAGCGCTGCAGCCAGCCCAAGCCCCGGAAGAAGCAACAGGAAGAACAAGCCGATTATCGCAATGATCGGCAGCACCAACCGCAGCAGCGCGTAAACAAGAAACTGTCTTTTCTCGGCCTTGATGTGAGCCCACACCCGGGCCCACGCTTCGCCCGCGGTTGCGTTATCCAGCGCGAAATGTGGCAGCATCCCATCGCGCAAAATCAAGTCGGTGACAATCCCCGCCAGCACCAGCAGCAGGATGATGGGAATCAGGGGCAAAACCAGAGTCAGCACCGGCCAGACATCGGGTTGGCCTCCCCGTTGAGTCTCCTGAAACACCCGCCAGAACCCGGCAACGAACGGAAGCGCAACCAACACCACCAGCAGCAGGAAGCAAAGTCCCACCACCACATTCAGCCAGAAAAAGCGCCTGGCCTGCGCTCGATAGAGCTGCCAGCCCGGCCGGATCTGCTTTATGTCGTGGATCAGGCAATGAAAGAAGGCAAACCGCAGCCGCGTGACCAGATAGAACAACACAATCGACACAACCAGCACGACCAGCGCGGCTGCCACAATCGCCACGATCCATTCCGGCGCGAGGTGGAACGGCGAAGAGACGGTCGGCCCATGTCCCGGCGATTGACCGCCGTGATTCGAAGATCGGAGATTACTCCCGATCCCTTCCGTGATGATCGCGACCAGGCCGAGTTTCAGGTAGGTCCCCCATTGAAAAGGCCTGAAGAGGAACTCCCTGGTGCGTTCAATGGCAGGCGAAACGGAATCCACAGCGGAGATGGGGAACATGTGAGTCCTTTCCGGAGAAGGCCCAACGTACCACGGAGATACGCAAATTCTATACGCGAAGTTCCGTAGCCGCCCGCCACGCATCGAACGCCGCCAGCGCCCGCTCGCACACCAGCCGATGCCGCTCCTTCTTGTCGCGAATCTTCTTCCGCACCTCGTCTTCCAGCGGCTCCAGCAAGTCGAACGTGATGTTGGCCGGCTGAAAATTCTTCGCGTCCGCGTGCGTGATGTAATGCACCAGCGAACCCAGCGCCGTGGCGCGCGGAACCGGCACAGGTTCCTCGCCGCGCGTGATCGCGGCAGCATAAATCCCCGCCAGCATGCCCGTCGCGATGGATTCCGTGTACCCCTCGACGCCGCAAACCTGCCCCGCAAACGCGAGCTTCCGCTCTTTTGTTCTTAGGAAGAGAGTTTCATCCAACAAAGCCGGCGCGCAGATGTAGGTGTTGCGGTGAATCTGCCCATAGCGCAGGAAGCGCGCATTTTCGAGCCCCGGAATCAGCCGCAGCACCCGCGCCTGTTCGCCGAATTTCAGATGATTCTGGAAACCGACCAGGTTGTAGCTGTCCGCGCGCAGGTTTTCCTTGCGCAACTGCACCACGGCCCACGGCGTTTTCCCGGTGCGCGGATCGCGCAGCCCCACCGGCTTCATGGGACCAAAGCGCAACGTATCGCGCCCGCGCGTGGCCAGCACCTCGATGGGCAAACAACCCTCGAAGTATTCCAGTTTCTCCCACTCTTTGCTCTCGGCTGCTTCAGCAGCCAGCAGCGCATCGTAAAACCGGTCGTACTCCGCGCGGTCCATCGGGCAGTTGATGTAGTCGGCCGTTCCCTTGTCCCAGCGCGCGGCAAAATACACGCGGCTCATGTCAATCGACTCGGCCTCCACAATCGGCGAGATCGAATCGTAAAACGCCAGGTGTCCCGCGCCGGTCAGCCGCTCGATCTCTTTGCTCAGCGCGTCCGACGTCAGCGGCCCCGTCGCAACAATCGTGCAGTGCTTCGCACCGTTCTCGTCTTGGAGCAGAGTATCGTCCAGACTCGTCACTTCTTCGCGAATCACGCGAATGCGCGGCTCCGCTTCGATCGCCTCCGAGATACGCCGCGAAAACTCCACGCGATCGACAGCCAGTGCGTGACCAGCCGGTACTGCGCATGTATCCGCAATGCGCAAAAGCGCCGAGGCCCCGCGCCGCATCTCCTGTTTCAGCAGCCACGGCGCGGTCCACTTCGATTCGCTCTTCAGCGAATTCGAGCAAACCAGCTCGCCGAAATCCGTCGTCTGGTGAGCAGGTGTCAGGCGCGGCTTTCCATCCACCACCGCGCGCATCTCATAGAGATCCACCTCGCAGCCCAGCCGCGCCGCCGTCAACGCCGCTTCCGGCCCAGCCAGCCCGCCGCCAATCACGCGAATCCTCACGGCTTGGCTCCCACCTGGGTCTCAGTTCCCTCCGCCAGCCGCCTGATCGCCTCGCCGCCCAGCCGTACATTGCGCCATTCGTCCAGAAATTCGGCGCCCATCGCGCGATAGAAGTCAATGGCCGGCGTGTTCCAGTCCAGAACCTCCAACTGCAGGCGCTGGCAGCCTCTTTCCACGGCGACAGCAGCCACACGTTGCAGCAGTGCCTTGCCGATGCCCAGTCCGCGAAACTCCGGCAGCACGAACAGGTCCTCAAGGTAAATGCCGGGCCGGCCCATCCACGTCGAGTAGTTGTAGAAAAAAAGGGCGAAGCCGGCTGCCTGGCCGTCGTGCTCGGCAATCAGACAGGAATAATACGGGTTAGGGCCAAATCCGTCGCGCAGAAGGCCCTCCTCGGTGGCAACCACCGCGTCCGGCGCCCGCTCAAAAGCGGCAAGGGCGCGTATAAAAGCGAGAATCTGTGCGACATCTGTCGCGGTGGTACTCCGAATCGACGTTCCCATGCCTTGATTTTAGTGTGTGATACAGGCCACACGCGCACTTGCTCCTGCCACACTACCATGGGAGACGTCATGGGCGCGGCGCGCGAAGACTGCGCGGCACAAAGGGCCATTTGTGGGCGGGCCTTTTCGTCAAGATGACTGGGACGGCGCCGCAACACCCGGCGCTCCGGAACAGCATCGGCCGGAGCCCTCTTGTGCAGGATGCTGGATTGGATTTAACTTGGGTTTTGCTCACAAATGCGCCCTGCCGGATGGGTATCCTCAGCTGCGCCTGAGAATCTGAATTTTTTGAGCCTGCGGGAAGGATGCTTCCCGCCGCTCTTAAGGAGAAAACATGAAACGCACTCTTTCACTTTGGCTGGGCCTGGCTGCTGCGGGAATTTTGGCACTGGCTCTCGCGCCCGGGCACGCACAGACGCCCGCTGCAAATATGGGTAAGATTCACGGCCGCGTCATCAATCCCACCGGTCAGGCACAGGCCAGCGGCTCGGTAAGCCTGTCCACCGATGGCGGCGTTACCCTCAAGTACACCTTCCCGGTCGATGACACCGGCAATTATTCCGGTGAAGCGCCTCCGGGAACCTACATGGTGGTTTACCGCGCGGCCGATACGCCGGCCGGCAAGATGGTCGATTCCATCCGCGGCGTCAAAATCGTCACCGGGGAGGATACGACGCAGGACGTCGACATGTCGCGTCAGGAATACATCGACAAGATGTCGGCGGACGAAAAGAAGCAGTTGGAGGATTTGAAGAAGGCCAATGCCGAAGCCCTGAAGGCCAACGTCCTCATCAACCAGCTCAACGCCGATCTGAAGCTCGTCAACCAGGACAAGAAAGACATCGATAACGCAGTTGCACTTGCGACGCAGGCCCTGGGTGCCAACCCTTCCAAGGCTGATCTTGCCACCAAGGTGGCCGAGATCAAGACCGCCAAGTACACCGATATCGTGAGTGTTGCGACGAAGGATACAGGCCTCAAGCCGGACGAGGCCTTGTTGTGGAACCAGTTGGGCTTCGGACAGGCCGGGCTCAGGCAGTACGACGATGCCATCACGGCGTACAAGAAGGCTGTCGATCTCGAGACGGCTTCCAAGAAGCCGCGCTTGCCCGTCATCGGTCAGGCTCAGGCTGGCCTGGGCGAGATCTACGCGCGCACCGGTAAGGTTCCTGAGGCCAACACCGCCTTTGAAGCTGCCGCCAAGGCCGATCCTACGAACGCGCAGCTCTATCTCAAGAATCAGGCGATCATCTTCTTCCAGGAAGGCAATTCCGCAGCGCAGTCTGCCGCGGCGGACCAAGCCATCAAGGCGGATCCGAACCCGAACGATCCCAACCTCGCCATCCTCTACTACATCAAGGCCCAGGGCTTGATTATGAGCGCGACCGTCGATGCCAAGGGCCACTACATTCTGCCCCCGGATTGCACGGCAGCCTACAAGAAGTATCTGGAATTGGCGCCGCATGGCCAGTTCGCTGCAGACGTCACGGGCATCCTGCAGCAGGCCGCGAAGTAAAGTCGAAGGACCTCGGCTATCGATTAAGCCGATCGAGGGGCGTCTGCCGCGGCGGACGCCCTTTTTCTTGGGTGCTCACCTGCTTTGAAATCGCCGTACAATGCATTGCATGAGTTCAGCTTTGCGTCCGTGTCTTCGCGGCGCGGGCAGCCTCCCCGTTGCCATCGGCCTGCTTGCTTTGGCGCTTGCCGCTGCGGCTGCGCCGCAGGCTGCGGGCGCCGCTGTCCAACAAGAGGAAGAACGCGACATCGGCTGGATTTCCGGTCTTGTCATCGGTCCCACAGGCGTGCCTCAGAGGGGCGGCACCGTGAGCCTGTCCACCGACGGCGGCGTCACTTTGCGGTATAACATGACGGTTTCTCCGAAGGGCGATTACACCGGCAGAGTCCCCCTTGGCGAATACACGCTGGTTTACCGTGCGCCCGGCACTCCGGAAGGTAAAGTCACTGACATGATCCATAGCGTCGTCATTCTCCCCGGAAAGGGCACGGCGCAGGATGTGGATATGACGCGCCAGGAATACTATGACCGGCTCTCGCCCGAGCAACAAGAGCAGCTGCGGCAGATAAAAGAGTCAAACGATAAAGCGGCGGCCGCCAACAAGACGATTGCCTCCATCAATGCCGATCTGCAGACTGTGAACCGGGACTTCGAAGATGCGGCAAATGCGCGGGCCACGGCAGTCCGAACCCTGGGTTCCACAGCCTCCGCATCGGACGTGGATTCCATGGCCGGCGAAATCCGAGTCTCCAAGTACACCCACATCGAATCGCTCATGAGCAAGGCGACCGCTGAAATGCCGAACCAGGCGAACCTGTGGATCTGTCTCGGGCGCGCCCAGTTGGGGCTCAAAAACTACCTTGACGCGGAGACTAGCTTCAATAAAGCAGTCGATCTGACTTCGCAGGCCGCAAATATTGACCCGCAGCTCGCCGCGGCGGCCAACGCCGGCCTGGGTGAGGTCTATGCCCGGACTCTTATGGTCGACGAAGCCAATGCGTCCGTAGCCGCGGCCGTCAAAGCCGATCCCGCCCATGCCGCCACGTACCTCCGCAATCTGGCCGTCATCTTCTTTCAGGCGGGTAACGCCTGGGCGCAAATCGATGCGGCCGACCAGGCCATCAAGGCCAATCCGAACGACGCCGTCCTCTATTTCATCAAGGCCCAGGGACTCGCGGTAGACGCGCGGATCGATCCTGATACCAACAAAATCAAATTGTCTCCTGAATGCGTTGCGGCATTCCGGAAGTACTTGGAGCTGGCTCCCGCCGGGGAGTACGCCGCGCAAGTCACTTCCATCCTGCAGAACGCCGGCCTGCAGAGCGCGGACCAGCAGGTCACCGGCAAAGCCACCGGCGCCGCCAGCCCGCCCGCGAAAAAATGATTCGCGCCGCGACGCTCTACAATTCTTTGCATGGGCCGGGTGCCCCACATCTCGATTTTGAGATGTGGGCTAGCACGAACCCCAACCGGTCTTCTCCAACCCAGCATAAGACCCGCGCGCGCTCCATCCATTCCGTCCCTCGATCTA
>Ga0371490_1001763_pt1 | contig 10594 bp, 11 predicted proteins | sample MB2SIPfraction_FD_207959 | JGI IMG/M metagenome (GOLD analysis project Ga0371490, IMG submission 207959) | Lab enriched peat soil microbial communities from McLean, Ithaca, NY, United States - MB28FN SIP fraction | ecosystem: Environmental > Terrestrial > Soil > Wetlands > Peat | place: USA...
CGCGATTCGTACCTTTATCCAACACCACAACCAAGACCCAAAACCCTTTGTCTGGCACAAAACCGCCGACCAAATCCTCGATTCAGTCGCTCGATTTTGTACTCAAACTTTAGACTCAGGACACTAGAGACCTACTCCCTAATCCCTGCTCCCTTAGTCCCCGCTTCGGCCTCGAGCAGCTTTTTCTTCCTCTCCACGCCCCACCGGTAGCCGGTCAGCGAGCCGGAAACCCCCACCACCCGATGGCAGGGCACCAGGAGCGATACCCGGTTCAGTGCGCAGGCTCGCGCCACGGCTCGCGTGGAGCTCGGGCAGCCCATCTCCCGGGCTACTTGGCTATAGGTCCGAGTCTCGCCCTGGGGAATTTTCCGCAGCGCCTCCCACACCCGCAGCTGGAAGGCCGTTCCGCGCAGATCCAGCTCCGCCGGCAGCGGGCTCGACGAGCTGGCCACTGCGGCCAGCGCCTGCTCCACCCAGCGGCTCATGCTCGCGTCCCGCTTGAGCTCGGCGGCAGGGAACTCTTCCCGCACCGTGGCCAGTGCGGCCTCCTCCGTGCCAGCCAGCGCCAGCCAGCACAGCCCCCGTCTGGTTGCCCCTACGGCGATCCACCCAAAGGGCGTCTCCACGGCTGTCAGGTCGATCTGCTCGCCCTTGCCGCCCTGGCGGAAGCGCGCCGGAGTCATTCCCAGCGGCTGCGCCTCGTAGGCTCGGCTGGCCGAGCCATACCCGGCCTCATAGATTGCATCTGTCACCGATTCTCCTTCTGCCAGCGCCTGGCGCAGGCGGCGCGCCTTGAGCGCGCGTTGGTAGGCCAGCGGCGTGGCGCCCATTGCCTGTTCAAAGATTCTTCGTGCGGTGTGTGGACTGATTCCCGCTACCTGTCCCAACTCCTCCAGCGGCACCCGCCGGTCGAAGTTGGCTTCTATGTGCCGTCGGATCCGGCCCACCAGCTCCACGCGGTCCTGCTGTGGGGTGCCAACCTCCTCCGGCTTGCAGCGCAGGCAGGGCCGGAAGCCTGCCGCCCGAGCCTCCTCAACCGTGGCAAAAAATAGCACATTCTTGCGGCTGGGCAGCCGGCTGGGGCAGCCTGGCCTGCAAAAGATGCCGGTAGAGCCAACGGCGTACACAAAGCCGGCAGCGCGGTTCTGCTGGAGCACGGCCTGCCAGGCGGCTTCCGGATTGAGCGGCTGTGCAATATTTCCGTGGCGTTGCATCGAGAACATCCTCGCGCAACCACCCCTCCCCGCGCCATCCGTTTTTTGCACGCAATTCGCTCGGGTTCTTGAAATGAAATGTACAGGCTTCAAGAATGAAGGCCACCCCGCGGGGTGGCCTTTGGTCTACTGCCGTTCCGCCCGCTTCTGAGCGCGCCAGCGCAACGCCAGCCAGGTCACATACCCCAGCTGGATGATCCATGTGATGGCGTAGGCCCCTACCGTGAACTGGTGATCGATCGCTGCTACTACCGGATCCATTGTTTCTCCTTGTTGACCAATTTCTGTCATCCTGCGCGAAGCGCGTCTGCTGCATGCAAGGCCCTAGGTCTCTGACCGTTTGATTCCGAATCATTCCAGGGTGCCCCAGGTCTCGATTTTGAGACCTGGGAAGCAGAGAGGCCAAAGTGCAAATTCATGCGGTCAGAGACCTACGCTTCCAGTGCCGCCTCGGCTTCGGCCGCGGCAATCTTCTGCTGGCGCCGTTCCACGGCGTAGCGCAGGAACAGGATCAGAATGCCCCAGGCCAGCCACGCTGCGACATTTACCCAAAATGCGTGCAGCATTTTGGGATCTTTGATGCCGGAGTCCTGTCCGCCGCCAAACACCGGCGCCGGGTGCTGAGTCCGCCACCAGCGGTTGCTCATGTACACAATCGGCACGTCCAGCGCGCCAAAGATGCCCAGCACCGCGGCCAGCGTCTGCACCTGCGGGCCAGCGGCAAAGCGCCGCAACAGCAGGTAGCTCATGTAGATCAGCCACAACACCAGGGTGGTGGTCAGGCGTGCATCCCAGGTCCACCAGATGCCCCAGGCCCGGCGGCCCCACATCGGCCCGGTAATCAGCACAATGGTGCAGAAGACCAGGCCCACTTCAGCCCCGGCCAACGCCCAGGCATCCGAGCGCTGCGCCCACTCCGGCCGCGACTGGCGGAAGCTAAGGAACCCGAGGGAGCCGGCCAGCGAGATGGCAAAAAATAAAAAAGCCACCATCGCCGACGGCACATGGTAGTAGAAGATGCGCTGAATCTCGTGCATTGTGCTCTCGTCCGGAGCCACGTAAATGGCCTGGTAGTAGCCCCAGACCATCAGTACCACAACCACGGCGGCGTAGGCCGCAAGCAAAGTTTTTTTCATTGCGGGGAATCCTTATGGAACTTTTCTAGTGTACGACGTGCACCTGCGGTGCGGGCATTGCATGCAGCAGGCACCTGCGGTGCGGCAGCCCGCTTCGCGTTCTTCGCACACTGTTGCTCAGGAACGCATCGTGCGCCCCGACGGGGCGCTGTGCCAATAGCCCAGCACGGAGCAAAGCGACGTACTGGGATCACCGCATTCCGCGAATGCGCGCCCTGGATGGGTGCGATGCGTTGCCTAAATGCAGTCTCATGAGTCCACTGCATGCAATGCCTTACTCCGCGTGGAAGACTACATCGAACAGCAGCAGACTTACCGTGGTGAAGATGATGTCGTAGCCAGCCAGGAGCTTGATCCAGAGGGTGGGGTCGCTGTCGCCGGTCAGGATCGCGGTGGTGGCCAGCACCATGGCCAGCAGAGCCGGCATGAAGATGGGGAACAGGATCAGCGGCAGCAGCAGTTCGCGGTTGCGGGTGCGGATGGAGAGCGCGGCAAAGAACGTTCCATTCGCCACCAGCGCCCAGGTGCCCAGGGGCAGCACCAGCGCCAGCTGCCACGGGTTGCCCAGCACGTGCAGGTTGTAGAAGACCAGAAACACCGGCGCCAGCACCAGCTGCACAATCGACACAAACAGGAAGTTGGCCAGCACCTTGGCCAGGTAGAGCTCCGCGCCCGGAGCCGGAGCCATGCGCTGCGCATCCAGCACCTGGTGCCGGATCTCCCGTGCCCAAGCCTGGTTCAGCGCCGACACCGACGCAAACATGGTGGCCACGCTCAGCACGCCGCCCGCAATCTCGCGCGAGAACGAACCCTTCGGGTCAAACGCCAGCGAGAACAGCACCACCACCAGCAGGGCAAAGAACAGCATGGAATTGATGGCCTCGCGCGAGCGCCATTCAATGCGCAGATCCTTGACCAGATGCGTCCACAAAGCGGAGCTCATCGGTGGCCTCCCTTGCCTGTGTGCTTGCCGTGCTCCTGAAAACTTGCCCACGGCTCGGCTGCCGGCTCTTCGTGCACCACGCTCTTGGTCAAATCGGCGGTCTGGGCTTCGGCTGCGCGCAAATAATCGTCCGGCGCAAGAATCAGCTGTGCGCCGCGCGCTCCGGCGGAAACGCTGATCTTGTCGAACAGAATCACGGTCTCATCCACAAACACTGGATAATTTTTTTTTGCGCCAAACACGGTCACGCCGCCGCGGATGTAGCCGGTCAGCGGCTGCACCTCCTTGAGCGGCGCCATCTCCGCCGAACGCATTCCGGCAGCCTTGGCCAGCTTCTTGAAGTCCAGCTCCGCATCGCCCGGTATCACCGCGAACACATAGTCGCCGTGGCCACCTGTGGTCAGCAAAGTTTTGAAGACCTGCTCCGGTGGCATGCCGACTTTGTTGGCTACGGAAATTGCCGACAGATCGTCGGGATCCACCTCGTACTCTTTCAGCTCAAAGGGAATGCCGAGCCCTTCCAGAATGCGTGCGCCGTTGGTCTTCATAGCGTGGGGCTCCCTGGTTGATCACCCCAGCGACCAAGATCTGTCGCCGGGGACCCCGATTGATCACCCCAGCGACCAAGATCTGTCGCCGGGGACCCCGGTTCAAACGAGGCCACGCGGCCCGCGTGCAGGGTGAGCACAAAGTCGGCAATGGGCGCGGCCAGATCGCGCTGGTGGGTGGTTAGCACAATGGTCCGGTTGGAGTGGCGGAAGCGCGCCAGCAGCTCCACCATCTGCTTTGCGCTTTCCATGTCCATGTTGGAGAAGGGTTCGTCCAGCAGCAGCAGCTCCGGGACCGGCAAGAGCACCCGCGCCAGCGAAGTCCGCTGCCGCATGCCCTGCGAGTACTGGCCGAGCGTGCGCGTGAGCGTGGGGTCCAGACCCACCTGGCGCAGAACCTCTTCCGGGGCCAGGCACTGGCGGCCCGCATACAGGCTCTGAAAGTAGCGCAGATTCTCCACGCCCGTCAGCTCGTCGTAGAGCATGGGCGCGTGGCTCATGTAGCCGATGCGCTCCCGCGCTTCTTGCGGCGAGGTTTTATCGAAGACGGTAATGGTTCCGTGCGTGGGCCGGATCAGCCCTGCCAGCGTGCGCAGCAAGGTGGACTTGCCCGCGCCATTTTCACCCAGCAGCACATAGCAGCGCCCGGCTTCCAGTTCTGCGGAAACCTGGCGCAGGGCCGCGAAGCTCCCAAAGAGTTTGGAAACCTGGTCGAGCCGGGCAATGCACTGCGGGCTGGTCTGGCTTGCGCTCGGTGGCATCTAGTTCCGTGCCGATTGATTGGAAGGCGGCGTCGCCTGCTGCTGGCCGGGCGCGGTCTCATACTTCGAGGCGCACTTGGCCTGCAGCACGGTGGCGTGGAAGACTCCATCGCGGCCAATCGTACCTTCCGCCAGCGCCTGCGAGTCGTCCTTGAAGGTGTCCGGCGGCGGCTCCGAGCCCTTGTACTCCACCCGCAGCAGGCGTCCTTGCGGGGCCTTCGGGGAGTGGCTTTCGAACTCGTTCATCACAAAGGTGACGTGCGGACCGGAGTGCTCAATCGAACCCGGCTGCACAAAGCCTTCCACTCGCAGCTGGCTGTGGTAGGCTTTGTCGCCCATCGCGCCCATCTCCGGGATGGTGACGTAGTAGCTCTTGGACGAGTTGTAACCGGACAGCGCGAGCCAGGCAATGGTGCCCAGGACCACAACGACCGCTGCGCCGATACGCAGGTTTTTGGCGGGAATGCTCATACTCAAGTTTAACGATACGAGGCGGGCAACCCGGGGGTCAACCGGGGAATGTATGGATTTAGATGCAAACTTTGCACGGTGGAGCTTGGGAGCAACGAAAACTCCGAGCAGGTGCCTGAATCAAAGGTCGTTATCGTGCTGTCGACGGTGGGAGGCCTGAATGGACGCCACGATCGCCGGAGTCACGATCATCGCCACAAACGCGAGGCCGATCAGAAGGTCTAACATCTCGATCTCCAATTCTGTATCGTTCATCAGCCAGGAGCAGCACGATCTGGCCTGAGCCTAGACCTGGCCTGGGGGGTGTGACATAGCGCGAACGTGGTACCGCCATGCCCTGTTGGTAATGCTTCTCTCAGGAGTGCGCCGGCCCTCGAAAGACCGCGGCAGGGTCCCCTTGGCCTGGCTCAGACCAACGACTATCGGTGGCGGGCCCTGCGGCAGGCTTTTGGGCCGCATGCTCTCTGCGGGCTCTCGCCTTCGGGACCAGCAGAACGATTGCCGGTGAAGCAACAAGTGAGACAAAAAATAGCGCGATCAGGAAATCATGCATGACGATTCCTCGGGTCAGCATGCGGTCCAACGGGGAGGAATCTAGACCCAAGGGCTGAAAAGTAACTGGAGATCATTTCTGAAAAGTAATATTACTATGGTTACCTAGGTGTTGTAAAGTGCGGAACAGGTGAACGGAAATGCCGGCGGGAGTGGTATCGATCTTTATCTATAAACAGATGAATATCTTAGAGATGAAAGTTGGATGGACGTGGACTCTCCGCTCTGTACCTGGCTTGAGCAGATCTCTGGAGTCATTTTTCTCCTGGCTGATGGAGGGGAGGGAATTCCGCGAGCAGGTTCTGAGTCCGGGTTCGGTAATCGCAGAAAGAAACGGAAGGAATGCGGACCGGAGAGAGTTTGTTAAAGTTCGTGATCGTCGTGTGGAGAATTCGGCTTCTGCAAGACCGTGATCAGGGCTGGCCCAAGGACCATCAGTACAAATGCGAGACCGAGGATAAAGTCGAACATCTATGCACCTTTAACGGATTCACTCACCCAACGTCTGCACTGCAATCTAGATAGCAATACCTGTTTATGATAGGCGAAAATGGGCGAGGGGAGCATATACACGTTGGTAACGATCCGGAGAGCAGGCAGTGGTTCTCGTTTTATTACCGCGCGGGCTACCCGAATGGTACTTTTGGAAGCAGTCCTATGGTAAACACAAGAAAATAATATCTTTGTTATCTTCGATTCGTATTTGCGGCAGCACTGCGCGCAGCGCTGCCTGCCGGTCTCGGTCCCAACATGGGAGTCTTGCTTGAGTTTTCCTCAGCCTGTTGCCGCAGCCGGGCCGGGTCACCAGCCCGGTAACTCATCGTGCAAGCTCCAGCGTCCGTGCCGCGGAGTCCAGCGCTTCGGCCAGCAGCGCCAGCTGGGCAGCGGCCAGCGCGGAGTTACGCGCCTCCAGCGACTCATTCACCCCCGGCAGAATGACTGCCGAGTAGCCTGTGGTCTCGCCGGGCGCAAAGATCAGGTGCCGGTACCACGGCCGGTCCGGCAGCCCGGTGGGGGCCAGCAGTGCCGTCTCGGCTGCCCGCAGCGCCTGATTGAGGTGAGTTGGGTCGGGCGGCGGCTGAATCTGCAACTGCCGCACTGCCCGCGCCGCCGTCAGCAGGTGGGCGCTGGCCCGGACTGCCGGATCGAAGTCCAGCCGTGTGTAGCCCAGCTCTCTGGCCCGCTGCTGCGCGGCCTGCAGAGCGGAGCCGATCTCCCGCGCGTAGGCGATCCAGTCGTAGGGCAGAGCCCGCGCGCCGTCCATGCGCAGCACCTCCAGCCCGAAGACGCGCGCCATCTGCTGCAGATACACAAAGTGCGGATCGGCGTTGTGCACATACCACGCGTAGGAGTCGAAGACCGAGTGGTACACCCCGTACGGTCCGTCGGAAGTGATATCGGTTGACGGCACGCCGGAGTGCTCAAAGAACGGGGTAAAGTCGGAGCCCGAACCGAGCTCGCCCAGATGCACGTCTTCATTGGCGCTGGCGTTGGTGTGCCGCGCCCGCCACTGCTGGTAGACCGTGCTGTTTTCCGGGCTCTCAACGGCGCGCGTCACGCTGCGCACAAACTCCTTCAACGAGGGCGTGGCCGAGGCCGAAAACTCCGCTCCGCTCACCGCTACGTCCATGTTGAAGTAGGCCACCGCCCGCTCCATGGTCTGGGCGTGCTGTTCTACCCACTCGGTGGAGCCGATCAACCCCTGCTCCTCGGCGTCCCAGCTGGCAAACACAATGGTGCGCCGCGGCCGCCATCCCCGGTGCAGCAGTACGCCGATTCCGTGCACCGTCTCCAGCATCGCTGCCGTGCCGGAGCTTGGGTCCACCGCCCCGTACACCCACGCATCGCGATGGTTGCCGGCCACAATCCACTCATCCGGAAACCGCGCTCCGCGCACCCGCCCGATCACGTCCCAGATCGTTCGCCGCTGGTAGTTTTGTTGCGACAGAATGTGGATGCGCACCCCGCCGCCGTAGCGGTAGCGGACGCTGAACCCGCCCTGCCAGCTCTGCGGTGCAGCCTCGCCCCGCAACGCCTCCAGGATGGGCCGTGCCTCGCGCGCGCTCAGCGGAATGGAAACAATCGCCGGCTGCGCACCCTGCGGGCCGGTAAAGTTGCGGATGCGCTCCGAGTCTGGCAGCGCAGGGGTGGAGGCCACTCCCGGCGTCTCCGGATCGCCGGGATAGCGGAACAGATACTGCACCGAGCCCCGCTGCACGCCGGTTTCCGGCCGCCATGGGCCGTTCGGCCAGGTCGCACCGCGGTTCACCCCGTCGTCGGCTGGATCGGAGTAGATCAGTACCCCGGCCGCGCCCCGCTGCTCGGCCAGGAACACCTTCACACCGCGGAAGTTCTGCCCGTAGCGGCACAGCACAATGTGGCCGCGCACCGGCACATGCATGGCTTCCAGTTGCTGGAAGTCCTCCAGCCGGCAGTAGTTGGCGTATACCGCCTCGGCCGTCACGTCGCCCGAACCCGACGAGCCGTGGAAGGGAATTGGAATGCGCGGGTCGCCCGGTGCTGGATCGCCGTCTAGCCGCTCCTCGTGCGGGCCGGTCATCAGCAGCCGGCCGTCCGCGTCCCACGCCTCCACGTGCTCCACCGCCGGCGCGTTCAGTAGCACGCGGTAGGGCACAATCTCGGTTTCCAGCCCGGCGGCGCGGAAGCGCTGCGCCACGTACTCGGCGCTGCGCCGGTCGCCCGGAGTGGCGGCCATATGCGGCTCGCTGGTCAATGCCTTCAGATGCTGCCCGGCCAGCCGCGCATCCGGCACGGCCAGGAAATCGCGCTCCACGCGCGACTCAATGCTGAAGTCCGTGTAACCCAGCGGCAGCGCCGGCGCCACGGCGTACTCCGGCGCTTGGGCGCGGAGCCGGCCGGCCGGAACTGCCAACAGGAAAGTCAGAATGAATGCGGCGCGGGCCGATCGCAACGTACAAAGCCTCCGCTGAAAATGTGGGAATAGGAAAAGCATAGCCCCGCCGCGCGCACCCGGCCAGAACCATGCGCCGCTCTTCTCACTCCTCCGCACCGGGTTAAGCAACAGGCTGGCCGCAATGGGCGCAGCGCCGGGCTGCCAGCGGAATCGCGCTCAGGCACTCCGGGCAATCCTTGGTGGAAGCGGCCGCAGGCGCATCCGGCTTTTTCAGCCGCGCCATCAGGGTGTTCAGCGGTAGCACAATGCAGAAATACACCACCGCAGCCACAATGAGGAAAGAGATGGTGGCATTGAGGAAGTTGCCCAGGTAGATGGGAGTGCCGCGCAGCCGGATGACCACCGCGCTGAAGTCGGGCTTGCCCACGATGGCGGCGATGAACTGCGTGAGCACGTCCTTGACCAGCGAGTTGACAATGGCGTTGAACGCCGCGCCGATGATCACGGCCACGGCCAGATCCACCACGTTGCCGCGCAGGATAAAGTCGCGAAAACCTTTCAGCATTTTTTCTGCCTCTCCACACGCTTTTTGCGGGTTACGGCCGCAGTGGACCCACCCGGTGCCACTATGCTACGGCTTCCGGGCCGTTTTGGCCCAGATCCTGTTCTGCGGCCGCCTCGCAGGATCTCCTAAAAAGTTAGTTGACAAACCCGCGTCCCGGGCGTAATCTCCTAATCACTTAGGAGGTACCGCTTGACCGCTCCTGCTCCCAAATCGCTTACCAAGCTTGAGCTCGACATCATGCAGGTCATCTGGCGCCAGGGCGCGAGCAACGTGGGCGCCGTGCAGCAGGGCCTGGAACAGCCGCTGGCCTACACCACCGTCCAGACCATGCTCAACATCCTGGTGCGCAAGGGCCACCTGAAGCGCAAGCTGAACGGGCGCGCCTACGACTACAGCGCCGCCGTCAGCCAGTCCCGCGCTTCCCGGCACGCGGTCCGCGACCTCATCGACCGCATGTTCGGCGGCTCCAGCGAGGCGCTGGTCATGAGCCTGATTGAAAGCCGCCAGATCGATGCCAAAAAGCTGGCCGAACTCAGCCGCATGCTGGACGAAGAGGACGGAGGCAGCCGATGAGCGCCTTTGCAGCCTGGGCTTCGGCCTGTTTTCTGAATGCGCTGTGGCAGGTTGCGCTCATCTTCTGCGCCGCCTGGATGGCGGCTCGCCTGGTGCGCCGCGCTGGCCCCCGTGCCGAGCATGGCATCTGGGTGGCAGCTCTACTGTTGGAATCCCTCCTGCCCTTCTGCCGTCTGCATCCGGAGCGCTGGCTGCATCGTCTGCTGGTACTGTTGCAAGGGCAGGGTTCAGGATCGGCCGGGGTGCGCATCCAGGTTGATCCGGTTGCTCTGGCCGTGCGGCCCTGGTTGCCAGCGTGGGCGCAATGCCTGCTGGCTCTCCTGTTTCTGCTTGCCATTGTGGCTGCCGCTCTGCGCCTGGCCTGGAATCTGTGGCGCACCCGGCAGTTGCTGCTCCGGGCCAGCAACTGCGCGCCTGCCGAACCCCTGGCTTCGTTGCTCAGTCAGTTTGCCTCTGTCTTGGGTGTCTCGCTGGAGCGGGTGCGCATTCTCCTCATCGAGAACCTCAATGGACCTGCCACCATCGGCCTCCGGACCCACTGGATTCTGCTGCCCACCGGCTTGCTGCCTGCGCTGGACGATGCCAGCCAGCTTGCGCTAGAGGAACGAGACGAGCTGGCCGCCACACTGGCCCACGAGCTGGTTCACATCCGCCGCCGCGACTTTGCCCTGAACCTGGTCTACGAGATCCTGGCGCTTGTTGTTGCCTGGCATCCGCTCTCCCAGCTCACGCGCGTCCAGCTCAGCGAATCCCGTGAGCTGGCTGCCGACGCCGAGGCCGCCCGCCTGCTCCAGGGCCATCGCACCTACGCCCGGTCGCTGGTGCGCCTTGCAGCCCGCATTGCCGCTCGTCCGCTCAGCCAGCCGCTTCCTGCCGTCGGCATCTACGGCTCCAACATCTTCGAAAGGAGAATTGCGCATCTTATGCACAACGCACCTCAAAGCTCTTTGCTCCGC
>Ga0371490_1001764_pt1 | contig 10592 bp, 9 predicted proteins | sample MB2SIPfraction_FD_207959 | JGI IMG/M metagenome (GOLD analysis project Ga0371490, IMG submission 207959) | Lab enriched peat soil microbial communities from McLean, Ithaca, NY, United States - MB28FN SIP fraction | ecosystem: Environmental > Terrestrial > Soil > Wetlands > Peat | place: USA...
TCAAACTCCTTGAGATCGCCGCAATCCGGCTCAAGGTAGACGGAATCCCTGCAGATGGTCCAACCCTTGAGAGTTTACTGGCAACATGCCACGATATACATCAAACCGCGTGTGAAATTGCGGGTCTGCTGGAACGCCGAAGTGAGGACTAAGCCATGAATACTCCCTACGAATTCTCGGAATCGCGGAATCTGATCGAAAGGCTCTTCGATCTCACCAAGAGCGGGAAGATTCAGTGGTCAAACACTCCTCTTTCGCTCCTCTTCGGATTAGAGGCGAACCCCAGAATGGAGGCGGGAACCACGCAATATGCCACTCCCCTCGAAGATATGCTGGAGGCTTCTGTGTGGATCAATAGACGAGCTGCCGGTTTTCGACTTATCGAGAGAGAAGTTTTCTTAATCGGTCACCCAAGCTTAGGCAAAGCCCCGGAACGTGAATTGCTTTCCATCATGATTGCGCACGAACACGATCCGCAATTGGGTCCCGATTACGTTGCATTGATGGGATTGATCGAGTTGGCGCGACGAGCTGCCGATAAAGTCGAGCCAAAGGTTGATCGTGCAAAACAATATCTCGACAAGTTGACAGCCTAGCCCATGATCGCTCACCTGCGCGGCAAACTCATTGAAAAGCAGCCCGGCCAGGCCATTTTGGAGGCCGCCGGCGTCGGCTACGACGTGACCATCTCCGTCCCCACCTTCACCGCCCTGCCCTCCGTGGGCCAGGAGGCGGCGCTGCACATCCATACCCAGGTCAGCGAGGACCAGATTGCCCTCTACGGCTTTCTGGACCGCGAGGAGAAACGCCTCTTTCTGCGCCTAATCACGGTTTCCGCCGTGGGGCCCAAGCTGGCTATCAAGATCCTGAGCGGGCTCTCCATCGAGCGCACCGTGCAGGCCATCCGCGGCCAGGACCACGCCCAGCTCACCCGCATCCCCGGCGTAGGCAAGAAGATGGCCGAACGGCTGGTGGTGGAGCTCAAGGACAAGCTCGACGACTTTGCCGTGGCTCCGGCCATGGCCGTGGCCGGCGTCAAGGGAGCCGCGGTGGACGACGTGCTCTCCGCCCTGGTCAACCTCGGCTACCAGCACGCCGCCGCTGAAAAGGCCATCGAGCAGGCCGTGGCCAAGGAAAAGGCGCTGGCGGAGAACTTCGACGGCCTCTTCCGCGGCGCGCTGAAGGTGATCCGGTAGGGCAGCTTGCAGCCGTTATTGATCCGGCCCTCAAATCGTGTCCTGCTATCCCACCCTTTCCGCACAAAACGCGGAAAGGATGGGGCACCCCATCATCAGTATGTACGGGCCGGATCAATAGCTCTCAGCCTCTATATCTTTTCCAGATTGGCGAACTTCTCCATCAGCTTCTTCATCCCGTGGCGGGTGAACATAATGGTGAGCTTCGCATCTTCGCCTTCGCCCTCGCGGATCAGCACCGTACCGTCGCCATATTTTGCGTGGCGCACCCGCTGGCCCTTGTGCAGGTTGGCTGCCCCTCTGGGCGGCGCCACCACCATTGCCGGCTTGGCCAGCGAGCCCGGCTTCGGCACCGATCCCTTGGCGCCGAAGAAGCGCGCAATGTTGTCGATCGAGCCCTCGTCCGCACTCCCCGCGGCTGCGGCGGGTGCCACAGAAGCAGAAGAACTCTTCGGCGGCTTCATCCACGAGGCCACAAACGGCTTCGTGGGATCGCTCTTGCGCGTGGAGTTCGCGCTGGTAGCCTGGGCCGGGCGATACTCCTGGCTCTCGTCCTCGTAGTTGAAGTGGCGTCCTTCGCTCTCACCGGAAAAGTTGCTGCGCTTGCGGGCAGCCCAGCCTGAGCCATAACTGGATCCATACGACGAAGCGTAGGCCGGGTTCTGAGGACTCAAATTTTCTACCAACTGGCTTGGCACCTCTTCCAGAAAGCGCGAAGGCAGGGTGCGCTCCGGCGCGTCGTTGCCGTAGCGGCGGCGATAGTCAGCGCGGGTAAGAATCAGCGTGGTCATGGCGCGCGTCATACCCACATAGCAAAGCCGGCGCTCCTCTTCCAGTTCCTCGGGATTCTGCAGCGTGCGCGAGTGCGGAAAGAGACCTTCTTCCAATCCCGCCAGAAAGACCAGCGGAAACTCCAATCCCTTGGCCGCATGCAGGGTCATCAGCGTCACGCGCGCGTTGGGGTCGATCTGGTCGGTATCGCTTGCCAGCGCCGCATGATCCAGAAAATCCGCCAGCGACTCGCCACGCCCTTCCGCATCGTGCGCCGCGTTGGCCAGTTCCTTCAGGTTTTCAATGCGGCTCACAGCCTCCGGCGTGCCTTCCGCCTCCAGCGCCTTGATGTAACCCGAGCGATCGATGAGGAAGCGGATCAGCTCCGGCAGCGTGGCCGCATCGCCCGGTGCGCGGAAGGCTTTCTTTTCCTGCTCCGGCTCCTCCGGGGTCATTAAATCGCGCGCCGCGTTTTCGGCCTTGGTCAACCGCGGGGTCGTGGGCTTGTTTTCCGCCGCCAGCTTGTTCAGGAAGGGCTGCTTGGGCGCTTCGGCAAAGGGATTGAAGCTGGCCATGTCGAGCAGCGGAATCTGATCCTCGTGCCCGCCGAAGTTGAAGCTGAAATTGTCGCCCTCAGGGGTTGAAGCCTCTGCTGGATTGCTGTCTGCTTCGGCAAGACTGGAGTCGTGCCCTGACGCAGTGTCATCGCTTGCGCCATTTTCCGTTTCTTCCGCCGCGCCAAACGAAAAGTCCGTGTCGGCGTCCTCGCTCTCAGCCACATCGGCGGAGAGCTTGCCGGCAAAATCGGGGTCCATCATCGCCTGCGCGTCCAGAATGAGCTGGCGGAAGCTGTCTATGGCACCCAGCGCGCGGCCCGGCAGCAGGCGATTCTTGATGGCTTCGCCCAGCACCTCCCACGTCGAGCGCCCGGTCTCCAGCGCCAGCCGTTCCAGATTTTCCAGCGAGGTTTTACCAATCCCGCGAGTGGGCACGTTGATCACCCGCTGCAGCGCCATGGAGTCGTGCGGATTGCGCACCAGGCGCAGATACGCCAACAGGTCCTTGATCTCCGCGCGCTCGTAAAAGCTGAAGCCGCCCACCATGGTGTAGGCAATGTTGTAGCGGCGCAGCGCCTCTTCCACCAGCCGCGACTGCGAGTTGGTGCGGTAGAGCACGGCGCAGTGCCCCTTTCCGGGGTCTTGATTTTCAGATGAGTTCTGCTCGCGCAGATAGGCCTGGATGCGGTCGGCAATGAACAGCGCTTCATTTTCGCCGTCCGGCGCCTCGTAGTAGCCGACCAATGACCCGCCCTGGCGATCGGTCCACAACTTCTTGCCCTTGCGGCGCAGGTTGTTGGCCACCACTGCGCCCGCCGCCTCCAGAATTACCTGCGTGGAGCGATAATTCTGCTCCAGGCGCACGATTTTGGCGTTGGGAAAGTCCTGCTCAAAGCCAAGGATGTTGTTGATGTCGGCCCCGCGCCACGAGTAGATGCTCTGGTCCTCGTCGCCCACCGCGCACACGTTCTTGTGCTCGCCGGCCAGCAGCTTCATCATCTCGTACTGCGGCTTGTTGGTGTCCTGATACTCGTCGACCAGCAGATAGTGATAGCGGCGCTGGTAGCGCTCCCGCACCTCGCGCACCGATTTGAGCAACCGCACCGCCTCCAGCAGCAGATCGTCGAAGTCCATGGCGTTGTTCTTCACCAACTCCGTCTGGTAGCTCTTGAAGATGTGCGCAATGCGCTCGCTGGTCGGGTCCTTGGAACCCAGAAAGAACTCCTGCGGGTCGACCATATGGTTCTTGGCCCAGGAAATCTTGCTGAGCACCGTGCGCGGAGTGAGCTGCTTGGTATCCAGACCCATCCGCCGCATGATCTGCTTCACAATGTTCTGCTGATCGCTCTCGTCGAAGATGGCAAAGGAGCGCGTCAACCCCTTGTCGCCGATCCGCATCGCTTCAATATCGCGGCGCAGAATCCGCACGCACAGCGAATGGAAGGTGGCGATCAGCGGCTTGGCCAGCGAACCGTGGTCCAGCAGCTTCTCCACGCGCTCGCCCATCTCCTTGGCCGCCTTGTTGGTAAAGGTAACGGCCAGAATCGAGTCGGGGGCGACGCCTTTTTCCTGGATCAGCCAGGCAATGCGGTTGGTGATCACGCGGGTCTTGCCCGAGCCGGCGCCGGCAAGGATCAACAGGGGCCCTTCCGTAGCTTCAACGGCGGCGCGCTGTTCGGGGTTCAGCTTGGCAATCAGAGGATGCAAGGCAGTGGTCCGTAGAGGAAGGCTTCCTCCTCCAGTTTACCCTTTGTCTGCTCTTCGCTTCCTTGTGCACAAGTTGTTGGATTCGGCTGCGCCTATAGATCCGGCAACTAAATACTGTTTGGGTGCCCCCATCCATTCCCGCGTCTTTTGCTGGAATGGGTGGGAAGAAGTTGTCAGTGTTTTCTGCCGGATCAATAGGGCTCAACTCGGTGGTGTCTCAAATGTGCGTCGAGTAGGAACAGGCTTAAAATTCTTGATTGAGTGGCAAGAAATCGAGGTCGGAGGTGCAAAAATGACCCGCATGGTCCAAGAGGCAACAATTGACCGTGATCGTATGGAGCTCAGCCTCGGAGACACCTTGGATGTGAAGACTGGCATTTTGCTCGCGACAATCGCGGTTTTAGGGGCTCTTACCTCTGGGCTCTTGACCAATGGGAGTCTAGGAAAAGGAGTGCAAACTGCCCAGATTGCTTCGCTCGGCATGCTCTCTGTTGCGGCATTCTTTGCTGTTTGGGCGATTTGGCCACGCGACTATCTGTTACCAGAACTGCCAGATGTTTACGCCAAATGGCTACGCGATTTGAAAAATCACTACGGAAACGCACAGACCCAAGCCGAATCGGAATTTGAAATCGGCATGATCACAAAGGCCAACGAACGGATCCATCGCAATCATCGAATCAACCGCATCAAATCGCGCTGGCTATGCCGCGCCTTTGTGCCGACATTCATCGCTCTCCTCATCGACTTGGGAACACTGGCGTCGATTGAGGCTGTCAAGTTCCTTTCTTGAATGGCACGTTTGGTGGCGGAGCCGGCGGTGGCGGAGCACTATCTCCAGTTCGTCCGGGGCGGGGCTGGGGAGGGGGAGTTTGACGTGGGGGTGGTTGAGGCGGTGGTACGTTCCTTGCCATTTTGGATTCCTTGAGCAGAATCCTACCACCGTTGGCTTGATTACGCGATCAATCGAAGGTGTCTGAAATCTGCAAATTCAGCGCATATTTCAGCCACAACCCTCAACCCTGCGGACCATTTTTTCGCCGGGTCCGGAAGACTTCGCCCGCCTCAACAATTGTGAAAATAGACAAAATGGTTATTTAGGTCAAAATGATCATTTTCGGCCTACACTGGAAGCATGACCACTGTCTCCGCCACGGAAGCCAAACAGCAGTTTGCCGCCCTGCTCGACCGCGCCCAGCGCGAGCCGGTTTGAATCCGGCGGCATAACCGCGATGTGGCCGTCCTCGTCTCCGCCGCCGAATACGAGCAGTTGCGCCGGATGCGGGCCAGCGAGCTTGTCGGCTTCACGGAAGAAACCAGCCGTTATGCCGCAACCCAGGGCATGACAGAGGGCGTTCTCGAAAAATTGGCGTGACTGGCAAACCAACGAGGCAGCGCTTACTGCAACTTCCGCCATTTACTCTTGAAGTGATGACAGAGCAGAACAGAAAGCGTGTGGCCGTCTACTGCGGTTCGGCCCTGGGAAGCCGTGAGGCGTTTCGCGCCGAAGCCGAGGCTCTTGGCACAGCCATTGCCGCGGCCCGCCTCGACCTGGTCTACGGCGGAGCCAGCATTGGCCTGATGGGAACCGTTGCCGATGCGGTTCTGGCCGGCGGACAACAGGCCATCGGCATTCTGCCCGCGGTGCTGGCCGACAAGGAAATTGCCCACGAAGGGCTCACTCGTTTGGAGTACGTGCCCACCATGCACGCCCGCAAAGCCCGCATGGTCGAGCTGGCCGATGCCTTCCTCATCCTGCCCGGTGGCTACGGCACCCTCGACGAGCTGATGGAGGTGGTCACCTGGGCGCAGCTGCGCATGCATCGCAAACCCTCCATCCTGGTCAACTCCACCGGCTACTGGAATGGCCTGCTGCAGTTTCTGGCAACGGCGGTTGACGCCGGTTTTGTGAAGCCGGAGAACAACGCCCTGCTGCGCGTAGCTTCCACTGCGGACGAGGCCGTCGCCATGGCTCTGGAAGCAATTGCTACAGCAGAGTAGAGCTTGGAGCGTGCTCCTTGTCCGGCGGCAACTCGGTTGTATCATCGTCGCATGGCAAACAAGCTGCGTTTTGGCGTTCTCAGTACAGCAAACATCGGATTGAAGAAGGTTCTGCCCGCCATGATGAAAGGCGAGCTAACCGAAGTTACTGCGATTGCTTCGCGCGATCTTGGCAAAGCACAGCAGGCAGCCAAGTCCCTCGGCATTCCCAAGGCCTACGGCTCCTATGAAGAGTTGCTGGCCGATCCCGAGGTCGATGCGATCTACAATCCCCTGCCCAACCAGTTGCATGTACCGCTGACCATTCAGGCCGCCGAAGCCGGCAAGCATGTGCTGTGCGAAAAGCCCATCGGGCTCTCCGTAGCTGAAGCCAAACAGCTGGTAGCCGTGCGCGACCGCACCGGCGTGCAGATTGCCGAAGCCTTCATGATCCGCTGCCATCCGCAATGGCTGCACGTGCGCCAGCTCATCGCGGATGGCCATATCGGTGTGTTGCGCGCCGTCTCTGGAGTCTTCAGTTACTTCAACGCCAATCCGGCTAACATCCGCAACCATGTGGAGTACGGTGGTGGTGGCATCTACGACATTGGCTGCTATCTCATCCAGGCCTCGCGCTTTGGCTTTGGCGCCGAGCCGCGACGGGTGGTTTCGCTCCTGGACCGCGATCCAGAGATGAAAGTCGACCGCCTGGCTTCGGTGATTCTGGACTTTGACGGCGGTCAGTCAACGTGGATCTGCAGTACGCAGATGATTCCCCACCAGCGGGTAACTTTCCTCGGCACCAAAGGTCGCATCGAGATTTTGATCCCTTTCAATGCCCCACCCGACAGCGAAACATCCATCCTCGTGGATTCGACCGGTGAGTTGAACGGCAAAGGTATTGAGAGAGTCGTCTTCCCCGCTGTGGATCAGTACACGCTGCAGGGCGACAGCTTTGCGCGCGCAGTTAGGGGCGAGAGTCAGGTCCCGGTGCCGCTGGAAGACGCCATCGGCAACATGGCAGTCATCGAGGCCATCTTCCGGTCCGCGGAGAGCGCAGGCTGGGAGATTCCGCAAAAATAGGTTTGGAGTTTCGTGCGAAAAGACACCCTTTACATCTGCCAACTGGCAATAAGATATGGACTTAAAGCATCTCTTGTGATGGTGTAAGTTTTGGGTGCCCCATCCCGCGCCGCCCCGCGACGCAGTCTGCAGAAAATACCGGCGCGGATAGGGATCGGCGCCGGTATTGATGGCTTCTGACGGTCGGCTACTTACCCGAAGCTGCTGCCTTGCGCTGCGCTTCCCAACGCCGTTTGACCGCTTCAGCAATCCGCTTGCGGCCTTCCGGAGTCAGGTTTCTCTTCTTCTTCTTTGCAGGCTTGGCGGCCGCTACAAAAACTTCTTTCTTGGGCCTGCCGACTTTCTTCTTCGCTGTTACAGCGCTTGCTCCAGCAAGGAGGGTGCGTGCCTGTTGCAGCAGGGCAATCTCTCGATCGATCGACGCCAGAATCTCCGCTACTCCCATAGTTTCTCCCTTCAAATTGACTGGAGGAATGACCTCTTGGCGGGCTAAGTTGCCTACATGCTCAAATTTCCACCAGTCCTGAATCAAGATAATCGGTAATTTCTCAATTTGCAAATTAAAATAAGCTTTGTCACCCGTCCGGACCAGCATGAAAGTTAGCGCTAATCACCCATACTGTTTACCTGAGGAGAAAAATGCCTTGTTTGGGGTGCTACTCGCTCCGCATCGGAGTCATCTCCGTAACCTATGGTTATACAAATGGTTAACATAACATTCGCTGGCTTTACAATAGGCTATCCGGCGGACGCAGCTTCCTTCAAATCCTGGCAAAATGCGTCGATTCGCTGCAGATCGCAATCCCAGGAAAACATGAAGCGCGCCGCCCCGCCTATGAAGGTATAAAATTTCCAGCCGCGTTCCCGCATGGCGTCCAGTATCTTCTCGGAAGCTTCCAGAAACACCGCATTGGCTTCCGCCGGTCCAGTAATCCGCACCCCGGGAATTGTTGCAACCTGCTCCGCGAAATAGCGTGCGCAATGGTTGGCATGCGCCGCATTGCGCAGCCACGCGCCGCTTTCCAGCATGCCCACCCATGGCGCGGACAAAAAACGCATTTTGGATGCGAGTTGCCCTGCTTGCTTGCAGCGATAGTCAAAGTCAACTGAAAGTTGACGGTTGAAGAACAGCACGGCTTCACCGGCCGCCATGCCATTCTTGGTTCCACCAAAACACAGCACCTCCACGCCGGCCTTCCAGCTTATTTCCGCCGGGCTGGCTCCCAGCGCCGCGCAGGCGTTGGCAAAACGCGCCCCATCCATGTGCAGGTGCAGTCCGTGAGCTTTGGCTATAACTGAAATAGCGTTCAGCTCTTCAAGCGTATAAACTCGGCCTGTCTCCGTGGACTGAGTCAAGGTAACGACACGCGGTTTGGGATAGTGAATATCCGAGCGCTTGGTGGCCAGTTCGCGGATGGCATCCGGGCATAGCTTTCCATTTTTACTCTGCGCTACCAGTAGCTTGGAACCGTTGGAAAAGAATTCGGGCGCGCCGCACTCATCGGTTTCCACATGCGATTGATCGTTACAGATCACGCCGTGATACGACTGGCAGAGCGAGGCCAGCGCCAGCGAGTTAGCCGAGGTGCCGTTGAAAACAAAATAAACGTCGCAGTCAGTCTCAAATAGCTCGCGGAAAAGGTTTGAAGCCTTCTCGGTCCATGGGTCCTCGCCATAGGAGGAGACGTGCCCGTGGTTGGCGGCTTCCATGGCCTGCCATGCTTCCGGACAGATTCCAGCGTAGTTATCGGAGGCGAACTGCTGCTTCAGATCGTTGGGGTCGATCATGGTCATACTCAATTCCTTTGTCGATGCGGAAACGGGGGTTCCGGATGAAAGTCCGCTGGCCAGCGCCGGGTTAGGAAAATCTTCCATCAGGAACAAATCGTTGTGCTCGCGCGCCCTCCGGACGGCATGCAAGCTTATTGCCTGTCTTATTATGCACCTCAGCCCGGAAGCGGAGAAAGCCGCCGCGGGTGGCTATAGTCCACTCGATGTTCTTCCTGTTGACAGCGGTAAGCTTGGACTCTAAGGTTTCATGCGGCAATTTGTTGCTGCCGACGAATCCTGTTGTTGCTGAAAGGAGCTTCTTCCATGATGCGGAAGAGCACCCTCCTCGTTGTGCTTGTATTGTCCTTGGTTGGCAGGTCTTCCTCGCAGGTAAAGACTGCTCCCCCACCTCCGCCGCCCGGTGAGGTTGCCGGGATCCCGGTGAATTACGACGAGGCCAAAGTGGGCAGTTACACGCTGCCCGATCCCCTGCTGCTGGCCAATGGCAAGCCCGTTCGCGATGCAAAAACATGGCGCACCCAACGCCGCCCGGAATTGGTCAAGCTCTTTGAAACCGAGCAGTATGGCCGCGCTCCCGGACGGCCTGCTCAGGAAAGCTTCGAGCTTACCGACAAGGGCACGCCCGCGCTCCAGGGCAAGGCCATTCGCAAGCAGATCACCATCCACCTCTCCCAAGATCCGTCGTGGCCGGTGATCCATCTGGTGGAATATCTACCGGCCGCGGCCAAAAAACCTGTGCCGATCTTCCTCTCCATCAACTTTGGCGCGGTGCAGAATGCGGTGGACGATCCCGGCATCACGCCGATCACCGTCTGGGACCCGAAGACCCACCAGCGCACCCTGCCACCCGCAGGCCGCGGCTTTGGACGGCTCAATGTCGATCCTTTTCTGGATGCCGGCATCGGCGTGGCCACCTTTTACTACGGCGATGTGGACCCGGATTACGCCGAGGGCTTCAAGGACGGCATCCGCGCGCATTATCTGAGGCCCGGCCAAGCCGATCGCGCCGCCGATGAGTGGGGCTCGATCGCGGCCTGGGCCTGGGGCATGAGCCGCGTGGAGGATTACTTTGAGACCGACCCCGGCGTCGATGCCAAACGCGTAGCGATCCACGGCGTCTCGCGGCTGGGCAAGACCGTGATGTGGGCCGGCGCGCACGACGAGCGCTTTGCAGCGGTCATCGCCAGTTGCTCCGGCGAGGGCGGCGCGGCCCTGAGCCATCGCAACTACGGCGAAACCATCGCCCATCTGGCTGCTCCCACCCGCTATCCCTACCAGTTCGCACTGAACTACGGAAAATGGACAGGCTTCCCCGACAAGGCCCCTTTTGACGCCAATCTGCTGGTTGCCTTGATCGCACCCCGGCCGCTGTTGCTGCAGACCGGCAACACCGATTACTGGTCCGATCCCAAGGGCGAGTTTCTGGCTGCGGTCTCCGCCGGCCCAGTCTACAAGCTGCTCGGCAAGGACCCGCTCGATACCGACATCTGGCCCGGCCCGAACCAGC
>Ga0371490_1001775_pt1 | contig 10538 bp, 16 predicted proteins | sample MB2SIPfraction_FD_207959 | JGI IMG/M metagenome (GOLD analysis project Ga0371490, IMG submission 207959) | Lab enriched peat soil microbial communities from McLean, Ithaca, NY, United States - MB28FN SIP fraction | ecosystem: Environmental > Terrestrial > Soil > Wetlands > Peat | place: USA...
GTCGGGTCGTAGGCCATGGAGGCGCTGTCCCGGGCCGGGGGGCTCGTGGTCGGGGAAAGCTGCGTCCAGGTCGTGCCGTTGAAGGTCCAGGTGTCGCTGAGGTCGTTACTCTTGCCCTCACCCCCGAACAGGACCATGTCCCCCGTGGCCGGGTCGTAGGCCATGGAGGCGTACCAACGGGCGGGGGGGCTCGTGGCCGGGGAAAGCTGCGTCCAGGTCGTGCCGTTGAAGGTCCACGTGTCGCTGAGGTAGCTGCTGTTGCCGGATCCCCCGAACAGGACCAAGTCCCCTGTGGCCGGGTCGTAAGCCATGGAGGCACCGTCCCGGGCGGGGGGGCTGGTGGTGGGGGAGAGCTTCGTCCAGGTCGTGCCGTTGAAGGTCCACGTGTCGTTGAGGTCGCTACCGTTGCCGGATCCCCCGAACAGGACCATGTTCCCCGCGGCCAGGTCGTAGGCCATGGAGGCATAGGCCCGGGCGTGGGGACTGGTGGCTGGGGAGAGCCGCGTCCAGGTCGCTGTGGCCGATGTCGGTGAACTGGCGCCGGCGGGGACTGCCGTCGCGATTGAAAAGGTGAGCGAAGCGAGGACAGCCAGGAGGGCTACCGGCAACCGCTTAACAGCGCCGTCACCGTGCCCCGTATTACCACTTGGCCTGGTGTCGAGCGACGCAACCACTCTGCTTCCCTCCAGTCACCTTTCGCTTTGCCCCTCCCAGCGCCACAGGGGAGACAAAACAGGCACCGCGCAAGTCATGTCTGACATTGAGCTTACCAATGTGTCGCCAATCGGTCACAGGGGGGCCGTCGTCACTCGTATCCGAACCTCCTGCAGCTGCGACTCGCCGGCGGTGCCGAGCAGACGCTGCTACGGCGGGCCGACGTAGGTTGCCAGGCGGGGGCTGATCGGCAGGACGCGGGGCAGAGGCACCCGATCGAAAAAAGAGCGTTTGTGCTGACGCATCAGCTGCTCTCCGTCGCCCTGCCAGTCGAAGCTCTTGCGGCAAAGCACCATCATAGCACCTCACTCGCAGAAATCGATACCGCTCAGCCATCCGCGGGAACGCGACGTGCAGGAGGCGGCATCGCACGCCGACCCGCGCACCACCATGCGATATGACCGCGCACGGGTGTCTTTGGATAGGCACGCCACGGCCATCGTCGCTGCGTTCGTCGCAGGGGCGGCCCGCTAACTAACCCGCCTTGCCCGAGCATCGGGGTAGGCAGCTGGGTACTCTTTTGTCAGCGAGGAGGACCAAACATGAAAAAGACCTTCATCACCGTCATCGGTGCACTGTGCATCGTCGCTGCCTCGGCTTCCATGGCCGTGGCGACCACCACGGCGCCCAAGTCAGCAGCGAGACCCAACGCGACAGGTGCCTCGTCTGCTTCCTCGAGGTTCCCGACGATCTGTCCACCTGCCGCGGTGGTAGGCAAAGCGCTCCGGCTGACCGTCTCCAAACCAACCGTTCTCATGTACGCCAAGGGACTGGCTCTGGAGTGCAAGTACATGAACGGGAAAAGTCAGACGACGCTCTCATACTCGTCGGACACCCGTAAGGCTTTTCTCGCGCAGGAGGCTTCCCTGCCTAAGGGCAGCATCGTCGTCGTGACCAATCTGGGTAAAGGGGTTGCGGCATACCTGTTGCTTCCCGATGTCCTGCACGTCCAGGACGGAACGCTGGAGTGCGTTATCGAGACCGAGGTCGTCACCGCTCAATCTCACGAGGAGGCCTTGGCCAAGGTCCTTCTCAAGTCGTACTGGTAGCCGCCCTTGGGAACTTCGGGACAAAAGCGGCGAGCGACCAACTTGAAAACCAAGAGCTGCCGGTAGCTAAGGCGAGCCAAGGTACGTCCGCGCACCTCGAGGAGTGCGTCGAGGTCCACCTGGAGGGCAGTTGCCAGCGGCGGCAGGATGTCGAGGCTGATCGTCCGCTTGCCGGTCTCGACTCGGCTGATGGTGGAGGGACTGAGGTTGGTGCGAGCGGCGAGCTCGTCGAGCGACAGACCCAGCGTGTTCCGAAGGCTCCGCAACCCGGTCCGGACCACATGATCGATCTCGCCTTGCTCGAGTTCGGGAGAAAAGCGGCGAGCGTACAACCAGCCATCGCTTCTCCAACGATCTTGCGAATGTTGCAAGGGGCCCCTTGCAGCTTTCGGTGTGTTGGCTAGCTGTGGTCGAAGTAGTGTCCCTGGTCGAGGTCCTGGAGCATGCCGATGCCGGTCGGCTCCCAGCCCAGCAGTGCGCGGGTGCGCTGCGCGGATGCCGGGCTGTCGAGCCCGATGAAGGTGCCGAGGAAGCCGAAGTGCCCGACGGCATCCGCAGCGGCGACAGGGCCGACAGGAACGTTGAGGTGGCGTCCCATGACCTCGGCGAGGTCGCGGATAGTCACGCCCTCGTCGCCGATGGCGTGCAGCACACTGCCGGCTGGCGCCCGCTCGGCCGCCAAACGGAAGAGCCTGGCGGCGTCGAGACGGCACACGAACGGCCAGCGGTTGGACCCGTCGCCCACGTAGCCGGCCAAGCCATGCTGGCGGGCGATGCCGATCAGCCGGGGCACGAAACCGTGGTCGCCCTCGCCATGGCAGTCCGGCGGAAGACGCACGACTGAGGAGCGGACGCCCCGGTCGGCCAGACGCAGCACCCGCTCGGCGGCGGCCAGACGGGCCTGCGGGCCGGGTCTGTTCGCGTCGGGGTCGACGTCGCGGCCGTCGTTCTCGGTAGCGACCCGACCCGGTGCCAGGCCGAGAACGCCGGAGGCGATCACGAGCGGGCGGCTCGAACCGGCAAGAGCGTTGCCCATGACATCGAGGCCCGGCGGTCGGCGGTGGCAGCTGCGGCGAAGTCCCCGGCCGCGAACGCGACGTCGTGCTTGAAGGCCAGATGGATCACCCCGTCCGACGCTGACGTCGCCTCCGCGAGGGTATCGAGGTCGTCAAGGTCGCCTCGCTGTACCTCCACCCCGGCGCTGTCTAGAGCGGCGACAGCGGCGTCGGAGCGGGCCAGGCCCACCACCTGGTGGCCAGCCTCGAGCAGCTCGGGGATGACGGCGGAGCCGATCCAACCGGATGCCCCGGTGACGAAAATGCGCATTGGAAACCTCCCGGCTCAAGCCCATAGCGATCGTAGGTCTGCTGCCCGATGTGCTCCTCGCGAAGGACTCGGTGGGAACCTCGGCTGACCCTTCTCAGGAGCACCGAGGCGTGCTCAACCGGACATATCTCAAGCGTGTCTCACGCGTTAGCCCCGTACCCAGTGAGGTAAAGTACTTAACGTACGTAACGTACGGCAGGAGATCAAACCATGGCGGCTCTCGCATTCGACAGCTACAGCGAAGGACGCGCGCACTTCAAGGAACTGCTCGACGCGGCCGAGAGTGGCCGTCCCGCGCTCGTCCGCAGAGGTGGCAGCCCATCAGCCGTTGTCGATGCCGAGCGGTTGCGGACGCTGCTCACCGATTCGGTGGCCGTCCACCCTTCGGTGGTCGCGGAGGCGGGAGGATGGTCGATCTTCATCCCCGGCGTTCCGGTCGCGGCTGATGGAGCCTCGTTCGACGAAGCGCTCGAGGAAATGGTCGGAGCGCTCCGGGAGTACGCAGAGGACTGGCAGGACCACCTGCTCAACGCACTCAACCACCGAGACAACTGGGCGCTCGTGCAGCTCGTGTCCTTGAGCGAGGATGACCAGTTGAAGAAGTGGCTGGTGGGCGCCTCGGCGTGAGCGATTGGCCGACCCCAACACGAGCTGACCACGCAAGGTTCTGCGAGAACGAGGGTTGGCGAGTGGTACGCGATTCGCGAGGCAGGACGGGTACGCATCACCTCACCTACGAGCTCGACCTTCCGGACGGGCGAACACTTCGGACCCGCGTCTCCCAGCCCCCCGATCGCACGGACTATGGACCATCGATCTGGTCACACATTCTGCGGGACGAGTTGGCCGTGAGCGAAGCTGAGTTCTGGGACTGCGTTCGTGGTGCCGAAAGACCAGATCGTGGCCGCCCAGCTCCTCCACCTGAGGCAATCCCCAGCGAACTCGTGTACCTCCTGATCCACCGCGTTGGGGTCGCCGAGGATGAGGTCGCCGGGATGTCGAAGGAGCAAGCCATCGAGCGGCTGAACACCTACTGGAGCGTCGGCGGATAACGGCGTCCGATCCTCACTGGTAATAGGGTGCGGCACCGGTGGGTCGACGTGCATGAGCAGGTCGTGGACGTGGACGGGCATCTACTGACAGGGCCGCCCAAGGCAGCCGCCGGACGTCGCCGGGTTGCAATCCCGCCGCACATAGTTGCGGAGCTGGAAAGTCATCTCCAGCTTCTCGTCGCGGCCGACACCGACGCCTACGTCTTCACAGGCCTTCAAGGCACGGGACCTTTGCCATCGGCAACATAGCGGCGGTCCTGGGGAGAGGCTCGCCGCGCGACGGGGCTTGGCCACCTCCGCTTCCACGACTCACGCCATGCCGGCCACACACTGTCGCTGCGACGGGTGCCAGCACTCGGGAACTGATGGCCCGAATGAGACACGCATCGATGCGCGCAGCGGTGATCGCTCGGCGAGCAGGGATCGCCTTTCGGGTTCGCCACCGGTGCACGTCGTGCCCGGCGTAGGGACTCGGTGCTCGGCGGAGACCCCGTTCGCCTGCTCGCGCCGGCAGGCTCGGCCCCAGGGGACGCGCAATGGGTCGAGGTACCGACCGGCCGTCCGGTCGCAGACGACGAGGTCACCGTCGCCACCTACGGCGAGGAGCTTGTCCGACTTGTGCTGCACCCGGAGTCGAAGATGCTCGGGCCGGAGGGATTGCCGTGCCGGTACACGACGAGAGGCCTGCTTCGTCCGCGGCCGGTCCTCGTGGCGGCGATCCACAGTGTCGGCAAGGAAGGCAACCGGATAGACGAGGTGGCGACTGGAGAGGTAACCGACCCAGACGAGGTGCTTATCGATTACGGCGATGACGCCTGGGAGAGCTTGGTCGTCCCAGTCGGGCGCGTCATGGGCATCCGGCGGATAGCCCGGGAAACCGGTCTTGACCGTAGCCAGCTCATCGACCTGTTCCACGGACGCTCGAATCCTCGTCCGACAGCGCGGGCACTCGTGGTCGACGGAGTCGCGACCTGGGCAGCTGCCGAGCTGGGACTACCCACCCGCCTGGCGACCGGAATGCAGCGTTCGCAGTGCTACTAGCCGAGCGTAGCCAATGATCGGACAACAGCACATCGCCGTAAGCACTCAAAGGCTGTGCAGTCGCCGCGTATCCGCTGGGTTGTAAATGCAGATGACATCGTCGAGATATTCCAGACGCAGTGCGGTCCGCAGCATCGCCACTCCGGCACCTTCGATCGGAAGGTGAGATGTCAGGACTATGAAGGGACACCGCACTCCCTCTCCGGCGAGAAGTGCCCCGTTGGCTATCGCCTTCTTGAGAGTGTCGGTCCTTAGAAGACCTGGCCGTGTACCCTGAACGCTGCCCTTGAATTCGAACCAGACGACGTTTCCGCCTGGGCTGGTGGCGACGCAATCAACTTCGACGCCAACTGTCGCGATCAAGGTCCGTCCATGCAGCGCGTATCCATAGTGCGTCAGCAATTGGCAGCACTGTTCTGCAAACTGTCGACCCTGGATTCCCGCCGAGGCCTGGAAGTCAGTCACGGTTGGTTCTCATTGAATATCGGAGCCATCCGCACCTCGAAGGAGGCCATCGCATTCTCCAGACTCTCGTCCGACCACACCTCCTCGTCGGGATACGCGTCAAGAGATTCGCCAGTCGCGCGCACCCACTCAGTCACAGCGTCGCCCCACCTCTCGTCGAGCAGAGCCGTTTGGATATTGTCCACGAGGTGCCCGGGCAAGCTCCTCGAATCGGTTGTCGCGACGACCTTGAGGGCGACCAGATGGGTAAGCACATCGGTGTCGGTCGCGACAAGCACCTGATGCGGGTCTGACCGCACTATTGCCACGGCGACACGTCCCGGCCACCCAGATGAACTTCGGTCGGGCATATCTAAAGGGTCGATCGTTTGCGTTGACCGCGGGCGTAGCTGCGGAGGGTCAGGAGATCGTCAGGGGAACTCAGAAGGATCGTGTCGTGGATGGGCTTCCCACGACCAACTAGGACCGAAAGCGCCGAATGGCCAGAGCTACCTCGCTGAGGTGCGTCCGTGGTGAGAAGAACAAGGCGCGAAGTCGGATAGGCCTCGTGAAGGACAGCCGCCTTTCCGAGCGCCTTCCAGAGAGTGTCGGTACGTCGAAGACCCGGTCGATTCGACGTGAACCCGCCAGAGACATCGAAGAGCCACTGTTGTCCGGTCTGATCCAAAGCTACAAAGTTGATCTCAACACCCTCGGGGAGCTTGACATTCGGCTGAATATCAGTGAAACCGCACTCTTCGAGAGCCTCACGCGCCAGGTCTCGTGCGGCGCGACCCTCCCGCACGGCTCGTGCTTGAAAGTCCTCCTCATCGCTCGCTGGCGGTGGACCACTCGACAACACCACTCGGCGCGGCTCGCTCTCAGACTCTTGGAGTCGCTGGAGCGCCTCCTTCTCACGCGCTACGCGGATCCGAGCTTGCTCGACGTAGCTGGGCTCGAGGTCATAGCCGAGATAATGCCGCTGCGTTCGGAGGGCTGCGACTGCGGTGGTGCCTGATCCGATAAACGGATCGAGCACAACATCGTCCCTGTACGTGTACAGGTGGATCAGTCTTTCGGGGAGCTCCACCGGAAACGGCGCCGGATGGCCGACGCGGCTTGCGCTTTCGGGTGGAATCTCCCAAATATCGGTCGTCGCCTCCATGAACTCGTCTCGAAAAATCGATCCCTCTGAAGGGAATCGCTTGCGAAATCGCTCACGACGACCAAGCGCGCGATCGAAGCGTCCTTTGCTGGCGATGATGATCCGCTCGGTCAAGTCGCGCAGGACTGGGTTTGAGGGACTCTGAAATGAGCCCCACGCGCACGATCCTGTTGTTCCGCGCGCTTTGATCCAGATGACCTCGCCCCGGAGCAGAAGACGCAGCCGATCCTGCAAGATCCAAACGATGTCCGAGGACAAAGAGCGGTACGGCTTGCGACCGAGATTGGCGACGTTGACCGCGATCCTGCCGCCCGGCTCAAGCTTTCGAATGCACTCCGCGAAGACCTCCTCAATCATGCTGAGATACGCCGCGTAGTTCGCAGGGACGGCGCCTTCTCCCAGTGCAGTCTCGTATTCCTTGCCAGCAAAGTACGGAGGTGACGTCACAACGAGCGCGACGGAGTTGTCGGCAACGTGGTACATGTCGCGGGCGTCGTGTTGAAAGATTTCGTCGACGTCGTAGCTTGCGCCGATCGCACTGTCTTCGGAAACGTCTGGCAGAGCGAATCTTCGGTAGAAGGCCGTTGCGTCGTGTGCCTCACGCCGCGATGATCCGAACGTGGACGTTTCGGTCCGCGCACGTCGACGCACCGGACGCGCCGAGGGAGGTGGTGACGGTAAAGCGACGCTCATGCGACTGGCGCGGTGCTCGAAGCCTTCGCTGTACTCCCACTCTGCCAGAGCTCCAGCTGAATGGGATCGTCCTCGTGTTTCGCCAGCCACTCCCGCACTGCTTTGGTGATGAGATGGTTGACCGAGACGTCCCGTTCATCAGCGACCCGCCTCAGTTCGCTGTGTAGGGGCTCGGGGAAGCGGATGGCGGTTGCCTTGCGAGGCTCGGTGAACGTCTTGGGTCGTGCCATGGTCTAATAGTAGCATTAACGCGCGATAGCGCGCGACGAAACTATGTTCGCTTTGATGATCGACGGGCTGTTGACCGCTGGTATGCATCAGGAACCAGCCCCAGTCCGAAGCGGACGCTGGCGGAGTGGGACAAGGCGAATCCCGGCGCCGTCTACGACCGGGAACTGTTCCGACGGGACATCCTGCCGAGGCTTTCGGGCGTGAAGCTGGCCGAGATCGCCGAAGCTGCTGGCTGCTGCAAGGCATCAGCGTCCGACATTCGGCGCGGCAAATGGGTGCCTCATGTGTCGACTTGGCCGGCCCTCGGCGAGCTTGTAGGCCGTCGAGAACGCTTGACGTGAAAGGTGACAGAGGATTGTCGCTCGCACCAACCCAGCGTGCGCCCGGTAGTGTGACCCAGGCCGACGTGCGCGACCTCTTGGTTTACGCAGGATTCGACCTCGGCAACGAGCAGGTCCTCTTGGAGTTGCCGAGATCCGATCGTCTACGCATCGACGTCGAGTTCGGCGGAGCCGGTGAACGTGCGCCCGCGTCGAGGACAGTCGCTCCGGCGCGTGGTGCTGCTACGGCCGGCCTTGGTTCGACCTGATCTGAGCGTCAAGCCAGGGGAGGCCAAGGCACGCCAGCCCCAGCGCCAAGGCGATCAAAGCGCTCGCCAGCCACGTGGCGAACATCTCCGAGAGGAACAGGCCGTTGGTCTCCAGGGAGGCGATCAGAGCGAACACAAACAGGGCGACGGCACCAAGGTAAAGCAGGCTGCCAACAAACATGTAAATGACCTTCATAACTGTTACCAACCTTTCTCCAGGAAGAGTACTTCTACGGTCAGAGCGGCGCCTGCGAGATCCACGGCAGCCCCGGTGTCGACTCGTGCTCGTGGAGCTGACTGACCAGCTGTCACGAACCCTCGCCACGTCCGCTGCGATGCGTGCATCGTCGCCGACCCGGCACAGGCACCCGAGATCCGTGGTAGGCGCGGAGCGGCCATCGCGGCGTGCAAGTGAGCGCTAGCCGCGTGGAACAAGGCCAACCCGGGCGCGGTCTACCGCCCGGAGCTGTTCCGGCGCGAGATCCTGCCAAGGCTCGCAACCGTGAAGCTCATGGACATCGCCGAGGCCGCCGGCTGCTGCAAGGCGTCCGCCTCGGACATCAGGCATGGGAAGTGGGCGCCGCACGTTTCAACGTGGGCCCACTCGCCGAACTCGTCGGGGTTCACTTTGTCACTCAAGATGTCGATAGATACACCGTCGGGTCGACACCATGAGCCGCTGCTCCATCTCTTGCCAGTGGGACGCGCTGAGGCTGATGTCCTGATCGGTGGAGCATCCAATCACAGCCAGCATCCGGAATCCGGGCAATTCCAACGGCGGTCGTCGAATTCGCTGCCGTCCCCGTGGCCGGGGCCTCCCTCTCTCGAAGCTTTGAACATCCACGGAGGATGGCAAGGCCTTTGCCGCGGACCGCGGAACGAGAGCCCGCACCGGACGACCGCGAGGACGAGCACCCTCAGGGTTACCTTCGTTGCGAATATCAGCTTCAAGTGTCAGGGCTACCTCGGCGACGTGGTGTCCTTCCAACCCGCTCCAGCCCGGTGCTTCACGAACACGAGCGACGAGCCCAGCATGAAGAGAAAACCAACGGTACCGATGAGCACCGACGACCCGAACGTCAACAGCAACAGGCTGAACCCACCAATGAAGGCGAGCACCGTGGAAACGGCGATCTTCTGCGAGGAGCGGAGGCTAGCGCTCTTGACGCGCTTTACAAATGCCCGATGGTCTTGCTCACGGAGCGCTTCTTCCATCTTTTGGAGGATCTGTCGCTCCTCTTTCGATAGTGACATCGGTGCCTCCTTACCAATGTCTCTTCTTAATTCTAGTGAACAGCTGCGAGCCGCGCCGTCCCACGAGGCTAGGTCAAAGGGATCGTGGGCTGTTGGGCGCCAGACATGATTTTCAGTCCGGCCTGGTCCTGGAGGCAGGATCTCCGAGGTAGGGCTCCACCGCCCGGATGACGGCATTCAGGCCGGGGCAATCGGGGTCCCCGGTCAGTACTCCGACTCTCATCGGTCAGCGATCAGCTTCCCTCTGCGAATAGATGAGGCACCGTCTGCCTCTACTCATCGGTACCGAATCAGTGCAGGAAATTGTCGGGCGTCGCACGCCGATGTCTCCCCGACCGGGCGCAGACCTGCTCGTCCGGCCCGATCGCCTGTCGCCGATCGGCGGCTTGTGCCAAGCTGCAGCCTTGATGAGCAGGGCCCTAGAAGCTACCGACCGGCCTCAGGCACTGCCCCTTGCAAGCGCCGAGCCGGTGTGGCGGGGAAGGATTGCCATCGCCGTCGTGCTGGCCATCTACCTCTGCCTCGGCGTCATGGCGAACCTGCCTTCGTGGACGGGCGGGGTGACCCACACCATGCAGTGCGGCGCCTGCGGCGACAGCGGCCAAGAAGTGTGGTTCCTGGCATGGGGAGCCCACGCCCTCACCCATCTGCAGAACCCTCTCCGCACGAATTGGCTTAACTATCCCTGGGGAGTTGACCTCGCCGACAACACCTCGATGCCGCTCGCAGGAGCCATCGGTACCCCGGTCACCTTGCTCGCCGGCCCGGTCGCCACGTTCAACGTGCTGTTCTCCCTGGCTTTTGCCGGCTCGGCGGCGGCCATGTTCTTCGTCCTGCGCCGCTTCACGAACTGGATCCCGGCCGCCTTCGTGGGCGGGCTCTTGTACGGGTTCTGCCCCTACATGATCGGCCAGGGCGAGGGACACCTCTTCCTTCTCCTGGCGATCGTGCCCCCGCTCATGGTCTTGTTGCTCGACGAG
>Ga0371490_1001776_pt1 | contig 10535 bp, 7 predicted proteins | sample MB2SIPfraction_FD_207959 | JGI IMG/M metagenome (GOLD analysis project Ga0371490, IMG submission 207959) | Lab enriched peat soil microbial communities from McLean, Ithaca, NY, United States - MB28FN SIP fraction | ecosystem: Environmental > Terrestrial > Soil > Wetlands > Peat | place: USA...
GCACTCAGGCGCGCGAGAGAAACCTCTCTAAGGAACTCGGCACATTAGCCCCGTAACTTCGGGAGAAGGGGTGCCCAACGAGACGGCAGTAATGTTGTCTCTGCGGGTCTCAGTAAATTGCGTTTAGCGACTGTTTAACAAAAACACAGCACTCTGCAAAGTCGTCAAGACGACGTATAGGGTGTGACACGTGACCAATGCTGAAAGATTAAGAGATCTTGTTAGCCGCAAGGCGAAGCTCGGTCTTTAAGTCCCAGTGAATGTCGGCCGTAACTATAACGGTCCTAAGGTAGCGAAATTCCTTGTCGGGTAAGTTCCGACCTGCACGAATCGTGTAACGACTGAACGACTGTCTCGGAGAGGATCTCGGCGAAACTGTAACGGCGGTGAAGATGCCGCCTGCCCGCAGTAGGACGGAAAGACCCTATGCACCTTTACTGTAAGCTCGTATTGTGTTCTGGTTAACGATGCGTAGCGTAGGTGGGAGACTTCGAAGCGGGAGCCTCGGTTCCCGTGGAGTCGCAATGTGAAACACCACTCTTCGCTAATTAGGATTCTAACTTCAATCTGTCAGCCAGATGAGGGACAGTGCGTGCGGGTCAGTTTGACTGGGGCGGTTTCCTCCCAAAGAGTAACGGAGGAGCGCGAAGCTTGGCTCAGCATGGTTGGCAACTATGCGTCGAGCGTATGGGTAGAAGCCAGGTTAACTGTGAGACGTACATGTCGAGCAGGTGCGAAAGCAGGCCCAAATGATCCGACGGTTTAATGTGGAATTGCCGTCGCTCAACGGACAAAAGGTACGCTAGGGATAACAGGCTGATCGAGTCCAAGAGTTCATATCGACGACTCGGTTTGGCACCTCGATGTCGGCTCATCGCATCCTGGGGCTGGAGAAGGTCCCAAGGGTCCGGCTGTTCGCCGGTTAAAGCGGTACGCGAGCTGGGTTCAGAACGTCGTGAGACAGTTCGGTCCTTATCCACTGTGGGCGCAGGAAACTTGAGGGGTTCAAACCTTAGTACGAGAGGACCGGGTTTGACGCACTTCTGGTGTGGCAATTGTCGCGTCAGCGGCATCGTTGCGTAGCCATGTGCGGAAGAGATAAGCGCTGAAGGCATCTAAGTGCCAAGCTCCTCCCAAGATATTGTTTCCCGGACCGCAAGGTCCCTAAAGACCCCCGGAAGACCACCGGGTTGATAGGTTAGGCGTGCAAGCGGAGTAATCCGTTTAGCGGACTAATACTAATCGGTCGTGCGGCTTGATCGCTTTCTTTTTCCTTCTCGGAAGGATCAAGGGCGATTTTAACTCGCGAACGTAATGTTCCTTGGTTTCTCCTGTGTGCAGTTTTCAGAGAACATGCTCTTTGAGTTTAGTGTGATCAGTGAGCGGGAGCGGGTGGGCTGTGGCGCATCGGCGGCCTGTCACTCATCACCGACGATTCTTGGTGGCCATGAAGCTGTGGTCCGACCCGTTCCCATTCCGAACACGGCCGTCAAACACAGTCTTGCCGATGGTAGTGGTCTTATAGACTCTGCGAGAGTAGGTCGCCGCCAGTTCTTTTTGAAAGGGCCGAAACAAGTGTTTCGGCCCTTTTATTTTCGCACGGGCACGGGCGAGAGGTGCCTCACCTGCCGCCAGGCGATTTGTCCAGGTGGGCCAGTGCGCGTTGGATGGTGTCCAAGACATCATCGAGGTGCTTGCCAAGGTCTTCGGCCAAGAAGCGGAGCACGAAATAACCGTGTTCCTGGAGGGTAGCGTCCTTGCGCCGATCACGGCGGTAGGCTTCGGGATCGGCCAAGTGCTGTGCACCGTCCACCTCGATCACGAGGCGGGTTTTCTCGCAGAGCAAATCCACTTCCATTCGGCCTTGCGTATCAAATGGGATGGGCAGTAAGGCATTCAGGCGGAAGCGGCCGGCAGTGGTTGGGAGCGTTTGGAGGCGGCGGTAGAGAAAGGCCTCGCTCGCGCTGCGGGCCCGCGCGACGCCCTCGGCGTCAGGGGACAGAGCTTGAGCGACGTGCACGAAGAGGTCCGCCAGAGGAGCGTCCACACCGTCCCGCACCAGGCGGCGGACGCTGGCGGAGTAGGCGCGCTTCCACTCGGGGTCAATGGGCAACGGGATCTCGACGGGCCAACCGGGGACAGCGCTGGCGGGGAGGAGCAGCACATAGCCCACCGCCTCGTAACCGGCGCAGCGTCGTTCGAACATTCGGGACAGCATCGGCACATCCAAATCAGCATAGTCATAGACCTGCACCTCGCGCTTGCCTTCGTGCAACCGATGTAACCGCCCTACGTATTGGGCAATGGTCCCTCGCCAGGATACGGGCAGCGTGAGAAACAGCGTGTCCAAGCGGGGCTCGTCGAAGCCTTCGCCTATGTACCGGCCGGTGGCCAGCAACACACGCGGCTGGTTGTCCGGGACTTGCGCCAATGAGGCCATTGCGGCTCGGGTTTGCTTTCTGCCCAAGCCACCCCTCAGGGTGATTACGTGGGGAATTGCGGACGACAACTGCGTTGCCAGAAGCTGCAGGTGCTCGGTGCGCTCCGTCAACAGAAGCGGGAAACGACCGGCTTGGGCTGCGGTGATCACGTCGTTACAGATCAACTGATTGCGGCTTGGGCTCCGGGTCAACGCTTCATAGAGCCGCTGGAACTCGGCTCGCGAATCGGCCGCTGCGAGGTCCGGCGCACGGAAACCTGTAGGACGAACCAGGACGTGGTGAGAGAAAGGCCGCGAGGCCGCCTGTTTGCGGGCGTTGTCACGGAAGCGCACGGGGCCGCATTGCATGAAAATGATTGGCTGATGGCCGTCTTTGCGCGTGGTCGAAGCCGAGAGTCCGGTAACATAGCGTGCCTTCGCCCGGCGGGCGACCAACTCGAAGCTGCTCGCCGGGAGATGGTGGCATTCATCCACCACCAAGTGGCCGTAAGATCCCACACAGTCATGCACGACCCCCTTCCGCACCAGACTTTGTATGAGAGCCACATCCATACGGCCCGTGAGGGTTTTCCGGCCGCCTCCGAGCCTGCCGATGGACTTGGCCGGCACATCGAGAAAAGTGGCCAGACGTTCCACCCATTGATCCAACAATTGCTGCCGGTGGACGAGAACCAGACTGTTGACGCCGCGGCGGGCGATAAGCCACGCCGCAAGAACGGTTTTGCCAAAGGCCGTCGTGGCGGCCAGGACCCCAATATCGTGAGCCGCCATGGCGTCCGCCGCCAACTGCTGCTCCGGCCGCAGCTCACCGTGGAAGCGCACGTCGAGTGGGGTGCCGCAAAAGCGCTCATCGCGCAGAGGCGCTTCAATTCCCAGAGAGGACAGCAGGGCTTGCGCCTCCACCAGGCAGCCACGGGGCAGCGCCAGGTGCTTCGGGCCGTCCTCCGCGCACTGGATGACGCGCAGCTTGCCGAAAGTGGACAGCCGCATGGCTTGCGCTCGGTAGAATTCTGGGTTCTGGAACGCAGCCAATCGGATCAGGCGGTTGCGCAGGGCAGGCGGGAGGTGCTCCTTGGCAAAGTAGATCTGATCGCCGAGCACCAGTTCAAGTGTTTTGGGCAAAGGTTCGGCGATGGGCGGCTCTCTTCGCCGGCGCGAAGGCGGGGATGTCCATGGAAGCTCTTCATCCTCTTCGTCGTAAGCGAGCCGCACACCGGTGATGCGCCCCCGGCGCTCGGCCTCGCGGGCCAGGGATTCGGCTTGTGCGCGCCCGATCTTCCGCACGGAGGACAGAAATGACCATTGGTCTTCGTACGGTTGGAACCGCTCATCCAGAAAGACGCTGTTCCCCGCCGACCGGGGCCTCTTCTGCAGTGGCAGAGCGATCAGATTGCCGAAGCCGCCTTTGGGCAAGGTATCCTGATTAGGAAAGAGCCGGTCGTAGGAAGCCAAGCCGAGCTCCGGGCGGCCTTCCATCGTCTCAGTGAGGAGATATGATCCCAGATTCCTGGCCGTGGCGGCGGGGAGCGCTTCGGCGAAGAAAAGCCAGAGGTGGCCTCCCGTGCCTGACCGAGAGCGTTCCAAAGCAACGGGCAACTCCAGTCGCCGGCATGTCTCAAGCAACGCCTGGGAGTCCTGCTGCCAGGCATCGCCATCGAGATCAATCGCCAGCAACCAACAGGTTTCGTCCGCGAGCATCGGGTAAAGGCCCATCACAAAGTCGCGGCCCAGGTCGTCCCGGCCAGAGAGGTGTTGACGGACGACGTCGTCGGTGACGGGCAGGAAGCGCCGGTTCGCACATTCAAGGCACCTGATCCGGGGCTTCTCGCACAAGCCGCGGACCCATTCGTTGGCGCACGCCGGCTGGTAGCCGCCCCGGCCAGTCTTGCGGCTCTCGAAGCGGCGGGGATAGACGTCCTCGCGTCCGCGGAACAGGGATCGGAACAGGCTGATCTTAGCGGCTGCGGGAGACCGATTCGTGACCACGCCCTGCCCATTCGCCGGGCAGGCGCCTGCGCCCCGCGGAGGGTCTTCTGCCGTTGCACTCACGAATGCAGGCTACCCGGGCGCTGGGGCCCTGTCGATATTAGTGCCATCCTCGGCGGTCTCGATAGGTCGGTAATCCTCGCGGAGTGCTTCTGTGGAAGTACGGATTGTCAGCGGGTCCGCGAACTGCCATTATTGTGCAACTTCGGAACATTTATGGCCTATCAGGAAAAGCAGCTTCAGGACATTTCCAAGCAGTTCCAGATTTACGGGGAAATCCTTCATGCCGAGACCTTCAAGATCGGGCATATCAACGAAACCTACTCCGCCACTTACGATCAGGGCGGGATGCGGGTCCGGTATATCCACCAGAAGATCAACAAGAACGTCTTCAAGAACCCGGTGGCGGTGATGAAGAACGTCATGCGGGTCACCACGCACCTTCGGCGCCGGCTGGAGGCTCAGAACGCGCGGGATCTCACGCGCCGCTCCCTGGTCGTCATTCCGACCCGCGATGGCCAGTCTTATTATCGCAGCCGCGACGGCGAATACTGGCGGACGTTTGTGTTCATCGAGGGCGTTCAGACGTTCGAGGCGGTGCAATCTCCCGACCAGGCCTTTCAAGCGGGCCGGGCGTTTGGCGAATTCCAGAGCCTACTGGTGGATCTGCCCGACGGGCGGCTCAACGAAACCATCCCAGGTTTCCACAACACACGGAAGCGGTTTGCCGCCTTGCAACAGGCCATTCAGAAGGACCATGTCAACCGCGCTCAGGCGGCCAAGCCGGAGATAGAATTCGCGCTAAAGCACGAATCACTGGCGGATGTGATTCTCGAGGCGATGGCGAAGAACAAGATCCCCGAGCGCATCACGCACAACGATACGAAGTTCAACAACGTGATGCTCGACACGGTTACGGGGGACGCGAAGTGCGTGGTGGACCTCGACACGGTGATGCCGGGGTGCGCGCTTTATGATTTCGGGGACATGGTGCGCACGACGACCAGCCCGACGCTGGAGGACGAGCGCGACCTCTCGAAGGTCTGCATGCAAATGCCGATGTTCAAGAAGCTGGCCGAGGGGTATCTTGCTGCGGCTGACCGGTTTCTCACGCGGGCGGAGAAGTCGCTCATCGCCTTTTCGGGCAAGCTCATCACGTTCGAGATCGGCATTCGGTTCCTCACCGACCACCTGAGCGGGGACACGTATTTCCGCATTCACCGGCCGGACCACAACCTGGATCGCTGCCGGACGCAGTTCAAGCTGGTGGAGTCCATCGAACGGCAAGAGAAGGCGATGCAGAAGTACGCGGATGGGCTCTGAAGGCGCACAGCCGCTGGGAGCGCCTTATCTGTTCGGCGGCGCGAGGACATTCCGGTCCGCAGCCTCCCGCCAACACGAACAAGGCTCGCGTGTGTTGCCCAGTTCCACGGAACACGTTGCTGCGGACAAGAATGTCCGCGCGCCGCGCTAAGGGGATACAGAGCGCCTATCCCGGCGGCAGCCGCAGGGATGAATCCAGCGGCTGCACGTCAGCCATTTGCTTGCCCATCGCTCCGCCGCCGAGTTCGGCGAGGCGTTCACCCGCCGGGCGCACGCGCGTCTGGAAGCTCGCCGTTGCCGCGTTGAATGCGCTGTTGGCGCCCTCAAGACCCGCGCGAATCTTCTCGAAGTGCTCAGTGAACTTGACCACGCGCGCGTAGAATTCCTGTGCCGCCTCAGCGATCTTTTGGGCGTTCTCAGTCTGCGCATGTTGCTGCCAGCTCACGCTCACCGACCGCAACAGGGCGATTAGGGACGCCGGCGTGGCCAGCAGAATGCGCCTTTGCGCCGCCCAGACGATTAGCTCGCGGTCACCTTCCAGCGCGGCGCTGAACAGCGATTCGGCCGGCAGGAACAGCACTACGTAGTCGAGCGCGTTGGGGAACTGGCTTGGGTAATCCCTTTCCGCCAGCGCCTTGATGGTGGCCTTGAGCTTCGTCGCATGCGCGGCCAGCGACTCCGCGCGGCGCGTGGCGTCCGCGCTCTCCAGCGCGCTGAGGAAATCCAACTCGGGGACCTTCGCGTCCACGATGATGAACCGGTCGCCGGGCAGCCGCACGACCAGGTCGGGCTTGGCGTCGCCCTCCTTCGTTTGCTCCGTGAAATCGCAATGCGCACTCATGCCGGCGGCCTCCACCACCCGCCGCAAGGTTTCCTCGCCCCAGCGCCCGCGCGCCTGGTTGGACTTGAGCACCATGCGGAATTGCAGCGTCTCCTGGGCGAGCGTCTGGCTCTGCTGCGACAAGGCTTCAAGCTGCTTCTTCACTTCGCCCAGCGTGCCGGCCTGTGTGGATTCCGCTTGTTGCAGCCGCTTCTGGTAAGTTTCCAATTGCTGCTTGAGCGGCTCGACCAGCGTCCTGATCGCCTCCTGGCGCTGGGCCAAATCGCCCTTGGCGGTCTCCTGCAACTTGCCGAAGCTCTGCTCCGCCAGCCGCAGGAACTCCGGCGCGCTCTGCTTCAAGGCCTCCGCGCTCAGTGCGCGGAAGGCCTCGCGCAAATCGGCCAGGGCCTTTTCCTGCGCCGCCTTAGCTTCAGCCATCGCGCGCTCGTGCAGCATGCGCTGGTCGTTGACCAGGTTTTCGGCGGCCTCCAGTTTCGCCTTGGCCTCCGCCGCGGTCTCAGCAGTGTGGGTCACCTGCTCCCGCAGCTTGGCGAGCTCCGCTTCGCGTTGCGTCAACTGGCTGCGCAGCTCGTTAGCGAGCCGGTCATCCGGCGCCACCGCCCGGTCCCGGCGAGAGAGCCAGCCGAGGAGGAAGCCGAGTGCGGCACCGACCAGGAGGCCAATCACCAGATAAGCTGGAGGGGGCATGGAATAGGTGATCAGTAATCAGTCATCAGTGATCAGTAATTTGGGCCAAGGGCCGGCTATCATCGGCGAGGCGGTAAGCGCCAATTGCCGATAGCCAATAGCCAACTCAGTAATGGGCTATGACCTCGATCTCGACGCTGGCACCTTTCGGCAGCGCCGCGACCTGGATGGTGGAGCGGGCCGGGAAGTCGGCGGTGAAGTATTTTGCATAGACCTCGTTCATCCCGGCAAAGTCGGCCAGGTTCGTCAGGAACACCGTGCTCTTGATGACATTGGCGAAGGTCAGCTTCTGGTCGTCAAGGATGGCCTTGACGTTCTCCAGGGCGCGCTCAGCCTGCGCCTTGATGTCGCCGGAGACGAGGTTCCCGGTGGCCGGATCAATGGGGATTTGGCCGGCGCAGAAAAGCAGGCCACCGACGCGCACCGCATGGTTGTATGGCCCGATTGCGGGAGCGGATTTGGCTGGTTTGATGATAATCTTCTTAGGCATCGTAGTGCGATCTTACTTAATCCAGATACTTACGCAAGATCGGCTCCAGCTCCCGAATCGTCTTGGCCGGCCAGAACTTCCGGTCGGTCATGATCGCGTTTTTCAGTGCGTCGTGGCATGGCCAGTTCGGCTGGGCGGGAATCTGCGGCGTAACTCGGGTGACAATCGCTTTGGCCATGGCGGCGTTCTTCATCAGGTTGGTGATCACCATTTCGACCGTGACGTGCGCCTCGTCCTCCTTCCAGCAATCGTAATCGGTGATCATCGCCATCGTGGCATAGGCAATCTCCGCTTCCCGGCAACACTTGGCCTCGCCGAGGTTGGTCATGCCGACGACGTCGTAGCCGAACTTGCGGTTGGTGAACGACTCGGCGCGCGTGCTGAACGCCGGCCCTTCCATGTTTACGTATATTCCGCCGTCGTGCACGCGGGCCTTCAGCGCCCGGGAGGCTCTCAGCAGAAGCCGTCGCAGTTCCGCGCACACCGGGTGCGCGAACGAGATGTGGGCCACGATGCCGCGGCCAAAGAACGTGTGCACAGAAGATTGCTTGGTGCGGTCCACAAACTGGTCGGGCAGCACGATGTCACAGGGCCGGTATTTCGCCTGGAGCGACCCCACGGCACTTACGCTGATGATCCAGGCGACGCCGAGCTTCTTCATGCCCCAGATATTGGCGCGGTGATTGAGTTCGCTGGGCAGAATCCGGTGGCCGCGCCCGTGCCGGGGCAGAAACACGACCTCGCGCCCCGCCAGGCTGCCGGTGAGGAAACTGTCCGACGGCGAGCCGAAGGGCGTCTTGACCTTGACCCACTTCTGTTGGGTAAAGCCCTCGATGTTATAGAGGCCACTGCCGCCGATGATGCCGACACGGGGTTGAGACATGGCGGGAGTTATAGCGGGTGAGTGGGGCGAAGGAAATCGAAAACTGGGGAGACGGGAGAGGATGGGCGTATCTGGAAAGTACCTCGCCATCAGTCGCCCAAGTCCGAAGGCCGAAGGCCGAAACCCGAAAGAAGGCCGAAATCCGAAGGCCGAAGGTCTGGGATGGGGCCGGGGCTGGCAGTTTGGGAGTTCCTACTATCTCCGTTCTCTAAGGTTGATTTGGGCTTCGGAGTTCGGGTTTTGGACTTGCCATCCTAGCCTCGACACAAACACGCAGTCGAGCGACTCTGCGAGTCATGGCTTGGCCAAGACTCAAGACGGCGGCTGCTGCCAGTGCGATAATCCTGTTGGCCACTGGCATCGCCGTTGTTGTCACGACGTCACCCACCGGCTTGTTCGGCCGTGGCAGGCTGAGGTTACCGGTCGGCAAGGGCGCGCCTGGCATTAGCCTGGGCGAGAGGCATGGACTGATTCTGGCATCGGATGGGAGCCTATGGTCGTGGGGCTCAGACTGGCTGGGTTGGCCTGTCCTCGGGCTGGGCACGAACACTGCGCAGACCCGTTTGCGCCGTGTCGGCACTGACACCAACTGGATCAGTATCTCCGCCGGGCATGTTCACAATGTGGCCATCAAATCGGATGGCACGCTCTGGGCTTGGGGGGAAAACGTTAGTGGACAGTTTGGCGTGGGGACCGTGGGAAGACAGAACCAGTGGGCCAACATCCCAGTCCACGCCGCTCCCGGCAATGATTGGAAACAAGCCGTCGCCGGTGGCATACACACCGTTGCCTTGAAGAACGACGGCACGTTGTGGGCGTGGGGCGTCAACTGGGCCGGGTCGCTGGGAACTGGTTCGACCAGCAACAGCGCGGTTCCCGTGCAAGTCGGCTCCTCCACCAACTGGATCAAGGTGTGGGCCGGAATGCTCGAGACCGTGGCACTGCAATCCGATGGCAGTCTTTGGTATTGGGGGGACAACCCCGATCCGGCCTTCGGTCAAGGCACCGGCGCGATTCTTGTTCCCACGCGCGTTTCTCCGGACACCAATTGGGTGGACGTGGGATTTGGGGTGAACACTGTCTTCGCCATCAAAGCGGACGGGACGCTGTGGACCTTGGGGCGGAATGCGCATGTCTATACGGACACCCACGACCCGGCGCTGGATTCCAGGCCCACCCGCATTGGGACGAACAGCGATTGGCGGAGCATTCCAGCCTGCGGTTTGTGGTGGCGCCAGGGTTTGACCAGGAAGGACGGTTCACTCTGGCTCATGGATGCATCTGATTACGACGCCAACTGGCCGCCCAACCACGCTAAAGCGCTGCGATTCAGGCGATTTGAACTGCCGAAGGATGTTGTCGCCTATACTGCCGGAGACGCTCATGGCGCCGCGATGGGCGTCCACGCTCCCATTGGCGTGGCGCTCACGCGGGACGGCGAGGTCTGGACTTGGGGTCTGATGCTGGGTGATCCCCGCGGCTTGGGGAACCGATTGGCATACCGCGCAGTGAGGCTCGCCAACCGCTTCGGTTACAAAGGCGAGCCGCCCTATGCTGCGCCTGTCATACGCCAAACGCCGTGGCGGCTTCCCCATCTGGAGCCCGACGCCTCCCCAAGTCATTAGCCGGCTCCGCCGCAGCGAGCCAGGATGGAGCGGGCGGCAGGCGTGCTGCTTCGGTGCTGGTTGGGCGGAGATTGGGAAGCACTCCGGGGGGCATCCGAAGGGTATCCGGTGGGTATCCGGTAGGTATCCGGTGGTCGCGACATGAAGTTGCAACGTTTACTGCTTATATATGGACAATTCGTAATTAAGCCCTGTGTTTCGCCACAGGTATTCTACGGAAGCAGGCGCCAGACGCGTTGCGTCCTGGGGTCTGGAGCCTT
>Ga0371490_1001781_pt1 | contig 10529 bp, 10 predicted proteins | sample MB2SIPfraction_FD_207959 | JGI IMG/M metagenome (GOLD analysis project Ga0371490, IMG submission 207959) | Lab enriched peat soil microbial communities from McLean, Ithaca, NY, United States - MB28FN SIP fraction | ecosystem: Environmental > Terrestrial > Soil > Wetlands > Peat | place: USA...
GTAGAAGGCACTCCAGCAGCCAGCAGGCAATCATGCCGCGATACGGGAACATGCCAACGGGTGCTTCTCCAGCCAAGCGCTTCGGAGGACGGGCGAGCGCCGGACGCAGGGCTGACTGGAACTCCTCCCATCGGGACGACCATTCCACTAGCAGGCGGGGCGGCTCGGGCCAGTGGGTGATAGCTTCCGGAATGGTTTCAACTTCGTTCATAGAAACGTGTTATTTCCCCGTTTTAGAACACATGCAGGGCGGGCGCATTCTTCGAATCGCGATGAGGTTTTACCGAGATTTCAACATCCTGATCGAGCGCCACGAGAAAACGCAGCAGACGCTCCACGGAAAACTGCCTGAACTCGCCGCACAGCATCTTGGAGACATCGGGTTGACGGATGCCGAAGAGATCGGCCGCCTCAACCTGTTTCAATCCGCGCTTTTTCATGAGCGCATCGATCTTGAAAACAAGCTGCGCCTTGACAAAATGCTCGTCCGCATTCGGCACGCCAAGGTCTTTGAACACGTTCCGGCCGCCGTTTTCGTGTTCCTTCTTGCTCATAGCTCTCTCTCCTTGGAAATCTGTTCGGCCTCGCGCAGCCGTTGCTTCACCATCTCGATGTCCCGGCGCGGCGTCTCGCGTCCAGGCTTCGATTTCTTCTGGAACGCATGAATGACGTAGACCCCTCCCGCATACCGCAAGGTGTAGACGGCGCGAAACGTATCGCCGCGAAAGTCCTTCACCACCTCCACAACCCCTGCCCCGCCAAAGCCGCTCAGCGTTCTCGCGTCGCGATGCTTGCCGCCCCGCTGCGCGACGTACAGGGCATAGCCTATGTGATCACGGACGGGCTCAGGAAACGCGCGCAAGTCTCTGCGGCTCGATCCGACCCAGATCACTGGCTTTAAAGACGGCTCCGCGGTCATTGGCAATCCAAATATAGTGATATCACTATATTATGTCAAGGACGATGCAACGACTGAAGATCCGGGCGCGTCCGTTGTCCCAGCCCTCACAAGCCTCTTTGCTTTACGCCGCTTCGGTGTGGATTGGACGTTCTTCGAAAGAAATATCCACCTGGTCGCCGACGGCGGTTAGGGACTCGCGGATGGTGCCGGTCGGAAGCTCAAGCACGGAAGCGGCGTGGACGCGAACGGCAGCCAGGCGCCAGGGCTTGAGGTCCTCTTCAATGTGGATGACGATTCGCTCGCGGTCAAGGTATACGGCGTCGATTGCGAAACGCATGGCGAAGGTGTGGATGCCGTGGGAAGGGTTAATCCACAGTCCCTGGCCGCGAGCGAAGCGGGAGGAGTCGGTGGCCATGAGGCCGCGAAAGCGGGACCAGTGGGTGCGCGCGATCAGGAGATCGGTCGCGAGATAGGTGGCACGGGTGCGGTTGAAAGCGTATCCCTTGGGCCCGGACGGAGGCATGAACAACCCTCAATTTGTAATTGGTGATTTGTAATTTGTGATTTAAGACCAGAGGCCGCCGATCCCGCTCTTAAATTACAAATTACAAATTGCCAATTACAAATCCGCCTAGCGCTTTCCCGCTCCAACCGGCATGAATATGTGCAGCAGCTGAATTACGGCTGGCCCTACGGTGACGAAGAGCAGGGAGGGCATGACAAACAGAACCAGGGGAATGATCATTTTGACGGTGGTCTTGGCGGCCTGCTCTTCGGCGCGCTGGCGGCGTTCGGTGCGCAGGGAGTCGGAGTGCACGCGCAAGGCCTGGGCCACGCTGGTGCCGAAGCGGTCGGTCTGAATCAGGGTCGCGACCAGGGCGCGAATGTCATCGACTCCGGTGCGGTCGGCTAGATTGCGGAGCGCCTCGACGCGCGGTTTCCCGGCGCGCGTTTCGAGATCGAAAAGGTGGAATTCTGCGCTCAATTCGGGGTGGGCGGTGCGCAGGTCCTCGCCCACTCGCATCATGGCCTGGTCGAGAGACAGGCCAGCTTCCACGCAGATCACGGTCAAATCGAGTCCATCGGGAAGGCCGAGCCGAATGCGGCGCTGCCGCTCCTGCAGCTTCTTTTTCAGCAGGAATCGGGGGATGAAAAAGCCGAATGCGGTTACACCTACAAGCAGCAGGGGCGAGTTGAATCCGGTAAACAGGAGAACCGAGAAGAAGCCAATGGCGGCGAAGAGGACGCGCAAGCCACGATAGATGGTAACGTGCTGCGGGCTGCGATATCCCGCTTGAATCAGCCAGAGCCGGGTTTGCGAAACATCCGCGGGCGAGACCGGCAAGGCGCGGCTCAACGGATCGAGAGCTTGCTGCATGCGCTCGCGCATGGCCGGCTTGGGCGCGGCCTTGGGACGTTGCCAGCCGATTTCGCGCAGGCGGGAGCCGAGCACCGACGAAGGCGCAACCGAGGCCGCTCCAAAGGCGAACACGATCACCACGATGGTGAGAAAAACGAAAATGGAAAGTGCCAGCGCCATATTCAAAACCTAGGGCAGAGGTCAAAGGTCAGATTGCGGAGGTTAAGACCTAAAACCTCGAGCTTTTACCTCTACAATCTCACCTCTGACCTCTGACCTGTACTTCAAACCTGTATCCTTATAATTCTGCGAATGAAAAAGTAGCCTATCGTCTGCAAAGTGATGCCCCCGACAATCAAAACGTGTCCAATCGGGTCGGTGAACAGCGGGCGGATGAATCCAGGGTTGAGCATCGTCATGATGACCACGATCGTGGGCGGCAGAGCCATGAGTAGAACCATGGTGAGCCGCCCTTGGGCAGTGTGAACGCGCACTTGGCGCAGGATCTTAAAGCGCTCGCGGATTACGTAGGAAAGGTTGTCGAGAATCTCGGCCAGATTGCCGCCGGTTTCGCGCTGCAACATCACCGCCGTCACGAAGAACTTGACGTCCACCAGAGGAACGCGTTCGGCCAGGTTGAGCAGGGCGTCACGCACCGGAAGCCCGAATTTCTGTTCTTCGAAGAGCTGGCGGAATTCTCCGGCAACCGGCTCGGAGACTTCGTTGGCAATCATTTCGAGCGCGGTGGTGAACGCGTGTCCGGCGCGAACGGCGCGGGCGAGGGTATCGATGGCCTCGGGAAACTTCTCCTCGAATTTTGCAAAACGCCTGGTGCGCATATGCGAGGCATAGGCGTAGGGAACAAAAAAGCCGAGCAGCGCTCCGGCCCAGCCGAACAGCAGATTGCCGCCGGCGATGACAGCGACGGCGGCGAGCGCCAGGGCCGACACGGCGCAGAGCATCAGGAAGTTTCCGGCGCGAACATCGAGGTTCCCCTGCGCCAGCATTTTTTGCAGAAGCGAGACGCGCTCGGAGCGGCGCAGCCAGGTGTCGAAAGCCGGTATCCGGCTGAGTACTTCATCGCGAAGAACAGCCACGTCCGGCGCCGGTTCGCTCGCTGGTTTTTGAACGGTGGAGAGCCGGTCGCGGAGCACGCGAGCTTGAGCTTTGCGCTGATCGAACAACGACATTGCGGCAAAGACCGCCAGCGTGACCACCACAAACACCAGCAAGGCGATAAAAAAAGGCATCCGCTAGACCTCCATCCGGGATTCGAAGATTGCCGGACTCAGGCGGCAGCCGGCGGTGGCTAGGCGTTCGGTGAACTGCGGCTGGATGCCAGTGGAATGGAAGGCGCCGCGCACCTTCCCGCTTTCGTCAATGCCGCTGCGGTCAAAAACGAAAATGTCCTGCAGCGCGATCATCTCCGCTTCCATTCCGGTGACCTCGGAGATCGTGATCACCTTGCGGGAACCGTCGGAGAGACGCGCGACCTGGACCACGGCGTGGACGGCGTTGGCGATCTGCTGACGAATCGCGCGCTCGGGAATATTCAGGTTGGCCATGGAAACCATGTTTTCGATGCGGGCCAGAGCATCGCGCGGCGAATTGGCGTGGACCGTGGTGAGCGAACCCTCGTGACCGGTATTCATGGCCTGAAGCATGTCGAAGGCTTCTTCGCCGCGCACCTCGCCCACCACAATGCGATCGGGACGCATGCGCAGGCTGTTGATGACGAGCTGGCGCATGCGCACCGAGCCTTTGCCTTCGATGTTAGGCGGGCGGGTTTCCAGGCGGACTACGTGTTCCTGCTTGAGCTGCAATTCAGCCGCGTCTTCGATGGTCACGATGCGCTCGGAATTCGGGATGTAACCGGAAAGGACGTTGAGGACCGTGGTTTTGCCGGCGCCCGTGCCTCCGGAAATGATCACGTTCAGGCGGCCCTTGACGATAGCTGAGAGCAGCTCCAGCATGGGCTCGGTCAGGGTCTTGTTCTCGAGCATGTTGCGCGCGGTGATGGGATCGCGGCCAAAGCGGCGGATGGAGAGGCAGGCTCCATCGAGCGCCAGAGGGGGAATGATGGCGTTGACGCGCGAGCCATCCTGCAGGCGGGCATCGACCATGGGCGAAGATTCATCGACGCGCCGACCGATGCGGGACACGATGCGGTCGATGATCTGCATCAAGTGCTGGTTGTCCTTGAACGACAGGCCGGTGATTTCCAGTTTGCCGCCGCGTTCGACGTATACGCGGTCGAAACGGTTGACGAGAATGTCGGAAATCGTGGGATCCTTGAGCAGCGGTTCGAGCGGGCCCAGGCCGAAGATCTCGTCGAGGATCTCGCGCGACAACTGCTCGCGCTCGGCAAAACTGAGAGGAACCGCCTCGCTGTTTACCGAACTGCGGATGAGGATGAGAACTTCCTCGCGCGCCGAATCTCCGGCCGCGCGGCCCAGTTTTTCCAGGTCGAGGCGGTCGAGGATCTTGCGATGCAGATCGGCTTTGACCTGCTGGTACTCGCTGCGCTCGAAGGCTTGTAGGTTGGCCATGTTCTCTACACTATTCTCAATTTGAACTCGCGGGATTTTGTAATTTCGTAATTTTGTAATCTGACAATTTGAACCCGGCTGGTCTTAAATTACCAAATTACCCGATTACGAAATTACAAAATGCATTTCTACACCGTTTTAAACAGCGACCAGGCCGTGCGCTTCACTTCCGCATCGTCCTTGGTCAGATATTCCGCTAGCCCGGAAATGGAGCGGGCAATTTCGGTGGTTCCCTGCTGCATCAAGGGAACGCCGCGATCGATCGCGGTCGAAACCGCGAAGTACTGATTGGGAATCCGCCAGAGCACGGGCGCTCCGATGGCGGCCTCGGTCTCCGCTTCATTAAAACCAGCGACCTTGCGATAACGGTTCAGCACCAGGGCAAAACGGTCCCGCGAACCGCTCTCGCCGAGATACTGGGCGATTCTTCCGGCGCTCCACAGGGAAGCGACATCGGCGTGGGCGATGATCAGAATTTTTTCCGACAGGTTGCTCACCAGACGAGTGGCGCTGTCGAGCCGGGAGGAAGCGTCCACGACGATGTAGCGAAACAGGCCGACAATGGTGTCAAAGAGGCGGGCAAAGTCGGAAGCGGAGGGTTCGATGGCGCTCGGAGCCGCAGGTCCGGCCAGCAACTGCAATCCGCGATCGTGACGGGCCATGAAGCTTTCGAGCAGCGACGAGTCCAGGCGGTGCAGGTTGGTGAGGGCGTCGGAAACGGTGAAGGTGGGCTTGAGATTGAGATGCAGGGCGCAGTGGCCCAAAGGCGCCAAGTCCACGAGCGCCGTATCGTGGTGAGCCGACTGCAAGGCCAGAGCCAGATTGACGGCGACGGTGGTGGCGCCGCTGCCGCCTTTGGCGTTCACGATGGTGAACACTTTTCCCCGCGAACTTTCGCGCCCCGGCTTGCGGCGGGTTGCGGTCAGGCGGACGAAAGCTTCCAGCAGATCGGTGGTGGTGGTGGGACGCTCAATGTATTCGCGCACTCCGGCTCGCATGGCGCTGACGATGAGCTGGGGTTGAGTCATGGGGCCGACGGCGAACACGGCGGAATCGGGAAGCTCCTGATGCAGCAACTCCACCGCCCGCAGCGCCGAGGTGATGCCATCGGTGGCGATGTCGACCAGAATGACGTCGGGGGCAAAGGCTTGGGTTCTGCGGATGACCGGGTCGTTGGCAGCCAGCGGCATGGTCGAGTTGCTGCACACGGTGTGCGCCACGCTGGTGCCATCCACCAGAACCTGGAGCACGGCGCGCTGGTCATGGTCGGTGGCGAACACGGCTACTGATAATTCCGGCATGACTCGCTACTCACTGCCCTTTCTAAAATACGCACTCAGTGAGATCGGGTCATCTCACCATCGGGTCATCGGGTGATCGAAAGTCAAGAGCAAATGCGCTCAAGGTTTTAGATCACCCGATGGCCCCATCACCCGATCACCCGATTTCTATTTGCTGCCCTCGGGCTTTTTGCCGTCGAACTTGTCATGATCCAGATACTTTTCCGGGGCCACAGGACCCTTCGGCGCCTGGACGCTGGGCGCGACCCGGTGCACCGTGCACAGAACCATCAATTCCGAGTTGCTCTTCTGGTCGCTCTTGCTCTTGAAGAAAGTGCCGAGGATCGGGATATCGCCCAGAAACGGAATCTTGTTCGCAACATTGGTGACCCGGTTATCCATCAGGCCGGCGATGACGAAGCTCTGGCCATCTTGCAGTTCGAACTCAGTGTCCGCCTTGCGTGTGCTGATGGCGGGGATGGTGGTTCCCGCAACCGTGACAGCGTCGGCGAAGTCCAGCGTACTTACCTCGGGAGCGACGTGCAGGTGGATGTTGCCGTTCGGCTCGATCAAGGGAGTGAACTTCAGTCGCACGCCAAACTCGCGAAACTGAATGGTGACGGTGGCGATTCCGCTGGCGTTTTGCTGCGCCACCGGAAAGGGAAATTCTCCTCCGGCCAGAAAACTGGCCTCTTTGCCGTTCACCGCGATCAGGTTGGGCTCGGCAAGGATCTGCAGAAGATTCCTCGCTTGCAGAGCTTCGATGACGGCGCCCAGATTGATATCCGTGCGAGCCACGAAGAGATTCAAAAAGTTGCTGATGGTGGTTGTCGGTGCTGTGGCCGTGGTGGTCGTGGTGGTAACGCCGTTTTGAGTGGTTGTGGTTGGGGCTTGCGTTGAGACGCTGAGGCTGCCGAACTGCCCGGTCTGGCTCAGGGCAACGGTGTTTCCCAGCCCTGGCATGAACAGGTTTACTCCCGTCTGCATCAGGGCCGTGCGATCCACTTCCGCAAACTTGACTTCGAGAAGAATTTCGTCTGCTCCGATCGGCCCGAATGTCAGCACATTCACTACATTCTTCGAATACGCCGACGCCAGCGAGCCCGCGTGTTTGGCAACGTCCTCGGTGGTGACATGACCGGAAAGAACAATCGCGTTGCGCGAAGGCGTCACGTTGATCTTTTCATCGGGGAACAGGCGGTGCATTTCTTCCGAAGCCGCGGTGATATCGACATCCACGCGGAGGTCGAAGCTTTGCGAGCGCTCGAATTCGTCCCAGATCAGCAGTGAGACTTCGCCCGGAGCGAGTCCATTGACCAGGATTTGCGTGGGTGTGACGACCAGCGCATCCGCCACCGCCGGGTCCGTTACCGAGACGCGCTTCAGTCTTTCGGTGGTGTTAATCAGGAGCGACTTGCCCACCATCACGCGCAGCGGAGCCGCGCCGGCGGTAACGGTCTGGCCGGATGCAGACGTGGCCGTGGTGGAGGACTGCGCCGCCGGCGCATTGTCCTGATTCTGAGCAGGGGCGTTCTGAGCCGGGGCCGGAACCGGTGCCGGAGCCGGCTGCGTCGCGCCGCCGGGAGCTGCGTTACGCGCGGAAATTGTAGTCGCGCCGAGAAGCAAAACGGCAGCGACGAGGGTAAGAACTTTCATGAATTCGCACCTCTGCGAGGATGCACGAGCAAATCCATCGAGGGAATGAGCGTACGCGAACTATTGCGGTATCGCCGAATCAAACTTATTCTCTTCCCGTTTGCTGCCACGGATCATTTCTATCTGATAGGACGTTGCTGGAACTGTCGCCGGAACCTTCGCCACCACTTTGTGGACTTTGGGTTTGGGCGCAGCCGCCACCGGTGTCTCGCCCGGGTACAGCGAACTTGTCCGGGTCGCGCCGATGCCTCCTTTTTTTGTATCCAGCGGATTACGCAAAGACAGCTGAATCCGTCCTTCCTGCGAAACCAGCGCCAGCTTCTGCGCGTCATCGGGAGAAACCAGGAGCGTAATCACCGGGGCAGTCTGCGCGTCACCGGTAGCGTTCCGGTCCAGGCTCTTGCCCACCGCGATGACCGCGACGTTTTCAAGGACGGTAGTGGTTTGACGGTCGTTGCCGGAGCCTTCATTGCCGGTCGCCAGCACATCCACGCGCGTGCCCGGCTGCACGAAGCCCGCCACCGAAACCACATCGTTCACCCGCACCGAAACCGCGCGCATTCCCTGCGGGATCATCGAGGGAAGTCCGGCTCCGGCGTTGAGCGCCGCCAGTTTGCTGGGCAAAATGAATTCACCCTTGCTTACCGGCAAGATTGCGCCGCGGCCCAGAACCTGCGAGGTTGCGGAGAAGTAGCCCGGAGGGACGTCCGATTGCGGAAGAGTGATCGCGCGGACGTCATGAGCTTCCAACTTGGTTCCGACCGGAATATCGTTGGCAGCCACCACGACTGCAACTCCGCGCTCGTTGCTGCTGGATCCCGCAAAAGTCCGCAGCCGGTTATAGACGGTAAAGGCTACAAGCAGGCCGATAGCCAGCGCCAAGCCCCCAATCATCAACAAACGGCTTCGATTCATTCCCCTCCTTACCGGACGACTCCGGATTCTTTCGTGGCCGTGGCGAACAACTTCCGCCAGCGCGAGGCACCGCCCGCAGATGCCGCGGCCCTATTGCGTGCCTACTGAACTGGCTACCTGCGAGAACACGTTGTTCGCGTTGCCGCCGATCAGTCGGACGGCGCCGATTACGAGTACCAGAATTACCGCCAGCATCACGGCGTATTCCGCGATGTCTTGCCCTTCTTCATTGCGCCACAAGAGCTTAGCAAAATCTGTCATTCCAGCCTCCGTGATCTTTATCCGGCAACTCGAATCCGGACGAGTTTGGGAACCAGTTCCCTCATGCGCCCCTAGTTTCGCAGATTCGGCATGGCTCTGGGAAACATTTTTTCACTTTCGTCACCGCCTGACGCTGGGTCTGGGGCGGCGGGTGCGGCGGCCGGGGGCGTCCGTACCAGGATGATCGCCTTAGAGTCGCTGAATGCGACATGCCAATTGGGCTCCAGAAGGAGGGCTTGCGCCAGCGCGCACGAAGGCGGCACAAGTACCGTTTCCACCTGCCAGCGGTCAAGAACATCTCGCCAGCCAGTGCGGAGTTCCACGGCGATCTTAAACTGGCGCAGCAGGTCGTCGCCATGCAGATCGTTGCCATAGAGGTCCGCGCGGCCGTCCACGAAGACGCGATATTGGGGATAAAGTTTCCAGATGGCATAGCCGCCCCAGTCGTAGTAAGCGAAAACTCGCCCGGATTGGCCGCCGGCCCGCAGGAACTCGACCGCTTTCTGGGGAAAGTGCTCGGCCTCGCGAGCATCCTGATTGCGGGCAAGAGTGACCCATTTCACCAATGCGAACACAGCTATCAGAATGACGACAGCCAAGTTGAAACTTGGCCGGAACCGAGAGAGGAGTGCACTAGGGAGGGTTTCCCCTGTGCTTCCCTGTGCCCCCCGTGGTTCAAGCTTTTTTCCAGCCGCCGGGAGAGCCGCGGCGATCACGGGTATCGCCACCAAAACGAAGATTGGTATGTGGCGGACCGCGTCCAGGGCGGCGAAAGATGTAAGGAGCAGGGGCGCGATCACGCGTCCCTTGGGCCGCGACCGGGCGCTGGCCAGTGCCGTCAGAAGCAGCAGCCATACTAGTAAGAAAGGACGATAGAGCCAGTCATGAAAATTCGGTGAGTGCCACTCGCTAATGAACGACCGCATCCCGGACGAGCGCAAAGTGTCGAACGGATAACGATAGAGTTGCGCGCCGCTGGGATTGAGAGGCACCAGCGCCAAACAAACCACCAGAAGCAGCAGCACCCGCACGAGGACGGGGCGCGCTTCCTGCCACGGAGTGTTGCCGGACGCCGTCTCCATCATCAGGCCTACACCGTACGCCAACAACAGCGCCGGTCCGAGCGCGAATCCAGCGTGCAGATTCAGCCACAGGAGAAAAAGCGGAGGTATCCAAAGCAGGAGCCGCGGCCGATCTTTTTCTGTACCGCGTTCTGTGCCGCGTTCGAGCAGCCACAGCAGCAGGCTGGCCAGCGTGAAGGTAAACATCTGCGGCCGCACGCCCCAGCATGGAGCCGAAGCCAAGGCGCCTAGGACGGTCGCTGCCGCTGCCCAGTGCCTTGCTCCTCCATAGGGAGGACAGCGCGAATAGAGCAGCATAAAGCCGGCGGTCGTAACCAGTGCCGAAAATACGATCAGTGCAGCGGCGCCGCCGTGTTTCCAGAGTTCGTAAAACACGACCTCCGATAACCATTCATGCGCCACCCATGGATGCCCGGCGCGCGTGAAGGAAAAAGGGTCGGAGTGGGGGACGTGGCCGGTTTCCACGATCCACTGCCCAGTGCGCAGATGCCACCAGAGATCGGGATCGACCGCGTTGCGCGCCGT
>Ga0371490_1001782_pt1 | contig 10528 bp, 11 predicted proteins | sample MB2SIPfraction_FD_207959 | JGI IMG/M metagenome (GOLD analysis project Ga0371490, IMG submission 207959) | Lab enriched peat soil microbial communities from McLean, Ithaca, NY, United States - MB28FN SIP fraction | ecosystem: Environmental > Terrestrial > Soil > Wetlands > Peat | place: USA...
CCACGTACTGAGCGAGAACTTGGGCGATCTCCTCGATCGCGTAGGCGGTTCCGTACTCGGCATCGAGGAACGGCAGGTGCACGGGTGACGCCGCGAGCGCCCCCAGCGCCTCGCGATCCTCCTTCTGACGGACGCTCATGGGGTCCTGTCCGGGGTGAAGACCCAAGTGCAAAAGGCATGATATGTCCCACCAGTTCCAGCGACCGTCAGGAGGACGTCCGGCGAAGACGGTGATGACGGTCGAGCCGGGATGGGCGAACAGCACCTGCGAGCAACTCAAGACGGCGTCGTCGAGATGGGGCGAGATCACGGTCAAGGGGATGTCTCGCTGCCCGTGCGACTGAGCCACGGTCGGCCCGATGAGCTTTAGTCGCGCCAGGACGTTCACGACGCGCCAGTCCGCACGTAAGTCTCGAACATCCGACCGCGTCGCAGAATCGGCCGACGAGGCAGACCGTTGTGCTTCTCGCCCATGGACGACAGCAGAGCGCGTTGGCGTTGACGCGATTGCATGCGATCGTTTCTGCTTCGACCGTCGTTGTGCGTTCGATACCGCAATAAGGGCAGATCGACGAGCTGGCCAGTCCATCCATGGTCGGCGAGGGTGAGGAAGAAATCCCAATCCTCCGAGCCCTCGAGCGTCGGATCGAAGGAGGCATCGAGCAGAACTCCGCTCCGAAGAAGGGCAGCCGAGTTCACGTAATTACCATAACCCAGCGCGACAGGGTCGAACTCCGGGTACCAGGTTATTTGCTGTTCGCGCTCGAACAGCTGCGGCCGTTCCAGAACGCCGTTCCGTCGTACCGTCCGCGTTGTCCGCGACGGCGACTCGACTCGTGACCAGGCATCTGATGGCCAGCGGGTCGGCGCCATGCGCCTTCGAAGGGAACGAACGCCGGACGAACAGGTGAGATCCTTTGTTCTATGACTATCACTCTCAGTTTGCGTGCCTGCTCTGGGAAGGCCAATGCCGGATCGCTCATGGCGCCATGCCGAGGTCAACGAGGCGGGGACAAAGGTCGCGTGGTCGGCAACTCCGTCAACTGCAACGGCACAGGGCGTACAACCCCTGATCGACAGCGACACGACGAACTTCGAGGTTCAGCAGGACTGCAGGCGAGTAACGTAGGAGTCGGACCGCTGGCCGCTGGCCGAGCTTTGTTGGCGCTTTGCCTCCAAGTAGGACCGGTGAGAAAGGCCCCACAATCCGGAGGCGAGGTGCGCACGGCGACGGGTGGCGCTGAGTGGCGGGACGGTCTTCCATCGACGAAGTCCAGCCTCGCGGCCAATGGCGCCAAAGAGGAGGTACTGACACGCGAGCCTCCGCACAGTGCGGTGCCAACTGGCCGCTGGAAAGTGCCGCGCGACGAACACGAGGTGGTTGCGCTGAGCGAGGTACTGCCGGCGGTACGGAATGCGGTTCGAGCTGAGGTTGCGCCGGTGCCAAACCTGCATCTCCGCGCAGAAGCGGACTCGGTAACCCAATGCCAGCGTCCGCGCGCACAGGTCGGCGTCCTCGTAGTACATGAAGAAGTCATCATCGAAGCCTCCGAGCGCGTCGACTAGTCGCCCGGACATCAGCATGTTGTTGCCGTCGAGGGCGTATACGTCCCGCGTGGGTGTCGGCTCGTCGGTGCGGTAGGAGTAGCCGTCTCGCGCGTCGACGCGCATTAGGGTGCGGAAGGTGTTGGAAGTATCTCCAGGAGGATTGGCATCGTTCCAGAGAAACTCCACGCCGCCGACGACGCCGACGTCCTCCTCAGCGAGCTGGACCAGACCGTTCGCTAGCCAGTCGGGCGCCAGTACCAGGTCGTTGTTGACGGCGGCGACGTAGTCGCCCGTCGCGATGGCGAATCCCGAGTTCATGCCACCCGTGAAGCCACGGTTGTCCCTGTGTGCCAGCAGGACTGTCCCAGGAATCGACCCGAGGCGCGATCGGCTCGCCGGCGTGCTCTCGTTGTCGACGACGATAATTTCGAGCTCCACATTGGCCCGTTGCGCCTTCACGCTCTCGACGCACATAGCCGTCGCCTCAGCTTCACCCCAATTTACGATCACAAAGGAAACCCGCGTCGCCACCGGCACCTCCCAGCAGGGCAGACATTGAGATACTACTTGTCGGCGCTGAGCAGTCAGACCGACTCCGGGCGCGAGGGTGCGCTGCTCCCCACCGACGGAATCTCGCCGTGATCGGCAAGATTCCCGTGGCCAGCCTGGAGGGAGTGTCGACAGCCGTTGACGCGCGTAACATCAGGCAGAGCCGATCACGAGGAGCTGAAGAGCCTCACGGTGGGTGTTCCAGGCCCAGCGGCGCGTCTTGTCGGTCGCCTCGTCGGCAAGCTTGATGACATGGAACGGTTCGACGCCCTGGCGAACCTGTGGCGCGGCCTTGTCGGTCGCCATCTTGTAGGCCCCGCCGCCTTTCCGTGATGGGGTCTGGGACTTCGAACACCCCAAGTTTCCCTTACGGAAAGGCCACTTTCGCGTCTTTCAAGCCGTCAGCATTGAGAAAGCGGTGAAACATGCAGGCTAATAGGATGGGCCCCCAAACATCCGGCCGCTGCGCGGCCTCCGATGCCCCCCGTCCGAGAACTCCGGACTGGGTGCACGGAATTATCGGAATACGCACTCGGCTACTCAGTCATCCGAGTAGCCTATGAGGCGCTCTGTCTGTATGATCTCCAGTAGTGCCAAGTGTCATCGCTTGCACGAGCGCAAAGGTAGAATTACAAGGACGATGTACGCAAAGTTGGGCATGGGCCATGGATACCTCGGCCAATGAAGCGACCGGTGATCGCTCTCTCGTGATCTCATTCGTCGTTGTAGCGTACAACGAGCAGCATCACATCCGCCGCTGCGTGGAGGCCATCGAGGCCCAAGAAGGGCTTGCGACGCACGAGGTCATCGTGGTGGACGATGGTTCGACAGACGCCACTGCGGACCTCGTACGCGAGATGCAGGACAGGCATGACTCGATACGTCTGATCCAGCAAACGAACCGTGGTCGAGGGGCCGCTAGGGCCGTGGGCGTGGGGGTTGCTGAGGGCGATCTGATCGCCATGGTCGATGCAGATATCTGTCTGCCACGTACCTGGCTTACCACCTGTTTAGCGAGCATTGAGGAGTACGACGTCGTCTGTGGTACGGCAGTGCCGGATGGCGACGTCACTTATCTCTACAACACGTTCGGGTTGACCGCGCTGGGGGCTCCTGCGGCGATCACGATCCCAGGGAGCAATGGTCTGTACCGTCGGCGGGTCTTCGAGCATGTGATGTTCGACGAGCAGCTCCGCAACGGAGAGGACATCGACATCAACCATAAGCTACTCGACCGTGGTTATCGGCTCGCCTGCATACCAGGCCTCCAAGTCGAGCATCGCGAGCGCAAGTCGCTGGTCAGGTCGGTCGGATGGTTGTACCAAAGTGGGCGCGGCGCAACGCGTCAGCTCTTCCGCTATCGCCAGATCCGACTACCAGACATCGCCTTTGGGGGTGCCCTTGCCGTCGTGGCCACTTCATGGCTTGCCCGATCAAGGTCCCCATGGATCGCTCGACTGCTGATGCCGGCGTACCTGCTCGCAACGAGTGAGCGTCATGTGCACGGCAGGTTTGTCGCATCGGGTCCGGCTCGCTACCGCAGTCGTTACATCGGAGCCGTGGTCGTCAACGCGGTGCTGATCGCGGCCTACTTTGCGGGACGGACCGTCGGCGTAGTCGACTTCTGCTTGCACGTAGGGCAAAGAAACGAGACCCTCGTCACATCTGTCAGAGAGGCCTCGAAAACCTCGGAGGACTCAAGGAGCGTTTTCGCTCACGCCGACGAGGTCGCTACCGAAAGTGCTCCCGAGAAACACCGCAGCGCTCCTGATCGACCAGCGCTGCACGATCGCCCAGTTGATCTCGCCGGTGACGACGAAGACGGTACCGGCGAGAGCTCCGGCTGAATGACGAAGGACTTCCTCGCACTGCGGCCGGTCTTCCATTACATCACGAAGCGTGTCAAAGGGCCGCTTCACGATCTGCGTGCTCCACGTCCGCTAGGCGCTCACGCAACGTCTGAGCGACTCACGAATCGCGAGTTGTGTGAGCAAGACTGCCGCAGCGCGACCTCGTGACCAGGACCTTCATGATTGAGCCGCCGAAATTGAGTCCTGATCTCGAGCCGGTGGCGACTGCCCACCTCCCGGGCAAGAGACTCGACGAGCTGAGCGTGCAACCTCCGGAAGGGATCGACGTTCCGCTGGACCAGCAAGCGGCGCGCCATCGGCCACTCTGGAACGCGCGGCTCGTGGCTCGTTGCCGACGCGCGCCGTTCACTAGGATGGAATTCGTCGTCGTGTACCGCTCCGTCCCCGATACCGAGGAGGGTTCTCCAACCTGGACGCCGAACCATCGGCTGCTGACATTCCCCGCATCAGCGTCGTCGTTTGCACCTTTAACGGAGCGAAGAGGCTCGAAAGGTGTCTCGCTGCCGCCCGACGGCAGTCGCTCGGAGAGCGTCTGCAGCTCATCGTGGTCGACGACGGTTCGACCGACAACAGTGCCGATGTAGCGGTTACGTACGATGCCGAGGTGATCCGCCACGCCGCCAACCGCGGCGTGGCGGCAGCACGCAACAGCGGAATCGCGGCCGCTCGGGCTCCCATCGTCGCGTTCTTGGACGATGACTGTGAAGCCGACCCTAATTGGGCCGCGCGATTGCTCGGTGGATTCGATGATGGTGTCGTCGGAGTTGGGGGATTGACGTTGCCGACGTCGAGCGGCGGTTACTTCGGCGGCTACCTTGAGCGCAACAACCACTTGGCACCGCTAGAGATGGATCTGGCCTCGAACACCAGCATCACTTACCGCTTCGCTCGCTACCTGCACCGAAACGCGCGCGCCGCGGCGCCCGACGAGCGAGACGTCTATGCCTTTGGTGCTGCCAACGCTGCATTCCGAGTCCCTGTCGTGCGCCGGCTCGGGGGCTTTGACGAGCGCTTCCGGAGCAACGAGGACCTTGACCTGTGCCTGCGTATCGGAGAGGAGTACCTCCCTGGCGCACTCCGCTTCGAGCCCTCGGCGATCGTTCGCCATCACTTCAACACCGATCCCCGTACCCTCCTCCGTCGTTGTCGCTCCTATGGCGTGGGAGAGGCCCAGCTGTACCGCAAACGGAGGGACCTGCCCCCGGCGGTGTTCCCGTTTCCAGTGCTCATCGTGGGATTGCTCGCCTGGTCGCGGGGTAAGCCCCTACGGTTGGCTGCCGCGCTCATCCTCCCCCAGTTGCTCTTCTCGGTCGGTTGTCGGAACGCGCTTCGGCAACGCTCGCTGGCGCCACTTCTCGACTGCTACATGAAGCTGGCCGAGGAAGCAAACCTGAGCCTGGGTTTTGCCGTCGGTCTATGGCGTTTCCGTAATCAGCCGGGGTAGCTCCCGGTGCCGCCAGTCGTGCAGGTCGTCCAAGAGGTCGCGGACGATGGTGGTTGGTCTCGGTGTCCCTCGGCGAGGCCGAGAGGGTGCTTGATCCCGTCGGCACCGATCCCGAGGGCGACGATTTCGTGCAACAGCCTCTGGAACGCTCATCCGGCCAGGACAATGCGGGCGCACCCACCCCAGTTGGTCGCGTAGAGCTATCAAATTCTCTCATACGAGGAAGGCGTCTTCGCGTATGGCCGTCTACGGGTTCGCCGTTCCCCTTCACGTGAAACGAGCGTGCCGGCCCGAATCGCCCCAGCCAGGAACCCCTATGACCGAAGGTGATCTCGCTCCCCAGGCCCCCAGTGGGCAGGCATCACGCTTGGGTCAGGGTCAATGCAGGACAGCGCGATTTTCGGCCCGACTTTACTCACCCGGCAGTCAGCTGAGCACCGAGCGGCCCTTCCTTTTGGCGTGGTCCACAATGATACCTTCTCCTGGATGGTCCTAACTTCTCCAGATCCTGCGGTGCCCTGCTCACCTGTGCGCCCCGCTAAGCGCCACCGCTCTCCGTCCCAGCTTGGGCTCTTCGTGGCGCTCGCGCTCGCCCTTCCCGTTACCCTGACGCCGGCCTCGAGCCAAGCCAGCCCCTCTCCCTTCCGAGCATCCGCCTCGCCGTCCAAGGCCCTTCCGACCCTCTCCCAACTCGAAGCCGACATCCAACAGTCGGTCCAGGTGAAGGTCGCTCCCAACCTGGCCACCACTGTCCCGCCTCTCCTGTCCGTCGGCACTACACCCCCCCAACTGGACCACCCCGACCCGGGCGCCTGTTACCCCAACACCAACGACGCAACGACCGTTCCCGAGGACCTCTCGACCGCTTGCGCGTGGGGCAACACGTCTGCCAAGCGCTCCATCTTCCTCTTCGGCGATTCCCAGGCCTGGATGTGGCTGCCGGCCTTCGACGCGATCGGTCGCACCGTCGACTGGAAGATCTACTTCACCGCCATGCCCGGGTGCCCCCCGTGGATAGACCCGACAAAAGTCAACTACGACGGCTCCTCGGCGGTCATCTGCAACAAGTACCAGCACGCCGAAATTCGCGCGATAGACGCCCTGCACCCACAGTTCGTCCTCCCCCTCGGCATGGAGGCAGATTACGGCCGTGGCCACTGGGCTACCCCTGCCCAGTTCGTGAGCCAGCTCGAGTCGCTCTCCGACGCTCTGCGCCCGAGTGGAGCGAGGCTTCTCTTCTTGGACCCCATCCCTCAGTTCAATTCCGACTTTACGAGCGCCACCCCGCAGACCTGTCTCACAGCACACGCGCGTGAAATCCAGTCCTGCTTCTTTCCCCCGAAGGACCTGGTTGCCCCGTGGCTGCTCCAGGGCATCGCCCAACTCGTCAGCCGCAACCCGGGCTCGGCGTTGGTCGATACCACACCCCTCTTCTGTACTCAACAGCACTGTGCCCTCTTCGTGGTCGGCGGTGGAGCTGTCCACCTGGTCTACGAGGACGCGTACCACATGAACCTCTGGTACTCCTTCTGGATAAGTTCGGCGCTCCAAACCCTCCTTGCCCCCGAACTACACTGACCCGTCCGAACGTCGGCCGTGCCTTGACCTCACGTCCCGAAGAACCAGAAGAACCAAGCGTGTCCAGATCGGCTCCAGTTTCTATAGCCAATTCCACGACTCCCATGCCAACCTTGGGACTACCTGACCGGCAAATGGGCACTGCACTTGTTCCCGAGGCCGAGGACGGCCCGGATGCTCCCTCGTCGACTGCGGGCCCGTCGCCATCCCCCCGCACTCCCTCGGCATTCCGCAAGGATATCCAGGGCTTACGCGCCCTGGCAGTCACGCTCGTGATCCTTGCTCACGCCGACGTGCCCCACTGCGCCGCTGGCATCGTGGGAGTCGACGTCTTCTTCGTGATCAGCGGTTACGTCATCACCGGCGTCCTTGTGCGTGAAGTCGGGTCAATCAAGACCAAGCTCCTTTCCTTCTACAGCCGTCGAGTTCGTCGGATCCTTCCGGCCGCCACCTTGACCCTGCTCGCCACCCTGGTCGCCACCTACCACTACCTTGGTGCTATCACCGGTCGCTCTCTCGGGACCGACGAACGCTGGGCATCCTTCTTCGCAGCAAACTGGCATTTCACCCTCAGTGCCGAGAACTATTTCTCCAGCCAGCAGCCACCCTCCATAGTGCTGCATTTCTGGTCGCTCGCAATCGAAGAGCAGTTCTACCTTGTCTTCCCGCTGTTCCTCTTCGTCGTCTGGCGAGTCGCTCCTGCGCGACATCGCAACATGATCGTCTTGGTCGCCCTCGGGCTACTCGTCGTCTCGTCGTCCTGGTGGTGCATCCACGAAACTCAGGTCGACCCGATCTCGGCTTACTACTCCCCGTTCACCCGTTTTTGGGAGCTCGGCCTGGGAGCCTTCGTGCGCCTGCTGCCCCTCGAGATTCGCCTTCCTCACTCGGGAGCAGCCGCAGCCGTCGGCTGGCTGGGGCTCGGCGGTATCTGTCTGTCCTGCGTTTTCCTGTCGACGACGAACTACCCCGGCGTAGCCGTTTTCTGGCCAGTCGGAGCGACAGCCCTCGTCTTGTGGGCCGGCACGACGTCCGGCGGCCGCGGACCCGAGTTGCTGCTGTCGACGCGCCCCGTCGTGTATGTGGGAGACATTTCTTACTCCTTGTACCTCTGCCATTACCCGTTCTTGGTGATCCCCTTGCAGTACTCCGTTTCGGCTTCGCTCTCACCGCTGGCGCGGCTAGAGCTGATTGCCGCGGCGGTCGGGGTCGCTTCGCTTTCTTACTTCCTCGTAGAGAACCCGATCCGACGCTCGAAGTGGCTGGGCGCCCACAGGCCGGCCGTCTTCCTGATGGGCCTGTGCCTGATCGGCTCCGTTTGGTTGCTCACCGGACTTCTCCGGGCGTTTGTTTCGGTGTGAACTGTTTAGCCTCGATCCTCGGAACCCATAAGAAGCTGGTCCGGCGACCAATTCACCCGGTGCGGGGCGAGGAAGAACTGCGCGGAAACTGGCGGCAATCGCTCGGACGGCAACTCTGGTGGATTTCGGTGAGCGCCATCACGGTGCGAGAAGAGCCAGAAGAGCCCCTGTGGGCCGCAGCGTTTCGCCGCGGCCAGTCGCCCATGTTCCCAGTCACCTTGAAGCCGAGCTAGCGACGCTTCTCGAGATCGCCCGCACGTAGGACGCGACCGACCGCGGCGCCTCAGTTCTGCTGAGCGGGTAGATTGTCGGGGCACCCGAGTCGAGCCACGCTTGGTAGGCGACGTTGTGGCTGGCAACGAAGGCACCCACATCTGCCACGTAGTTTCCGTCGTCGCCCTGGGTAGTGACCGTACCCCACTCGGGGATGCTGAGCGGCTTGCCGTGTTGGGCCGCGAAAGCATAGATCTCGCTCAGACCCATTGGTTCGCTTACCAGCGCGTGCCACCGGCCCGGAGAGCCAACAGGCGGCAGGGGATACCGGCTCTGGTCGTAGAGACTGATACCGACGAGGTCAACGTAGGCATTGCCTGGGTAGTAGTCGGCGAGCGGAATGTCGCGGTAACCCTCGTTGACGTTCCACTCGAACAGGAAGTGGGCCCCAGGAACGGCCCGCATTGCCGTGACCTCTTGAGCAAAGCATTGCCCCCACTGTTGCCACTCGGCCACCGTGGTCCCGAGGCTGTCGATTTCCCAATTGCCGTTCATCTCGGCGCCGAGTCGGATGACCGAGTAGCCGAAGCCCGCTGCAACCATATTCGTCGCAAACTGTGTGGCGTAGGTGTTGTAGTCCCCGGCCGCACAATCCGCGGTCCAATTGGCGTTCGTCTCCTCTTGGTCGGGAATGAGATTCTGTGTGTCAATGAGCTGACGGCGGGTAGGGTCAGCCGCCACCCACGCGACAAACGGGGCTTCGGTACGACTGGTGATCCATGGATTCGCCCAGTCGGCCCACGTCGGGTCATCGTCAGTGTAGGTCTCGATACAGTTATAGGTGAGCCCTGTGGCCAACTCTGCCTGGCGAAGAACTGGGCCGGGGCCGCCAGAGATACAAGCCGTCTTGGAGTCACCGGCCTGGACCAGCCCGGCTGGACGATCGGAGCTGGCAGAGCCCCCGATGGCCGGGACCGGTGTCGTCGTCGCCCCAGCGACGGTTGATGATCGAGCCGGTATCGTCGTCGCCCCAGCGACGGTCGATGATCGAGCCGGCTTCGTCGCCCCGGCAACAGTCGACAGTCGAGACGAGGCGCCGAGGTCTCTCCTTGCCAGGACGGCACTAGCTGCCACCGCACCCGCGCCGACGAGTAGGCCGACGACGACGATTCTGCTCACCAGGCGATGGCCACTGCGACTGTGCCTCCGCCTGGCCGTCCGACCTGCAGGACCGATCGAGGTCACGCTTCCTAACATCCTGGAGCAGCTTCCTCTGATGCGGCCCAGTTCAGCGTCGAGGAACGGGCAGATTTGCGTGCGTTCGCCACAGCGGTCTCAGAGGACGACCGCACCTCGGTCTCTCTGAGCGCCGAGACCTGCCAGTATTGTTCGTCGCGCAGGGCTTGGCGGATCCTGTTCCTGCCGAGCGCCCTCAGTTGTGACTTGTAGCGGCGGATGGCACGCAACTTGGCCTGCTTGTTCGGATCGTGGGGCAAGGTCAGCTCGGAGAGCTCAAAGCCCTCGTCTTGCAGCTCACGCTTCCGCGCTTCTCTGTGCTCCGGGTACTCGAACCGGTAAGGGAGCTCCTCGTAAATGATCCACCGGATGTGCGGACGAGCCCGGATGAGGCGAATGGCCGCTTTGTGTGTCGCGGCGTGGTCTACGTGAAGGATGCCGAGGGGAACGAGCACAGACTCCGGGACGAGGGCATCCACGTACTGAGCGAGAACTTGGGCGATCTCCTCGATCGCGTAGGCGGTTCCGTACTCGGCATCGAGGAACGGCAGGTGCACGGGTGACGCCGCGAGCGCCCCCAGCGCCTCGCGATCCTCCTTCTGCAGGACGCTCATGGGGTCCTGTCCGGGGCGAAAGCACTTCTTGTCCCACGAGCTCCAGCGACCGTCAGGAGGACGTCCGGCGAAGACGGTGATGACGGTCGAGCCGGGATGGGCGAACAGCACCTG
>Ga0371490_1001783_pt1 | contig 10528 bp, 6 predicted proteins | sample MB2SIPfraction_FD_207959 | JGI IMG/M metagenome (GOLD analysis project Ga0371490, IMG submission 207959) | Lab enriched peat soil microbial communities from McLean, Ithaca, NY, United States - MB28FN SIP fraction | ecosystem: Environmental > Terrestrial > Soil > Wetlands > Peat | place: USA...
CGGCCCCGGATAGAAGGCCTGGAATCCAAAGGGCTTCGTCTTGGCGGCATCGATCACTTCAAACAGATCGATGTTCATTCTCATGCAGAGCTGCTTGAGCTCGTTCACGAGAGCAATGTTAACGCAACGGTAGATGTTCTCGAGCAGTTTGGTCATTTCCGCAGTCGCAGGCGAAGAGACCGGCACCGTGCGGTTGAAGATAGAGCCGTAGACAGCAGCTGCCAGGTCACGTGCGACTGGACCACATCCACCGACCACCTTGGGGATGTCGCGGCGCGCAATCGTGTCGTTGCCTGGGTCCTCGCGTTCCGGAGAGAAAGCAACATAGATGCCTGAGCTTTCTGCGTCCCGCGTTACGCGCAATCCAGAGCGGTTCCCAGTCTCCAGGATGGGGACGACAACTTCCTCCGTTGTACCTGGGTAAGTTGTACTTTCCAGCACAATAAGTTGTCCATCATGGATGTGCGGCGCGATGCTCTTCACGGTTCCGGTGACATAACTCAGGTCCGGCTCGTGGTACTCGTTCAGCGGGGTCGGCACGCAGATGATGACAACATCCATCTCGGCGATCTGCGCGTAGTCGGCGGTCGCCGTGAAGCCGTTCTCGCGAGCCAACTGCACCTCGGTGGCAGGAATGCGGACAATGTAGGAGCCACCCTGGTTCAGCGTGTCGACCTTACGAGGATCGATATCGAATCCGGTGACCCGGAAGCGTTCCTCGCTGAACAACAAGGCCAGCGGCAGACCGACGTAGCCCATGCCGACAATACCAATGCGAGCCTCGCGGCTGCGAATGCGACGAGTCAATTCAACTGCTTTGTCAACAGAAACCAGTGCCATTATTCACCTCATGACCAGAACACAGAAATCGATGATTGAGACGTTGAGTTGCCCATTTCTGGCTTCGGAAAGTCATCAGGGCACAAAACCAACCGGCAATCGGCACATGCCTGCGAAACAGACGCGCCAGCGAGTCCGGCAGACATTCGCTTGAGATATCTGCAAAAACTCTGTAGTTGAAGCGAAGATCCGCGATTTTCTACATCACAGGCGTGAATAGATCCGATCTCCGATCCAGGACGTCACGCCGAGAGGCAAGTGACGCCACACCGCCTTTGCCATTCCCGCCAGGTTGTTGTCATTCCCCTCAGAGGAGTGCTCGGCATCCGGAAAGCCTGGATAGTAATAGCGATAGAGACGTACCGGTTCAGCGCCCCACTTTGCCTTGTACTGAGCCAGACTCTCATCGCCTTCCGGTACTTCGCCGAGATCGACAACCCGGCATCCCTCCTGATGCGCGTCATGGATGGCCTGCCAGAGAAGGATGTCGTTCGGCCGAAGCGGCAGAGCGCTTGTCCGAGCACCATTGAACGCATATGAGAGGGTCTGACCAAGCCTGAAGTAGACATGGCCGCCAACAATTGTTGTGCCTGCGTCAGTGTGGTGTTCCACCAACCAAACCCGCATGAGGCCCTTCGGGCCCATCGACTGCCAAAGAGCGCGAAAGAAACGATAGGACCTGGCAGGTACGACATTACGCCTCATGCTCTCGAGATAGACGCTGTACCAGCCTTTCAAATCGTCTTCTGTTTCCGCCAGGCGGGCGCCTAATCCGTTCGCAAGCGCCCTGCTGATCGACCATTTAATCCTGGTTCGATGCTTGCTGTTGGAAAAACGAAGAGGCTCGCCCGGAGTCTCGTGAAGACGCAACAGATAAGTGAATCGCCACGGCTTTTCAACGACTCCGTCGACCAGGCCGCCAAGTTCCCTGTTCTGAGGCTTGATCTGAAGGCGGACGTTCGGCTGTTCCGACACGCGCCGCACTGCCTCTTGCAACAGGAGCGTCGTAACGTGTGGATCGCTCGTCAGTGGTCCGGCAAGAGGAGTGCGCGGGAGCGATGACAGACGAACTCCGGAGAGTGGCCGCCCCTTACTTAGGGGCAGACCACGCGTATACATCAAGGGGAACAAACCATGAAGCTCCCCGCCTTCATCCTCGCAAATTAAGCAGACGGACTGCTGCTTATACTCCCGCTCCAGAGCCGCAAGCCAAGCCGGATGGTGATAGATCGAGGCCGCGGGGTGCCGCATCACAAAAGATTCCCAGCGAGGATCAGTGTGAGGGTTTGTTTCTCTCACGCGGAATTGCCGGGATTTCGCCTCCATGACCGTATTCCCTTGATCTGCCGCTGACTGCACAACACTCACGGTCGCCCCCGAACCCTCCGTCTGCCGTTCTGTCACTCAGCGCTCCGACACAGATGTAACGACCTGACTTGGCTGGACATCCCAGCAGTGTTCCGTGGACAGGCCATCGATCAGACGCAGATATTCCTCGCGCTTCCGATTCCAACCATTCTTTTGGACGTATTCCAGACCATTCGCAATCAAAGTTTCGCGCAGTTGCTGATTTTCGGCCACCTCGCACATGGCCTGCGCCATGGCGTCCGCATCACCCGACGTGAAGAAGCGGACATCATCTTCCTTGAAGTAATAACTGTCAATTTTGGTGCGTGACACGACGACGGGAACGCCCTGCGACATGAACTCCATAATCTTGGTGCTGTAGGCTTCGTTCCCGAACGAATCTGCGCGCTTGGGAACAACGCCCAGATCGGCGTTCGCGATCAACTGGGCAATCTCTTCGAGCGGCACCCCATCGAAGAATTTCACCGAGTCTTCAAGACCGAGCTCCCGCACCAGAGTCTTGAGCTGTGACGCCAGGTTCTCGTTTCCGCCACCATACAGATGAAACTCCGCATTCGGCACTTTTTCGCGGAATTGGCTGAAAGCGCGAATTCCGATATCGATGCCCTGGTGCCACTGGAACGATCCTGGGAAGAGGACGATGTACCTGCCGTCATTCCTGGTGCGCGGCCGACGGGCAAAGATCTCCGGATCGACATGGTTGACCAGAACGGAACAATGGTTTTCATCCGCTGAACGAGCAATGAGCTTGTCGTACCACAGGTGATTGGAAACAATCACATGATCGACAAACTTGATGGAGAGCTTCTCGAGGACGCGCAACGCCGTGACGTACAGCCTCTTGATGCCGGTGCGGAATTTATTCTCAAACAGCTCCGGGACGATGTCGTGGATATCGAGTATGAGCTTGGCGCCTGTACACTTCGGATACCATGCCGCGAAGACCAGGAAGTCCGGAATATTGTGGACATGGATGACGTCGTAGTTCCTCTCACTGTGCAATTTATTGAGCAGCGACGAGGCCTTGGTCATAAAACGCAGATGACGCACGGCGAAGGCCCACGGATTCGACTCGTTCTTCACACGCCGAAATACGTTGTAGATTTTGACGCCGTTGAGTTCAATTTCTGCCTTTTCTGTCGGAGACCAGGAGAGGGAGATGACATCTACGATATCTCCACGCCGCGCCAGAGTCTCGGCATAGCGGCGAACGCGATTGTCATAGATGTAGTGGCTATATGCGATCATGCAGATCTTGCGACGGGTATTGCGTTTCTCAATGGGAACCTTATCGCAATAGTAGCGGGAAACTTCGCGCGGCAGAGCATGCCAGAAGGTGTCGCCGTATTTCTCCCGCGCATAACGCAGAAATTCTTCGTAGTGAGAGACGGGATACTGATCGCGCTCCGGCTTCCCCCCAAAGCACATATAGTCGGGATGGGTGTTGATCAGCGCCATTCCCCCATGCTCTGCAACCCAATCCAGCTTCTTCTTCCAGATGTCGATATTCTTCTCGCCCAACACCTTGAACAGAGTAAAGTCCTGGACCATGGTGTAGGGTAGTTCCACGTAGCCGGCATTGTCTCCAGAAAAAACCCAAAACGGAAAGATCGTCGACATTCCGTCAGGCTGTGGCTCGAAGGGATCCACATCAAATGTTGAAGTGTCATACTCGCATCCGAACTGGTGGATCCAGCCCATCTTGTGCTGCATCAGCGGTGAGCGGAAGCCGCACGCACCCAATTCGTGAAGGGTTTTCCGGATCTCCGCGGCCGTACCTGCGAACCTTTTCTTCGAGCCATAAAGCTTTCCGTCGTGCTCGAGGCCGTGGACGCCAAGCTCGAAACCGGCGCTGCTCAGAAGATCGTGTATTTGGCGATCGACGCGATACTCTCCCTTGGGGACGAGATTGAATGAGGCGCGGAACCCATACTTCTGTGTAAGTTCTATCAGCCGTGGGATGCGCTCGAAGCCCTTCTTCCCTTCCACATCATGGGTCAGGACGAAAGCGAATTCCTTGCCGTCGGGCCAGCCAGGCCAGCCTGCGGGAGCAGTGGCGGCGGCCGGGTCAATAGGCCACGTCGTAGCATAGGTTTTCCGTCTGCGCTGTCCGCGCCATCTGCGAAGCGCTATGCGCAGGCGCCACGGAAGAACTGGCTTAAGCAGGTAATAGATTTCTGTCAACATTCGGATGCTTGCCTTGTGCCGGGTTTGAATTTGGGAGAAATCAGAAACGTGGAGACGGGCGCGCTCTTCCGCCGGCGGACACGCGAGCGGTGCATAACCGAATGCTGCGGATTTTGCGCATCGGGGCGCAATGGCGAGAATTGCCCAGGAAATATCCGCCGTACCAGACCGTGCATGGGTGCTTCCAGCAGTGGGTGCGCCTTTGCTGCGTCGCCGTTATGGAACCCAGCTCCCTATCCAATATTCTGGATTGACTTTTCCGCAGTATTATCCGTGAGCAGTCTTATGCTTTAGACTTCGTTGTTATCGTCGTACTGACAAAGGTAGCGTTCAGCACCGTAACCCACTTTGACCAAGACCACCAGAGTGAAGCGCGGGCCTTATTCTTCCAACTCACGCAGAGAGCACAGCCAATCAAAGCAAGCCTGGCTACGGCCATCGAGAACATAGCCAGGCGATAGCCAAAGGCGTACATCCTTCCTCGCATCTTGCGCAGAAGCATGACCGTGGCACGGAACTTCATGCGCGTAGCCCACTGGTTGACGCTCTGTCGGCCGCTGCTGCGACCGCCATAATGAATCAGGGTTGCATCGCCGCAATAATAGTTCCGGAACCCGGACTTGGCGATCTTGTAGCAAAGATCTAAGTCCTCGGCATACATAAAATACTCTTCACTGAATCCGCCGACGCTTTGGAAGACACGCTTCGACACCAGCATGCAAGCGCCCGAGATGGTCTCGACCTCGACCGGTGCACTGAGCTGCCAAAAGAGCGGTTCAATATTCCAAAGAGGGCAACCAGGCCAGCGAAGGCGCAACGCCTCAGAGTCCAGCACCTGATTCAGGATGGTGGGCAACAACTGGATCGAAGTAGTTTGCACAGAGCCATCGGAGTTCAGCAGCCTGCACCCGAGCACACCGGCGTCAGGAAGCCTCGCAAGGTGGGCCATCATCGTATCGATGGCAGGCCCTGTCAGCTCAGTGTCCGGATTCAGAAGCAATAACGTCTCGCCACGCGCGTGACTGGCGCCAAGATTGTTTGCGCTTGCAAAACCCAGATTCTCCCTGAGTGAAAAGACCCGGACGTTTGGCCCCATGGCAGCAATCTTCTCGAGCCCTGCCTGCAACCCATCCTGCGTCGATGCATTGTCGACTACGATGATTTCGACCGCAGTGGACGAGGTATAACAAACGACCGACGCGACGGACTTTTCGAGATAGTCCAGCGAATTCCAGTTCACATAGATGATTGAAAGCTGCACTGGGGTGAGTGCAAGGTCCATCTCAACCGAATTCAGGGGAGCGATCACCCACTCATGCGGGTGACCATCTTTCTCAAGTGCCATGATCACTTTCGAGCGAGCCTGGACTTGATCCGCGTGAGCTGCGAATTGCGCAGGTAGTCCTGGACTTCTTTCGAAACGGCCGGCGGGTCGGCATTAAGCAAGGACGACATATATCCCGCAAACCGTGTGCAAGCTCCCACGCCAAAAGGCTTCGCTTGGATTCGCAGGGCACATTTGAGGAGTTCAAACAGCGGGTGACTTCCCACTGAATAGTCCATCTTACCCTGTCGATAACTATCGCGCAGGGGATGTGCAGAGGAGCCGGTTTGCCTTAAGTGATGGACTTCGAGCTCAGGGACCGCGATCGATTCCCAGCCGTACATGCGAACCTGGATCTCCGCCAGCCAGTCGTGCCCGCCATATCGCAGCTGAGCGATCCCGCCAATACGTTCAAAGGCCTCCCGCCGAAACATCTGGATCGCACCAGCAACCGACGACTGGCGATTATACTTTCGACTCTTGTAGCCCCCGTCCTGTTTCTCGTAAACGAAGCCGCCCGCCATGCCCAGTGCCGGATCTTTCAAGAAAAGGTCGAGAACCCTGCAGTAGTAATCGGGTGGAAGGACAATGTCAGCATCCAACATGCCGATGAAATCGAATGGGACATCCTTCAATGCCGCGTATCCGGTCATCTGCGCGCGAGCTTGCGCCCCAAAACTATGCGCATGCGCTTCCGCCTTGTCGAGCTTTTCAATAAATACTGCCTCGCGCGCAAACGAATCGATGATCTGCGCTGTCTTATCTGTCGACCCATCGTTCACGATAACCCACTTAACAGGGGGCTGCGACTGCGTCAGAACGCTAGCGATGGTCTGCTCGAGGTAACCTTCTTCGTTATGAGCTGCCGTTACGAGAGCATAGGAACTGCCGGACATCATGCCACTCCACCCGAGCCAAGATCGAGGATAATCTACAGGTCGCTCATCTACTGCTCCCACATCCAATGCCCCTGCGGACTCGAATCATGGGCAGGGACCGCCTGAGGTTCTGCCCAGGCCGATGCGACCTCGGCGAATTGCGGGAACTTTGTCTCTGCTGGAGCAGTTGCTGTTTGTGCAATCGCAGGATGGCTCAGCGGAATGGTTGCGGCGCCGATCATGGCCAGAAATGCAAACCACCAGATCTCACTCTGATCGAAATACGCCACGCCAAAATAAGCGAAGATGTGGGCGAGCATGACGGAACCGAGGCACCAGAACAGCCATTGCATGCGGGGTTCAACCCGTTTCATCATGATGCCAAGCCGGCGGAAGCCGAGGGAGATGATGGCAATAAAGCATACCAGCGTGAACAGGCCGCCGCTCTCGGCCTCGGCGACAAACTGGTCTGACAGATCCCACATATCGTATCCCCAGTTGCCATTCTGGTTGGTGCCGATCAGCCACCAGTCCTTGAAGTGGCGCACGCAGCTGTCGATCAGGAAGGCGCGGTCGTATCCTCCCGAACCGCCGATGACATTGATGTGAGAGATCACCCACCACACGGGCGATTTCATCACAATGGCCAAAGCGGCTAAACCGGCCACGATACCCCAGCGGATAAGCCGCATGTGGCGCCGGAGAGGCCAGAGAAAGAGTGCGAGGATGCCGCCGACGTAAGCCAGCACAGGCGTGCTTGAATTTGACGTTAGCACCATCAGCGTCGATCCGATGAAACCGACGAGGGCGAAAGCGCGTTCCTTTTTCTTCCACAACCAGAAGTAGAGTGGAACCAACGTGGCCCCGAAGCAGCCGGCAAGAATCGCATGACCAAAAGTCGCCTCTGCGCGGACGGTTCCGTTCCTCATTTCAGTACTGGTGGGCATACCACCGAAAAGGGCATCAAACGGATTGGTGTGAGAGATTTGCTCGTAGACCATGCAGACACCCAGGATGGCGGCAGTGATCGCCAGTGCCTTTGCGGCGCGCCTGATATCTTCCTCGCTCCGGATAAGGTAGCGGAGAAGAAAGTAGCCGCAGTAGGCCTGAAGGCAGATATAGATCTGCTCCAAGACGCCAACGGGCCAGTTTGTGACCGTTACCGCGAAGGCACGATACAAAACCCAAACCATGAATAGCTTGTCGATGCTGTTCAATCCGCCTGCAATCGCGAACCGGGCCCTGATCACCAGGATGAATCCGGCGAGAATGATGATGAGCCTGATATAGAAGTGCAAACCTGCCACAACAACCACCTCCCAGCGAGGGATCAGGAAGACGCTGAGAAACAGGGAGGCGATGGCAAATTTGCGCGGGCGCCACAGGATGAGCGCGATCGCTACCAACATGGCCACCAGTACGGCAGGGTGTAGGATAGTTGCCGCTGCACCGTGTCCCAGGTCGCGCTGATTGTATAGGTGTTGAATCTGAGTCTGCATGCGTTTTTCTACCGAGAGGCCTCCCGAGAGGAAGTTAGTGTTCAGGTTTCAATGAATCTGTGATGGCCACAGGTTTGAGGTTTTGGGACGATGCGATGGATTTGCGATATGCGTCGATCGCTCCCGCATCGAGCAGGCCTTTCACTTGCTGCCATCCGGCGTCGCAGATGCGGGCAGCGCCGAGCTCATGGGGAAAGCCGTACGGGATCCGCAAGGATTGGAGTGCGTGCGTCATGACCGGATGTTCAAAGTGTTTCGTATGCGGCCTTAGGCGGAAACGCCGTCCTTGGTGAAAATGGCGGTAATGGTTTCGCCGTCTCCTACCAAATATGCCGAGGCTGTGATCAAGGGCAGAAAGGTCAATCGGAATGCCTTAATAACCACCTTCCAGGGAAGGCTCGATGCCTTGGCACGAGCCATCGGAGGGCGCGAGATCCCGATCTTGCGCAGAAGTTCGTCGACAACATAATGCATGCTGCGTTCAACGTAGAGCTCTCGTTTTGCAATTACGAGGGTTTCCCGAAGGCCAACGGAGCGGGCGAGCATTTTGAGCGTTGCCGGTGAAAAGTGGAACAGGTGACGCGGCAGCTCCAGCGCGTACCAATATGACCGGAAGATGCGTGCACCCGCCGAATCGATGTTCGGCATCATTGTGTAGAACACACCGCCGGGCTTCAACCATTCCGCAACCTTGCACAGAACCTCTCTTGGCTCGTACATATGCTCGAACACGTTAAAGCATGTGATCGCGTCAAAGCTATTTGGCGGGAAAGGCGCGTCGAGAACATCGCCGATGTACACCTCTGCACCGCAACGCTGGCGAGCGAGCTTGGCTGCATTCTCTGACATTTCAACGCCGTAGAGCTTCCACGATGGGCTCTTGATTGCGCCAAGAAAACCGCCAGAACCGCAACCCAGATCGAGAAGGGACCCTCCCGATTTGAGGCGGAGAAGTTCATCACGGCAGGGGAGCCAATGGGTCGACGCTTTGGCCGCGTCGGCAATGGTGCGGTCGTAATCTGGACCGTAGTGATCGCCCATCTCGGACGGTGACGGAGGATTCTTGAGCCACACCAGCGAACACTTGGGGCAACGCACAAGTTCATACTGCTTTTGACGCCCATTGAAGCGGTCCGGGCCGGTCAGCCAGACCTCCGGAGTTGGATCACCACACAGAGAGCATCCGGACGCGGTAGACCTCGCAGGCAAATCTGGAATGCCAACTGGCAATTCTCTTGTGAGCATCAAACGATTATTCCTTAACAGGCGCTCTGAATCCGGTAGTGCTCACCATGGAAATCCTGTTCAAGAAGCGCTCGTCCCGGAGAGGATGCGCAACTGCAACAGCATTCTTCCGCAAAGCAAATAGGCAAACACAACACTCGCGATGCCAAGTAACAGCGTCATGGGCGGACGGGTGAGGATTGAAGAAGAGTGCGCCAACAAACAGGCACCGACAACAATTCCCACCGCCAGAACTGCGGTGACACCTTCACCTTGGGTAAGAACTGCGCGGAATCCGGTGATCTTGCGCAGCCGCAGTGCCTGCAGCAGAAAGCCTACAAACACCGCCGCGAGAGATGCCAACTGCGCGCCAACAACGCCAAACTCTTTGGCGAAGGGGTAGATGGTTAGGACCATTACTACGGCCATAGCGAAGACCGCGCGCCGGTGCAAGTTGGGAGTGCCGTGAGCATAAAATACCGTGGTAATCTGCGCATTCAAAACATTGATCAGAACCCCAACGGATGCCACTGTAAGAGTGGTTGCCATGGCAGCATAGTGGGGCCCATATGCAACGGCAAGAAGCGAGTGACCAAACAGTGCGATGAAAGCTATCGTTGGCAATCCCAGTATTCCAATTGACGCCAAAATCTGACCGAGAACGCGATTGGTGCGCCCGATGTTGTCCCGAATCTGCGAAAAGAAGGGAAGAAGAATCTGTCCGAGCACAGTGATGATGAAACTGGCCGGGTTCTGGATCAGATATACAGCCATGGAATAGTAGCCGAGCGAAGACGCTGACAGTATCTTGGCAAGGACAAAGATGTCAGCGCGAGCGAAGACCAGATTGAGAAAAGAAAGGCCGAAAAGGCCTCTCGAAAAGTGCATGAGCTGGGAGCCCGCCTCCCGATTCCAGCGCAGCATGGGAAGATAAGGACAGAGCACAAAAGACAAAATACATTTCGCAGCACTCTCGGAACATACGCCTAAGACCAGTGCCCAGGTATTGTGAAGCAAGAACCCAAGAGTTATTGTGACGAACGTTCCGCAAAGTCCACCAAGACCGCTGATAGCGGCCAGTTTGCCGAACTTCATGTGTTTCATTGCGACATGTGATCGAGGACTCAGCGCTCCTTCAAGGATGATTGCAATCGAGGCAACACGCAGGAATCCTGTCAGCGAAGCATTCTGGTAAAATCTCGCGACGT
>Ga0371490_1001786_pt1 | contig 10516 bp, 8 predicted proteins | sample MB2SIPfraction_FD_207959 | JGI IMG/M metagenome (GOLD analysis project Ga0371490, IMG submission 207959) | Lab enriched peat soil microbial communities from McLean, Ithaca, NY, United States - MB28FN SIP fraction | ecosystem: Environmental > Terrestrial > Soil > Wetlands > Peat | place: USA...
AACGTGGGGTAAGAAGAACCCGCTTTCTGTCTGGCGAGAGAAGAATATTGAACGCACGGTCAAAAAGTCAAGAGCAAAATCTCCCGCCGCAGTTCGCGGGGCTCCCAAACCCCGTTTCTCGTCATGCCGAGGCAAGGCCGGCGGACGGCCTTTGCAAGGTCTTCCCTGGCCTTAGCCCCGTCCGAGGATGGTCACTTCGCGGTTGAGGAGCGAGTAGCCAGGCTCCTGGCGGTTTTCCGTGCGGCTTTGCCTGCCGTATCGCAGCGACGCAGGCCCGCGGTGAGCAGGCGCGTGAACTCGGAAACGATCTCTTCGTTGCCCAATCCGCCGTTGGGCCGATACCAGGTGCCGATCCAGTTGATGGCGCCGGCGATGGCGAAGGACGCCATTTTCGAGTTGCAATGGACGATGGAGCCGTCGGCGATGCCTTCTTCGATGTAGCCGCGAATGGCGGCGTCGATGCGCCGCTTGAGGCTGCGCACCTGGCGGCGCGCCTGGTCGGAGAGCTCGGAATCGTCCAGCGTGGCCACGCAGCGGCCGAAATCGAAGCTGACGATGGCGGTGGCGTAGGAGTGGATGTACGATTCGACCTTTTCCAGCCCGTTCCCCTTGTAGCCGATGGCGCCTTTGAGGGCTCCTTCGATGGACTCGATGCCGGCGCGATAGCACTCCACCAGCAACTCTTCTTTGTTGCGAAAGTAGTAGTAAAGCGCGGGCTTGGTGATATTAAGCCGGGCGGCCAGCAGGTTCATCGAGGTTTTGCGGTAGCCCATCTCGAGGTAGAGTTGGGCCGCGGTCTGCAGCACAGCTTCCCGCTTGACATCGAGACTGCGCTGCTCTCGCACGCGGAAAGCCTTCCATGGCTCATAGGACACGGGATGGTTTGCCGGCTTGTCGATGTCAGGGCGCAAATCAAATTCCTTAGAGGGTTTGAGGTGCGGGGGAAGGTACTGAACTTGCATTTTACAGGTTTTTGGCGAGACGCGCGCTCTGAACGGCGCCGGTTCTCAGTCGAGAAAGAGGTCGGTGACCAACTGCCGGCCGGGCGCGACGGCGTAAACGCTGAAATCGGTGACGCCGTCGTGGGCCAGCACCTGCTCGTCGATGAAGAAGTTTCCGGTGGTGGCGCGGCTCGGTTGCGCAAGAATGCAGGCAGCGGCATCGGCTACGATCTGCGGCGTGCGGCCGCACTCGGCGGGTGCGCCGGGAATGGCCTGCAGCGCCGCCGTGGCAATCAGCGTGCGCGGCCACAGGGCGTTCACGGCGATGCCCAGCGGGCGGAACTCCTCGGCCATGCCCAGGACGCACATACTCATGCCGTATTTCGCGATGGTGTAGGCCACGTGGGGCGCAAACCAACTGGGCCGCATGTCGAGCGGCGGCGAAAGCGTGAGGATGTGGGGATTGGGGGCCTTGGCAAGGTAGGGCAGGCAGGCCTGGCTGCACAGAAAGGTGCCGCGCAGATTCACGCCCATCATCAGGTCGAAGCGCTTCATGGCGGTATCCGCGGTTCCGGTCAAGCTGATGGCGCTGGCGTTATTCACCAGGATGTCGATCCCGCCAAAGTGCCCGGCGGCTTTGCGAACGGCCTCCTGCACCTGGTCTTCGAAGCGGATGTCGACGGCCAGAGGCAGCGCCCTGCCGCCGGCGGCCTCGATCTCGCGCGCCGCTGAGTAGATGGTTCCGGGCAGTTTGGGATGCGGCTCGACGGTTTTTGCGGCAATGGCGATGTTTGCGCCATCGCGGGCGGCGCGCAGCGCGATAGCCAGCCCGATGCCGCGGCTCGCTCCGGTGATAAAAAGAGTCGTTCCCTTCAGATTCGACATGGTTTCCCTCCTGTTTGCGGTGCGCTTCCGGGTATCTTTTCCGGCGGCCCTCGCCGGGACGGTTGGGGGGCGAAAAACCCAGCCGCTGAAAAAATTATGACCTTAAGGTAAAAAAATGCGTGACAAACGTATGTTCTTGTGGTTATTTTACCCATCGGTTAGTACTTTTCCCCAAAGAGGTCACCCTTGGCAACACTCGAAAGGGCCTACCCGGCCCCGCATCCGATCCTTCACACCTGGATCGACGACTCTGAACTTCCCCTGCAGCGCATCTACGCCTGCGAGCAGAATCGTGCCTCGGAACTGCTGCTCACGCAACCCTTGAACGGCCATGTAACCACGTGGACCTGGGGAAGCGCAATCCGTGAGGTGCGGCAGATGGCGGCGTGGCTGAAGGCGCAAAACTGGCCTCCCGGTTCGCGCATCGTGATCCTCTCGCGCAACAGCGCCTGGTGGCTCATGGCCGACTTCGCTATCTGGATGGCCGGCCACGTCAGCGTGCCGTTGTTCCCCGCGGCCAGCGGCGGCGCCCTGACCGGCCTGTTCCGGCACTGCGAGCCAGTGGGGTGTTTTCTGGGCCAGTTCGACAATCCGCTGGAGTACGGGGAAGAGGCGTTTCGTAACGTGGCGTTCGTGACCTTTCCCAATTTTGCCGCCACTCACACCCCAGAGGGCGCGATTGCCTGGAACGGAATTGTTCGCACCCAGCACCCGCTTGCTGGCAATCCGGTCCGCGACAAGTTGGATGTGGCGACCATCATCTACACCTCGGGAACGACCGGCCAGCCCAAGGGCGCGATGCACACCTTTCAGGGTCTGAGCCTGATGGGCAAGTCGATGGAGCCGGTGATCGGAGGTTCGGGCAAAGAGAGCGAGCGCATTCTCTCCTATCTTCCGCTGGCGCACATTGCCGAACGCGCGATTGTGGAAATGAACGCGCTCCTGGTTCCCATGGAGATCTATTTCACCGAGAACCAGGAGACGTTTCTCACCGACCTGGAGCGTGCGCGGGCGACGTTCTTCTTTTCGGTTCCGCGTCTCTTTGTCCGGTTTCAGCAGAAAGTGTTTGAAAAAGTGCCGGAGAAGAAGCTGAAGCGGCTGCAGGCGCTGCCGCTGGTGGGCACGATGCTGCGCAAAAAGATTTTGAAGGGGCTGGGATTGAATCACGCCCGCGTCGTAGCCGGCGGAGGAGCGGCGACACCGGTAGAAGTGATTCGCTGGTACCGCAAGCTAGGGATCAATTTTGTAGAAGGCTACGGGATGACGGAGACCGGCATTACCCACGTGCCTCTTCCCGGCCAATATCGGCTGGGGTTCGTGGGCAACGCCAGTCCTTGCGCAAGCACGCGGGTTTCGCCGGAGGGCGAGGTGCAGATTGCGGGGCCGATGAACATGATCGGCTACTTCCGCAATCCCGAGCTGACGCGGCAGGCGTTCACCAGCGATGGGTATTTCAAGACCGGCGATCGCGGCCAGTTGGATCTGGCAGGGCGGCTGCGACTGGTGGGCCGGTTGAAGGAAGAGTTCAAAACCGCGAAAGGCAAATTCGTCGTGCCGGCGCGGATTGAAGAACTGCTTTCGTTCTCGACGCTCTTTGAGTCGGTGGCGATCTTCGGAGCCGGCATGACGCTGCCGTTCGCGCTGGCGGTGCTGGCGCCAGCCAAGCGGCAGGAGTGCGCGGAGGCGAGCGGCCGCGCCGCGGTGGAGCGAGAACTGGTCGCGCTTCTGGAACAGGTGAACTCGCAGCTCGAGCAGTATGAGCGGCTGCGCTTTCTGGCCATCTCGTTCGAGCCATGGACCACGCAAAACGGTTTCCTGACGCCCACCCTGAAGGTGCGGCGCCCGGCCCTTGAACAGCGCTTCTCCCCCGAGTACAAGGCGTGGGAGCGGCAAGGCCGCAAAGTGGTCTGGCTGGAGAACCAATGAGAGCGCAGGCGCAATCACAATTCCGTCGTCTGGCGCTGGACGGCAAGCAGATTGAAGTGGCGCTGCACACGGCGGCAGACGCGCGTGGCACCATTCTGCTGCTGCACGAAGCGCTGGGCTCGGTCGCGTACTGGAGAGATTTTCCTGAGAAGTTGGCCACGGCGACGGGCGCGAATGTGCTGCTTTACTCGCGCCCCGGGCACGGCCAGTCGGAGGGTCCGCTGGAAGAACGGACTCCCGGCTACTACCTGCGCCAAACCGGGATCGTGATTCCGGAACTGCTCGATCGTTTTGGCGTGGATGCTGCGATGGTCTACGGCCACAGCGAGGGCGCGGCTATTGCCATGCTCTTCGCCGCGCAATCGGGCCGCGCACAATCCCTGATTCTCGAGAGCCCGTTTGTAGTGGCCGAAGCGAACTCCGCCGAACACATAGCCAGGATGGCCGCCGCGTACCGGGGCAGCAAGCTGCAGGAGCGGCTGGCGCTTTACCACCGCGATGCGGACGAAGTGTTTTACGCATGGGCCGCCTGGGCCACTGGCCTGACGCCTGAAATTTCACAGCCACCTGCATTCCTCAACCAGATCCAGTGCCCGGTTCTTGTCTTGCAAGGCGAGAACGATGTCTTTGGCTCGACCATCCACCGCGAAGCACTGCGAGCCGCCGTCCCCGGGGCGGAGTTCGAGCTTTTCGCCAACACAGGTCATCTCCCCCACCGGGAGCAGACCGAAGCTGTCCTGAACCGGGTTGCCCGGTTCGTCACTGCGCCGGGCCCACTCGAGTATCCCGGCCAATTACCCAATCCACCAAGCCTTATCGAGGAGCAACTATGACCCTGCACAATCACAATCGCTTCGGGCGGGCCATCCTTCCCCTGTTGGCGGCCTTCGTCCTGTTCTCAACCATCTGCTGCTCTGCGCAGGAGCGCTACATCGGCAGATTCAACGCGTTCACGGGTTTTTCCGACATCAACGCGCCATGGGTTAACAATCTGAACCAACCCGGCTTCAATACCCAGGTCGGCTTCGAAAACAATCGCCGGTTCGGGTCGGGATTCGACTACAGCGTAGAGAAGGGCACCGGCCCATTTACGGCGCCCCTGTTGCCTGCGAACCTGCAGCAGGAGCTGGCGGCCGAACTCCCGCCCGGATATCACCTCAGCATCCCGACGGACGTGACCATTCAGACCTTCGCAGCCGGATCGCAAATGGAATACCGGCGCTTTGCCAAAACCACGATCCTCATTCATCCGGTGCTGTGCGCGTTCCGCGTGAGTGCGACGCTGCACCCGGGCGACCCGGTGGCCACCGCGGTTGTGGCCCAACTGGTGCCATCGGGGAAGAAGCTGGACTGGACAGGCGGCTACGGCGCTGGCGGCGGGACCGATGTGCGCGTGTCGCAGCACTTAAGCGCACGCATGCAGGCCGACATGGTATGGAGCCACCCCATGAACGATCTGCTGGGCAAAGGCTTCTGGATCTACCGTTTTTCAGTCGGCCCGTCGTTTCACTTCGGCCGCAACATTCTAACCAGCAAAGCCAAGTAGCAGCGCAGGGCCGGGAGCGGGACGCTACCCTTCCGCTCGCGGCCTGCCCGAACGGAGACGAACATGAGATACCGCTGGATGGGCGCAGCCGTCTGCGCATTGCTTTCCCTGACGGCCGCGGCGCGCGCACAGTCCGGGCCCTGCAGGCTGACAGTGCATGTGGATGGATTTCGCAACCAGAAGGGCGTCCTGGGCGTGAACGTCTTTAAGACGTCCGAGGGGTGGCCCGAACAGAACGACAAGGCGTTCATTCACCGCGGATTTCCCATCACCGGCAATGCATTATCGGAGCAGGTGAGCCTGCCGCCGGGCCGCTATGCCGTTGTGGTGCTGCACGACGAGAACGCAAACGAAAAGCTGGACAGGAATTTCCTGGGCGTTCCCAGGGAAGGCTTCGGCTTTACGAATAATCCCAGGGTCATGTTGACTTCGCCAGGTTTCGATACGGCCGCCTTCGATGTGACGTGCCCGGCGACCGATGTGCAGATTCACTTGATCTACAAGTAAGTCTCTGAACATTGCCCTCGCCGGGTACTATGCCACACGCACGGGCCCCGTTGCACGCAAGGCATCTGAGCCGGAGAAGCGCAGACGCGCAAGGGCTCCGGTTCAGTTGCTGGTCAATACCTGTTTCGCGATCGTGACCAGCCCTTGCGTAATTATTCTACCGCACGGTAAATTACAAGATCAGCAGGAAAATACGCTATCGCTAAAGGAAATCGTTCCCGCGATGGTTCGCGAAGTGCGCAAGAGGCGCCAAAACCGCTGAAGCGCTTGAAGGTGATTCACCATGCTTCCCCTGGGTCAACAAATCGCATTTCTGCTGTTCGCGATCGGTACCGGCAGCATCGCGCTGCGCGGATTCTATCGCCTTTACCTCCGCATTCGTGCCGGTCGGGAGGATTCCGATCCCCGCTTCGATCGGCTGCCCGCGCGGCTCTGGTATGCGTTGACCACCACGCTTACCCAAAGCCGCACCTTTCGCAAGCGCCCGGCCATCAGTTTCTTCCACGCCTGCATTTTTTACGGCTTTGTCTTTTATCTGCTGGTCAATGTCGTAGACGCGCTGGAAGGATTCTTCCCCTTCTCGATCCCGTCGTCCGGCCTGGCTGGCACTGCCTACAACTTAGCAGCGGATCTCTTCAGCGCGCTGGTTTATGTCGGAGTCATCGCGCTGGTGATGCGCCGCTTTCTGCTGCCCAGCCGCCGCGACTTCCGCTTCAACGCCAAAACCCTGCTGCATGAAGACGTGCGCCACTCCCGCATCTCGCGCGATTCCCTCATCGTTTCCACCTTCATCTTCATTCACGTCGGCAGCAGGGTCATGGGCGCGGGCGCCCGGCTGGCCGCTGAGGGGCCCGATCGCTTCCAGCCCTTTGCCACGCTGCTGTCGCACCTCTTCACCCCTGAGAATGCCGAGCTTTGGCGCATTGTTGGCTACTGGGGCGCACTGGGCAGCATTCTCGCCTTCCTGTTGTACTTCCCCTTCTCCAAGCACATTCATCTTGTCATGGCGCCGGCCAAGTATCTGGTGGCCCGCGCCGCCCCCTCCGGAGTCTTGCCCCCTCTGGAGTTGAATCTGGAAGCGGAAGATCAGAAACTTGGCGCCGGCAAACTCGAAGATCTAGGTTGGCCGCGGCTGCTTGATGCCTACGCCTGCATCCAATGCAACCGCTGCCAGGACGTCTGTCCCGCGTCAACCACCGGCAAGTCGCTCAGCCCGGCGGCCCTGGAGATCAACAAGCGCATGGAGCTGAACCATCTCGCCGGCCGCAGCTCGGGCTTCGAGCGCGGCGCCGCAAGCCCGCGTCCGCTGCTGGCCTTCGCGCTCACGCCTGAAGCGTCCTGGGCCTGCACCACTTGCGGCGCATGCATGCAGGTTTGCCCGGTTCAAAACGAGCAGATGCTCGACATTGTCGACATCCGCCGCAACCAGATCATGATCGAGGGCGAATTTCCCACTCAGCTTCAATCCGCCTTTCGCGGCATGGAGCGCGCCGCCAATCCCTGGGGTATCAATCAGGAGCAGCGCATGGCCTGGGCCGACGGCCTCAAGGTTCCCACCATCGACGAAAACCCCAACGCCGAAGTGCTCTATTGGGTGGGTTGCGCCGCCAGCTACGATCCGCAGTCGCAAAAGACCGCCCGCGCCCTGGTGCAGTTGCTGGCGCTTGCCGGCGTCAATTTTGCAGTGCTCGGCAAAAGAGAGTGCTGCACCGGCGATGCCGCGCGCCGCGCCGGCAACGAATACCTCTACCGGCAACTGGCGGAAAAGAATGTGGCCACGCTCACTGCTGCCAAACCGAAACTGATCGTCGCCACGTGCCCGCACTGCATGAACGCCATCGGCAAGGAATACGCGCAACTGGGCGGCGATTTCAAGGTCATGCACCACACCGAGTACCTTGAGTCTCTGGTCGCCTGCGGCAAGCTCCAAGGCGAGGCCATGCCCTCCAGCATCACCTATCACGACCCCTGCTACCTGGGCCGCCACAACGGCGTTTACGACGCACCGCGCAACCTGCTTCGCATCCTCACCAACGACTTTGTCGAACTGGACCGCAGGCGCGAGAACTCCTTTTGCTGCGGCGCCGGCGGCGCGCAGTTCTGGAAAGAGGAAGAAGCGGGGTCCGAGAGAATCTCCGACCACCGCTTTCGCGAGGCGCAGCAGCGCCTCACCTCAGGCGACGGCAGAAGCGAAACCAAAGTCCTTGCGGTAGGCTGTCCCTTCTGCAAGAGTATGCTCGAAAGCACGCCGTGCAAAGACGAAAAAGTCCCCATCGCCACCAAAGATATCGCTGAACTGCTGCTGGAGAGCGTGCTGAAGAAATCCGGCCAAAGCGCGCTGCAAACGCCTGCTGCATCCTCTCCGAACCCGGCTCCGGAAGTCGCAGCTCAGCCCACCGGCTCTCCGGCAATTGCCGTGTCCGCGGAGAACTGGCCTGCAAAAGCGGAAGAACCCACGCCCGCCGCCCAAACGGCGCCCGCCTCACCGCAAAGCAAAGCGCCTGAGCCGCCCGCGCCGGCCGGCGAGCGCAAGAAGTGGTCGCCAATAACTTCCGCGGTGAAGCAAGAACCAGCGGCTGCGGAAGGGCCAGTCACTTCATCGGCGGTAGCAGTGGAGGATCTACCTGGGGAAGCAACGCCGAAACCGATCCAACCGGCGCCGGTCGCGCCGGCCGGCGAGCGCAAGAAGTGGTTACCAAAAACCTCCGCAGTGAAGAAAGAATCTGTGCATTGAAGCACCGACGCGGTCAGGCAAACTCCGCATAGGCCGCGGTGGTCAGGAACTCCTGGAACTCTCCGGTCGAGAACTGCTGCAGCAACTCGGCCGCCCGCTTGAACTTCGAAGCGCTGAAGCCCTCCGCGCCCAGCGACTGTTCAGTTCGGTCGAGAATCCGCTGCAGAGTTTCGGTCATCATGGCGGCGTCGATGGTGCGGCCGTCATCCAGGCGGGCTCCGTAGCGAATCCATTGCCACAACTGCGCGCGCGAAATCTCCGCCGTCGCTGCATCTTCCATCAAGTTGTAAATTGGAACGCATCCATTGCCCCGCAGCCACGACTCGATGTACTGCAGCGCGACATCGATGTTGCGCTCAAACCCGGCTTCGGTCAGCTGCCCCTGTGGCAGCGCCACCAGGTCCGCCGCCGTGATATTCGAGCGCCTGGTCTCCGGCGGGTGAATCTGGTTGGGGCCCTTCATGTGCTCATCGAAGACGGCCCTAGCCACTGGCACCAGGCCGGGGTGGGCAACCCAGGTGCCGTCATGACCAGCGCGCACCTCGCGCAGCTTGTCCTGCCGCACCCGCTCCATGGCCTCTTCATTGGCCGACGAATTGTTGCGGATCGGGATTTGCGCCGCCATGCCGCCCATGGCATGGATTCCACGCCTGTGGCAGGTGTGAATCAACAGCTCAACATAGGAACGAAGAAACGGCTGCTCCATGGTGACGTCGCCGCGTTGCGGGAGCGTGAAATCACGAAGGTTGCGGAATTTCTTGATGAAGCTGAAGATGTAGTCCCAGCGCCCGCAGTTCAGGCCCGCGGAGTGATCGCGCAGTTCGTACAGGATCTCGTCCATCTCAAACGACGCCGAGATGGTTTCAATCAGCACGGTGGCGCGAATTGTTCCCCTGGGCAGGCCGGCGTACTCCTGCGCGAAGACGAACACATCGTTCCACAGCCGCGCCTCCTGGTGGCTCTCGAGCTTGGGCAGATAGAAATACGGAGCCGTATTGCGCTTCAGCAGCGCGCGGAAGTTGTGAAAAAAGTACAGGCCGAAGTCGAACAGCGATGCCGATATCGGCGCTCCCGCAATGAGAAAATGCTTCTCCACCATGTGCCACCCGCGGGGGCGGACAAACAGCACTGCCGGGTTCGGTCCCAGCTCGTACACCTTGCCCTCCGGCGAACTATAGTCGATTTTGCGCAGGTTCGCGTCGCGCAAATTCACCTGGCCTTCAATGCAATTGCTCCAGGTGGGAGCGTTGGCATCCTCAAAATCAGCCATGAAAACACTGGCCCCGGAGTTCAACGCGTTGATCACCATCTTCCGCTCCGTCGGGCCGGTGATTTCAACCCGGCGGTCGAGCAAATCCGGCGGAATCGGGGCTACACTCCAATCCGCTTCGCGTATCTCCGCGGTTTGCTCCGGAAACTGCGGCATCTGGCCAGTGTCGAACTGGGCCTGCCTCCGCTTGCGCGCATTCAGCAGGCTGATTCTTTCCGATTCAAACCGCAATGCCAGTGCGTACAGGAATTCTTTGGCTTCCGCAGTCAGGATTTGACTCTCCGCGATCGTCAGCGAGCTTGGACTCTCGATGATCTGAGCTGTTGCGTTCATGAAATATTTTTCCTCTCAATGGTCCTGGGTTATAGGCTTCTTCAATGATTGCAGGCCGGGAACCACTGGGCCCAAGTGGCTTCGCCGGGAAGAAGCCACTCGCACCACGCCTGCATGCCTGCGGAATGGAGAGAACGATCCCGGATCACAGGGGGCGCGCCTGTGCTCAATCGCCCGAGACCGGGATCACGTAATCCGCATCGGCGCTGACCGCCGCATGTTCAAACTGCTCTTCCTCGGTTGAACCATGCAGCGCCTGGGTGGAGGTTCGGCCCCCGGAAACCACGCTCGCCACATCATCGAAATACCCGGTGCCGACATATCTCTGGTGCTTCACCGCTCCGTAACCAAGCGTTTCAGCCAGCTCGAATTCG
>Ga0371490_1001791_pt1 | contig 10502 bp, 8 predicted proteins | sample MB2SIPfraction_FD_207959 | JGI IMG/M metagenome (GOLD analysis project Ga0371490, IMG submission 207959) | Lab enriched peat soil microbial communities from McLean, Ithaca, NY, United States - MB28FN SIP fraction | ecosystem: Environmental > Terrestrial > Soil > Wetlands > Peat | place: USA...
CGGGATCGCAGTTCGTGTCCACGATGGCGATGATGGGCACCTTGAGCTTGCGGGCCTCGGCCACGGCATTGTGCTCGCGTTTGATGTCCACGACGAACATCGCGGCGGGAATCTTGTCCATGGCGCGGATGCCGTCGAAATACTTCTGGAGCCGGCCGGCTTCGCGGCGGATGACCGCCTGCTCCTGCTTGCCGTAATTGGCCAGCGTGCCGTCCGCGTCCATCTTCTCGATTTCCTTCAGCCGCTTGATGGACGATTTGATGGTGTTGTAATTCGTCAGCGTGCCGCCGAGCCAGCGTTCGGTCACAAAAAACTGGCCGCATTCCTTCGCGGTATCCTTGACGCATTGCTGCGCCTGTTTCTTGGTGCCGACAAAAACCACCTTGCCACCTTTGCGGACGGTCTGGGACAAAAAGTCGCACGCGGCTTCGAGTTGCGCGAGGGTCTTGCTGAGGTCGATGATGTGAATGCCGTTGCGCGCGTCGAAGATGAACGGCTTCATCTTGGGGTTCCAGCGCCTCGTCTGGTGTCCAAAGTGGACGCCCGAATCCAACAATTCTTTAATGCCAATGCTTAACACAATTTTCCTTTGGTTGAGACCCCGGAAATTTTCCGGAGCATCCCGCGGAACACGGGATTGAGTTTGATGTTGTTATGGCCCGCTTTGCTGTGCTTCCGTCTTCGCATCGCTTCGACGCGACGAGTCGGCGCGGCAAGCCGTATTCACTCGAATACTAAATCAGAGCCGTTATGTTTCCTTTGCCGAAACCGGCAAAGGGACAATGAAAATAACAGAAAAATGCGCAGTGGCAACAGCAATTTTGCGCGCGATGGCACGGAAAATCAGCAATCTTTGCTTCAAGGTGCGGTAATGACGCAACTGTCGGCAACCGGCCCTCCGGGCGAGGATTTCACGTAATTCACAGTGACTTTCTCCGGCGATACTGTCACGCGCACATGGCCGGAATTGCCGAGAAATGTACCCTGCTTGTAACCGTAATTTTCCAGGTCGCGGATGCGGTCGTTGCCGGCAAAGCTCGGCTGGGGCACCATGAGATAAAGAATCCCGTCGAGTTGCTGCCGGGCATAGAAATTGTCATGCGCCTTGAAGACCGCCGTGACATGATGACGCACGAGGAGTTGATGGACTGGCATGTCCCAGCCCGGACGATGTTCTTCGAAACCATCGCTTCCGTTAGAATTTTTGCCACCCCATTCGTTGAAGGAAGCCACTTCCACTCCGCCGCGCGCCGCCTGGTCGCCGCAAAGCAGGTTATGGATGAAAATGAATTTGTATTTCGCCCGGCTCTGTTCCAGCGTCCGCGCCAGCCAGTCATATTGCGCGCGCCCCAGCGACCAGTCCCAACCGTCGCCGCCACCGTGCTGCCGGGACGTATAACTGAACGGATCGAGCACGACGAACAGCGCATCGTCCCATTCCCAGGCATAATAATTTTGCAGCAAACCGCGGTTGGGCTTGGACGCGGTGTCGCCGGTGTAAAAATTGTCAGGCACGGGATTGGGGAAGTACCGCTGGCGCATCAGGTTCGACCAGACGGCCAGACAGCCGGGTGAACCGTCGTCGTATTTGCCCGTCTCGCCATCATGCGTACCCAGTGCGAGAAAGACCGGCACGGAACTCCCGATTTGCCCGAGGTAATAACGTTGCGCCAGATATTGTCTGGCCGCTTCGTCACGACTGGCGTGTTTGTCGGTCATAAAGAGATTGCCGAGGTCAATGTGAAAATCGGGTTGGTCGGCACAGATGTTGGCCAGCGTCTGCAGATAAACCTGGGGACTGGTATGCTCATCCAGATGCGCATCCGCCGTCAGGGTAAAAGTGAAACTGCCACCCGGCGGGCGCGCGGTGTGAAAGGAAAATTCCGGTCTATTGGCAAACGCCGCCGCACCGACTGGTCGCGAATGGAATTGATAAAAATACTTCGTGTCAGGCTGTAGCGGACTGAGCACCAGTTCGACCGGCACACCGGCTTTGAATTGTCGCATCTGCGTTTGATTGGTGCAGGCGCTAGGTTGCGTCCCATAAATTAGAAACCCTTCCAGGTCCCGATACGTCAGCACGCTAAGCGTGACCGAATTCTTCTCCGGTCGGGTCAGAATCAAATCATAAGCGTGGGCGGGAACGGCAAGATTGAAGGAATTGGTTTCGGTTTGCGGGCGATGGCCGTGGTTAATCGCCAGCTTTGCCTCATGCTCCGGTAAACCCGGTGCTGACAATACAATTGAACAAACAAATGGGAGGCAGATCATCAGCGATTTGGCGGAGACCATAAATTTTCTGTTTTTGTAGGAGCCGAGGTGACGAGGCTCAAATTTCCCCGGTAACAGCCGTTCATTTAGAGCCTCCTCACGTCGGCTCCTACTGTTTAAATGGTGTTCAAGCATGGCCGCCTTTCGGTTTGAGCACGTAACTGTACGCGACTTCGCCGGTTTTGTTTTGCGCGGTTTCATCTTTCGGCAGATAGCACCGCACATAATCCACCCGCACCTGATCGGGCGACACGGTCACGCGCAAGTGCCCGGAATTCGGCAGCTTCACGCCGGATTGATACCGGTCCTCGTTGTAGGTCATGTAACCCTGGTCGGCGGGCATGGGCACTTCCTGATAAACGATGCCGTCGCGTTCCTGCCGGCAGAACAGATGGTCGTGGCCTTGAAAGAAAATCGTGACGCCGTGCTTGACCATGAGCTGATGCACCGGCAATTCCCAGCCGGGCCGATGCTGGTTGAACGCCGATTCCCCGCGCCGGTCGCGGCCGCCCCACTCAAACAAATCGCATTCATCCACGCCACCGCGTCCGGTGCCGAGCACGTGGTGGGCAAACACAAATTTATATTTCGCCTTGCTCTGTTCGAGCGTCCGTTTGAACCACTGGTATTGCGCGTCGCCGAGCGTGATGCCCCACCAGTCGCGTGCTTTGCCGCCCTCCTGGTTGTTCCGGCCGCCGCCCCGGGCTTCTCCCTGAAAGCTGTTGTCCACCTGCGCCGGCGAATGCCAGTAATTGTCCAGAATCACAAACAGCGCGTCGCCCCATGTCCAGGCGCAGTAGTCCTTGCGCAAGCCGATTCCCTTCAACGGCTCGGTGTCGCCGGAATAAAAATTATCCGGCGCGGGCGTGGGATAAAACCGGTTGCGGGCATTTTGGGCCAGAACCGCGACCTCATGGCGGACGTCAGACTGGTTGAAATTGAACAGCGACGCCTGCTCGTGATTGCCGTTGACCAGAAACAGCGGGGCGGATTGCGCCACCAGGCCGAGAAACGGACGTTGCAGCGTGTAGCGTTCCGCCACCGTGTCCGCGTTGAGTGTTTGGAGCGTGTCCACGCTGAAATCGTCGCCCATGCAGATGTAGAAATCGGGTTTGGCGGAAGCCGCGTTGAGCAGGGTGCGGGCATACAAATCCGGATCGCTCATCTGCGGACGTTCCGGATGCGAATCGCCCTGGATCGCAAACATAAACGTGCTGCCGGCGGTCCGCTGCGTGTGAAACCGGTTCTCCGGTCTGGCCTGGAAAGCCGTTTCGCCCGGCTTGCGAAATTGCAGCCGATAAAAATATTCGGTGTCGGGTTGGAGATTAGCGAAGGCCAACTCCGCCGGCTGGCCGGCGGCGAGGGTGAACTTGGCGGTCTTGTGGTTGTAATTGCCCGATGCGGTGCCGTATTCAAAAAATCCTTCCACCGGTTCTTTCGCCAGCGCGCTCACGGTGACCGAACGGTCGCTGATGCGTCCGAGCACCAACGAAAGCAAGCTGAACGCTGCCAGTTCCGGCGGCAGAGCATAATCTTCCGCGCTGCGTCGGCGGCCTCCGCCCGGGCCATGACGCCCCGGCCGGTTGGGTTCATCGTTTTGCGCCAGCGCCGGGGTGAAAAACCAGGCGAGCGTTGAAGACAGAAGAAAGAGAAATTTTCTCCGATTCGTCTGGAATTTCATAAGTTACACCTTCCCTTTCATGGTTTTTGTTTATCTTTGCCGGCGTTCCCGATTCTCCCGGTCCGGTCGTAAACTACCTTCAGCTCCGCACTATCGAGAATAAGGTTTTTCATCGCGGCGAGTAAAACATCGCGAGTCACCTCGGCAGGAGGCAAGGAAATTTGCACGGGCGCCGAAAGCGCATAGACGGTCAGGACATAGGTTTTGGGGCCCGGTCCCTTGGAATGCGGCGGCGCATAACCCACCTGGCGGTTGATGCTGTTATTCCCCGTTGTGCCAAAACCTTTTGCATTCTTCGGCAGGCGGTTGACGCTCGCGGGAATGTTGTAAAGCATCCAATACCATTTGGTTTTTCCCTGGGGATCAATGTGGTGCATGATGAGCGCGTAGCTCTTCGTTCCCGCCGGCGCGCCGCTCCATTCGAGCGGGAGCGTGGAACCGGCGCCGTCGCCCGTGTAGTCCACCGGCAGCGCTCCGCCGTCGGCCACCGCTGAACTGCGGAGAACAAATGAGCCGCTGCGTTTCGGAGCAAACCCCGGAGAACTTTCGGCGCCCCTTGCTTCCGTGCCCGTCTGCGCGGGAATCCACGCCGACACCATCCCCGGGACGAAGAACCAGACGAGGGTGGATGAGAACAGAACTAGAAATTGACAACGATTTGTTTCCAGTTTCATACGTTCTCAATTTTCAGTCCAGCCCGCCGCGCACCAGGCGGACAAAATTATAGATGCGGATGACGTCGCCCTGCGGGCTGCGACCGTGTGGAAACATCGCCGGATTCCCTTCCTTGGGATCGCTGCGCTGGGCGCCGGCGCCGTGGACATCCAGCAACCGATATTCGCCCCGTCCCGGCAGGAACTGCATCCACCCCAGCGCGCGGCCAAAAGCGACATAGACCGCCGCGCCGCCGGCCCGGTCGGGCGGGCCGTCCAGATGCGTCGTGCTCGTCCAAAACCACGGATATTCGCCATCGGCGAGTTTGCTGATTTGAAAAACCGGCGCAATGGCCGGGATGCGCGAGTAATCCAGAAGGCTTTGCAATTCCTTTGCGTTGGGCAGACGCCAGTCGTTGTGGCCAAGAAATTTCTTCGCGTTCTTTTGTTGCACCCAAGCCAGCGCCTGCGGCCAGTTCATGCCCGTGCCACTGTCGGTTTTGGACCACGTCAAACCCATCGCGCGGTCGGTGATCGTGCCATCGCCGTTGTCCTGAAAATCATTTTTGCCGTAAGCCGGATTGCCGCGAACGTAGCGGACGAACAACTTGTGCGGACCATGCGATCGCGGGTCGAACACTGGATAACCCTTGATGCGCCCGTCGGCGAAATTCACGCCGAACGCCGTGGTGTTGCCGTTCATCGTGGTGCCGATGTATTTCGTGGCGCTCCAGTCCTGGCAATCAATCATCCGTTCGCCATGGGACGTATCGCCATAGATGAAACCAAAATAGTTCGTATCGAGAAACGGCCTCGAACCGGTGGTGGCCATGCATTGGCCGGTGAACTGGATGAGCGAGTAAAGCTCCTTGATCGTCGGCATGCGCCAGTCGTCATGCCCGCCCACCCGGCAGGTTTTCGCGCCGGCCATCGCGTCATCCCATGACATCTTTTGGCCGCGCGCCTTCAACCACATCAGGCCGGTGTTGAGGTCGCTGACCGTGCCGTCGCCGTTGTCCCGATAACCCGGCTGCGCATCCTGAAACTGCGCGTCCTGGCCGTAGAAAGGCTGGCCCGGCTTGGGCGGGGTGATTTCGTTGTGATTGTCGTAGCACTTCGTCTGGCCGGTGCCAACGATGGGATAAGGCAGCGCGGCATTCAGGTCCATGGTTGCCGCGGCCAACACCAGCGCGGCAGGGAAGATTTTGTTGAACGTAGCGGCGTCTCGGCAGAGCGCCGCAAACCCAAGGAAATTGAAAAGCGCAGCTTTCTGCCGAAAGCCGCTACGCTTGTTTTGCAGAGGCCTCGGTTTCATAATCGCGCTCTCCATTTATCGGTTTCATTTGCCCGACCCGAACAGGAAATCCGTGTTCGGAATATCCGGCGATGCGATTGGGTCGGCATAAACGAACGGTTTGGGAGCAGTAAAGCCCTCGATTCCGCGGAGCTTTTTCAGGGTCGTGCGCTGTTCCGCCGTTAAAGTCTTGTTCACTTCCGCGAATTGGGTCGCGTAGTAATAGGACAATTCACCGTCGAGTTCGCCGTAATGCCGGCTGAGTTCCAGCACCTTGTCCTTGCTGGCTGTATCGCCGGTTTCAAACTTGCGCAGTTCGGTGGCAATGGCGCGGCGGGAGGTCACGATGTCCTGCAAATCCTTGCGCTGCAGTTCCACCAGGCCGGTGATCTGCTCGCATTGGGCCGGGTTGAGCGCGGCCAGAAACGCCTCGCCACTGTCGCCGGTCAGGCTGGTGCTGATCGAATAGTTTTTCTGGTGCACCGCCGGCGCGTCCTTCATGTAGAATGACCCGAAGTAAGTGCCGTGGCCTTCCGGGCAGAAATACGTGTCCGACTCCACCGACCCGGCATACCAACTGAAAAATTCACTGGCATAGGTCATCACCGCCACGTGGACGTCATGTCCCACGCTGCGCCGGTCAAAGGCTTCGGGAACATCCGGCCAGGTGCGCGAATCGCCGAACTTGAGCCTGGCAAACTCCGCCTTCTGCTGGTCCGTCAGCGACCGGACGATTTGTCCGTACGTTTCCGCGCGTTGATACGCCAGCGCGCCGCTCGACTCGAAGACGCCCGACGTGTATTTCATGACGGCGGCGCGATCCAGTCCCTGGCTGCCGGCCGGCCGGTTGCCGGTGAGATTGCGGCAGAAGGCCTGGATGAGCGGGAACCGTTTGAGCGCCAGCTCGCGAATTTGCGGCGCCTGCGCCTGGCCCAGCGCCACCAGCTTCGCCTTCTGGTCATCATTCAAAATGCGCAGGGTGTTGTTGGCGATGCGCGTCAGGAAATCCGTGTTGTGGCCCATGAGCGCGCCGTCAACGTCGCGCATGTTTTGGAAACCGAAGAAATCCGACACCTTGCCCGGCGGCAGGAACGTGTCGCAGCAAAAGTCGCCCGTAAGAAACGCCAGCCCGTCAAATGCGATGGTGTTGAGCTGGGCGCGGTCGGAGGTGGCCTGCGCGATGGTGTATTGACCGGGACCGGACCCGTGGCGCGGCGGCCGCGGCTGCGACGGCGATGGCGGCCGGTCTTGGGCGGCCGCTGTCAATGTCAACGCTGTCACGGCCAGGAGAGTCAGCGCGCAGGTTGATTTTTGGGGGAATGCGTCCGGTTTCATAAAAATATTTTACATGGGTTTGGTGAAGAGCGGCGATATCTTTGTCGCCGCTCTTGCTTGTATGGTAGTGTTATTCCTGGGGCGGTGGTTGCGGATGGTCTTCCGCATCAGGACCACCGGAACCGCCACCGTGATGGCCATCACCACCTTTGCCGCCCGGGCGCTGCGGTGGCCGCATTTGCTTCAATTGTTCCAACTGGTCGGCGGTCAGAATTTTCTCGAGCTTCGCCTTCGTCTCGGTCTCCAGGGCCGTCACCTGTTTTTGCTGGTCGGCGGTCAGGTTGAGTTGCTCCATAGCGCGCGGAGGCAGCAAATGGAATCCGCCCTGGCCGACCGGACCACCGGAGCCGCCTTCGCGGGCAGCAGGACGATCACCGGCTGGAGGCGAACCTCCCTGATCTTGAGCCGTTGCGGACAATGCCGACACAGCGAGTGCCAGCGCCAGAATGAGTGCTGATTTTTTCATATTTTCCTTTCGTTAAGTTTTGCTTTGTTTCCGTTCAATAGTAATAGACGGCGGCACTGTTAAGCTTTTGTGTGGAAAGGGCGGGAAAATTGTTAAGGAAGTGTAAAAGTTGCGGATTTGTCCCGGACTCTTGCCTATAATTGCAGCAGGGAATCGCGCATGACAGGTCAAGAATCCAACGTCCCGGGTGGTCCCAGCCGCGTGCTGGTGATTGACGACGACCGCAAGCTTTGCCGGCTGATACGGGATTACCTCGAACCGATGGGCTATGCTGTTTCGGCGGCACACACCGGCCCCGACGGCGTGGAGAAAGCCACGAAGGAATCGTGGCAGGCGGTCATTCTCGATGTCATGCTGCCGGGCTTTGACGGTTTCGAGGTGTTGAAACAAATCCGCCGCTGTTCCGATGTGCCCGTGCTGATGCTCACCGCGCGCGGTGAGGAAGCGGACCGCATCGTCGGGCTGGAAATCGGAGCCGATGACTACCTGCCGAAGACCTTTTCAACCCGCGAGCTGCTGGCGCGCCTGCGGGCGGTGACCCGTCGCGGCACGCGGAAATCGTCGGCCCAGGCAGACGAGGCGACAGCGGAAATCGTCGTCGGCCGGCTGCGCGTCAATCCGGCCACGCGGGTGGCGTTGCTGGATGACCGGCCGTTGGCGCTCACTCCGGTGGAATTCGACCTGCTGGCTTCGTTGGCCCGCGCCCGGGGCCGGGTGAAAACGCGCGAACAGCTTCTGGAAGAAATCCGCGAACGCGATTATGAGGTGTTCGACCGTTCGATTGATGTTCACATCTCCGGTCTGCGCAAAAAGCTCGGAGACGATCCGAAAGAGCCGCGTTTCATTAAAACACTGCGGGCGGCGGGCTACATGCTGATGAACCCGGAGACGGAGAAATGTTGAATCCATGAAATTACGCTTTCCACTTTACGCCAAGATCCTGCTCTGGTTCTTCCTGAACCTCATTCTGCTGGCGGCAGTGTTTCTGGCACTGCTGCGCGCCCAGTTTCATTCCGGCTTCGATTGGTTGCTGGCGGCGGGTGCCGGCCAGCGCATCCAGGCGGTGGGTGACGTGATCACGTCTGAATTGGGAGACCGGCGGCGCACAGAATGGACCGACGTCCTGAAACGCTTCAACGACGCTTACCAGCTTCAATTTTTTCTTTTCAACAACGATGGAACGCAAATCGCCGGCGAAACCATTCAACTGCCGCCGCCCGTGCAAGCCCGCCTTCCGGCACAGCGCGGACCGGTGATGCGGCCCAGGCCGCCGGATAACACGGTGAACAACCCGACGTTGGAAGACCGTCCGGACCGACCGCCGCCAGCAGTCACGGGGCCACCGGGCGAGAATCCCAAGTTCGTCGTGCGTACGCTGCAACCAACCCGGTACTGGGTGCTGATGCGTTTGGCTGTCCAGGACCCCGGCATGCCCCGGCCGATGCCGGCGACGCTGGTGGTATTATCCAGCACCTTGAGCGCCGGCGGTCTGTTCTTCGATTTCAGGCCGTGGCTGGCCGTCGGGTTTGGCGTGATGGTGCTATCGGCGCTGCTGTGGCTGCCGCTGGTCCGCTCGCTCACGCGTTCGATCGGGCAAATGACCCAGGCCACGCGCCAGATTGCCGAAGGCCGTTTCGACGGACGGGTGAACGAACAACGCCGGGATGAACTGGGCTCGCTGGGCCAATCCATCAACCGCCTGGCGGCGCGCCTCTCCGGTTTCGTCGTCGGGCAGAAGCGGTTTCTGGGCGACATCGCCCATGAACTCTGCGCGCCCATCGCCCGTATTCAAATGGCGCTCGGCATTCTCGAACAGCGGGCCGATGACAAGAACAAGGCATATGTCGAAGATCTGCGCGAGGAAGTCCAGCATATGTCGAGTCTGGTGAATGAATTGCTTTCCTTTTCCAAAGCTTCGCTGGGCGCCGCGACGACGAAACTTACCGCGGTCCGGCTCCGCGACGTTGCGGCGGAAGCGATCCGGCGTGAAAGCACCGCCGACGTTCAGGTTCAATTGGAAATTCCCGATGATTCCCTAGCTCTGGCCGAGCCGGAATTGCTCGTGCGGGCGCTGGCGAATCTTCTTCGCAACGCCATCCGCTACGCCGGCTCCGCCGGCCCCATCACCCTGTCGGCAAGACGGGAAAACAATGAGATATGGCTGACCGTAGCCGACTGCGGTCCGGGCGTCCCCGAAGCGGAACTGGCGCGCATTTTTGACCCGTTTTACCGGCTGGACGTTTCTCGTGACGCGACGACCGGTGGGGTTGGTTTGGGTCTGGCTATTGTTAAAACCTGCGTCGAATCCTGTCGCGGGACGGTAAGTTGTTGCAACCGGCAACCCTCGGGTCTGGAAATGACCATCAAGCTGCTGTCCCCGGCGGCAATGTCCGGATCGGAAACCTGAATAAGCCGGGGTTTAGCAAAATCAAGAGGGCGGCCACGTTCGATTTGCAGGAGAATCACGGGTTTGTGCTTGCGCCAACGGCCAGGCGTGGCTCAACTTTTGCTCGCACCGAAGCGGGTTCAACGATGTACTACTATACGGCCATTGAGCGATTTGACTGTAATAACGGCGAACGGTGGTTGGGTTACACCCGCTGGCTCGGGCGCACCGACCTGGAGCGCGTCGTGACGCTGGACAGCGTCCTCTGTCCCCCGGTCGTTCACGTGGAATCCAGTGACGACTGGCAATTTGTGTCGCAAGAGGAATTCATGCTCGATTTTTTCACGGACCTTGACTTCGTCCTGCGGCGGGTTTCCGGTCATCGTCCTTCGGTGGTGATTGCCGTCGCCCGCAAT
>Ga0371490_1001792_pt1 | contig 10501 bp, 8 predicted proteins | sample MB2SIPfraction_FD_207959 | JGI IMG/M metagenome (GOLD analysis project Ga0371490, IMG submission 207959) | Lab enriched peat soil microbial communities from McLean, Ithaca, NY, United States - MB28FN SIP fraction | ecosystem: Environmental > Terrestrial > Soil > Wetlands > Peat | place: USA...
GCCTTCGCGCTCGCCTGCGCGGAATCGCACATGTAGGCCGTTCAGATCTTCTTGAGCGGAGAGAATCTGCGGATCGGCGCAGGGCCCATAGCCGAAATAGACTGCCCGGCCCGGAAAATCGCGGCCAAACTGCGACACATAGGGATCGGCGCAGTTCAGGAAAGCCACTCCGTTGGCCGGCAGCGCAGCCACCAGCTCAAACTTGGCGCGCGCAATCCCGGCCTGGCCGTCGGCAAAACTCTCAACGTGCGCATTGCCCACATTCGTCACCACGCCCCAATCGGGCGAAGCCATGCGGCACAGCGCCGCAATCTCGCCTGCGTGGTTCATGCCCATCTCAAACACCGCGATCTCATGTTCCGGCTCCAGGCGCAGCAACTGCAGCGGCAGGCCGAAGGCGTTGTTCAGGTTGCCGCGTGACTTGAGCACGTTGAACTTTGCGCCCAGCGCGGCCGCCGTGGCTTCCTTGGTCGTCGTCTTCCCGGCCGATCCGGTGATGGCAACAACGCGCTTGCCCCACTGCCTGCGCACGTGCGCGGCCAGCAGTTGCAGCGCGGCCAGCGGGTCCCCGGTAATCAGCAGCGGTGAGGCGAGCGCGGCATCGGGCAGGCCGGCCACGCGCGCACGCGAAACCACCGCGGCCAGGGCGCCGCGCTCCAGCGCCGCGGCCACGTAATCGTGGCCATCGAGCCGTTCGCCGCGCACCGCAAAAAACAATTCGCCGGGCGCAATGGTGCGCGAGTCGATCGAGTAGCCTGCCGCCACCAGCGCGCCGGCATTGGGCACGCTCGCCGGCGCCTCAAGCATGGCCCCCGCGCCCATCGCGATTTCGGCAAGCGTGAGTTTCATTGCTCCCCAACAATACGGCGAAGCCGGTTTGAATGCAATGGCCGATGTGGTTCACCGGGCACCGGCGTAACCGAGTTCCCCCAGCGCGCGCAGGGCTACCTCGGCATCGTCAAACGGAATGGTGCGATCGGCCAGGATCTGTTCCTTCTCGTGCCCCTTGCCGGCAATCAGCACAACATCTCCCGGCGCAGCCTTCTCCAAAGCAATCCCGATTGCTGCCGCACGATCGGGTTCGATCAGATAATTGACGTTGGTCGCGCGCAAACCGGGCTCGATCCCGGCAAGAATCGCCAGCGGATCTTCAGAGCGCGGATTGTCGCTCGTCGCCACCACAAAATCGCTGCCTACGCCGGCGGCCTGGCCCATCTTCGGGCGCTTGGTGCGGTCTCGGTCGCCACCGCAACCAAACAGCGTAATCACGCGTTTGCCGGTGTCCCGCGTCATCTGGCGAGCCAGCGCGATCAGGTTGCGCAGCGCATCGTCGGTGTGCGCGTAGTCCACAATCACGGTAAACGGCTGGCCCGCCGAGACCGGCTGAAAACGGCCCGGAACCGGACGAAGTTGCGGTACGGTTTCGACGAGCTGGCTGAAAGGAATGCCGCGCGCATGCGCCGCCGTGAAGGCCGCAAGCAGGTTAAAGATATTCACTTCGCCCGCGAGGCGGGATTCAACGCTCGCCGAGCCTTCCGGAGTTTCCAGTTCGATGGTCGCGCCCGACGGCGTGAGCGCATACCTCGCCGCGCGCCAGTCGCCGTTGCCGACGCCGCCAATTCCATATGTCCGCACCTCGGCGCCGGCCTCGCTCGCGGCTCGCGCAAGTTCTTCGCCATGAGGATCGCAGGCATTGATCGTCGCCACGCGCGGCGCGGGGTAGCGCTTGCCGTCGAAGAGCAGCCGCTTGGCGGCAAAGTAATTTTCCATCGTCTGGTGGTAATCGAGATGGTCGCGGGTGAGATTGGTGAATACGGCAACATCGAAATCGATGCCTGCCATGCGCCCCTGGTCGAGGGCATGGCTCGAAACCTCAGTCACAAGCTCGGATGCCCCAAGCGCCGCGCCCTCCGCCATCAACTCATACAAATCGCGAGACTCCGGAGTGGTGTGGATCGAAGGCCGCACCTCGCCCGCAACGTGATACTCGATGGTGCCGATGAGAACCGTTTTGCGAGCGGCAAAGTTGAGCAAAGATTCGGCCAGGAATGCCGTCGTGGTTTTGCCGTTGGTGCCCGTGATGCCGGTGGCCGCAAGCTTTCGCTCGGGATGCCCGAAGAACGCCGCCGATGCCTGTGCCAGCGCGCGCCGGCCGTGTTCGACCTCGATGACAGGAAACCCCGGCTGATACACGGTTAGATGGTCGAACGTCTGCGCGGAGTCGGTAATGATTCCGAGCGCGCCGGCACTGATCGCCTTCTCAACGTAGCGATTGCCGTCGGTGGTGCCGCCCTTCATGGCCACGAAGACCGCGCCCGGGCGCACACGCCGCGAATCGTATTCGATCCCGGTAATGGTCTCGCCGGAGCTGCCCGCGGAACCGACGGCTGTTATTTCGGCGATGAGGTCGTGCCAATGCATACTTGGTTATTTGTAGTTATTTGAGAATGATTCAGAGCGCGATCACTGCAGCTGAAAAAACTTCGGAGGAACGATTCGCGCTCTACAACGGCTCCGCGCCCTCGCCCCCGATGATCCTGTCGAAGATCAATACCGCGCAAACCGAACAGGCCGATTGTACGTTGATCCAGTGCTGCCATCTCGCCGCCAAGTGCTTATACTCGGCGAGGTCTACCTTGTCCAGATCATAGGGCATCGGACCCGCTAATTGAATCTGCAACTGTTGCAAGGCAGACTCTCCGTTCGGCTGCGGATAGAAGGCATCGAAGGAACGAAGAGCAAGAACGGTCTCATCCTGTCCCATCCGGTCGGCCAGAGCGGCGAAATCGAGGTAGTCGCGAGTGGCATTGCGATTGAGAATCAGAACGGCTTTAATGCGAAGCATCTCGGGAAGCGTGGGCACCGTCAACTTCTGTCCGAATCTTTCGATCACCGTTGTATCGAGCGGTTGATCGCGGATCAATTGCCGCACCCCGGTTTCGATGCCATCGAGGCTGCCAAGAATCTGTACCGGTCGGCGCACGCGCGCCGTTTTCCAGCCTGCCACCGACTCGAGATCCTCCAGGACCCGATCGAAGCGCCGCCTCAAGTCGATGAGAACATGGTCCGCGTCTGAAGAAAGCCGATGACCCGCATAAATGGCCGCGGCAGTTCCGCCAACCAGCACAGCGTCAGGAAGGATGCGTTGCAGATGGGCTGCGGAAGACAGAACCTGCTCCCATTCAGGCAGATCTGAGGCGCTGTTCGGCATATAGCCTCCAGAAGTGATACCGCTGCGCATAAGGATCCTGCGCATGCACAAGAGCAATGCGGAGAATCTTCTCCATCAACGCGCGGTCCTCAAGAGCGACAGAACGCAACTCGGCCCAATCTTCGCGCTTGCCGCGGGCGATGATATCGTCCAGAGCGGCCAGCGTGTATTCCCGATGATTCAGATGCCGATGCTGCATGGCCCTTTCCTCGCCGCGCTGTCGCGCCACAGTCGACATCGAAAACATATCACAGACGGGATGTACCCCGGTGGGGCTTATTCGCGAACCAAAAGAGCACGTTGCCCGCTCACCGCGAGCACTTGACTACAATCTTTGTGCCTTCAGCCACCATGGTTCCCGCAGCCGGCGCCTGTTCGCGCGCGGTGCCGCTGCCGGCAATCTCAACGTCAAGTCCCGCCGCCGCCGCCTGCACAATCACGTCGCGCATTGAGAGCCCCACCAGCGACGGCACGCGCAATTGCTTCGCCTCTGAGATCGTCACGCTCTTTCCCATTGGCGGCGGCGGCGTGTTCTCGGCCAGTTGCGCCAGCGCCGGCGTTGAAGAAGGATTGCCTTGCGGCTGCGTTGGCGGCGTCTGCGCGGCTGCATCCGGGCTCTTCGCGGGCGTTCCATTTGGCGCGCTGGTGTTCTGCGCAGCCGCGGCGGCAGGCTGCGCGTTCGCGCTTTGCGGGTCGTCCCCGGGCAGATCGTTTGCCGCCTCATAGAGCGCCTGGATGTTCTCGTTCCCGGAATCGGCCTCATCCTCGACGATCGGCTTTCCCTTGCCCGCCGGCTTGGCCGGGCGCAGATCGACGTCGTGCTGCACTCCCAGGTACTCCAGCACCTGTTGCGCCACCTCGGCGAACACCGGCGCCGATACTTCCGCGCCGTAGTACGCGCCTTTGGGTTCATCCATCACCACGGCAACCGAAATCACCGGATCGTTGACCGGCGCGAAGCCGGCAAACGAAGCAACGTGCTTGGTCTTCGAGTAGGTGTGCGTCTTCGGATCAATCTTCTGCGCCGTGCCGGTTTTGCCGCCCGAGCTGTACCCGTTGAGCTGCGCTGACCTGCCCGTCCCGAACAGAACAACGCCCTCCATCATCTTGCGCATCTCAGCCGCGGTCATTGTGGAGATGACGCGGTGCGCGCCCGGCGGCAGCGGATTGGGCAGATCCTCGCCGGCTTTGAAGGGATGCGCCACCACCTGCTCGGGCTGCGCTACCGCCTTCAGATTCGGATCTGTCGACTTTGGATCCGTCGACTTGGGATCAGGCGGGGCCGGCGCGTCTGGCATGAGGATGTGCGGCGGCAGATACACGCCGCCATCGGCGATGGTCGTAACCATGGTGACAAGCTGCACCGGCGTGACCGCAACTTCCTGGCCAATGGCAAGCGAACCGATCGACGACCCGCTCCAGCGGTTCACCGGCCGCAGCAGGCCGCGCGTCTCGCCGGGCAGCTCAATTCCTGTGCGCGAGCCGAAGCCGAAGGCGCGAATGTACTGGTAAAGATGGTCTGAGCCAACTTTGAGCGCCAGCTTCACCGCGGCCACGTCGCTGGAGCGCGCCAGAGCCGTCGCCACGCTCACCGTGCCCAGTCCGCGATCGCTCTTGTCATCGTGAATCACGCGGCCGGCAATCGTAATCTGCCCGCCCTGGCAGTCGATCATATCGTCGGGCGTAGCCACGTGCTCATCGAGCGCCGTGGAGTACGTGACCAGCTTGAAGGTCGAGCCCGGCTCGTACACGTCGCTCACCGCGTGATCGCGCAACAGCTCAGGCGTGGTGTGACGAAACTGATTGGGATTGAAAGTGGGCCGGATGGCAAGCGCAAGAATCTGGCCGGTGTGCACGTCCTGCACTACAACCGTTCCGTTCAGCGCCTGGGTCTTCTCCATTGCATGGTCGAGCGCGCGCTCGGCCATGAACTGGATGTTCGAGTCGATGGTCAGCACCAGGTTGCGGCCCGGCTCCGGCTCTTTCTCCGTCGAGCCAAGCACCTTGCGGCGCGCGTCCATGGCGGTGTACATCTCACCCGGCGCGCCATGCAGGTCGCCGTCGAATTTTTGTTCAAGGCCGCCGAGCCCGTTATCGTCCACGCCCACGTAGCCAAGCACCTGCGCGGCAATCTCGTTGTCGGGATAGAAGCGCTCAAACTCTTTCTGGAAATAAACTCCCTTCATATTGACCGCCCGCACCTTCGCCGCAACTTCAGGCGTGACGCGCCGCGCTACCCAGGCAAAATTTTTCCCCGCGGCCAGCCGCTCGGCAATCTCTTTCTCAGCGGTGCGATCGTCTGCAGGGTCGATGTGGGTGGCCGAGGAGAGAATGCGCGCGGCTGATTGCTTGTCGTCAATCTCGGTGGGCACCGCGTAGATCGAGTCCACCAGCACGGTCATGGCCAGCTCGTGACCGTCGCGGTCGTAGAGCACGCCGCGCCGCGGCGCAACCTCAAAGGTGCGCAACTGCTGCTTGGCTGCACGCTCAACGTACTCGGGATGGCGAACGATCTGCAGCCAGAAGAGCCTGGCGCCGATGCCGATCGTCCACAAAAAGAAAAACAGGCAGATGAGCCAGAACCGGCCGCGCTTCAACGGAACGGCATTGGGCGTGGTTGCGCGGTTGCGAATGGCTCGTACGGCTGCCTGCATGTTTTTTTAGCTCTTAGCTATTAGCTGTTAGCTTTTAGCTCCTTCGTTGCCGGATCGGCGTTCTGGGGGTCCCTATAATGCACCTCTTTAACGCGCTGTCAGTGCTGCCCGCTCCAGCACGATGTGGCTAAGAGCTAACAGCTAACAGCTAATGGCTGTTTTTCACCGTCCCGGCGGAGTAACCTGCGCTAGGGTCGGAGCGCCGGAGCTAACCTGCACGCTGGGATGCACAACCTGCCCAGGCTGCGGCGTCATCAGTCCAAGCTGCTGCGCAAGGCCGTCGATGCGGCTCGGCTGCGTAAGCTCGGCCTCAGTCAGCTTCAACTGGCGATTCTCTTCGCGGAGCTGCTCGAGCGTCTGCTTATCGCTCTCAACGCGGTAGCTGTTTTCAATCGCGTAGAAGTGCTGCAGGCCATAAACCATCACCAGCGAGAACAGCACGGCAACTGCGGCGCAGAACACCCGCATCTGCCGCGCGCGCACCGGGTCCGGAGCCTTCACCAGCCGCGAGTTGTCAAAGCCCTTGGCAAAATAAAACTCCGGCGTGCGAACACGGCGGCGGCGCACCGGCTGCTGCGCCAGCAGCTCGGCATTGCGCTCGGCAACCCGCGCGTTCCATCCGCGCCCCGAATCGAGATATGCTACTGCTGCCGCCATTTTTACCTTTCCTTCAGCTATTAGCTATTAGCTCTTAGCTTTTAGCTATTAGCCTGTTCGTGCTAAGGTCTCGCTTTTTTAGTTTTCCGAGACCATTTCTTGAGCCCGTCTCATTCTGTTTCCGCAGGTACGAACTAACAGCTAAGAGCTAATGGCTGTTTTTTCCGCCACTCTCAACTTCGCGCTTCGCGAGCGCGGGTTGCGTTCAATCTCTTCTTCGCCTGCCGTCACCGGCTTCTTGGTTACGATGTTCCAGATCCCATTTCTTGCGCCGTCTCTCAAACTGTCTTTCGCGATACGATCTTCGAGACTATGAAAACTGATGACTGCAAGCCTCGCTGAGGGCTTAAGCAACTTCGGTGCGGCCTCAAGCAGAGCTTTGATTTCTTCAAGCTCGCGATTGACGTAGATGCGCAGTGCCTGGAACGTTCGCGTGGCCGGGTGAATGTATTTCATTGGCGGGACGGCCGATGCCACAATCCGTGCAAGTTGCCCGGTGGTAGCTATCGGCCGCCCACGCACAATTGCTCTGGCGACTGTCCGCGACCTCCTTTCCTCACCGTATTCGTAAATGAGATTCGCAAGCTCGCGCTCGTCCATCTCATTCACCACTTGTTCGGCGGTCGACCCGCTGCGCGTATCCATACGCATGTCCAGCGGACCATCCGCCTGAAAACTGAATCCTCTGCGCGCTTCGTCAAAGTGAAGGCTGCTTGCGCCAAAGTCCGCCAGCAGTCCGTCCAGCTCGCCCGGCCTAACATGCCGCGCAATTGCGCTGAACGCCTCGCCGATCAGCCTCACCTCCGCCGCCTGGCCTCCCAGCTCTTCCCTCACCCGCTCCAGGCGCGCAGTTGCCAGTTCCAGCGCCTCGGGATCCCGGTCAAAGCCGATCAGCGTTCCCTTCGGGCCCAGCCGCCTCAGAATTCCTTCGGCGTGACCGCCCAGGCCCAGCGTGCAGTCCGCATAGGTCCCATCGGGGCGAATGCGGAGAAAATCCATCGTCTCCTGAAAAAGAACCGGCACATGTTTTGGTCCGCGGACCGCCATGTGCACCCCCTCAGGGGTTAACCGCCGGCCGGCCATTCAGAATCGCTCCCACAGAACGCCGATCGTCCTGGGTGAGCGCATTCGCCGGCAGGCTCGCTTCAAACGCTGCCTGGTTATGCACCTCGAGGTGGTCGATCTTGCCAATCACCGCCACCTCCGCATCGAGCTTCGCCGCCCCGCGCAGAATCTGCGGAATCAGCACCCGGGCCTGGTTGTCCATCTCAACCTGCTGCCCGTAGTAGCTGGTCAGGCTCAAGTACTTCTCCACGGCGTCGTTCATAATGCTGAACTCGGCCAGCTTGGCCTCAACCTTTTCCCACGCCGGCAGCGGCCAGACCTCAGCCTTCGCGCCATCGCTCGAGGTGATGTAAAACTGGCTCACGTTCTGCGCATCCACAAGCTGCTTGAACGCAGCCGGAAGCTTGAGCCGTCCTTTCTCATCGACCTTGGCCGGATGGTTGCCGCGAAACATCTGCCGCCTCTTCCTGCTCCCGCTTTCCCGTTCGCTCGCGGTGACCCTCGTCCGGGCGTATCCTTGATTCAACCCGGCCCCTGGCCGGTTAGCGAAACTGGTTCACTTACTCGGGCAAGGGGCCGAAAACCGCAATTGAGGAACTGAAAACGAAGTAAAATTCCGTAGAAAGTTACTGAAAGAGCGGTCTGGGCGGATGGCCCTTCTGCTCCACTTCACTCCATAACTTTCCACTTAGGGACGATAGTACCGCTCTTCTCAGCCAGTGCAAAGGGAAAAATGGGCTTTGCGCGGAGGAAAACTCCACTCTCCGGTGGAAAATCCCCTAATAGACAGCTCTCCCGACCCCACCACAAGATGTTGTGTTTACTGCTGAGGTTCAGCCCCTGGACAGGGGAACCGGTTCATGATAGGGGAACAAAAGGCGAAGATAGGCACATAATGCCGCTCAGTAGGTCACGGTCGCCGTAATCGTGTCCGTGTAAGTTCCAGATACGGTACCTTGACTCGCCGGTATCCGGCCATACACCGTCAGCGTTTGCCTTGTGCCGGTCCCTGTGCCGCTCACCCAGCTGCCAGTCGAGTTCCCCCAATTGGTCGTATAAGAGGAGTTGCTGAATAGGGAGTAGTTCAACCGCGCTCCACCTGGTCCGGTCATCATGCGGTTGGTTACGGTGGCTCCAGTGGTCGTGCCCGCGTTGAGACCCACGGTGTACGGCGCCGTATTGGTACACGTAATCGAAAGGGTTGTCGTGGCATCCAGCAGGGTTCCGGTGTAGTTTCCGAAGCTCAATGGATTCGCGGAAATTGTGCACGCATTTTGAATGACGACGGTGAGAGTGAAGTGCGTGGTGTCGGTACTGACGGTGTCAGTGTAGGTTCCGGACGGGGCCGCCTGACTGGCGTTCAACTGCGCGTAGACGGTTCCGTTGTAGTTGCCCGTGCCATCTTCAGTATTCGTTGGATACGTGTTGCCCCAGTTCTCCGAATACGCAGCATCCCGATAGATCTCGTAGCCAAGCTCCACGCCGTTCGGACCGGTCAGAAACCGCTCCGTCTCTGACCCCCCCGTTCCGGTTCCTGCATTCATGGGGATATACCACCCGTCGGCTTGGTTTTGGCATGTGACCACGAAAGGAGTGGTGCTGCGGATCTGCGCGCCGGTATAAGTCCCGAAGTTCAGCGGGCTCGTAATGGAAAGAGTGCAGGAGTTGTTGTTCTGCGCATCAGCTCGATGAACACTGAGCGCCGCAAGAACCAATCCTGCCAGTACGAGCCTGCGCATCACTGCTTCACCTCCTGGCAGACGACCGGCCCGATGGTGGGGATATCACCCGGAACCGGCTTGTAATCGAAGGAGACCGTGCAGTGCTTTCCGTTGGCGAGCCCTACGCTGACCCGGTTGTGGGTGCTCAAGCCTTCCAGGTACGTTTCACCGTCGTATCCTACGGGCGCTGGGGCGCTCGAGCCGAGCAGCGTTGCCGTGCTGCCGAGCGCAATCGGCAGTCCCGTTTGGTCCACCAGCTTCAGAAGCGCTCCGTGACTGAATTGAATGGGAAAACGAATTACCACCCCGGAACGGTCCTGAGGCCGAACGATGCGTTTATCGAGGGCCAGATCCGCATCGGCAGGAACATCCTTCGGCTCGATGCCAATATGATTCACATCAAAGGATCGCATGTCAGGAACCAACAGGCGTCCGGACTTGTCGGTGGTTCCCACGTCGCGGTTCTCCTGGTAAACGTGGACGTGCTCCACCGGAGCCGTGTCGACAATGGCAAAACTGTCATAGATCATATTCGACGGAAACAGTCCTCTATCCACCAGTGAAAGCGCGCCCTGCGATTCCACGCGTACCGTGGTTTGCCCGGCGGAATCGCTCACGCCCGCCGAGAAAAGCCCCACCGGCGATTTGTATTGCATGATGCCGAACGCCTGTTGGGTACCACCCCCATCCGAAACGTAGGTCTGGTAGCCCCAATCGCCAATCCTGATCACACCCTGCTGGGCCTGCACCTGTATAGCGCCTTCGGACGTCCCGCCGACAGAAACAGACCTTCTCGCGCCCAGCGGAATGGTAAGGCCGATCTGCAAAGCGCTCGAGCCGGCCGCGTTCAAATCCCGAAACTCAGTGGCAAAAAGCGAGACGTGATGGAATTGCTGCGAGTAATTGGCAGTCACCACCTGTGACTGCAAGGAACCAGCCAACGTATTGGGTACCTGCACAGCAGGCGGGCTGTCGCTCACACTAGCATAGGCCACGGCCAGCGAACCGCAGTGCCTCAGCGTGAGTCCGGTAAAAAGGCTGATCTGTTTACGCGCAACCGGCGAGCCGTTCATGGCGGCAATGTCGCGATAATTTCTATTGGCTACGCTGGCCGAACCGCCTATTCCAAAGATCCTCCCCTGGTGCTGAACTCCCGCAGACAGCAGTTCGCCTGCTCCGGCTGATCCGCCGCT
>Ga0371490_1001794_pt1 | contig 10490 bp, 9 predicted proteins | sample MB2SIPfraction_FD_207959 | JGI IMG/M metagenome (GOLD analysis project Ga0371490, IMG submission 207959) | Lab enriched peat soil microbial communities from McLean, Ithaca, NY, United States - MB28FN SIP fraction | ecosystem: Environmental > Terrestrial > Soil > Wetlands > Peat | place: USA...
ATGAATCTGGGGAAAGTCTTGCCATGGTTTATGAAATATAATAGCAGAAGTTTCGCCAAAGATAAATTCATTTCTTGATTTCGCGATGTCACTCCCTTCCTTTTACCGCCCGGCCATCTGGCTTTGCGTCGGGATAGGCCTTATGATACGGGGCAGGAATCTTGACTCTTCCCGGAGGGGTGAAAAACATGAAAGTCTTGGTGACCGCCAGAATGCCAGTCGAGGTTATTTCCCTGATCGAGGGGGAGCATCAAGTGGAGAGCTACCAGGAGGATCCGCCCCTGGAACGGCAAAGCTTCCTCCGGCGGGTGGCGGATAAAGAGGGGCTCCTCTGCACCATTACCGACCGCATCGATGCCGAGCTGCTGGATGGGGCCCCGGCCCTCAAGGTGATCGCCAATTACGGGGTCGGCTTCGAGCATATTGATCTTGCCGGGGCCACCCGGCGAGGCATTCCGGTGACCAACACCCCAGGCGTGCTCACCGACGCCACCGCCGACCTGGCCTTTGCCCTGATTCTGGCGACGGCCCGCCGGATCGCGGCCGGCGACCGCCGGGTCCGGGAGGGCAAGTTCACTTACTGGGGCCCACTCCTGTTTCTGGGCCAGGAAGTGAGCGGTAAGACCCTGGGCCTCATCGGCCTGGGCCGCATCGGCCAGGCGGTGGCCCAAAGGGCCCGGGGGTTTGGGATGCGAGTGCTCTACCACAGCCGCACCCGGCTGGCGCCGGCGGCGGAGCAAGAGCTGCAAGTCGCTTATGCGCTGCGGGAAACCTTGCTGCAGGAGGCGGACTTCGTCAGCCTGCACGTGCCCCTGACGCCTGAGACCCGGCACCTGATCGGTCGCCGGGAGCTGGAGCTGATGAAGCCCACCGCTTTCCTGATCAACACCGCCCGGGGGCCGGTGGTGGACGAGGCGGCCCTGGTGGAGGCCTTGCGCCGGGGGCAACTCGGCGGCGCCGGCCTGGACGTCTATGAACGGGAGCCGGAACTGAGCCCGGGCCTCACCGACCTGGACAACGTCGTCCTGCTGCCCCACCTGGGCAGCGCCACCATCGAAACCCGCACCCGCATGGGACTCATGGCGGCGGAAAACCTGCTAGCCGGCCTCCGAGGCGAGCGTCCCCCCAATTGCCTCAATTGGGCAGAAATCCAGGAGAAATAAGGTCTATTGCAGCAGCTCCTTCAGGGCCAGGAGTTCATCCCGGAGGGCCCGGAGCAGGGATTGGACGGTGTTGGGCGGCCCCGGCAGGACGGCAGGACCCGGCGGCGGCGCCGGGGGCCGGGAGTGAAGCTGCCGGCGCATCGCCGTCAGGCTCAGTTTTTCCTCCTCCCGCAGGCGCTTGATTTCGAAGACCAGTTGGATGTCAGCGGGGCGGTAGACACGGTGCCGGGAGTGCCGCCGGCTGGGCCTGAGGAGCTTGCCTGGGTCCTCCCAATAGCGCAGGACGTGGGGCTGCACCCCGGTGAGGCGACTCACCTCCCCGATGGTGTAGAAGGCTTTTGGGGGGATATCTTCTTCTACCACTTGCTTATAATCGCGCCCCAAGAAGGTAGGCTGTTGGGCGGCGCCCTCGCCGCCCCTACGTCGGCTAACGAAGTTCCGCCCCCAACTCCCGGGCCAGGGCCTCCACCAGGGCCAGATGGTGCGGGTTGACCAGTTCGTCGGTCAGGGTCCGCTCCGGGTCCCGGTAGGAGAGGCGAAAGGCCAGGCTGCGCTTGCCCGCCGCCACCTGGTCGCCGGTATAGACGTCAAAGAGACGGGCTTCCTCCAGCCAAGGCGCCCCAAAGCGATACAGGGCCTCGGATACCTGGGCCGCCGGGACCCCTTCGGGCAGAACCAGGGCAATATCCCGGTAAACCGCGGGGTAACGGGGCAGCGGGGTAAAGAGCAGCGGCGCCGCCGCCTGGGCCAGGGCGTCCAGGGACAGATTGAAGACAAAAATGGCACCCTCCAGGTCCAGTTTCTCCCCCACCTCCGGCTCCACTTCCCCCAAGAAGCCCAAGGCGCGCGGACCCGCATAGATTCGGGCCCCCTGGCACAGGAGGGCCGGCAGGGCCTCCCGCCGGAAATTCACCTCGGGAATCTCCAGACCCTCCAATAGGGCCTCCACCACGCCCTTGAGGTCGAAGAAGGTCACCGCTTCCCGAGGAGCAGCCCAGGAAACCTCTTCCCGGGCCCCGTACATCAAGCCGGCAAGCCAGCTCTCCTCCCGGGGCAGCTCGGCCCCCGGCTGGGGCAGGAAGACCTTGGCGGTCTCAAAGAGGCGCAGGTCCTGGAGCTGCTTCAGGGTGTTGCGCCGCAGGGTGTCCAGCAGGCCCGGGATGAGGGAGGTGCGCATCACCGCCTGCTCCTCGCTCAAGGGATTAGCCAAAGCCAGGGGGACGCTCCCCGGGGCCGCGGTCAACCCTTCCAGGCGTTCAGGCTGGAAGGCGTAGTTGATCACCTCATTGAAGCCCAGGCCCGCCAGAAGCTGCCGGGCCTCGTGGCGGATGCGGGGCTCCGGACCGGGGCGCCGGGCGGCCACCTCGCCCCGGGGCAGGGTCACGGGAATCTGGTCAAAACCGGCCAGGCGGGCGACCTCTTCGATGAGGTCTATCTCCCGGGTCAAATCATTGCGGAAGGAAGGCACCTGCACCACCAGGTTTTCCCGGTCCAGGCTCACGGCCGGCAGGTGCAGGCGTTTTAGCAACGTAACGACGGTTTCGTGGGAAAAGTCCGTCCCCAACACCTGGTTGGTCCGGGAGATTCTCAGACCCAGGCGGGGATGGTGGATGGGGGCCGGGTATTCATCCAGCCGGGGGCCCACCACCCGGCCGTCGCCTACCTGGCTCATGAGTTGGGCGGCCCGCTCCAGGGCGGAGATCACCCCATCTGGATCCACCCCCCGCTCGAAACGGTAGGAAGCCTCGCTGCTGAGCCCCAGGCGCCTGGCGGTGCGCCGGATGGTGGCCGGATTGAAATAGGCGCTTTCGATAAGGACCTGGCGGGTGTCCGGAGTCACTTCGGAATCGAGTCCGCCCATGACCCCGGCCAGGGCCACCGGCCGCGCCGCATCGCAGATGAGCAGGGTCTGCGGGTCCAACTGCCGCTCCTGGCCGTCCAGGGTGGTGAACCGCCTTTCCTCGGGCCGGGGCAGGCGCACCACGATCTCACCTTTCGTTAGCCGCTGGAAATCAAAGGCATGCAGCGGCTGGCCGAACTCCAGGAGCACGTAGTTAGTGACGTCCACCAGATTGTTGATGGCCCTGATCCCCGAGACCTGGAGCCGGCGACGCATCCAGAAGGGTGATGGCTTCACGGTCAGGTCGGTCAACAGACGGGCGGCGTACCGGGGGCAGTGCCCCGGGTCCAGGATGGTGACTTTGGGTTGAGTAATTTCCGGTCCTGGCAAGTCCGCGAATTTTCCTGGAGGTGGGAAGGGATGTTCTTCTACCCGGACCTCCGGATGGCGCAGGGGCACATCCAGCAAGGCCGCCACCTCCCGGGCCAGGCCCAGGACGGAAAGGCAGTCGGCCCGGTTGGCGGTCACCGCCACTTCCAGGACCACATCGGCCAGTTGCAAGGCTACGGCCAGGTCCGCGCCCACTGGCAGCTCCTGGGGGATATCCATCAGGCCGACATGGTCGGGGGACAGCCCCAGCTCGTCTTCGGCACAGAGCATCCCTTCGGAGGCAATGCCCCGGATTTTGGCGGCCTTGATCTTTTGGCCCCCGGCCAGCCGCGTCCCGATGGGCGCAAAGGGATAAAGGCGGCCCAAGGCCAAATTGGGGGCGCCGCACACCACCCGGTAGTTGTGGCTGCCCGTGGTCACTTCCGCCAGTCGCAGACGATCGGCCTGGGGGTGAGGTTCCACCTGGGTGACCTGACCCACCACCACTCCGGAAAACTCCGGGGTCAGTCGTTCCAGGGCCTCCACTTCCAGGCCCGCCATGGTGAGGCGGTCCGCCAGGACCTCCGGCGCCACGGTGAGCTCAACCAGGTCCGATAGCCAGTTGAGAGAAAGTCGCATAATTTTATTAATTTACCTTTCCAGCCTGCAAAACTCAAGAACTCCCGGGCAAAAATTGTCGGGGCGTCGCGCGCCGCGCCCTTAAAAAACGAAAACCCCTTGAGACCCGAATTAATAACTCATGACTTACTCCCCCGGGACAATTTTTGCAAAAGATCAGGGTCAAGAATGGTTATCCTTGCCTTATCCACCTCTATCAGCCCTTCACTTTTCAGGCGCGACAAGGTACGCGACAAAGTTTCACTAATAGTGCCAAGATACGCGGCCAGATGGGTTTTGGTAGTGGGCAATTCGAACGACAGTCCGGTCTCGATCTTACCGTGCCTCTCCTGGCAGCGCTCCAAGAGGTAGCGGGCCAGACGCGCCGATACCTCTTTCAAGGAAAGATCTTCCAGTTGCCGGGTCAGATGCAGATTCAAGCGACTCAAGGTGGCCAGCATATTCCGGGCCAGGGAAGGCGAAGCGGCCAGATGCCGGAGGAATGGCGCCTTGGGAAAAAACAGGGTTTGGCAATCCTCCAGGGCCACGGCGGTGGCCGGATAAGGGGCCTCGCCGAAGACCGCGGCCTCGGCAAAGGTCTCTCCGGGACCCACCAGCCGCAGGATATATTCCTTGCCGTCCGGGGAGCTTTTCACCAGCTTGACGTAGCCGGCACTCAGGACATAAAACCCATGGGCCTCCCGCCCTTCCCAGAAGATGATGGCCTGGCGGGCAAAGGGCTTACGCCTGGCCATCTGCGCCAGGACCTCCAGGTCCGCCTCCGGAATCCCGGAAAACAGATAAATGCCCCGCAGAATCTGCTTTTTCTGTCCGGGGTCTTCTTTGGCCTGGCTTTCCACCTCACCCTCCCAACAAGTAGGGGCGAACCTTGTGTCCGCCCACCGTTCGGGTATCCGGCCCGCCGTTTAAGGGCAAACATAAAGTTCGCCCCTACGATGACCTGGTGGTATTGTAGACCGGTTTTCCGGTTTACGCCAATGGGTTTTGCCGCAGAATCCTGGCGGCGCGGATTGCAGTTGACCGGCAAGGCTGCCTTTGGTAGATTGCTGGCGGGATTACCTCACGGTCAAGCTCCCCGAAACGTGGGGAGGCCGCTGGCGGCGTCCTACGATCCTCAAATAGGAGTGCCTTGCAATGATCTGGCAGAAAAGGTCCCTGGTTTGGTTAATCCTGGTAATTCTCCTGGCCCCGGGTTGTGGCGGTGCTCCGGGAGATGAGATCCGCATCGGAATCAACGCCGAGCTCACCGGCAGCAAACCCACGGTGGGGGATTCCTGCAAGAAGGCCATGGAACTCCTGGCCTCCCAGGTTAACGCCGCGGGCGGCCTCAAACTGGGAGACAAGAAATACCGCCTCAAGATCCTGGTGGAGGATAACGAAGACAAGGCCGAATCAGCCGCCGCCGTGGCCCAGAAGCTCATCAGCCAGAACAACGTCCTGGCCATTATTGGCCCCAACGCTTCGGGCAATGCCATTCCTGCCGCCCGCATCTGCGAGGATAACGGGGTGATCATGATCAGCCCCTGGTCCACCAACCCCAAAACCACCGAAGGCAAGAAATTCGTCTTTCGGGCCTGTTTTATTGACGATTTCCAGGGCCTGGTGATGGCCAAGTTCGCCCGGGACCACCTCCAGGCCCAAACCGCCGCGGTGCTCTATGACGTGGCCTCGGAATACAACAAGGGCATCGCCGAGTTCTTCAAGCAATCCTTTGAGGCCATGGGCGGCCGGGTAGTGGCCTTTGCCTCCTACACCAAAGACGATAAGGACTTTTCCTCCCAGCTCACCACCATCAAAGCGGCCAACCCCGGGGTCCTGTTCCTCCCCAACTATTACAACGAAGTGCCGCTGCAAGTGCAGCAGGCCCGGCGCCTGGGCATCACCTGTCCCTTCATCGGCTCGGACTCCTGGGGCAGCCCGGAAATTCTGACCCTGTGCGGCGTCGAATTGGAGGAATCCTACTTTAGCACCCACTATGCCCCGGATATCGCCACCGACACCGCCCAGAAATTTATCAAGGCCTATGAAGCCAAGTACGGCAAAAAACCCGACGACGTGGCCGCCCTCACCTACGACGCCGGCAAGCTCCTGCTGACGGCCATCAGCCAAGCCGGGACCCTGGAGCGCCAGAAGGTGCGGGACGCCTTGGCCGCGGTGCAGGAATTCGAGGGGGTGACTGGCTCCATGAAATTCCACGGCACCGGCGATCCCATCAAAAGCGCAGTCATCATCCATGTGACGGGCTGCAAGTTCCGGTTTTATTCCACCGTTTCGCCATAAATAACCTTAACCTGTAGGGGCGACCCACCGGGTCGCCCCTACTACTGGCCCCTCCGGTAAGCCCGAACTATAAGCCATGCTCCAAATCCTGGCCCAAAATGTCCTGAACGCCCTGCAATTGGGGAGCGTTTATGCCCTCATCGCCCTGGGCTACACCATGGTTTACGGCATCCTCACCATGATCAACTTCGCCCACGGCGACATCTTCATGGTGAGCGCCTACCTGGCCCTGGCCGGGGCCACCTTTCTGCTGGGCCTGCCCGTGGGGCTGCCCCTGTTTCTGGTGTTTACCGGTGCCCTGCTTTTTAGCATGCTGGTCACCGCCCTTTTGGGGGTGACCATCGAGCGCCTGGCCTACCGTCCCTTGCGCCAAGCCCCCCGGGTTTCGGCGGTGATCACCGCCCTGGGAGTGGGCCTGTTTCTGGAAAACTTCACCCTGGGGTTGCTGGGGCCGGAACCCCGGCACTTTCCCACCTTAATCACCCTGGCCCCCTGGGAGGTGGCCGGTCTCACCATCACGCCGCTGCAAGTGCTTATCATTTTGCTGGCCGCGGCCCTGATGATTCTTCTAGACCTGCTGGTGCGCCGCACCCTTTTGGGCATGGCCATGCGGGCCATCTCTTACAACCGTCCCATCGTGCCCCTTATGGGGGTGCCGGTGGACCGGGTTATCTCGCTCACCTTCGCCCTCGGCTCGGCCATTGCCGCGGCCGGCGGCCTGATGTACGGCCTGGCCTACCCGGTGCTCGACCCCTACATGGGCGTCCGCATCGGCTGGTGGGCCTTCATCGCCGCGGTGGTGGGCGGCATCGGCAACATCCGCGGCGCCATGCTGGGCGGCTTTATCCTGGGGACGGTGGAGGTCTTCACCCCGCTGATCCTGCCCTCTTCCACTTATCGGGACTTCGTGGCCTTCTCGCTGCTCTTGCTCCTCCTGGTCTTTAAACCCACCGGCCTCCTGGGCCGCCCGGTGTTTGAGAGGGTTTAATAGGCGGAACGTGCCCGCCGAACTGCGGCGGCCACAGGCCGCCCTATATTCCTAATCAATGATTACTGAATGACAACCTCGAATAAACGAAAAAATCTCCTCACCTGGCTCGGTGCGGCCCTGCTGCTGGCGGTGGCCTATTTCTTGCCCGATACCGGCCTGCTCAACCCCTACGTGGTGCAAATCCTCATGTACGTGGGGATCAACATGATCCTGACCCTGGCCCTCAACCTGGTGAACGGCTACATGGGGGAGTTTTCCGTAGGCCACGCCGGTTTCATGGGCATCGGCGCCTACGTCGCCGCCATTTTGACGGTGGCGGTGCTGCCCCGGGCGGTGTCCGCCTGGTGCTTTCCGGCAGTATTGCTGGTGGGCGGCCTGGCCGCGGCCGCGGCCGGCCTCATCGTCGCCTACCCCTCCTTCCGCACCCGGGGCGATTACCTGGCCATCGTCACCCTGGCCTTCAACATGATCGTCAAAAGCGTCCTGGAAAACATTGACGCCCTGGGCGGCCCCCGGGGCTACCTGGGCATGCCCCGCCTCACCAACCTCTTCTGGGTGGCGGCCTGGGTCTTAATTACCCTAATCGCTTTGCGTAATCTGGTGCAGTCCAATTTCGGCCGGGGCATCATGGCCATCCGGGAAGACGAGCTGGCCGCCAACCTGACTTCGGTGGACACCCGACGCCTGAAACTCTATGCCTTTCTGATTTCGGCCTTTTTCACCGGCGTGGCCGGGGGCCTGTACGCCCACCTGCTGCAGTTCATCAACCCCCGGAGCTTCTCCATCCTTAAGTCCACGGACATGCTGGTCATGGTTTACCTGGGCGGGGTGGGCAGTCTCACCGGCTCGCTCCTGGGTGCCACCATTTTTACGGTGCTCCTGGAGTTGCTGCGCTTTCTGGGCATCTGGCGTTGGGTGCTGGGGCCGCTCCTGTTGGTTTTGCTGATGATCTTCCGACCCCAGGGGCTCATGGGCTTCAAAGAGGCGCGCTGGCTCCGGCCGGCCAGGTGGTTAGTGAGCAGTGAGCAGTGAGCAGTTTAATCCCAAGCCAAGCTTGGGAGCGAAAAAAATGTAGCGCCGGCGAGGGCGCCGGCGCTACATAAGCTTGCGGATGAGATAATTACGTGTCGCCATTATTAGAAATCCACGACCTGTCCCACCATTTTGGCGGCCTGGCAGCCATCTCTGACTTTTCCCTGGCGGTGGAGGCCGGCGAATTAGTGGGCCTCATCGGCCCCAATGGCGCCGGCAAGACCACCATTTTCAATCTCATCACCGGCGTTTTTCGCATTGCTCAAGGCCGGATTCTCTTTCAGGGCGAGGACATCAGCGCCTGGGCCTCTCACCGCATCACCGCCGCCGGCATTGCCCGGACCTTTCAAAATATCCGCCTTTTTAAGAACTTGAGCGCCCTGGACAACGTCCGGCTGGGGGCCTTTGCTCAGCATCATTACCGCCTCTTTGACGCCCTGCGCCGCAGCCGCGCCTTTGCGGAGGAAGAACGGCGCCTGACCCGGCGGGCCTGGGAACTGCTGGAGCGCTTCCAGTTGAGTCATTACGCCGACACCCTGGCCCGGCAGTTGCCATATGGCGAGCAGCGTCGTCTCGAGATGGCCCGCGCCCTGATCAGCGGCCCCCGGCTGCTGCTCCTGGACGAGCCCGCCGCGGGCATGAACCACAGCGAGGCCGAGGACCTGATCCGCATCATCCGGGAAGTAAAAGAGGAATTTCACCTGACCATCCTCCTCATTGAACACCAGATGCGGGTGGTCCTGAACCTCTGCCAGCGGGTGACGGTCCTGGATTTCGGCTGCACCATCGCCGCCGGTCCGCCCCAGGAGATTCAACATCACCCGGCCGTACTGGAGGCCTATTTAGGGCGGGGCGGTCATTTGGCGGAAGAAAAGCCAGATGCCGCGGCCCCGGCCTGATAAAAATGCTGGTTTACCAAAAAACATGAACCTCCCGCCCCTCCTTAACGTCGAAGATTTATGGGTCTCCTATGACCGCATTAACGCGGTGCGGGGGGTCTCTTTTACCGTGGCGGCGGGGGAGATCGTCACCCTCATCGGGGCCAACGGCGCCGGCAAATCCACCATCCTGCGGGCCGTGGCCGGGCTCCTGCCCATAACCCGAGGCCGGGTCTCTTTGGCGGAGGCGGACCTGTTACTGCTGCCGGCGCACCTACGGGTAAAACAAGGGGTGGCCCTGGTACCGGAAGGTCGGGGCATCTTCGGCAATCTGACCGTCCTGGAAAATCTGCGGCTCGCGGCTTATCTCCGGCGAGACCGCCAGATACAGGACGATCTGGAGGAGGTCTTCGCCCTTTTCCCCCGCCTGAGGGAGCGGCGCCACCAATGGGGCAACACCCTGTCCGGCGGCGAGCAGCAGATGCTGGCGGTGGGTCGGGCCCTGATGAGCCGGGCGCGGCTCTTGCTGCTGGATGAGCCCTCCATGGGCCTGGCCCCGCTGCTGGTGCAGGAGATCTTCCAGGTCCTCCGGCGCATCAACCGCCAGGGAACCGCCATCCTGCTGGTGGAGCAAAACGCCAATCTGGCCCTGGAGCTCGCCCGGCGGGCCTATATTTTGGAAACCGGAGAAATCGTCCTGTCCGGCCCGGCGGCCGAACTGCGCCATCACCCCCAGGTCCTGGAGGCCTACCTGGGAAGTTCGTAGGGGCGACCCGCTGGGTCGCCCGAGGATAAGGTTCCTTATGTCATTTGAACCTCGCCGAAAAAATCTTCGCCTGGAAGAATTCGATTATGCGCAGGAAGGGGCCTATTTTATCACCATTTGCACACACAATCGTACATGCTCTTTGGCAAAAGTAACAGACAATGAAGTGCGCTTGAATAATTGGGGCAGAGTTGTTGAATCGGAGTGGCGGCAAACCGCAATTTTACGGCCGTATGTTACCTTAGATGCATATGTGGTCATGCCCAATCATTTCCATGCCATCATTTTCCTGCAACACCAAGAAAGGGCGACCCAGCGGGTCGCCCCTACGGAAGAAAAACCAGCGACTGGCCCCAAATCTGCTTCGGTAGGAGCGATTGTTGGACAATTTAAAGCACAAGTGACCAAGCGGATTAATGCTCTTTGGGGACCGGCAATAGAACCAATCTGGCAGCGCAACTATTACGAACACATCATCCGAGATGAAGACGACCTAAATCGTATCCGGGAATATATTGAATATAACCCAGTC
>Ga0371490_1001800_pt1 | contig 10478 bp, 3 predicted proteins | sample MB2SIPfraction_FD_207959 | JGI IMG/M metagenome (GOLD analysis project Ga0371490, IMG submission 207959) | Lab enriched peat soil microbial communities from McLean, Ithaca, NY, United States - MB28FN SIP fraction | ecosystem: Environmental > Terrestrial > Soil > Wetlands > Peat | place: USA...
TCCGCGATAGTAGGGTGTATCCGGATCGCAGGCGTCGTAGTGATTGAAGCAGTGAGGAAGTGAGACCTTTTCCCAGACCGCGATCTCATTGCCGTGCCATACCTCCCATGGTCCGTCCAGCGGTCCCTTATAGTACTCCCAGTCGTTATCCAGGCGAAGCGATGCGGAAGCAGAATCCGCATCGGTAACAAAGGGCCGCACCAGCGAGGCCCGCAGCGGCGCGGCGGCCTGGGTGGTTGCCGCGACTGCGGCTATCGATTTCAGGAATCGCCGGCGTGATTGAATTGAGATTGTCTTTGACATAGTTGTCCGAAACTGTACCCAATGTTTTCTGGTTTGCCGGGCAGGACAGCGGCCCCTTACGTATGCGCCGGAACCGCTCCCTGCGCGGACACATCGCGGTTTGTCTTTGCTACGGAATGACGACCGGGGCCGTAGTGGCCGCTGGGCCTTCACCTGCTTCGTTCATCGCCGCAACGCGAAAGGTGTAGGTGCCGGGCTTGAGGCCGGAGAGCACCTTGAAGGTGACGTGTTTCCCGTCCTGCAACGCAATGACGTTGCGGCCCGTGAAGATTTCCTTGCGGCCATCCGGCTCTACCGTGACCACGTAGGCCGTGATGGGACTGGACTCTGCGACGACGTGCTCAACCGCAGGGCTTTGGAAGTGGAGGCTAACATTTCCATGCTCGCCGGGATAAGCGGAGACAGCCGCGGGCGCCGGCGGCGGCGTGACGGTACGGTCCTCCGGCGTAATGGCAACAGAGGGCAGAGACGGAACGCTAACGCCAGCGGCGTTGGTGGCAGTAACCGAGAAAGTGACAGGCTGGCCGTTAGGAAGTGAAGGAACACGCAGGTAAGCCAGCTTGAGGAACTCCTCGGCGGCCACTGTGACCGTGGAGCCGGTGGAAGTGGTTACGGTGTAGGAAAGCACGGGCAAACCTCCGTCGGCTACCGGCGGACTGAACGTGACGTAGGCAAAGCCGTTGCCCGGTGCCGCAGCGACGCGACTGGGAGCTTCCGGCGCAGTAGCGGGAACCAGCTGCGCGTAGCGACGTTCCAACGCATTCTTATAGGCCGGCTCGAGGCCAGCATTATCGAGGATGGCTTTGGGAACCTCGTCAAGCGACGCGATCAGGTGGTTTCCCTTCTCCGTTACGTCGCCCTCCGAAGAGTCCTTGTCACCTTGTTGCCAGTAATTATCGGCAATGACCAAGGGATTATAGTTTTTGCCCTCCTGGCCGTCATAGTAGTCACGATGGCGTGAGCCCCAGTTGTCGTGATTGGTGTTAAACAGGACATTGCCGCTAATGGTCATCATCGAAGATCCATTGTCGGAATAGATCTCATGGCCGGAGCTGTATTGGTTGTAGACTACGTTTCCGGTAACCTTTTCTCCACTGGCAAGATCCTTGCCGGTAAGTCCCTGGGTGTAGATTCCACCGCCGTCGGAGAGCACCAGCATGAGGTCATGGATGAGATTGTCGCGGACCACATTATTGGCAGAATTGTTTGCCTGCCCTGCCAGCTTGATCTTGTCGGGCCATCCGCCCCATCCCATGGAGATAGCGGCATAGGGAATCTGATTGATCTGGTTGTGCGCTACAACGGTGTCGCGCGCATAGCCGACCACGATCGGAATACCGCCACGATACTCCGCTCCAACGTTGCGAAAAATGTTGTTCTCGATGCGGTTGCCGGAGGTGAACTGGGCGATGGGCGCTAGAGGTGTATCGACGCCGCCGAGTTCCAGCCCGTTGCCCGAGATGTCGGTAAAGATGCAGCCTTGGACGATATCGTTCTGCGCCCCGTCGCCGAGGGACAGTCCGGCCGCGCCCAGGTGAACAAAATCATCGTTGACGAATTGCACGCTGTGGGCGAAGCGGAAGTCGAGGTTGCCGGGAGCCGGTGTCCACGCGCCATAGGGGCAGCGTCCATCGGGCACCAGCGAGCAAAGCGCCTGCCGTGCGTAGCCATCCGCCCCGGTGACCTGGTAATTGGCTTGAATCTCGGAGAAACCCTCGGGACTGCTGGGTCCGAGCCATGTTGCGTATGAGAATTGCAGTCCGGAAAAGACGATGTTGTGGACGGGATTATCGGCGCTGCCGTTGGCCTGGATGAGAGTTTCAAGCACCGGCATTTCCACGTCGGCGGTATGCATGTCTTCGCCGGCGCGCGGGACGTAGAAAAGCCGATGCGCAGGGCGGTCAAAATACCACTGCCCCGGCGCGCCCAGCAGCTCAAAGGCGTTCTCAACGTAAGCCGGCTGCTTGCCCACACTCATGGGGCCTACCAGGTTCGCCGTACGAGCGCCGTTGGGAAGCATAACGCGCTTGGTCGAGTTATCCCAGCAGGGTTGCGCCATGGTGATGGTGAGGCCGGCAATGGACTGAATCGGGCAACGTGGTTCGGTCCAGGAACCCAGGCCCACGGAATGTTCCGACCAGATGCTGTTACCGCCGGTATACACAAACTCGATGTCGCTGGGATTCTTCCACGCGGCCATGGTATTGGCATCGGCCGTGTATCCCGTAGCGGTTTCAGTGAGCGCAACCGGAAGGCGGCCGCGGGTGCGCGTAGCGCGCAGACCGTTGATGTACAACTGCCGGGAGTTAGTGACGAAAGCGGGGACAGAGGCACTCCAGATATGCCGCGTAGGATCTGTTTCGCTCCAATTCTCAATGCGAACCGCACCGCTAAGAATAGGATGCTCACCAGGAGCGGCGATGAAGACGAGATCGTGGCCTTCGGTTCCCGAATCCCCAGGCAGCAGGCGCAGGGGCTCGGTCAACCGGTAAGTTCCGGCGTGGAGTACGATGCGGCGGCTCCCGGATGCGCGACTCAGTTCAAGCGCATGCTGCAGCGTACGCACCGGAGTTGTCTCGGTGCCTTTGTGGGCATCGTTGCCCTGCGGAGAAACGTAGACCTGACCCAGGGCAAACTGTGTCATGCCCACAAGCGAAAGCACCAGAAGTCGGTGCAGAACTGCGATACGCATGTCTAATCCTTTGGAGTTTTGCATACTCAAATGTTCATTGAAAATGGGCCTTACTTGCCCATCCATTCGCGGCTGACGCGTAACCAATCTGGCTTAAAACGGCATTTTCGGATCGCTTCTCCCCCTGCTGAGTTGTTCAATGGCAGCCTTGTATTGGGGCTCATGGTACACGGCTTCGGCGCGTCGTAATTCCCCCAGCAGCGCTTGGCCATGAAAACCGGCGATCTGCTGGTAATCCCATGGCTTGGCGCCAATGGCATACGGCAGCAGAAAATCGAGCGCGGCGCGAATGCATCTACCGTCCGCTGTTTTGTAGCTCCAGAGGTCAACCCCAACCTGCGAACCAAGCCAGGCAAGCTGCATCAATGCGTCGAGATTGCCAATGCTGTAACTGAATGCATTGGTCCGGACAAGCTCCAAAGGTTCGCGCCCGTCGGGCTCTATCTGCACATCGATACGTCGGTGCTTCACGCGATTGAGGGTATCGATAGCAAGCTGCTTGTCGCCAACGAAGAGCGCGTAATCGGTGACCTGCAGGTCGTACCACGAGCCGTGATTGTTTTTCGCTCCATCCTCGGCTTTACCCTTTTCGCTGGTGCGCATCCAGTGGAGAAACTGGCTGATCCAGGTCTTGACGCCCTCCTGATCGGCAGCGCTCCACGCGGCCGCTCCGTCCAGCAATCCCGCCGCATCCAGTGCCGCCATCAGGAATCTGGTTTCGATCAGACCAATGCCGCGCCCTGTGTTAATGCCCGGAATCCCCTGGCCGAACTCGAGGTTGGGATTCATGCGTGTGGCGGGGTCTAGAAACCAGGTGCGCAACAATAGCGCCGCCCGCTGAGCGTAGGCCGCATTGCCGGTGTAGTAATACGCCAGCGCAAGATCCCGCGCATCTTCACCCATGCGATTCATATAGTCGTGATCCGTGATCTTCTTGATTTCCGGATTATGTTCGCCATCGCGGCGGATATAAGGCAGGCCGTTGGGCTTGGATGGGTCCGGCCAAAAATACGGAGCATGGCTCATATAGTCGTGCTTGTCTCCGCTGGGTGGGACGACGCCCTTCTGCATAACGGAGAATGGGCCTTCCTGCATGGCCTTGTCGGCGGCCACAATCGCTGCATGCACAACTTCCTGCCGATGTGCATCGTCCGGAGGCGCAAGCTTGGTCGCGGCAAGCATCCTTGCATCCAGCAGGAATACGCGGGGCGGCGATGTCATCGTACCAGTTGCCTTGGGCATGCCTTGCGAAGAGGAACTCTGCGCTCCTGAAAGCAGCACAGAAGAGAGAACAAAGGGCAATGCGAAAACGCGAAGATGACGCCAAGTATTCACGCGAAGATACTCCTACCGGTGCGGTTTTAAAGTGTGAAAAGTGTACGGAGTTTCCGACACCTGAGAGCAAGTGCGGAACTCCGCCCGCACCGTGCGCTGACACTGAACGTTCGCAGTATCTGTTTTCGTCCGCCGCAGCCTGCTGCCGCGTGCGGTTCGGTATTTGTCGGGTCTCGGTCCGGAATCAGCCTCGCTTGGGCCGGCCCCAGGATGTTAATCCCGGGGCCGGCCTGTTTTGAAAAACCGGTTTGTTGGTTAGAAGGTCAGCCGCAGAGTCAGCTGAATCTGACGCGCCGTGTTATACGAAGAGCAGCCCAGGCCGCCAGGCGTGTAGCACGTCGTGCCGTCGGAGCCGCTTGGAACCGCGAGACCTTGATGGTTGAAGACGTTGAAGGCATCCGCGTTCAGGCGCACGTTGTAGCGCTCCGTGATCGGGAAGACTTTGAAGAGCGAAGCATCCGCGTTCCATTCCCACGGCCCGTGCAGAATCGTATGGGCGTACGGGCTGGAGGCGTCGATGGTGCCCCCCGAAGAGCCGAAGTCGTTATTGCCAGGGTCAAGGCCATAGCCGATCTCGGTGTTAGCCGACTGCCCGGTGACGTTGTTCATGAAGACATCGTTATCGCCGGAATACTTGCCAACGACCGCCTTACCGCCGGACGGCGCGCCGCACAGATTGTCCATAGGCTGGGAATAGGGCGCCCAATTGCCGGGCAGCCCGGAGACGGACGGCAATCCCGCCGCGCAGACATTGCCGGAGACCGCCGTGGGCGCAATGTAGCCGTTAAACCACTCGTAGCCCTTCAAGCAGTTGCCGCTGCGGCAATCGGTGATAGGCGCGTTCTTTTTGTAGACTTGGAGCGGATTCGTCGGTCCAAAGTTCGTGGTTGTGATCGCGAAAGTGGTAATTTGAACACTTCCGTCACCCGCAATCTGCCAGCCGCCCACCAACTCGTTCGTGAGCCGGTTGACATTGCCCAGCCAGTGCTTGCCGCGGCCGACCGGTAGGGCGTACAGACCGTTGAACTGCAAGTGATGCGGCGGAGAGTTGGTGTCCACCATGTAGTTTTCCCAGCGGTTGAGGGCCTTGTAATATTGCCAGGGCTGAACGCCGGCGGGAGGAGGCGGTGGAAGCCTAAGCGAACTCGGCGGCCCCGACAGTTGTCCACCGGCCCAGGTGCCGGGGTCAGCGACAGCCGACGCGGTCACGGCCGAGTTTCCGGCGGCGCCCGTGTAGCTGCCGACATAGCTGTTCACATAGTTGCTGTAGGGGACGACGTAATCGCCGGCGGAACCGCCGTAGTCGCCGCCGGTGCGCAGGTTCTTCGACCAAACGTACATCACCTGCCAAGCAGAGCCGTTATGGTAGAGCTTCTGGTAGTTAGCCTGGAGCGCGTTGTAGTTTGACCAGCCGGTCTTTTGAATCTGATGGTTGCCGCCCCACACCAAGTTGTCATAGGGTCCCTCGCCGGTGGAGCTGTTGGTGGGCCCAAACGCAGCCGAGGCGGGCGTTACCGCGCCCTGCTGGATCTCCCAGGCATACGTAGAGGGGTGGTTGTTGTAATAAAAAACATTGGGTAGGTTGGTTCCGTGCGTGTAGATGTAGCTGACGCGGAGCATGGAACCCCATTTCACCGGCTGCTCGATGGTGAAGTTGGCCTCGTTGACAAACGCCGGCGCAAAATTGGGATCGATGTTGGTGATGCCGGGGCCGATCGTGATCGCATTCGTCGCTGCGCTATTGACCACGTTCGCGCTGTTGACGCCCATCAGCGGCCAGCCGCCGCCTACCGCTGCGCCGCCAGTGCCGCAGGTCGCGCAGGTTGTGTTGTAGTTGAAGCTCGACGAGCTGTTCGGTCCGGAGAGCAGTTGGTAACCGGAGTGGGGCGTGTAGGTGCTGCTGGTATAGTTCTGCGAGTAGCCTATGCCGAAGGGGTCGTTCTGGCCCTCTTCGCGGTAGCTCTCGCGGACAGGCGAAGGGTAGATGTACCGGCCGAAAGCGCCGCGCACTACCGTTCCCCATTTGCCGAAAGGCTGCCAGGCAACGCCCACGCGCGGAGCGAAGTTCAGATTATAGCTTCTCACCAGCATGGAGGGCAGGCCGGCCTGAGACGGAGTCTCGAAGACCGCGCCGTTATTTTCCATGTTGGTGATGATGGCCGGAGTGGTCAGGCCTTCCGATTCGAGCTGCTGAAGCGAACCGGAGGTGACGATAGCGCCGTGGGAACCGTTGGCGGTGTTCGAATAATTCTTGTCGAAGCCCTCCATCGCCCCCTGACCCTCCCAGACTGCCGGGTGAGCCTCATAACGCAAGCCAAGGTTGACCGTCAGGTTGTTGCGCGCGTGCCAGTTGTCCTGGATGTATCCGTCCAACTCCATATCGTGAAGGTGCTGGTAAGGAGTTTGCAGGATCGACGAGTAGTTGTAAGCTGCGCCGAGGAATTCATCGGCGTTGGCATTTCCCGTGTTCGAGGTCACGCCGGCAGCGCTGCTGCTATAGCTGCTGGGATTCAGCAGACCCGTCCCGTAGCCATAAAATGCCAATTGGTCCCTGCTCCGGTCGGGCAGCGACCCCATGTGCTCGAACATGTAGCGGCCCCCGAACAGCAATTGGTGCTTGCCCAGGATCTTGGTGAGGTTTTCGTCTCCGATGTACGTGGTCGTGGTCACGCTGTAGTTGAACATCGTGCTATCGAAGGGCTGGAACAACCCGGCCGAGCTGGTAGCCGAAGAACTTTCGCCCACCACATAGGGAAAGCCGGTTTCGCCGAAATTATTGGGCAGGCCCAGCGCCGACTCAAAGTCGGTGTTCGATGCGGGGCCGCCCCATGTATTTTCTCCGTACCAAGTCATGCTGTAAACCGATTCGGAGTAAAAGGTGGGCGAAAAGATGTGAGTGAAACCGAGCGCGGCAGCGTTGACGTTGCCGACTTGGTATTCGGCGCCGCTTATCCACTTCGGAATGGCTGCGCCGCCAGGAGCCTTTGCCGCCAGTGTATAGGCCTGCGCCGGATCGTTACGGTCAGTCAGGGGACTGCTTGTATTGTGCGTATACCGCAGGTAGGCGCGGTTGTCCTCGTTGAAGGTCTGGTCGAGGCGGAGGGTTTCCTGGGGTATGACGGAGCGTTGATAATACTGCGTAGTCAGGTTATCCCCGGCAAGCGGATTCAAGCTGTTGGTGGGTAGAGGCGTCATGGCCATAAAGGTTTTGTAGAGCGCATTTTCCTGCGAAAGCGGGATGCAGTTGGTTTCGCTGGCGCAGTTGGGGTTATTGGCCCCCATGTTGTTTTCACTGGCGTACGTCTTGCGCGTGGTTGAGGCTCCGGAGCCAGTGGTGGTATAGGGATCGTAAAGCGTCTGCTGGACATTCGAGCTGGTGACCAGATCGCTGAAGTCCCCGTTGCGCTCCGCCAAAGATGGCGTGTGTTGCTGTTCAAAGGGCGCCTGCACCAGCGAATAGCGCTCGTAAGCGAAGAAGAAGAACGTCTTGTCTTTGCCGTTGTAGAGAAATGGAATTCTGATGGGACCGCCCACGGAAGCGCCAGCCTCGTTGCGGATGTACTCCGCCGCAGCTTGACCGGTAGGAGTGCTTCGGTTGCTGGCGACGCCGGCGGCGTTGTTGCGCACGGTCCAGAACGCCGAGCCATGCAGCGTGTTGGTCCCGGACTTGGTGCTGAGAACGGCGGTTGCGGGTGCAGCATACTGCGCCCCCGCGCCCTCGTCCTGCACACTCACCTCCTGAATCGCATCCGGGTCGACCAACTGCTGTGAGCCCTGATGCACGCCGCCGTACTCGCGGTTCGCCAGGGTGGCGCCGTCAACCTCAAATTGCGTCGCCGGGCCCTCCAGGCCGTTGGCGCAGGCTGCTTGACCATTTGACTCGGGACAAGCCTCGAATCCTGGCGAAGTCTGCCCAACCAGGGTGGCCATGTCGCGGCCGTTCATCGGCAGCTCGTTGATCCTGGCGTTTTCCAGCGTCGACGTGATAGCGCCGTTGTCGGTAGTGGTGAGCTGAACGGTGCTCGCCGATATCTCAATCTGCTGGGTTACGGCTCCGGTGGTCATGGCGGCGTTTATGACCGCATCCTGGCTCACCTGCAGTTCGATCGTTTGCTCACTGGTCTTCATGCCCGGAGCAGTGACCGTCAAAACATAGGTGCCCGTGAAGAGCGCCGGGACCTGGTAAAAACCAACGCTATTGGACTGCGTATCGAATACGACGTTGGTTCCCTGGTTGACAACGTGTATTTTGGCGCCTGGGATAACAGCACCCGTCGCGTCCGTGACCGTGCCCTTAATGGAGCCGGCGCCACTTTGGGCAAAGAGCGTCAGGGATGACAATGTCATTCCCAACAGAAGGACACCCAAGACAGCCAACATACCCCAAGGGCATAGTCTCTGCGTCGCAGATCCGGTTAAGTTTCTCATTCCGTTATACTTCCTCCTAAGAATTTCGGTGAACGGTGGTGCGCACGTTCCTGCTTTCCGGCATCCAGAATCGTGCCGATCTTGGAACAGGACGTGGCATCTGTTACGGTGCAGGCCGCTGAATGCATTTCGGGACCGGGGTCTACTCTCGGTCGGTGAGATTGCTGCTGGAAAGTGAATTTACGTAACCATAATTCCGGCGGATAGGCTGTCGCATTTCTTAACGCTGAAGGTTTTTATTTTCAATTGGATAGAAAATGGAAACGTTAAACTTCTTGTCCATCCCTCCCCCCTCGTGCATAATGGTGGCGGCGTAAAGGATTGGAATCGTTCGGCCGGTTCGCTAAACAATTATCATGACGATGCAAAGAAAAGACGGGAACGAACTCCTCGATGACAGGTCGATCATTGAGGGAGAATCGCGCTGGGAACTGGCCGAGAGGGTGGCTGGCAGTAAAGCGCTCGCGCGTGCCACCCAACTTCGCGCCATCCTGCTCTTTATCGTTCGCCAGGCCATCGATCACCCTGAAGTTCCCATCCACGAATCCGAAATTGCGCATCGCGCTTTAGGTCGGCGTATCGATTTCAATCCGCTGGACGATAATATTGTCCGCGTGCAGATCGCGCATCTGAGAAAAAAGCTGGACCTCTACTTCTCCTCCGATGGCAAGGATGAAGAAATGGTGATCTCCATCGCGCTGGGTAGCTACTTGCCGGTATTCAGCCGCCGCGCCCAGCCCGCTCTCGAATCGAAGCCCGAACCCGCCGAGGCAATGATCGTCTCAGCCGAAGAGCCGGAAGAACCGGCCGCAGTCGCTCTCGTGCCAGTCCAGGATGAAATTGTTCCGGAACTCCTGCCAGCCTCTCGCCACCCTCGTTGGGCGCGATCTGAAAAGATTCTGTCCAGACTGCTCATCTTGGCTCTGGCACTCGCTTGCTTGACCTTATGGCAGCAGAACCGCGCCCTCAACCGGGCGTTTTATCCCTGGAAGTATGAACCGGCGGTCGAGACCTTCTGGTCCGAATTCCTCGACCAGAATCGGACGACCGACATTGTGATGTCCGATGCCTTCTTCAAGTTGGTCGAGGACTTTACCCAGACGCCCCTTACGCTCAACAACTACCTGAGCTCAAACTACCTCACCCAGTTATATGCCCAGGAAAAAGACCCGAAAGTGGCTCACGTTCTTCATAAGATCTCTGGCTGGAGATCATCGAACGTAAACCATTTGAAGTTGGCTCAACGCATCGTAGCGCTTGACCCGCTCGGCAAGAATATTCATCTCTATTACGCCCGAGATTACACTCCTGAACTGCTAGCACGGGACAGCGCAATACTGCTTGGCAGCCGGCTCAGCAATCCCTGGGTTGGCTTAATCGATAACCGCATGAACTTTATCGCCAAACCCGATAGCAACGATGTTACCGTGATCGCCAATCGCGCGCCCATTGCCGGAGAGCAGGGCTCCTACGAAAGGACGGGGAGCTTTGGATATTGCGTAGTTGCCTATCTTCCGAATCCAAGTAACGATAGCAAAGTTTTGATTATCGAGGGCACCAGCGTGCAAGCCACCGAAGCCGGTGGAGATTTTCTTCTCTCGGAGAGCCGGATGTTCGCCTTCCAGAAGATGCTCCATGTCTCTAAATTCCCATATTTTGAAGTACTTTTGAAAACATCCGAGATTAAATACACTCCGTTTACCGCGACGATCGAAGCGTA
>Ga0371490_1001804_pt1 | contig 10458 bp, 6 predicted proteins | sample MB2SIPfraction_FD_207959 | JGI IMG/M metagenome (GOLD analysis project Ga0371490, IMG submission 207959) | Lab enriched peat soil microbial communities from McLean, Ithaca, NY, United States - MB28FN SIP fraction | ecosystem: Environmental > Terrestrial > Soil > Wetlands > Peat | place: USA...
CATGTTGATGCAGCCGGGACACATGGCCAGCGCTCCGCGCTACATGTCTGCCCTGAAGGGCACCATGCGCAAGTTCGACGAGTGGATCGGGCAGTATCCCTATCCGCAGATCACCGTGGTGGATCCTCCGCACGGAGGCGGCGCGGCCAGCGGCATGGAATATCCCACGCTGATTACGGCCGACACAAGCTGGTGGATGCCGAAGGCGCTGCTGGAGCCGGAGCTGGTCACCGAGCACGAATTCGGCCACCAGTACTGGTACGGCATGGTGGCCACCAATGAGTTCGAAAACGCATGGATGGATGAGGGACTCAACCAGTACAGCGAGGCCAAGGTGATGGACGCGCTGTACGGCAAGACGACTTCGACACTGAACTCGAAGCTGGGGACAATGGGCGAGCGTGGCACCGACCTGGCCGAGTACATCGGCGTGGCCGATCGCGATCCGCTCTCGCGCCCGGCATGGTTGTTCATCGACAACAGCTCCTACGCCGGTATCACCTATGGCAAGACAGCGCTCTCGCTGCTGACGCTGGAAAGCATTGTTGGCGAGCAGAAGGTTTTGCACGGGCTGCATGTGTACTTTGAGCGCTACAAATTCCAGCACCCCAGGCCCGAGGAGTTTACGGCCACCATGAACGAAGCCATCGGCCAGAATCTGGACTGGTACTGGCAGCAGGTCATCTACGGTACCCAGGTGCTCGACGACCGTATTCTTCGCGCCGACAGCAAGCGTTTGGACTGGTGGGAGAAAAAGGACGAGAAAAAAGGTACTACCATCTATCACACCGAGGTTTGGGTGCATCGGCGCGGCACCTTCGACCTGCCCGTGACGCTCGAGGCGAAGTTCGACGACGGCAGCAAGCTGCGAGAAACATGGGATGGCCGCGACCGCTGGCACAAGTTCACATGGGACCGCAAGGCCAAGCTCGTGAGCGCAGAAATTGATCCCGACCATGGTCACGTGCTGGATCGCAATCCTTTCAACAACAGTTTTGTGGTGAAGTCTGACGGGCGCGCCACCGGCAAACTGGCCGGCTACTGGACGCTGCTGCTGCAATGGGCCGAACAGGCCCTGAGCTGGCTGGCCTAGGAGATGACGACAATGAATGGAAGCGTTCGCAGTTCTGCAGGATTGGTGTGGCGTCATCAGCGGATTCTGTGGTGGATTTTCGCGGTCAACCTGGTGCTGGCCTACCTGGGCTCCCTGCCGGCACGCGCCGTGCTGCACTCAGTGCTGGACCACAGCCTGGAATCGGCCAAGCTGGTGACAGGCTTTGACGTGGGTGCCTTCAGTGCCCTGCTGATGCAGCCTGAGGTGAACTCCAACATCCTTGTGCCTTCAATGCTGCTCTCCGCCGTGGTGTTTTTCTTCTACCTGCTGCTGATTGATGGCGGCATCTACAGCGTGTATCTGGAAGACCGTAAGCTGAACCGTGGCGAGTTCTTCCAGAGCGCGGGGCTGTACTTCTGGAGGATGCTGCGTCTGGCGCTGTACTCTCTGCCGTTCTTTGCCATCGCCATCGGTGTCAACGGCGGCATCGCTTTCCTCAGCGGCAAACTCAGCACAGAAGCGCCGCAGGAGACACTGGGATTCTGGGTGGGAGTGGTCGGTCGGGTGATTTTTCTGCTGTTGGCGCTCTTCGTGCGCGCATGGTTCGACCTGGCGCAGGCCCGCGTTGTGCTGGACAACGAGCGCAAGGTGCTGCGCACGGTGGGCCGCAGCTGGAAACTGCTGGTGCATTCGGGCGGACTCTACCTGCGCTACCTGGGCATTGCGCTTACCGGCATTGTGGTCTTCACTGCCGGCATCGCACTGTGGGTATATGTGCCGCACCACGACACCATTGGCAGCTTCGTTGTGCTGGAGGCGGTGACGGTGTTCCTGCTAGCCACCCGGCTGTGGATGAAAGCCACCAGCGCGCGCTGGACTGCCCTGCTGCCACCCGTGGCCGTGCCAGTTACTGCACCTATTGACACGCCACCAGTGCTGGCGGGAGCCAGCGCCGTTGAGGAGCCGAACGCACCACGTGGGGAAGAATCTTCTACGCTGGAGTAACGGGCACGAAAACAACCGGCCCGGAGATTCGTCTCCGGGCCTTTCGTTTTTGCAATCCGTTGTCTGCGATCACACACTCGAATCTTCGAAGCCTGCGATGTTACAGCGCCCGTCTATTTTTTCGCCGAGGGGGAGCAATCTTCTGGATCACCCTGAATCTTGCTGACCGCGTGCGGCACGGCTTCCCAGATGGCCGAGAGATTTTCCACGGCGGCCGTGGGACTGCCCGGCAGATTCAGCACCAGGGTGCGGCCACGCACACCGCACACGGCGCGGGAGAGCACGGCGCGCGGTGTTTTGCGCAGGCTGGCCATGCGCATCGCCTCGGCAAAACCCGGTATCACACGGTCGAGCACCATGGCCGTCGCGTCCGGAGTTACATCGCGCGGACTTACCCCGGTACCGCCGGTGGTCAGCACCAGGTCGGCCAAGCCCTCATCGCACCATTGGCGAAGAAGCGCCTCAATTTCCGGCTGCTCGTCGGCGAGCATCGCCTGCGCCACCACAGTGGCGCCATGCTCGATCAGCCATGTGGCCAGGGCGGGACCGCTCTGGTCATCACGTTCGCCGCGTGAGCCGCGATCGCTGGCTGTCAGGATGGCCGCGCGCAGAATCATGACTTATGCCCCTTTGCTTCTGTATCAACGCTGATTAAGCTGCCAAGTGCATCCTTCGCGGCGATTACCCTATCGTTTCCAGCTGGCTTGGTTGCGACATTTGCGGCTTCCTCCGGCAATAAATCCTCCAGGCAGTAGCCGGCCCGTGCAGCTTCGGCCGTGGCATCGGCGATGAGCGCTGCGATCGCGCTGGCCGCCGTTCGCAAGGCCTCCGCCTCGGGCTTTGCGGATACAGCACTCTGCGCCATGGAACACAACGCCGGCAGTTGCAGCCACCACAACAACTCTTCGTAACCTTCCTGAATGAAGTACGAGCGGCCCTCGGCCTCGTGCGTACCGGTCAACCAGCGTACATCGGGATCCTGCCAGATGACCGGCGTCAGCAGCGGGCTGTCCGTGCTGGCTGGTTCCTCAACCATCTCGTTCTTCGTATTCTTTGTGGCGGATGCCTCGGCTGATGCGGCAGCGGCAAAGACTCCGGCCTCCACCAGCAGAGCAACCTTGATGCGCGCTGCCACCCGCCACGGCTCCTCACCTTCAAAGCCAAGCGCCGCCAGGGCATGGCCCAGGGGCTGGCGCAGGTGCAGCTCATCAAAAAGGCGCAGCGCGGTAGATGCCGGTGCTGCGGGATCCAGTGAATCGGCCAGGGTCTCCAGTACTACCCAGGCCAGCACGGGTCCCCACAGCGCGGTGGCCGTCAGTTGCGGACTCTGGCTGGGCAGCACGCGTCGGGCGGCAGCCGTCCAAGGCTTGGCGAAATAGGCCTCCACCGTGGGCAGGCCGAGCACGGCTCGCAACCTTTGGCAGAAGCTCAGTTTCAGCTCCGCGGTACTCTTTGACTTGGCCGGCTCGCCATCGAGGCGTCCGCGCAGGAAGTTCTGCGCCTCATGCAGCAGAGGACGGCAGCGAGACCAGGTGTGTTCGAGGAAGTCGGCGCGCAGAATCTCGAGCTCTTTCTGTTTGGCGGCGCCCGTGGCCGTACGGGAAAGCTCGGCGGCATGGCGCACCAAAGATGGCTCCAGCAGGTGGGCTAACGCCCGATGTACGGGCTGCAGTTCAAAGGCCACCAGCGCCTCGTCGAGATCGGCCACACCGCGTCCGCCGAGGTGATCGCAGAGTGCGTCCCAGGGCTTATCTTCGGTGGCGCGCAGCTCGCGCCAGTCGAGGAGGATATGGCACTGGTAGGCATGCAGTTCCACGGTCAGTCCGTGCTCGGCCAGTTGCACCGAGCGCCGCAGGTGATAGAGCCCGCTCATGCCGTCGCGGTAGGCGATGACCAACGCGGGATCCGGATTGAGCTGCAAGCCCTCGCGCAGGCGACGCTGGCGAAGCTGGCCGCCCGCACCTTTGTCGGCAAAGGCCGCCGACCAGTCAATGGTGCCGCGGGTGTGCCCGTAGTGATTGTGAAAGAGCACCAGCGCGCGCTCGTCACCCGAGCGGTTGGAGTAGGCAAAGACGTTCTCGTCCACCGTGCCGTCTTCGCGGAAGAAATCGTAGAGCAGGAAGTTGGCGCTCTCCGCGAATAAATAACGCTTGTGCAGCAGAGGCGCAATCTGGCGCTCGTGGCGCTCCACCAGCCAGCGGTCGGCATCCTCCTGATGGCGCGGCCAGCGGTATTCCATGCCGTACTTTTCGGTAAAACCCTCAATCTGTCCGTGGCCGAACATCGGCAGCCCGGGCAGGGTGGACATGACGGCAGCCACGCCAAAGCACTTGTCTCCGGTGCCGAACTGATCCACCGCCGTGCGCTCGTCGGGATTGCTCATGAAGTTGACGTAGCGCTTTAGTATGTCGGGATCGAACTCGATGGTGTTCTTGATGACCGAGCGGTACTTGGCGTTGTCCTCGTCGCGCATCATGTTCATGAAAGCCGAGTTGTACACGCGATGCATGCCCAGGGTGCGGACGAAGTAGCCCTCCATCAGCCAGAAAGCCTCGGCCAGCAGAAGGGTGCCGGGAACCTCGGCGGCCACGCGATCCACCACCTCGCGCCAGAACTCCTGCGGCATGATCTCGTTGAAGTGCTGGGTGGTCATGCCGTATTCGGCGCGCGAGGGGATGGCGCCGCTGGAGCCGGGATTAGGAAACCACAGACGCTGGAAGTGACGCTTGGCCAGGGTCATGGCGGCATCAAAACGAATGACCGGAAAGAGACGCGCCACGTGCAGGATGGTCTGAATGACCTGCTCGCGCACCGCCGGATTCAGGTAGTCGAGCTGCGCCGTGTCATTCCACGGGAAGCTGGTACCGTCGTTGCCGTGGTAGACGTAGCGTAAATCGCCGGTGCGGCGGTCGCGGCGCTCAAAGACCACGGCCGCGTCGGTCTGGTCATAGTAATGGCGCTCGATGCGAATCTCGACGCGCGGATCGGCCGAGAGATCCGGGCCGCTGAAGTCGTATGCCGGGTATGGCTTGTCGGTGCGCGAAATGAACCAGTCGGGATGCTCAGCCACCCATGGCGAATCTATGCCCATGTGGTTGGGAACCATGTCACTGGCCAGACGGATGCCGCGATGGAAGCAGCGGTCGCGCAGACGGCGATAACTATCCTCGCCACCCAGATCGTCGGCGATTCGATAGTCAAAGAGCGAGTAGGCGCTGGCCACGGCGTCGTGATTGCCGCAGAGCTGCTTGATGGTCTTCGATGCGCGGCTGCGCTCCCAGATGCCGATCAGCCACAGCGAGTTCATGCCGCGGCGGGCGAGATCGTCCAACTCTTCGTCCGGCACCTGGTCGAGCTTGTCAATGTGTCGCGTGTATTTGCGGGAGAGCTGTGCCAGCCACACGTAGGTGCTCTTGGCGATGAGCACTGCGGTCGGCATCCATGCCTGGTCGGCACTGAAGCGCTCGTATTCATGAGCGGGATCGCCAAAGACGGGCACGTCGGAGTGTGAGGTGAGTCCCGGCCACAGCTGCGTGCCCTGCTCGCGGCGGCGGCGTGCGGCCTCCTCGGCGGCACGGGCGGCCTCGGCTCGGGCTGCGGCCTCGCTGGCCTCGTCCGCGGGATGAAAGCGCATCCAGATGGCCAGCTCTTCTTCGCGCAGGATGTCCGTGGCGATGAGCAGGTAGCGGTCCAGTTCGCTGCCCAGGAGGGTCTTCCAGCGGGCGCGGATGAGGGTGAGCTGCTCGCTGAGCGAGCCCGGAGCGGCCTCGGCCGGTGCCCGCAGCAGATCATAAAGATTTACCGGTGCGGCGCCTTCGATGGGAATCAGCGGACGGGTGGCAAAGTAGGTGGGCAGTTGCAATGCCACCTTGCGATAGGCCGTCTGCGCCGCCAGCTGGCCATCCTCAAAGAGTTCGGCAAAGGGACGGAAGGCCGTGTTGCGGTTGGCCATCCAGAGCAACACCATCTCTTCCATGGCAGCGGCCCGGTGCGGAACGCCATCGGTAGAGCCCTTCAGCCACTCCTCCGGCTTATGCTGGCCGCTGTATACGGTTGAGCCGGGAAAGTGCTGGACGAAGGCAAGTAGAAGCTTGTCCATCTCGCGCTCGCCTACCTGTTCGGCAAAGAAGCCGAGAGCATCGGTCATCACCGTGGGGTCGTACTGCTTACGATAGCGGGCGATGACGGCGTGGCTGGCCTCGTCGATGAGGCCCATGGCGTACAGGGCGCCGGCGTTGACCGCGCGCTCCGGATGATTGCGCGCATCGCGCACCAGGTTCATGCGGTAAGCCAGCTCACGCGCAGCGCTGACGCTGGCAAACACCACGTTGCCGTTAAAGGAGAAAAGCGTCTCGGCAAACCGGTAGCGATCGCGTACCGACCGCGAGATGTGAAATTCCATCATAATGAGTGCTTCCCGGGCGAGGCCCGAACCACCATGATGCCAGATGCACCGCCATTCGGCATCCCGGCAATACAATAGACGCTTTGCGCACAAAGCAAAAGGGCCGCTGCCTTGCGGCGCGGCCCCCCTGGAAAACAATGGAACCGTTAGTCCTTCGGTTCCTTGCGAATCTTCTTCTGAGCCCGCTTGCGGGCCAGGGCCTGCTTTACGCGCATCTTGGCGCCCGGCTTCAGATAGTAGGAGTGACGCTTCACTTCCTTGATGATGTCTTCCGTCTGAACCTTACGCTTGAAGCGACGCAGGGCGCTCTCAATGCTCTCGCCCTCTTGCAGTCGAATTTCAGCCAATCGAATTCACCCGCCATTCCAGCCACATGCGGCTACTCAAAAAGTTTAACAGAAAGCCGGCTGGGCTGCCTATACCCCAAAATTACGGCCGCCCCCGGTACCCCGGGGACGGCGCATGGCCGAAATATCTAATCCTGGCCCTTGAAAGGCTCCGGAAGAGTGGTGACCTTGGGCTTCAGGATGTCGCTCAGCAGGTCGGGCTGTCCCTCGACGCGAACCAGGTGCGGGTAGCGGGGGCCATCGTAGTACTCGAGCGCCACCGTGCGATAGTACTCGGTGTTCTCTACGATGAGCTGAATGGGCGTGTGCGACTTTTGCGCCTCACGCAGGGCGTTGATCAGCAGCTCCGCCGAGAAGCGGCGGCCATTGACGGCGATGATCTTCATTCCCGGCCCAATGCCCTGCCGCGAGGCCACGCCACCCTCGATGGCATCCTGCACGTAGCCCTGTGCGGAGAGCGCCAGGCCCAGCGAGGCAATGGCATCTACGCCGTGGTGCTCGTCCATCTTGGCAATCTGGTTGGGCTTTTCGTTGTACACCAGCTTCCAGCCGGAGCTCTCGATGCCACCCAGCGGCGCGTGCTCGGCCACCTTCAGCACGCGGTCGGTCAGCAGACCGCGCCAATCGTAAGGGACGAGCTGGTTGAGGGTGTTGACCACATCTTCAAAGGTGTAGGTCTTCACCGCCGGAGCGGTATTCTCTCCGCCGTGGAAGAGGTGCGAGAAGTCATCCATGGATTTGGTGCCGTTGCTCTTCTGGCGCAGGATGCTATCCACCTCCAGCCAGATCAGCGCGCCTTCCTCGTAGTAGTCCACGCTGCGGCGATAGTTGCTGAAGGCCACACCCACGCCGTAAAGCTGCTGTGCGGCCGTCGCCGTGTCCTCCAGCGGACGCCAGTTGCGACCCGGGCGATAGCTCATGCCCATGGCCACCTCGGCCAGATCCTCGCGCCACTGCTCGGGCGTTTGCAGGCCGGAGCGGGCGGTCAGTACAAAGCCGTAGTATTCGGTCAGCCCCTCGTAAACCCAGAGCAGGTTGCCCTTCATCGGCGTCGCATACTCCGGCGTAGCCAGCCCGGCCGGACGGCGATACTTGCCATTCCAGGAGTGCGTGTACTCATGCGGAAGCAGGCCCGCGCCCAAGGTCCACTGTGAGGCGTCGGTCAGATAGCCCTCGCCGGTGCGGCTGTCGTTGCTCTCATGGTGCTCCAGACCGAAGTGCGCCACGTGATCGCTGAGCGTGAGCAGGAAGTGATAGTCACGGTAGTGACGGGCGCCGTAAAGTGCGCCGGCTTCGGCCACCAGGTTCTGGAAGGCCTTTTCCTGCGCTGCGGTGATGCGCAGTGCAGCCGCCGAGTCGGCAGCGATGTCCAGCTCATGCTCTGGCGTCTGCCCGGCCTGTAAGGGAATCTTCTTCAGGTACTGGCCCATCAGGACCGGCGAATCCACCAGGGTGGTCAGCGAGGCGGTGGCATAGCTGACCGTGCCCGGAGCCTCGGATTCCTTCGGCAGGGCCGAGGCCCAGCTCCACTCAGCGGGAAGACGCAAAGTGGCCTTCACTCCAACCTCATCCGAGCCGCGCCCCTTGGGATAAAGGGCGAACCAGTTCCAGCTGAGCACGGCCAGCTTCTCCGTGGCCGAACTGCCGGCACTGAAGCCTCCGGGAGTCTCCACCGGGCTCAGGTAGTCCAGGCTCACCTCAATCGAAGTGACGCCCTTGGGTACATCCACGTGGAAGGCGTACATATCCACCGGATCGCGATGCCAGCTCAGCGGCTGGCCGTTGGCGCGGAAGTAGATTCCGGCAGTATCAACCAGCGGACCGGTGGGGCCATGCTCTCCGGGAATCCACTTCGGGTAAAGCAGCACGAAGTCGCCGGCCGTGGCAGGAATGGTCAGCTTGGCATGGAAGACCTTGCGCGGAGACTCGGTGGCGTCCACCATAAGCGTCTCCGTGAGGGCGAAGCCCGAGGTCTTGATGGTGCTGTAAGTTGCGGGCCCACTTTGCGAAAAAGCAGCGGCCAGGGACATAAGTACGGCAGACAACACGAAGAACAGCTTGCGCATTGAGGCTCCTGAATGTTGAAGGCTGACTTGGGGCTATCACACTGCAGCAATGATGGTTGCCGAGCGTCCGCGGGGCACCCACGCGCGGCGGCAATTGTTCCGAGTGTAACAGACACCCGACGCCGCCTGGGAGCATCCGGTGGCCGCCACTTTGCTATCATTCCCCTGTGCGGCGCGAAGCACATCACGGACGATTCATCACCTTCGAAGGCCTCGACGGCTGCGGCAAAAGCACGCACCTCGAGCGACTGGCGGAGTTCCTGCGCCAGCGTGGCATGGATGTTCTAACCACGCGCGAGCCCGGCGGCACCGAGATCGGCGAAAAGATCCGGGCCATCCTGCTGAACACACGCACCCAGGGTCTTGCCCCTTTGGCCGAGCTGGCTTTGATGTTCGCCAGCCGCGCGCAGCAGATCTCCGAGGTTGTGCTGCCGGCCATCAACCGCGGCACATGGGTGCTGTGCGACCGCTACACCGATAGCTCCGAGGCTTACCAAGGCGCTGGACGACAGCTTGGCGTTGAGGCCGTGCTCACCCTGCACCGCGTGCTTTGCCTCAACCTGCAACCCGATCTCACCATCCTGTTGGATAACGATCTTGCGGCCAGCCTGGCGCGCGCGCGCCGCCGCAACCAGCACGCCGAAGGCGAGACCGACGAGAACCGCTTTGAGCAGGAAAACCGAGCCTTCTTCGAACGAGTGCAGAAGCAATTTCTGGCCATCGCCCACCGCGAACCTGAACGCGTGGCGCTGATTGACGCACGGCGTCCTCTGGAGATTGTGCAGCAGGATGTGATGACCACCGTGTGCGTGCGTCTGCTGGGAGAGCGCTAAGCCATGGGCTTCGATCAGTTCCTGGGCAATCAGCCAGTGGTGCATCAGTTGCGGGAGATGATCGGCCGCGACCACCTGCCGCACGCCATCATCCTCACCGGCTCGCGCGGCTCCGGCAAATTCACCCTGGCGCAGATGGTGGCCAAGGCGGTCAACTGCCTGGAACGCCCCATCGCCGAGGATGGACTGCCTGACTTCTGCGGTCGCTGTTCGAACTGTGAGCGTATCGGCCAGGCCGACCAACTGGAGCAGCGCTTTGCCGAGGCCGTGGAGGCTCGCGAAGGCCTGCGCGATACCGACAAGCGTGAAACCCGCATCCTGGTGCAGACCCATCCCGAGGTGCTCATCATTCCGCCTGACCCGCCGCAGATGCTGGTCAAGGTGGACCAGGTGCGCCACGTCATCGCGGAGATTTATTACCGGCCCACCCAGGGCGGCCATCGCTTTTACATCTTCAGCGAATCCAACTTTATGAAAGAGGCGGCCAATGCCCTGCTCAAGGTGCTGGAAGAGCCGCCGGACTTCGCCACCATCTTTCTGCTGGCGGAGAACGCCAACAGCCTGCTGCCAACCATCCGCTCGCGCTGCATCTCCCTGCGCCTGGCGCCGCTGACGGCCGAGGAGATTGGCGAGGACCTGAGGCTGCGTCCGGAGTGGACGGCGGCGCAGAAGAAGCTGGTGGCACGGCTCTGCGGAGGCGCCGTGGGGCGCGCACGGGGCTTCGACCTGACGGGATACCTCTCCGCCC
>Ga0371490_1001805_pt1 | contig 10452 bp, 6 predicted proteins | sample MB2SIPfraction_FD_207959 | JGI IMG/M metagenome (GOLD analysis project Ga0371490, IMG submission 207959) | Lab enriched peat soil microbial communities from McLean, Ithaca, NY, United States - MB28FN SIP fraction | ecosystem: Environmental > Terrestrial > Soil > Wetlands > Peat | place: USA...
ACAGCAGTGGCGAGTAGCTAGTGGCTAGTGGCGAGAAAAGAGGGAAGAGGGAGCGGGAGGTGGAGTGATGATCCCATTGAGCGGGGCGAGGATCGATCCAGCCACGATCCCTCGACTCCGCTCCCTTCGACTTCGCTCAGGGCAGGCGGGATGACAAACGAGGGAGAAGCGCGGGTGGCGGAAGATGGGGTTTCAGGTGGCGGCGCGCCGACATTTTCGCCCCAAGAGCGGCCCGCCTCGGAAGGACGGGCCCTACAAGAGCAAACCCAAGAGCACAAGCCCTTCGAGGCTCAGGGTGAACAAGAATGTCTGTGCCACTAAAGGCAACGTGTTGAACTGTAGACTGGCGACTGTTGACCGTAAACTGTGCGCTGTGAACTGTAGACTGGGCCTCCCCAGGGGTGGCGCAAACTTTCGCTCTCGGCTATCCTTAGTTGTACACACACCCGTTGTGCACGAAGCGTCCCCCAATCCCAGGATGATGCCCATGAGTGACACGAAAACCATTGCGCCTGACACAAATAAAGTGACGCCCGAAACCAAAGCCGCCCGGCCAACCTGGAAGCCTGCGGGCAAAGTGCACGCCGGCAAGCAGCCGTTCACTTACCCGCTGAAGCGCGAGTTCGTGGAGCCGGATTGGCGGCGATTGCCGGGCTATCGCAACGTCACGCGCGAAGAGTGGGAGACAGCGCTGTGGCAACGGCGGCACACGGTCAAGAACCTGAAAGAACTCAAACACGTTTTCGGCGCCCTGCTGCCGGACACGCTGATGGCCAGCCTCGAGCGCGACATCAAAGAGCGCGCCACGATGTCCATCCTGGTACCGCCGCACATGCTGAACACCATGGACGAACAGGATTTGTGGAACGATCCGGTGCGGCGTTACATGCTGCCCGCGTTTGACGACCGGCATCCCGAGTGGCCCAGCCATCCCAAGGCCAGCCGCGATTCCTTGCATGAATCGGATATGTGGGCGGTGGAAGGCCTGACGCACCGCTACCCGACGAAGGTGTTGGCGGAATTGCTCTCAACTTGCTCGCAATATTGCGGACACTGCACGCGCATGGATCTGGTAGGGAACGATGTGCCGCAAGTGGTGAAGTTGAAGTTTCAGATCCCGCAGAAGGAACGTTACCAGCAGATGCTGGAATATCTGCGCGTGACGCCTTCCGTCCGCGACGTTGTGGTGAGCGGCGGCGACATTGCCAACACACCCATCGCCACGCTGGAGGGGTTCTGCTCCAAGCTGATGGATCTCCCCAACATCAAGGACATTCGCCTGGCCACGAAGGGCTTGATCGCCATCCCGCAGCACTTTCTGCAGGCCGATGTGCAGGCGGGACTCGATCGCATGGCGAAAAAAGCGCGCGAACGCGGCGTGGACATCGCCGTGCACACGCACGTGAACACCGTTCGGCAAGTGACGCCGCTGGTCGCCAAAGCCGTGCAGTCCTTGCTGGACATGGGCTATCGCGACGTGCGCAACCAGGGCGTGCTCCTGCGCGGCGTGAACGATACTCCTAAAGAATTGCTGGATTTGTGCTTCATGCTGCTGGATTACGGCAAGATCATGCCGTACTACTTCTATCAATGCGACATGATTCCCAATGCCGAGCACTGGCGCCTGGCCGTTTATGAAGCGCAGCAACTGCAACACGACATCATGGGATATTTGCCGGGGTTTGCCACGCCGCGCATGGTTTGCGACGTGCCGTTCGTGGGCAAGCGCTGGGTAAACCAGGTGAAGGAGTACGATCGCCACCTGGGCATTTCCTACTGGACGAAGAATTACCGCACCGGCATCGAGGCCGATGATGCGGAAGCGCTCACGCGGCGCTATGAGTATTACGATCCCGTTTACACCTTGCCGCAGCAGGGCCAGGAATGGTGGCGCAACAAGCCCGTTGCTCCCAACCTCTCCAAGTAGACTGCGACCCCGGCGGAAAACGCGAAAGCCGAAAAGCGAAATACGAAAATAGAAAAGCAAAAACAGAAAACAGAAAAGAGTTGCTTCATTTCGCCGTTCAAGAGGCGGGCGAAGAGTCACTCAAGTTTGTAGGACTTGGGGGGCAACAGTAATTGAATGCCGAAGTAGCCGATGAAGTAGGACTGATTGCTGCGGCTAGGCTCGAGGCTGCGGCCGGCCATGAGGAGCAGGATTACCGGACGGTGGATTTTGTAGCGAGCCCCCAAGCCTATGGTGGGCTGGTTGCTGGACGGATGAAAGGTCCCTTGGTTATAGAGCTCCATGTCCATTTCGAGTCTTGGAGTGAAATCGTGGCCTAGGACGAGGCCGGTGAGCCAGCCGTCTGGTCCTTTGTGGACGAACTGATAGCCGATTTCGTAGTCCACATGGACAGGGCCGAACTTTTTTGAGAATTCGATGGGCAGAAGGAAGACATCGTTAGCGGGGGTGATGCCGCGGCGGACGGCATCGTTGGGGTTATTGAGGAAGAGCTGGGGGAAAATCGAGATGGAGAGGCCAGACTCCCCGGCATCGTAGAAACGCCACTTGACGCCAGGATTGGATTGACCCAGGCCAAATCTAGTCGGGGGAAAGGGCCTTTGGACGAGCAACCAGGCATTTTCGTAAGTGAGTTGGATGCGCTCGCCAACGCCGAAATTGATGTCGACGTCAGGGATATGCGAAACAGACTGATTGCTGTAGAAAAAAGGCATGTAGCCGAGATTGATTTCCCAGTTGAGATTGCCGGGAGTACCCGGATCATTGGTGTAGTAGGGCGGACCGCCTTGGGCACACGCGGAGGTAGCAGCAAATAGGAAAACAAGGATGAGGATTAGAAGCCGCACTGGTTTATGTTCCCAGATTTGCGGCAAAAATGGCACCGGCTGCGGGGCGAATCGAAGTTTTTCAGGTTTGCGATTGGCGTGCTAGATGCCCGTTCAACTCAAGGCAGGCTCATGGACCTCGATCTCGGCAATCCTAGCGTCAGGCGTGCGGAGGCAGCTCAGTCGACAATTTCTAACGCGACCGCTTCGCCGCGCGAAGAATCGGGGCTAACCCAGATGTGGACGAGGCTTGGCTCCACGGTGTATTCGTTGCGGATGTCCCAGAGGGCAAAGCTGTCCGCGCAGAGGGAAAACGTCACCTTCTTCGTTTCGCCGGGAGCCAGGGCAAGACGCTGAAAGCCCTTCAGCTTGCGCACGGGCTCTTCCACGCTTGTGCCTTGCAGGCGCACGTAGAGCTGCACGACTTCTTCGGCCGCCGTTTTGCCCGTGTTGGAAACATCTGCGGTGACGGTAAGGACCGGCTTTGCGTCGGCTGAACTCTTGCGCAACTCCGCATTCAGAGTTTTGGCGCTGAGTTTCCTCGCGCTGATCTCCGGCCCGCCATACGAAAAATCGGTGTACGACAAACCATAACCGAAGGGGAACTGCGGCGCGTTCAGCTCATCGATATAGCGCGAGACGAAACGCTCAGCAGCGTTCCTTGGCGGGTGAGTGAGATCGCGATTGCCTGCGGGGCGGCCGGTGTTGAGAGCGTTGTAATAGATAGGGATTTGACCTACCGCGCGCGGCCAACTCACCGTCAGCCTGCCGCTCGGTGTGGCCTCGCCAAACAGAGTTCGTACGATGGCGGGACCTGCTTGTACACCCGGGCACCAAAGTTCCAGAACGGCGGGAACATGCGCGAACGCCCATGGAAGCACAAGCGGGCGGCCTGTGAAGAGCAGCAACACGACCGGCTTTCCGGTGGCGGTCACTTTTTCGAGCAGTTCTTCTTGCCGGCCGGGCAACACGGGATGCGCGCGAGAACCTGCCTCGCCCGTCATCTCCGGCGTGAACTCCCCCAACGCCAGAATGGCGACATCGGAAGCGCGGGCAGCCGCGGCCGCCTCCTCGATTTGCGCGTCACTCGCCGCAAGAAATTCGCCACCCTGGGCATATCTGATATGTTCCGCACCCAATTTTTGTGTCAGAGCGGTTTTCAGCGTTACGACATCCCGAGGATTGCCGCGGCCGGCCCATGCGCCCAGCATGCTGGCGGCATCGTCGGCGAGCGGGCCGATGAGGGCCACAGTTGGTACATCGCTCGCGAGCGGCAGCAGCGGGCGGGAAGCGATGAAGTCGTTTTTCAGCAGAACAAAAGATTGTTCCGCAGCCGTGCGCGCCAGTTGCAGGCTTTCCGCGGGCAACGCGCCGTGGTTTTCACGCGACTCGTCGGTATAGGGCTTATCGAACAGACCGAGTGCAAATTTCACGCGGAGAATACGGCGCACCGCTTCATCGAGCCGCGCCTGGGTCACTTTGCCGCTCTTGATCAGGTCGGCCATATGCTCATGGTAGAGATTGCTCTCCATGTCCATGTCCACACCGGCAGTGAACGCTTTCCAAGCGGCCGTTTGGCCGTCATTGGCGATGCCGTGTTGCATCAATTCAGCGATGGCGGTCCAATCGCTGACCGCGATTCCCGGGAATTTCCATTCGTTGCGGAGAACCTCTGTTAAAGTGAAGGGATTCGCGCTGGCCGGTACGCTGTTCAGAGAGTTGAACGCGCTCATGACGGAAGCGCCGCCCTCATCGAGGGCCGCGTAGAACGGCGGCAAATACACTTCGCGCAGGTTGTGCTCGGAAATTGCAGTGGTGTTGTAGTCGCGCCCACCTTCCGCGGCGCCATATCCCACATAATGCTTTGCGCAGGCGGCAATGCTGTCGGGGGCATCCAGGTGTTTGCCTTGATAGCCGCGCACATAGGCGCGGGCCATCGCACTGCCAAGAAAAGGATCTTCGCCCGCTCCTTCGACGATGCGGCCCCAGCGGGGATCGCGCGCGATATCCACCATCGGCGAAAACGTCCAGCGCACGCCGGCGGCGGAAGCTTCCTGGGCGGCGAGACGGGAAGCGGCTTCCACAATCTGCGGATCCCAGGTGGAGGCCAGGGCGAGGGGCACGGGAAAGACTGTACGGTAGCCGTGAATAACGTCCAAGCCGAACAAAAGCGGGATGTGCAGGCGCGACTTCTCGACGGCGTCATGCTGAAACTTGTTTGCGTCCTGAACGCTCTCCAGATTGTAGAGGGAACCCACCTGGCCCTTGGCGGCCATTTCCGAATAGCCGCCCCTCCCCGTTCCGGGGCCCGTCGGCGAGCCAACCGAATACTGCACCAACTGCCCGATTTTTTCTTCGAGGGTCATCTGGCGGAGCAGGGCATCCACCTTCTTCTCGATGGCTGGAGCCGCGAGTGTGGATCGCACCGGAGCGCCATGGAAGCCGGCGGCTTGCTTGGAACTCTGTGCCGAAATTGAAGTGGCGATAAAGAACGTGGCAAAGGCAAACAATACAGACGAACGGAGGACTTTGGGTGGCACGGCGCAGACTCCTATCTACTTGGGGTTACCTCGCTTTGCACCAGAGGAGAGCCGCAACAAAATCGATTTGCTAAGGCTAAGTTAGCACAATACCAGCAGCCGTTCCAGTTCCGGGATGATGCTTAGTCACGGCAGAAAATCTGCTTGTACGCGTTCGTCGGCAGTGGATCAGTTTCGGTTTACCAGGACCCATTTTAGTTTCGAGGCCAGTTCGTCCCACAAGTTCCGGCAATTCGTTGACTTGCGTTAAGTAAGAACCCAAGCGCTTCAGGCGAGAGGCACACGCCGTATCCGCGCTCAGCCTTCCGAAACATTTGCACTATTTACGAGATTGGAGAGCACGAACGCAGGCGCTTCATTGCCATGGAGTATCTGGAGGGCAAGACGGTCTGGAAAGACGCCGACCCAGACATCCCCATCCTGAAAGAAGCTACCGCCGAGTACGCCAAGCTTCAGTAATTCCCGGCTACTTCCGAGCATCGCCCATTCATACGTACAAAAAGAGAGGGGACGGTTTCCCATCCCCTCTCGCCCACAACGCTGTGTACACCGCAGGCATGTGTGGACAACTCCAGGCACTACGCCGTGATTCAGTTTCTTACTGAACGGTGAGGTGATACGTCACGCCGAAAGACGCGCCAGCCGCGGGGCCGGTCACAAACGCCCCTTCAAACTCAATCACATGGTTGCCCGGAGCGAGTGGCTTCAGCATCACTAGGTAAGCATCCGACACGGAAGATCCAGATGTCACGCCATCCAGCCCCAGAAGATTGTCCGTCGCCGGCATGGTGAACTGGAAGTACGGTGTTTGCACACGCATCTTCTGAACTTCGGGGACCTTCCTCCCATCCACGGTTAGCTTCAACGTTTGTACGCCGAAGCCGTCCATGAATGTTCCCGCACAGGTGCGCATGTCTTGAGGGTTGGCGCCATAGGAGGGCGCGGGCTCCACGCTGGAGCACTCCCATGCCGCGATGGGAACCAGCAGCGCTTTTCCAGCCGGCACGGTGCACGTGCGCGTCACTGGAGCGCCGAAAAAGGCCGAATTGAGAAAGAACACCGGGCCGCCCGACTGCGCCACGTTGCAGTCTATCCCTGTTGAATCGAGGAGAGGGTTGGTACTTACCGGGATTGAGAATTCGTATTGCCAAATCGCAACTTGCCAGTCTCCGTAGGTCATTCCAAAAGGCTGTGAGCCCGCCGGATAGATCAGCGAATCCTCACACTGCTGGGCAAGCGGGACACTCGGCATGGACAAAGCGACGATCAGCACAGCCAAAGTGATCCCCGTTCTGATAGCGACTCTACTGCGTCCAAATTTCATTGCTGGCCTCCTTTAACCTGATCCTGTATTCGCATGGAACGCTCGCGGAAACCCGCTCTTCGAGCTGACAGCGACACCTCGAAATCCACCATGCCTAGCTTGATCCGAAATTCGAAATCTCGTTTCGAGAGCTCTACGCGGTTTTCCCGTGGGCTCACGCGTTGCCGCGACTCTGGCGCCTGTGGCCATATGAAATCAATGGATGAAGTCGGAAACGTTCCTCCCCGTCCAACACACAGTGGGCGTTGTTCTTAGCGGGAAATCTCCCTCACCACGACCCGCCCCTCGATTGGTGGTATAGTGCGTCTTAACTGGCGGACTTCCCCGTGGGCGAACGCCGGACAATCCCCTCCAACGGCGCCAACCATGGCGCAACCAATGGACTTGTGTGTTTCGGTGCTTTCGAAGTTGACCTGACCGCTCGTGAATTGCGCAAAAGTGGCCTGCGCATCAAAATCCACGGCCAGCCCTTCGATGTCCTGGTGATGTTGCTGGAGCGCCCCGGCGAAATCATCACCCGCGACGAGTTGCAGCACAAGCTCTGGGCCTCCGACACCATCGTCGATTTCGAACAGGGGCTCAACAAGGCCATCAACAAATTGCGCGAAGCCCTCGGCGATGTCGCCGAAAGCCCTCGCTACATCGAGACCCTCCCCCGTCGCGGCTACCGCTTCATCGGGCTTCCCACGCGGCCAAATCTTCAAGGCATGGCCTCAGCGGAAACGATCGCAGTTCCTGCCGCGAGCAGGAAACTGTGGAAAATGCTGATTCCTGCTGCCTTGGTGCTGGTCGCTGCCGTCGGGGCAACCTTGTACGTCGGCCGGCAGCGCAGCCACAAGTTGACGGGTCGTGACACCATTGTTCTTTCCGATTTCGACAACCGGACCGGCGACGAAGTATTCGATGACACGATGAAGCAGGGACTTTCGGTACAGCTTGAGCAATCGCCTTTTCTGGCCCTGGTCTCCGATCGCAGGGTCAATGAGACTTTGAAGCTGATGGGGCGTCCGGTCAGTGACCGCTTGACGCCGGGGGTCACGCAAGAGGTCTGTCAGCGCACAGGCAGCAGAGCGATGGTGATCGGGTCGATTGCTGCGCTTGGTAACCAGTACGTGATTAGCCTGAAGGCGGTGAATTGCGACACTGGGGACATACTGGCGGAGGCGCAGGAGCAGGCGGCGGGCAAGGAGCTGGTGCTCAAGACTCTGGACGCTGCGGCAGTCAGCTTGCGGAGCAGGCTGGGTGAGTCGCTCAGTTCCGTACAGAAATACGCCACGCCCCTGGAGGAAGCAACTACGCCCTCGCTGGAGGCGCTGAAAGTCTACAGCGTGGGAGTGAAGACAGACGCCGCGAAAGGGGACACAGCTTCGCTGCCTTTCTTCAAACGGGCGGTGGACCTTGACCCGAATTTCGCCATGGCTTACGAGAGGATGGCAATCGCTTACTTCGACCTCAACGAAATCGGGCGAGCAGCCGAACATGGACGCAAGGCTTACGCGCTGCGGGAGAAGGTGAGCGAACGGGAACGGCTCGGCATCGACTCAATCTACTATAATTTCGTGACGGGGGAGCTGGAAAGAGGGGCGGAAAACGGCGAATTGTGGCAGCAGACCTACCCGAGGGACGACCAAGCTTATTCAAGCCTGGGATTCGTTTTCGCCACCCTGGGAAACTGGGAAAAGGCACTGAAGGAGTGGCAAGAGGCGGTGCGACTGGGGCCCGATTTTGCAGAGCAGTATTACCTCCTCAGCCTGAGCTATATGAGCCTCAATCGGCTGGACGAAGCGGAGGCAGTGTGCAAGCAGGCGGAGGAGCACAAGCTGGAGAGTGAGGCGCTGCTCCAGGCCCGCTACTGGCTGGCTTTTCTGAAGGGCGATGCGGCGCGGATGGCGCAGTTGGTTTCCGCCGCCAAGGGCAAGCCGGGCGCGGAAGACCTGTCGCTGGCCATGCAAGCGGACACAGAAGGCTGGTACGGCAAGCTGAAGAACGCGCACGAGCTGACCGGGCGGGCGATGGACTCAGCCCAGCGCAACAACGCCAAAGAGACGGCAGGTGGATATCAGGCAGAGGCAGCACTGCGCGAGGTGGAATTTGGAAACCGGGAGCAAGCGCGTGCCGATAGCAAGGCGGCGGTGAAGCTGGCCCCTAATCGCGATGTGCAGGCCATCTCGGCGCTAGCCTTGGCGCGGGCAGGCGATACGGCAGGGGCGGAGAAGTTGGCGGCCGAACTCGACAGGACATTCCCGCTGGACACGCTGGTCCAGAGGTATTGGCTGCCGACCATTCGAGCAGCCGTTGCCCTCGACCGCAAAGACCCGAACCGGGCAATCGAACTATTGAAGGTAGCAAGCACGGTCGAACTCAGCTCCGCTACGGGCGACCTCACGATATTCCTGTGTCCAGTTTATGTGCGTGGGGGAGCCTATCTGATGCTCAACGACGGCAACGCAGCGGCAACAGAATTTCAGAAATTCATCGACTACCGAGGAGTGGTGATGAACTTCCCATGGGGCGCCTTGGCCCGGTTGGGGCTTGCTCGCGCTTACGCCATGCAAGGCGACACCGCCAAAGCCAAAGCTGCCTATCAGGATCTCCTCACACTCTGGAAAGACGCCGACACCGACATCCCCATCCTGAAGCAAGCCAAAGCCGAGTACGCGAAGCTGCAGTAATTCTTGGTGAATTGCGCGCGCAAACCTTGTCAGTGCCCGGTTAGTTTGAATGTATAGGTCGGCTTACCGGGCATCTTCGTACTAGGACCCATATGTCCGATTGAAGCGTGGCCTCATCGGAAACTGCCCCACTACCCGTTCGTCAGAGGGGTTGACGTTACGCGGACACACCGGGGCAAACATGCTCCATCACGTCTGAGGCTTCTTCAGCAACTCATTCACCTTGGCCATGACCTCGAAGGCGTCGGCGACGTAGAGGACGTCGGCCTTGCCGCGGGCCCAGCCGCAATTGGGATCGAGATTGATGGCGCGACGCTCGTTGATGAAGCGCCAGCCGACCACGTGGGGTTCCTCGCCGTGGCAACACGTGGAGAGGCCTTTCGGGTGACGCGGAGTGGCACCGGTCTGTCCCACCTGATTCAAATGGGTCATGAATCCCAAAACTGCCTGGTTCTCCCCGCTCTGATCGACCAGCGACTTGCTGCCTCCGAGCGAAGCACCGGACACGCGAAGAAAATCGAGGATAAGCGTTTCGGCCTGTTCCGGGTGCGACTTTCCGTCGGGCTGCTTTTTGGTCCAGCCGGCGCCGGCCACGAAGAGCATGGCGGCATCGGGGCGAATTGTCTGTGAATCGGATTTGGGTGCGCGGATTCCCGCGATGGTCGTGCGCCGGGCTTTGGCAGGCAGAGTCACGGCGATCTCTTCGATGTTTGCTTTTCCCGAGGGGCCGCGATATGCCTCGTGACATCCGGAATCGAGCAGCAGGATCCAGGGACGCACATCGCGCTGAAATACGCCCTCGATGCGTTGCCGGTAGAACCAACGCGTCGCGCAGACGGCACCATCGACGACCTGGACAGAGGTGATGTGCGTATCCACGCGGCCGTTCAGGCGATGCGCCAAGCCGGGGAGCGCGCGCAGGAAGCGTGACGTTGCGGGCGCAAGAATCAAGTCGGCGGAAGCGGCGCGGCACAACGCATCGGCAGCCAAAAGGTCGCTGGCAAATCGCGGCTGCGCAAAGTCTGATCCCGTGACAGCGAGCAGACGTTGTGCGCCGCTATTCACCAAGGAATCCGCGGCAGCTTGCACATCGCCGCCAATTAAGCCGATGGAGAAGGAAACATTC
>Ga0371490_1001806_pt1 | contig 10451 bp, 9 predicted proteins | sample MB2SIPfraction_FD_207959 | JGI IMG/M metagenome (GOLD analysis project Ga0371490, IMG submission 207959) | Lab enriched peat soil microbial communities from McLean, Ithaca, NY, United States - MB28FN SIP fraction | ecosystem: Environmental > Terrestrial > Soil > Wetlands > Peat | place: USA...
TCCGTGCCCCATCCATGCGCCTTACCGGGGTCCCCGGCGACAGGTCTTCGTCGCTGGGGTGGTCAGGCGCATGGGTGGGAAACCACAAATCTCAACCGACCGTCGATGCGGAGCCGTATACTCAACATCGACATGATTCGCATCCTGGGAACCATCTTTGCGGGACTACTGGGCCTCGCCTTCGGCAGCTTTCTGAACGTCTGCCTGAGCCGCTGGCCGGCGGGCGAGAGCATCGTCCGGCCGCGCTCTCACTGCCGCCAGTGCAACCGCACTCTGGCTTGGTGGGAGAACGTGCCGTTGCTCAGTTGGCTCGCTCTGCGCGGCCGCTGCCGCACCTGCCGCGCCTGGATCGGCTGGCGCTATCCGCTCGTGGAGCTGGCGGTGGGAGGGCTGTGGGCAACTTTCATATGGCATATTTCTGAACAGTTTGAGGTTTCAGACATTGCAAATCAACTAGGAATTGTTCCCCCGCACATTGGAATCATTCCTTTGATCGGAACAATGTTCTTTCTCTGGCTGCTAGTCGGAATCGCAGTGCTGGATGCGGAGCATTATTGGATAGCTGACGCTATCACCTTGCCGGGAATCGCGTTAGGTATTGCGTTTTCAGTTCTGTCTTTATCCGTTTTGCAGATACCTCTACGAGCACAATCTGCATTCTGGATTCGTCTTGGTGAGCGGTTATTGGAAACACTTGCCGCCGCCGCACTCATCCTGCTCATCCGTTGGGTATATTGGCTGATTCGCCGCCGTGAGGGAATCGGCCTGGGCGACGCCAAACTTATGGCTCTCTTAGCCGCATGGCTCGGATTGCCCAAAGCTTTGCTGGCTTTCGGTTTGGGCGTCGTACTCGGAGCTTTGGTTGCGATTGTTCTGCTGTTGATCCCATCGGCGCGACGAGAGTCCGAAAGCTGGGCAATGAGCAAACTGCCTCTAGGCACGTTTCTTTGCATCGGCGGCATCGTGAGCAGCCTTTGGGGACAACCTATTCTCAGCGCATATCTGTGCTGGGCCGGATTCTGAGAGGCTGACAGAAACGGCGACAAGCCGGAGCAGTATGCTCCGGCTTGGCTGCGCTACCTGTCCGTGCAGGAGTAGCAAGGATCGATGGAGGCCTGAATCAGCGGCGTGTCGGCCAACCGCGCGCCCTGCACCATCCAGCGAATGGCGGGCATCACAACAAAGGTTGGCGTGCGCACATGGACTCGGGCAGGATTCCGCGAACCCTCTTTCCAGGAGACGCTGTACATGACCTCTCCGCGCGGCGCTTCGACCCGCGCCGTGGATGTTCCGGTGATGAAGGCGAACTTTTCTCCCTCGGTGTGAATCTCGCCGGGCGGCAGCTTGGCCAGTGCCTGGCGAAGAATCTTGCAGCTTTCCATGATTTCCAACGCACGGACCAGCAGTCTTGCGCGCACATCGCCATCCGGCTGCACGGGCACGTCGAACTCCATCTCCGCGTAGGCAGCATAGGGCGCGTCTTTCCGCAGGTCCTGAGGCAGTCCCGAAGCGCGCGCCACCGGGCCGACAACACCGAGGGCGACAGCCTGCTCCTTGGTCAGCACGCCGATACCCGCGCAGCGCGAACGCGCCGTCCTGCTGGTGGTGAAGATAGGAATGACGGTGCGCGCCATCTCGCCTTCCAGCGCCTCGACCATCTTGAGAATTGATTGCGGGTCGGTGATGTCTCTATTGACCCCTCCGATGCGGTTCATCGAGTAGTTGACGCGGTTGCCGCTGATGGCGGCGAGGATGTCCATCACCTGCTCGCGAATCTCGAAGCAAGTCATGAACATGGTTTTGAATCCCATGAGCTTGGCCGCGATGCCGGCCCAGAGCACGTGCGAGTGCAGCCGCTCCAGCTCCGCCATGATGACGCGAATATATTGCGCGCGCGGCGGCGGCGTGAGGCCGGTCAGCCCCTCCATCGCCCGGCAAAGAGTGAGCGTATGGATGTTGGAGCAGATGCCGCAGACCCGCTCCATCAGCGCGATGACCTGAATGTGGTTGCGCGTCTCGGCCAGATGCTCGATGCCGCGAAAGTTGAAGCCGATATGCAGCTTGGCGTCGATGACCGTCTCGCCTTCGCAGATCATATCCAGCTTGTAGGGTTCTTCCAGAGCCGGGTGATAGGGCCCCATGGGGATTTTGTAGCTCATATTTTCTCCTGACTCACGGCCACAACGTCGCGCAGGTTTACGCCCGGCGTCTCTCCCTGGCGCAGCAGCAGCGGTTCGTATTCGCGTCCCGGAAAGTCGATGCCATATTCCTCATGAATCTCACGCTCAATCCAGTCCGCGGCCTCCGTGAGATCAAAGATGCTCTCGATGGATTTGCCCGTGAGCTGAAAAGAAAAGCCCAGCAAACGGCCGTTGAGGTCCCAGTGGTACTCCAGACGAAAGCCCTCGTCCTTGGGAAGCTGATAGGCGGTTATGGTGATAAAGCGCGCGTGAACTTCGTTCATCGCCTTGGCCAGCGCGCGCACATTCACCGCGCCCAGCGCGAGCCAATGCACGCCGCCCTTCTCAACAAAGGATTCGGAGATGCCGAGTTTTTCCGGAATCGTCTCAAGCGGAATCATTGCGCTCCTCCATTGACGGGGCTGGCCGCTTGTTCTATTTGTCCGGCGACAACAACCGCCGGAACCACGACCGGCTTGACGGTCTGCTTGCGGGCAACGGTGTAGGATTTTTTCAACTCGCCGGGGGTCAGATAAATCGGCGGGCACTCCGAGTCCTGGCTCAGAGCGTGGTCCTTGCAGCCTTCGACGCAGCGCCCGCAGAAGGTGCATTGGCCAGGCTCGTAGCTCCAGGTGAACTCACCCTTGCCGGCCTTGAACTCGATGGCGCGCGCGGTGCAGCGCATTCTGCAGATAGCGCAACCACTGCAAAGTGCTGGATCGAAGCGGACAAGACCGCGGTAGTGCTCGCTCACCTTGGGGCGCGCGGGAAAGAGCATCGTCCTCGAGCCGCCCCACAGGTTCTTCCACAGCATGGTCAGAATGTTCATGCTTTAAGCCTCATGAAAAGCGCGGACGCAACCGCCAGTACCGCGAAGATAATCGTGCATTGCCAGTAAAAACGCACCGTGGTGTCGATCTGCAAACGCGCCGTTGCGGCCGCCGTCACCGACAAAAGCAGCACGATAACAAAAGAGAGAGCGACGAAAACCAGAGCAGCAATCCACCATAGAGTAAAGGCCGGGGCGATCAGCGTGGCTACCAACCCGGTTGCCGCAACCCATTCCAGACCATGCGAAAGCTCCCACATGGCCAGCTCGGGACCGGCGTACTCGACCATGGGGCCGGAGTAGATCTCCTGCTCCGCGTTGGGCAGCGAAAAGGGATTGAGATGCAGCTTCGCGGGAAGGCAAACCAGGATCGCCGCGATGCCCAGCCAGCGCAGTGGCGAAGCGGGAAGTTGCGCCAGCGCCGAGAGGCTGAAGGTGTGTTGCGAGGCGGCGATGGAGACGATGGCCAGCAGGAAGACGACGTTATAGCTGACGCTGAGGACGGCCTCGCGTGCCGAGCCGATCTCTCCGAAGATGGAACGCGAACTGAAGCCCGCGGCGATGATGCACATGGAAGGCAGTTCGAGCAACGCCAACAGCAAGATCAGGTCGCCTTGAAAGCCGCCCGAGGCGGGCAGAACGGGCAGCAATCCCACCGCGCCCGCCGCCGCCGAGACGGCAATCAGCGGCCAGGCCTTCATCAGCATGCCGCCCACGCCCGTGCGCTGAGGCGTGTCTTTGCCCAGCAGCTTGACGAAGTCGTAGAACGGCTGCATGAAGGGAGGGCCAATGCGGCCCTGCATCCGCGCCACGGCTTTGCGTTCCACCCAGAGGAAGAACCACGCGGCGGGAACGGCAAAAAGCAGGCCGGGAAAGATGAGCAGGCGCGCTAAGGCAGTGGTCAGACTGCTCCAAATCTCTGGTGTCATCATGCCTGCACCTCCGTGGAACTACACGCGCAGCTTACGCAATTTTCTCCTGGGTCGCCCACGATCTCGGGCTCGGCGGCCGCAACCAGGGGCTTCGAGCCACGCGCGGCCAGAATCTCCGCAGCCTTGGCAATTCCCAGCACAATGGCATCGGGACGGGGCGGGCAGCCGGGAACAAAGACATCCACCGGAATGTGCTTGTTGAGCGGCCCAGCCAGCGTGCGGCTGTCGATGAAAACGTTCGTCGTCGCCGGGCACGAGCCGATGGCCACCACAGCCTTGGGCCCGTAAACCTGTCCGTAGACCGTCTTGATGGCCTGGACGGCGTTGTGCGTGACCGGACCGGTGACGCAGAGAATGTCAGCGTGGCGCGGCGAGCCTTCCAGGCGCACGCCCAACTGCTCGGCGTCGTAGCGCGGCGAGAGGCTGGCCACAATCTCAATATCGCAACCGTTGCAACTGCCCGAGTTCATGTGAAAGATCCATGGGCTGCGGCGCCGGCAATAACACATCAAACGATTCCAGAGTTTCATGGTCTTCCCCCAAGCAGCATTTGCAGCGCATCCGGCCAGACGCCGGCAGCCACAACCAACACCACGAGCGCAACGATCACGGCCCGCAACAGGAATGGTTCCCTTATCGGCAAATCAGGGAGCGGAGGTGAGTTACTGTCCGCGGCCGGACCCCACCAGATGCGGGTCAAAGCCAAGGTGTACGCGATCAGCGCAAAGATCGATGAGAGGATAAAAACCGCCGCCAGCGGCCAGCCGATCTGCACCGCTGTCTCGTAGAGTCTCCAGCGGCCAATGTAGCCCATGGTCGGCGGAATGCCCAGCATGGCTAACATGCCAAACAAGAATCCAAACGTGGCGACCGGATAGCGCGTGGCCAGGCCCGTGTGCTCACCGTCGAGAACACCGTCGGCCTCGGGGCCGCTGAGGCAGATGAAGAGTAGGGCCTTGGCCAGTGCGTGGGTGCATGCCGCGATCATCGCACCGTCTAATCCAAAACCGTTCAAAGTGAAGATACCAAAGAACAGGAAGCCAACATCCTCAACTGTGGAGAGCACCAGCAAACGCTTGAGACTGCGCTGCGTGAGCATCAGCAGAGCGGCAAGGAAGGACGTGGAGGCGGCCGCGCCCAGCAGGAATCCTTGGGGAGTAAGCAATCCCGGAGATGCCTGAGCGGCAACGTAGAGTTCGCCGAAGGCGGCCATATCGACGACCGCGATAATCAGGCCCAGAACCAGAGCCGGAAGTTCGTCGGCCAGGGTGAGCAGCCAGAAGAAGAGCGGAACCGCAGCCAGCTTCGCGCAAATGCTGGTCAGCAGCAACGCATGCGCCCAATCCGGCTGTCCGCGCTCCAGCAATAGGTCGCTCGAAAGCAATGACAACGCCGAAATGAGGACAACTGCCAAGTATGTCAGCTTTGCGGATTGTGTTCTCGCGCTTTGCCAGACCAGTGCCACGGTCAACAGCGCGCCCAGCTCCAGAAGCCCAAGACGAATCCATGGATCGGCAGCCAACAGGCCCGCAACCGCGGCCGTGCCTGCCAGTATCATCAACGGAGCAAGGTGCAGCCATTTCGCGTGGGCGAGAGCGGCCAGAATCAATGCAACGCCTGCTACGGCGCAAGCGACAACCAGCAGCGACGGCATCGGAGGAGATGGTAGAGTCTGGAGACCCGCAATTGTTGGAGCAAACCAGCGAAGGCCTGCCAGAATCGCCGCCGCCAACACGACAACCAACGCCAACGCCCGCCGCTCCATCCAGGAAACAACCATGCCCAGTCCGCGCGAAACTGCCTGCAACCCGCTCCAGACGCTCAGATAAACAGCGTCCACATTCGACCAACGGAAGAACTCATGCCAATTTTGCAGGAAGATGCTGGAGAAATCGCCAGCCGTCAATCTTCCTTCGGACGACAACGGCTCGCCGCCGGTGAAAACCCCTCCCCCAGCATTGACCAAGGCTGCCCCACCGCAGGTGGTGGGCTGACGCGAGACATAAGCAATCGCGTAGATCAGCCCGCCCAGAATCAGCGAAACCACGGCCAGCACCAGGCCGCCCATGGTCGAGAAGCTGCCCGCACCCACAGACAAGCCAAACCACGTCACCTGCACCGGGCTGAGTTGCAACGCGCACAGAATCGGATTGAGGAGGTAGTTGACCGCCAACTGCGGAGCGACGCCCAAAATGACGCTGCCCGCGGCCAGGAATCCCATGCCCCAGACCATGGTCGGTGGAGATTCATGCGCGTCTTTGGTGGCCTTGGTCAGAGGTCCAAGAAAGACCGCGCTGGTGGCCTTGGCGCCGAAAAAGACCGTGCCCAGGCTGGCCGCCCAGGCCACCATGGCGGGAACCGCCCATCCGGCCTGCAAGGCCGCCGCGTAGAGCATCCACTTGCTGGCGAAGCCGCTCATCAGCGGAATGCCCATCATGCTCCCCACGCCGATTAACCAGGACAACGTTGTCTTCGGCATCTTCTGCGCCAGGCCGCCGAGCAGGTTCATGTCGCGCGTGCCCGAGGCGTGCTGCACCGAGCCGGCGGTCAAAAACAGCCCGGCCTTAAAGAATCCGTGATTGAGGCAATGCAAGAGTCCGGCGGCAATCGCCAGAGGCGTGCCGATGCCGATGCCCATCATCATGTAGCCGATTTGGCTCACGGTGGAGTAGGCCAGCATGCGCTTCAAATCGGTCTGCACCATGGCGTACATCACGCCCACGGCCATGGTGACGGTGCCGACCCACATCAGGGATTCACTGCCCCAGGCGAAGCCTCCGTTCACCGGCCATGCGCCAAAGCTGTGCATGCGGCATGCCAAGTAGACGCCGGCCTTCACGTAACAAGCCGCGTGCAGCAGGGCGCTCACAGGGGTGGGCGCGGCCATGGCCTCGGGAATCCAGGTATGTAATGGCACTTGAACAGATTTCGCCACCAGCGCCACCAGCATCAGCACAAAGACGCCGCCGGTGAAGGCGTGCGCCACGGCCGGATCGGTCCACAGCGCGCTGCCGGTACGGTGGAAGACCACCAGAATCGCCGCCAGCAGGCCATAGCCCGCGATGTGCGTCATCAGCAGCACTTTGCGCGCGCCGGCGACGGCCTCGCGGTTGGTGTACCAGAATCCCACCAAACTGAAGGAGCACAACCCGACCAGCTCCCAGCAGAGATAGAAGAAGAAGAGGTTCGCGCTATAGACCAGTCCGACAAAGCCGCAGATGAAGACCAGCATCGTGGCGTAGAAGCGTGTGGCGGCCTTGTCGTGGGCCATGTAGCCGATGGAGTAGAGGAGCACGAAGGCGCCCAGGCCTGTCCCCATCAAAGCAAAAAGGACGCTGAGGGCGTCCACATGCAAGACCAGGGCTAGCGGACCGTCCCAGTGGAGCGCATTCAGATCGACTGCCCGCCCGGCCTTGACCGATCCAATCAGACCGACGACGGATGCGACGGCCGGCAGACAGGCGAGAAAGGCCAGTATCCCTTTTATTCTTGCGGAACATAGCCGCGCAACGAGGATCTGCAGCGCAGCGCCCAGCAAAAGCGAACACGGCGCAATCAGAATGAGGGTCTCTGCGTTCATGGTTGCAATGCTAGTTTGCCGGGGGGTTCGGGGATGTGATGGGACTCACCTTCAGGGCTTGTGTATCACAATGCGGGACGAAGTTATAACCCAGATTACCTTTAAAACTTCCCCCTAACCCAGTTGCGTTTGTGTACGACATAGCCGACACTATATACATGTTCAAGCTCATTCGGCTCTTTGTCTGCATCTCGTTTTGCGTCCTTTTGTTCCATTCCCCCCCCGTTTTATACGGACATCCCTTCAAGAGACAAGACTCCAAGAAACAAGACTCCGAGAAACAAGACTCCAAGAAAAAGGAAGTCTTAAAATACATCTCTCCGGATGTCATACAATACGCCCGCTTTAACGGCCAGTCTGCTCCCTCCAAAGATTTGCTCGCCCTGCTGGATCGCCAGACCCGGTGGGACGATGCGGGGGTACGTGACCAGAATATGACGGGATTGCGCTTCAATCCATCGGGGTTTAGCTTGCACTTCGTGAAGATTGACGAGCAGGTAATACAGGGAGGCCGAGTTTCGGCGCGCTATCGCGTGTATGCCGAAGGCGCTCCTGAAAACAAGGTCTATGCTTTTGGCAGCTGGCCGATTGACAATCTTCTCTCCACCGATCCCCGGGATTTCTATGTGAATGGACAAGGATTGTTGATGCTTCACCCGCCGCAGCCAGAGCAGGAGATGAGCTTCCAGGCCGGGGACGATGAGTTCGACGTCACGCTTGTAGCCGAGCGCGCGGAGCCGGTGCGCTATCTTTTATCCTCGCGGGATCAGCAGTTACTGGTTTACGGCACACTCGTTCTCCATCCTGTAGTGTCGGAAGTCAAGGGTTGCAGGCTGGAAGTGAGAGTCGCCCAGCCGGATGCAACGGCAGTCCTGATCATTGCCGACCGATTTCCCGCCAGGGCCAAGATTCCATTGGTGTTGGAGTCGGAAGGCGTTACCCACAGCGAGATGCTGACGACGAACGTGAACGGCCACGCGGCGATGGCCGTTTTCCCGTATGTGCCCGGCAAGGCGAAAGGAATCCTCAAAGCGACCGCGGAAGGTCCCACGTGCCTTCCAGCCGTCGTACTGCCGTGGGGCAAGGACCCTCCTTCGGCTCCAAATACTCCGCCACGTTGAGGGTTCTCAGGACGCCGGGGATTGGACGGGCTTTAAGGAATCTCCACCAGTTCCAAGTGGCCGTCGCGCCGGCGGTGAAGCACAAACAGCTCTCCGGACAGATTGTGGAAGACCAGCAGGTCGCGGTCGCGGAACTCGGCCTCCTTCACGGCTTCCTCGATGGTCATGGGCTTCAGGGCCAACGCCTCGCCACTGGTGACGATGTGCGGCTCGACGACTGCCTTGCGGGCCGGGAAGGAGTGCACGGCGATGGCCGCGCGGGCTTTGGCCGCAGTGCGAACTGGTTTCTCCTCAACGATATCCGCCGCGGGCTGGGCGGCGCGCGCCTTGGGCCTGGCTACCGGAGGCGCCGTGAGCACCTTCTCCTCCTTGGGCTGCCGTTTGATCGACATTCTCCGGTCCCGGTGTCGGCGCGCCTGGTTTTCGGCATGCTCAATGGCCTGGCGCAGCGCCGACTCTAGTGTGTCGGCCTTGCCCGCGGCCACAATGGTGAGCAGCCGGGCCTGAATGGTCACCTCGACCATCTGCAGACGTTTCTGCGCGCTAAATACAATGCTGGCGCACGCGCTCTTGCCCAACACGCGGGCAATCCGCTCCATCCCCTCCTCGGCCTGCATACGCAGCCCCTTGGAAATCCTCACTTGTCTAGCGGTGTACTCCACTTCCATGGTTGACCTCCGCTCCTTGTTCTCGCCGCCGGAATTTCCGGCTGGAGAACTTCGGATTCTATAACGATCAGTTGTCAGTTGTCAGTTCTCAGTTTTCAGTGCTCAGTACGCGGCATCGAACTTTAACCTCGACAACTGAGAGAAAGCGGTTGACAACATACCAAATCTGCGAACAAACAAACTGAGAACTGACAACTGGCAACTGCTCCTACCCGTCGCGCTGGCGGCGCTGGTGGGTGCTGGGGATGTTCATGTCTTCGCGGTACTTGGCCACGGTGCGGCGGGTCAGCTGGATGCCCTGAGCCTGAAGAATGGCGGCCAACTGGTCGTCGGTGAGGGGATGGCGCGCATCCTCCTCGGCGATCAGTTTGCGAACCTTGCGCTTGAGCACCAGCAGGGGCGTGTCAGCGCCCTCTGGCCCGTTCGATCCCTCGGAGAAGAAGAAGCGCAACTCGAGGACCCCTTGCGGGGTGTGGGCGTACTTGTTGGCCACCGCGCGGCTCACCGTGGAGGGGTGTACGCCGATCTCCTCGGCCACTTCCTTGATCATCATGGGCCGCAGGGCCTCGATGCCGGACTCGAGAAAGTCCTGCTGGCGGCGGACGATCACTTCACAAGTCCGCAGGATGGTGCTCTTCCTCTGGGCGATGTTGCGCATCAGTTGCAGCGCGGAGCGGAAGCGCTCCTTGACGTACTCTTTCACCTCTTTGTCGGTGTCCTGGGCGGAGAGCATCTGCCGGTAGCGGCGGCTGAGGCGCAGGCTGGGCATATCCTCCTCGTTCATGGAGACCACCCAGGTGTCGTCGCGCTTGACGAACACCACATCCGGCTCGATGAGCCGCGACTGCTCACGGTTGTACTGGCGGCCGGGCCGGGGGTCAAGGGTGCGGATAAACTCGATGCCCGCATGCGCCTCGGCGGGGGAGATTTGGGCGGCCCGCGCCAGGTCCTTGACGTCGCGCTTCTGCAACAGGTGCAGATGGCGGTCCACGATCAGCGCGGCCACCTCGATGCTGCGCCGCCGCTCTTCGATGCGCGCCTCGGCCTCGGCGCGGAAGCTGCGATGGACATCCTCTTCATTACCCGCTTCAACCGGCTGCCGCATAAACAAGTTGGCAAACTCATGCTGCTGGGCGACAAT
>Ga0371490_1001807_pt1 | contig 10448 bp, 7 predicted proteins | sample MB2SIPfraction_FD_207959 | JGI IMG/M metagenome (GOLD analysis project Ga0371490, IMG submission 207959) | Lab enriched peat soil microbial communities from McLean, Ithaca, NY, United States - MB28FN SIP fraction | ecosystem: Environmental > Terrestrial > Soil > Wetlands > Peat | place: USA...
AATGGTGGATGCCCTGGGCCGCGGTGGTGGCGCTCGCCTCCGGCTTCGGCCTGTGGGAGCTGAAGCGCCCGGTTGCAGGTCCTGAGAACCCGCTCGCTGGCGCCACCTTCACACGCCTCACCGATTTCGAGGGGATCGAAACCAACCCCGCTATCTCTCCCGACGGAAAGTTCGTCGCCTTCATTTCCAATCGCGACGGAGCGTTCGACGTCTGGTTGCGCCAGGTCGGCGGGGAGAGCTTGCTCAATCTCACTCGCGGAAAGGCGGGCGAGGTGCGGGCGCCGCTGCGCGGCATCGGATTTTCAGGTGACGGCTCGGAGATCTGGAACGGCGGCGGGGAAGGACGAAGGCTGCGGCTGATGCCGCTGACCGGCGGAACGTTGCGCAACTTTCTGACCGAGAACGCGGCTGAAGTCGCCTGGTCGCCCGACGGCGCTCGGCTGGTGTATCACGACTGGGACGCGGGCGACCCTATGTTTATCGCGGACCGTAACGGCGCCAACGTTCATCCCCTCCTCCGGGCTGCTCCGGCAGGCGAGCATCAGCACTTCCAAGCGTGGTCGCAGGACGGCCGGTGGATCTACTTCGCGCGCGGACGGCCAGCCACGCGTGAAATGGACCTGTGGCGCGTCCCGTCGAATGGCGGCGCGCCTGAACGCATGACCCAACGGAGCGGCGACATCTCGTACCCGACGCCGATCGATGCACGCACGGTTCTCTACGTAGCGCGCGACGAGAACGGCGGAGGGCCCTGGCTGTGGGCTCTGGAGGTAAAAACCAAGGTGTCGCGGCGGGTGAGCCTGGGTCTCGAACAGTACACATCCTTAGCCGCCAGCGCGGATGGACGCCGGCTGGTGACGAGCGTCGCGACTTCCCAGGTTAATCTCTGGACCGTGCCCATTCTAGACCGGTTGGCCGAGGAGCGTGACGTCAAGCCCTTCCCTCTCCCGACCCCGCGGGCACTGGCGCCGCGCTTCGGAGACGGATCGTTGTTCTACCTGTCCTCCCGCGGCGGAGACGACGGCTTGTGGAGCTACCGGGAGGGACAGGCCGTGGAAGTCTGGAAGGGATCGGAGGGCGCGCTGCAATCGCCGCCAGCAGTATCGCCCAACGGGCGCCGGGTGGCCATCACGCTCCGGCGAAACGGCAAATTGCGCCTGCACGTACTCGGGGCGGATGGCACGCAGCTCCGCCCTCTCGCCGCGGATGTCGACGTGCGGGGCACAGCCTCCTGGTCGCCGGATGGCCAGTGGATCGTCACCGCCGGCGCCGACAGCGCGGGTCCAGGTCTGTTCAAGATCTCGCCGGATGGCATCCCGTCCGTACGCCTGACCTCAGGGGAGGCGTTAGATCCAGTGTGGTCGCCGGACGGCAGCTTAATCGTCTACGGGGGGACGCAAGTGTACACCTTTATGCCACTGTTGGGCATTCGGCCAGATGGAACACGGGTCGACCTACCGGCGATCAAGGTGCGGCGCGAGGGCGAACGCGCTCGCTTCTTGCCGGACGGAAAGGGCCTGGTTTACATGCAGGGGGAAACCTCAATGCAGAATTTCTGGTTGCTCGACCTGCGGAGCATGAAGTCCCGGCCGCTAACGAGCCTGAATAATCCCGCCATCATGCTCACCTTCGATATCACACCCGACGGCAAACACGTCGTCTTCGACCGATTGCACGAAAATTCCTACATCGTTTTGATCGATCTGCCGCACAGGCCGTAAGCTGACTCCCCACCACACCGTCAAGGCGTTTACCATGCCACGCCAGTGGCGGCGGAAATCCTGACCAAAGTCCCACCCTTGGAAAGTTGGCGGAATAGCTGCCGGTTGGTCGGGTTAACCGGCCAATCTCTGCCCGCATTCCTGCTCAGGCGAAAGTGGTCTTCGGCGGCGCGGTCTCCCGCGGGCCGGAGGCACCGAAGTCCCTGAGATCCTTGATCGAGGAACCTTGGAATCTGGCCCGGGAATTGGATTCTATCCCACAAACTGTGGTTCTTTTCAACAAAAGAGACCCGAAAGCCTGTAAAATGTGAATTGAGATATGTACACGCGGCGTGCTTGGATCATCGGCGGTCTCGGCTCACTGGGGGTTTCGGCTCTGCTGCCGGCGGCGCCAGGGACGGACTGGCCCCAGTTCCGCGGGCCGGACCGGAACAATATCTCGAAGGAAACAGGGCTGTTGCGCAAATGGCCCGCCGGCGGACCGAAACGGCTATGGTCGGTCCCGCTGGAACAGGGGTATGCCGGCGCGGCGATCGTCGGGGGGCGGGTCTACCATCACGATTACGACGTCAAGAAGTCCGAGTGGATCGTCAATTGCCGCGCTCTGGGCGACGGCAAGCAGATCTGGCAGTTCCGGGAAGCGCGCGAGATCCGTCCCAACCACGCCATCACGCGCACCGTTCCGGCTGTGGACGGCAGGTTCGTGATTTCGCTCGATCCGAAAGCCGTGCTGCATTGCCTGGATGCCAGGACGGGTAAACAGATCTGGCGCAAGAACCTGGTGGCGGAATACAGGGCCACCATCCCATCGTGGTACAACGGCCAGAACCCGCTTGAAGAAGCAGACCGGGTGATTATCGCCACGGGCGGCGCGGCCATTCTGGTGGCGCTCGAAAAGGCCAGCGGCCAGGAGATCTGGCGCACGCCGAATCCCGGGCAACTCCTGATGTCGCACGCTTCCGTGATGCCGGCCGTCCTGGGGGGAGTCAGGCAGTATCTCTATGGGACGCTCGCCGGACCGCTGGGCGTGGCCGCCAGGGACGGCAAGCTGCTGTGGGCGTTCCCGCGCAAGTTCAACGTGGCCGTGGCGCCGTCGCCCATCGCCGTCAATGAGGAATTGGTCTTCATGACCGCCAGCTACGACGCCGGGTGCGTCATGGTGCGGGTGCGGCGCACTGGCGACGCATTCAAAGCGGAGAGCGTGTTCGACATGAAGAACAACGAGTGGAACTCCGAGGTGCACACGCCCATCGTGTACCAGGGCCACATGTTCGCCGTGGGGAAGAAGAAACGCGGCCTGTTCACTTGCCTGAGCTTCGACGGCAAGGAAGTCTGGACCAGCGATGGGAAAGCCTCGTTCGGCCTGGGCAGCTTCCTGCTGGCCGACGGCATGTTTTTCGTGTTGGATGGCGACACGGGCAAGCTGCATTTGATCGAGGCGAGCACCACGGCGTACAACGAACTCGCCAGCGCTCCGGTTCTGGCGGGAGAGGAAGTCTGGGGACCTATGGCATTGTCGGACGGCAAGCTCGTGCTGCGAGACTTGACCAAGATGATATGCCTTGACGTTCGAGGGTAAGGCTATGCAATACCGGCACGTTCAGGTGATAGACGGCAAGGGCGCATTGCGCGGCATCGCGGTGGACAGCCACGGGCAACTGTATGCCGCCGGCGATTCCGAAATCAAGGTCTTCGATGCCGCCGGCCGGGTGAAGCAGAGATGGCCGACCTCCAGGCCGGCGCACGCTGTCGCCGTGGCCGGCGATGGCGCAGTATATGCCGGCGAACTCGGACAGATCGAGATTTTCGACGGCGCCGGAAAGTTGCTCAACACCTGGCGCGACGCAAGGCTGCTGGGCCGAGTGACGGCCATCGGCTTCACCAAGGACAGCGTGCTGGCCGGGGATGCGGCGGACCGCGCCATCCGGCGCTTCGACCGCAGCGGCAAGTTCCTCAACAACATCGGGAAGGATAATGCGGTCAACGGCCTGCTGATCCCCAACGGCGTGGTGGATTTCGCCGTGGACGCCCAAGGCATCATCTACGCGGCCAATCCGGGAAAGCATCGCGTGGAGCGGTATACGCCCGGCGGTGAGTTGCTGGGGCATATCGGACGGTTCGACGGGATCGATCCGGCGGGGTTCACGGGCTGCTGCAATCCGACCAACGTGGCGATCCGCGACCGCATCTACACCACGGAAAAGGCCGGCCCGCGAGTGAAGGCCTACGATTTCAGCGGGAAACTGTTGGCGGTGATCTCGACCGACCTGTTCGACGCCAACTGCAAGAACATGAGCATCGCGGTCGATTCGCGGGGCCGCGTCTACGTGGTGGATACAGTGAAGGCGGCGATCTTGGTTTTTGAACCGGTGAAGGTATGAGCGAAGACCTGACAAGACGGGACCTGTTCGGCACGGTAGTCCGTGGGACCGTTCTGGCCGTGCTGGCCGGCGGCGCGGGCTTTCTGGTCAAGAAGGCCAACGGGCAGATCGTGTGGCAGGTGAACGCGGCGCGCTGCATCAACAGCCGGCTGGGGGACGCCGCCAGCGTGGAGGCGTGCAATCTCTGTACCACGGAATGTGTGGTGGCGCTGTCGGCGGTGCGCGCGGTGAATGAGTATTCCAAGTGCGGCCGCTGCAACATCTGCCCGGCGTATTTCAACATCTCGAGCGCGGTCAACGAACTGGGGCAGCCCAGTGAGAAGCTGTGTCCGCGCGACGCCATCGCGCGCAAGCCCATCGGCAAGGTGGACCCCGAAGACCCGGCCAACAACTTCTACGAGTACATCATCGACGAAGAGAAGTGCGATGGCTGCGGGAAGTGCGTTATCAAATGCAAGGAGCCGCTGGGCTTGGGGTCGATCACCCTGAGGGTCCGCTACGACCGGTGCGTGAATTGCAATTACTGCTCCATCTTGAAGGCGTGTCCGCAGAACGCCCTGATGCAACTGCCCATCGACCAGGCCCTCCAGCCAGCCGAAGTCAAGCAGCCGGGGTAGTATGAGCGGCCTTCCACAGGTCGTCGGTCGAGCGTGTGTGATTCTGGCGCTGCTCGTACGCAGTGCGCCGGCCCAGGCCATTCAGTACCAGCGCCCCGTGGACACGGCTCCCCAGGCCGATGCCATCGGCGGCGGGTACAAGGTGCCCGCGGTGCAGAAGCCGCTGCCGCGGGACTACTGGCTGCAGGTGCTGGATGTGGTGGCGCTGGCCGCGGCCATGGGGATCTCGGTTTGGCTGGTTCTCAAGCGGCGCAGCCGAAGATGGATGACGGCATTGACCATCGGCTGCCTGGCATATTTCGGCTTCTACCGCGAGGGCTGCATCTGCCCCATAGGCTCGCTCCAGAATGTGGTGGTGGCACTGGCGGACCCCAAGTATTCCATCCCCATGGTGGTGACGGCGACCTTCGTTTTGCCGCTGGTGGTGGCCCTGTTTTTCGGCCGCGCCTTCTGCGGGGGCGTTTGCGCGCTGGGTGCGATTCAGGAGCTGGTGGTGCTGAAACCGGTCCAGGTGCCGCGGCGGCTCGACCGGGCGCTGGGCCTCCTGAAGTATGTCTACCTGGGGCTGGCCATCCTTTTCGCCCTTAAGCCGGCGCTGGCGCGCGATTTCTTGATCTGCCGGTTCGACCCGTTTGTCGGGTTCTTCAGGCGAACAGGCGCGCCGCACATGCTCATCTTAGGCGGGGGATTTCTGGTGGCGGGTATGTTTGTAGGGCGGCCCTATTGCCGCTACCTGTGCCCTTATGGCGGCCTGCTGGCCTGGTGCACGCGGCTGGCCCGCCGCGGTGTGACCATCACGCCCGACAAAGAGCTGGATTGCGGCCTCTGCGCCGAGGCCTGCCCTTATGGCGCCATCGAGCGAATGCGGGCCGTCCGCCGGAACTGTATGTACTGCGCCCGATGCTACGCGTCCTGCCCCCGCGACGGCGAACTGGCGCACGCCAAGGCGAGATTAGTCCAGGTGTCCGGAGTTGCACCATCATGATCGGCGCTCGAACGGGGATCTGGATCGCCGGCGCGCTGGTGGTGGTGTCGGTGGGGATTCTGCTGACGGACTACGTGGTGGCCAGCGGACGGGCGCCGCGGGACGACAGGGTCATCAAGGAGCTGCAGGAACAAACCAAAGCCGATGCTTCCTTCGCACCCAGACTGGCGGCCGAGCAGAAAAGAGTGACGAGTGCGCGGCTGGCGCGCAAGAGCAGGGACAACGCCCTCGCGTGGGGGTTGATCGCGGCGGCGGCCGCTTTCCTCACGTTTGCTAATGGGCTGGTAAAGCAGAAGAAGCCATCGGCGCCAGTTGACCGTCGCCAGGCGAAAGCGCCTGGCCCACCCGGGAGAGCCCCGGCTGCCACTCCTCCCGAGCTCGATCTGACTTTCGTCGACCAACTGGTGTCGCAGATCGGCTGCGGCAAAGAGGCGGTCATCCCTTTGCTCCAGGCCATTCAGACCCATTACCGCTACCTCCCCGACGAAGCTCTGCGCCGCCTCTGCGAGCTGACCGATATCACCCCCGCCGAGATCGCCGGCACGTCGTCGTTCTATGCCCGGTTCCGCCGCTCGCCGGTGGGCCAGCACATCGTCCGCGTGTGCCACGGGACGGCTTGCCACGTCTCCGGTGCCCGCCAGATCACCGAAGAACTCCGCCGCTATCTGGCCATCCCCGACGGCGAAGATACCGATGCCGCACGCCTGTTCACGCTGGATGAGGTCGCCTGCCTGGGTTGTTGCAGCCTGGCGCCGGTGCTCATGGTGGATGGCCACACGGCCGGCAAGCTGACGCCCGCCACCGCGTGCGAGGCGCTGAAGGTGACGGCATGAAGCGCGGCCCAGTTGAAATCCGGATCGGCCTCGGCTCGTGCGGCGTCGCCAGCGGCGCGGAGCCCGTACGCGATGCGCTCGTGCGGGCGGCCAGGCGGGCGGGCGCGAATGGCATCGTCAAGGCGGTTGGCTGTAACGGGATGTGCCATCGCGAGCCGCTGGTGGAAGTGGTCGGGCCGGACGGGCGGGTCGTGACGTATGGCAACGTGACCCCCGAGATGGCCCCCCGCATCGTGAGGCGGGCGGTGCCGCCTGCTCAGCCAGAACCGGAATACTCTGCCAGGCAGAAGCGAATTGTCCTCGAAAACTGCGGAATCATCGACCCGCTGAACATCGACGACTACCTGGCTCGCGACGGCTACCGCGCTCTGGCCACGTGCCAGTGGCTCACGCCGGACGAAGTCATCGCCGGCTTGCGCGGGCGCGGCGGCGCGGGTTTTCCCACGGGACGGAAATGGGCGCTCGGGCGCGCGCAAGCGGGCGCTGTCAAGTACGTCATCTGCAATGCCGATGAAGGCGATCCGGGCGCATTCATGGATCGGCTGGTGCTGGAATCCGACCCGCACCGGGTGCTGGAGGGGCTGGCTATCGCGGCGTACGCCATAGGCGCCGCCGAGGGCTACTTGTACATTCGTGCGGAGTACCCGCTGGCGGTGCGCCACACGCGGACGGCCATCCGGCAGGCCGAAGAGCGCGGCTTGCTGGGGCGGCTGCGCCTGGAAGTCCGCGAGGGCGCAGGCGCATTTGTCTGCGGCGAGGAGACCGCTCTGATTCAGTCGCTTGAGGGAAAGCGCGGCGTGCCCAAGCTGCGGCCTCCATACCCCGTAGAACGCGGCTTTCGCGGACAACCGACCCTCATCAACAACGTCGAAACGCTGGCTTGCGTGCCCTGGATCATCCGCTGCGGCGCGGGCGCATTCGCGGCGCTGGGCACCAACAACAGCCGGGGCACCAAGGTCTTCGCGCTGGCCGGGAAGATCAAGCGGGGCGGCCTGATCGAAGTGCCCATGGGCATCACCATACGCGAAATAGTGGAGGATATCGGCGGCGGCATCCGCAACGGGCGGGCCTTCAAAGCCGTGCAGCTTGGGGGACCATCCGGGGGTTGCATTCCGGCGCGGCTGGCCGATACGCCGATTGACTACGATGCCCTGGCCGAGACCGGGGCCATCATGGGCTCCGGCGGGCTGGTAGTGCTTGACGATCGCGATTGCATGGTGGATATCGCCCGCTTCTTCCTCAAATTCACCCAGGCCGAATCTTGCGGCAAGTGCACCTTTTGCCGTATTGGTACCAAGCGTATGCTCGAGATCCTGGAGCGCCTGTGCGAGGGAAAAGGCCGGACGGACGATCTCGAAAAGCTCGCAACGCTGGCCGATTACGTCGGCCGCGCCAGCCTGTGCGGCCTCGGCCAGACTGCGCCCAACCCGGTGCTCACCACGCTCCGGTACTTTCGCGACGAATACCAAGCGCACCTTCACGAGCGGCGCTGCCCGGCCGGCCGCTGCCCGGCGCTGATCCGGTATCGCGTGACGGCGAATTGCATCGGCTGCACGCTATGCGCGCAAGCCTGCCCGGTGGGCGCCATCGCTTATCGCCCCTACGAAAAGCACGAGGTGGACGACCGGCTCTGCACGCGTTGCGACATGTGCCGCCAGGCGTGCCAGGATGACGCCATCGAGGTGCTATAGGCGGGCAATGGTAAACTTGACCATCGACGGCCGGCGGATCGGCGTACCGCCCGGGAGCACCGTGCTGGAAGCGGCCCAGTGGCTCGGCATCCGCATCCCCACCATGTGCCACGTGCCCGGAATCGAGCCGGCTTCTTCGTGCTTCCTCTGCGCGGTGCAGATCGAAGGCCGGCGCACGCTCTCGCCCGCCTGCGGCATGCCCGTTGCGGAGGGCATGGCAGTGGTCACCGGGAGCGAGGACGTGCGTACGGCGCGCAGGATGGCGCTGGAGCTTCTGCTCTCGGATCACGCTGGAGAGTGCGTGGCGCCGTGCGCGGCCCAGTGCCCGGCGGGACTCGACATTCCGGGCTTCGTGTATGGCATCGCGACGAGGGACCATCGCCGCTCTATGGAAGTCATCGCGGACCGGCTCGCTCTGCCCGGTTCGCTCGGCCGCATCTGCCCGCGTTTGTGCGAGCGTGAATGTCGCCGCTCGGACCTCGACCAGGGCCTCGCAATCGGCGCTCTGCATCGTTATGTGGCTGACCTCGCACACTCCGAACCTCCGCTCGCGCCATCCAGCGGCAAATCGGTTGCCATCATAGGTGCCGGCCCCGCCGGCTTGGCCGCCGCTTACTATCTCGCCAAAAACGGCCATGACTGCACGCTGTTCGACGCCCACGTGCTGCCTGGAGGCATGTTGCGCTACGGAATCCCCGCCAACCGCTTGCCGAAGGATGCGCTGGATGCCGAAATCGACGCCATCCGGCGGCTCGGCGCACGGTTCCGGATGGGCCAGCGGTGGGGCGATCACTTCACGCTGGCAGGCTTGCGCCAGCGGCACGACGCGGTGTTCGTGGCCATTGGAGCGCAGCGCGCCCAGGAGCTCGGCTGCGAAGGCCAGGAACACGCCCTCGCGGGAATCGAGTTTCTGGAGCGCGTGGCCCGCGGGAATACGGCGCCGCTGGGCAACCATGTTGCGGTGGTCGGCGGCGGCAATACCGCCATGGACTGCGCCCGCTCCGTGGTCCGGCTAGGCGCCCGGAACGTGCGGGTTCTCTATCGCCGCAGCCGGCAGGAGATGCCCTGCCTGATGGAGGAAGTAGAGGCTGCGGAAGCCGAAGGTGTGCAGATTGAGCTGCTGGTCGCGCCGGTGCGGCTGGAACGAAACGGCGGAAACCTGCGGCTGACCTGCCGGCGGATGACGCTGGGCGAGCCCGACGCCTCGGGACGCCGCCGGCCGGTAGCGTTGGATGGCTCCGATTTCACCGTGGAGTGCTCCACTGTAATCGCCGCCATCGGCCAATCGGTGGATCGCTCCCTGCCCGAGCGGGAAGGACTCGAGGTGACCGCCTGGGGCATCGCCGCCGATGAAAGGACGTTCACCACAAACCTGCCCGGAGTTTTCGCCGGGGGCGACGGCGTGCTGGGCGCGGATCTCGCCGTCCGCGCAGTGGCCGCCGGCAGAATGGCCGCCGCCGCAATCCATCAGTTCCTCTCGGGCGAACCCGTCACCGGGGAACCGGTCATCACTGCCATCGCCATGCGCCCGGTGGACGACGCCGAGCGGGCCGCGATGTTTCGCGCCATCGAGCAAGCCGCGCACGTGCGTGCGCCGGAGATCCCCATGGAGCGGCGCCTGGCGAGCTTCGACGAGGTGCAAGAGCGGCTGCCGGACGAGGATGCCGTCCGCGAGGCCCGCCGTTGCCTGACTTGCGGCTGCCGCAAAGCGGACTGCTGCCTGGTGCGAACGCTCGCCACCGAATACGGCGTGGACGTGTATCGCTTTGCGGGCGCGCGCCGCCGGTTCTCGCAGGATCTTTCTCATCCTGAAGTGATCTACGAGCCGGGCAAGTGCATCTGTTGCGACGCCTGCGTGCGCATCGCCGCCGCCGGGGACGAAAGGCCAGGCTTGGCGATGATCGGCCGCGGTTTCGACGTCGCCATGGCGGTGCCCTTTGGCCAGCCGCTCTCGATCGGATTGCGCAAAGTAGCGCGCGAGTGTGCCGAGGCTTGCCCCACCGGCGCGCTGGCATTGCGCACCGCTCGCTCGTGCGATGCGTGCTCGCTGGGCGGTTAGTGCTGGAGCGTAGGGGGGGAGCAGTGATCGCGGTTTCTCCAGATCACGCATGCGAAACTCCGTTGAACCTGAATTCCGAAGTTGAGTGATAGTCCTCCTTTCAGAAGGGCACTCTGGCGGGACCGTTCGGCATCAGGTTTCGAGGACGGAAACCAACTTCG
>Ga0371490_1001811_pt1 | contig 10420 bp, 12 predicted proteins | sample MB2SIPfraction_FD_207959 | JGI IMG/M metagenome (GOLD analysis project Ga0371490, IMG submission 207959) | Lab enriched peat soil microbial communities from McLean, Ithaca, NY, United States - MB28FN SIP fraction | ecosystem: Environmental > Terrestrial > Soil > Wetlands > Peat | place: USA...
AAACCGATCTTGACTTGGGAGTTTCGAGTCAATCGAAGCGGAGGACTACCAGTCTATACACCAGTACCTTAGCGTCACGTCTGGGAGAGATCTATGAATGCGCAGCGTTGGCTTGGTATGTCAGTCGCTTGGAGTCTGATTGTGATCCTGTCGGCCTGCAGACACCAGGAGCTGGGGGTTACGAGAGACGGCAAATATGAGGAATGGTTCTCAATGTCGTCCAACTTGAGAGAGAACTACGCAGAAGGATTTGTGTCTGGATACTCTCTGGGATCTATTGCAGCTTGCAACAATGCGGACCGGCTGTTTCCGACTAATCCCCCCACTTTCGATAAAAGCGGAAATCTTCAATTGCCGACGCCAAGATGTCTTGAAGCAGTGGATCACTATTCACGGAGTTCTCAAGATCGTGCGAACCACTACGGGGTTTACACCGATGCAGTCACCGAGTTTTACCAGAAGTATCCAAAATATAGGCACATTCCTTATGCCTACCTGCTGAGATACCTTTCAGATAACCAATACGCGAGTGCTGATCAGTTGTATCAAGCGTTCGAGCGTGGAGAAATACAAGGCACGTTCTAGGCATCGGCCCAACAGCAGATATCCGGGAGAGACAGGGCATATCTCGACAAATATTACAGTGCTGTGAGTTCCAAGGCGAAGGATTATGGGGTTGATCCTGCTCTTCCTCTAGGGCTCGGGATCGAGTCTGGTTTTGCCACTAAAGGTACCTACCTGCGGACAGGCGACGCATTCGGCATGACCGGTGGAAGCACCAAACATATGACCCATGCTAAGAGCCCGCAACAGAACGTAGATCAACTCTTCAGTGCCTTTGGTGAGCGGATGCGCGGGACGGGCAGCAACATTTCCCTATTTCTCAATCACCTTGAAATGGAAGATGCGAAGGGGAATCAGATTACCTCACAGGGAATGTACAACTCCGTAGAGATTCCGCCTACAGCATGGAAGGCATTTATTACCGGTGGAATCCATGAAATGCAACGGGTTATTCCCATTTACCTGTTGCCGCAATAGTTGCGGTTGTTGCAAGTGTGACGTACGAGCTGATTACCCTGCATCGGAGGTGTCGAGCATGAAGGCCTTACACAGAATAATCGGATTCTTGATCGTGTGCGCTGTGGCACAGGGGTTACCGCAGCGGACGATTTACCGCAATGTCGATTATGGGGTCACTCTTCCCATTCCAAGTGCCGCGCAAATGTGTCCTGTTTCTTCGGACGATAGAACTCACCACGGCGCAACTTTTTTGCTGGGCACCAAGGATATAGGCCAATGCGAAAGCTCTTCGGAGAAGCGTTGGATAACGATCTGGGCTCAGTACAACGCTTCTGAAGACACAAAAACGCTGCATTCGTTTTTGCAGTGGCAATGCCAATATGAGGCAAGGGGCCAGTGCCAAGCCCCCCCTGAAGGTCTACAGATCAATGGCTTGCCAACTGAAGCTGCCCGCGTAGATCAACCGAATGGCGCTATCGAAATCTTGGTTGTCACGCAAGCGGGAAAGCCTGATCCGGATTTCGATCCGACCGTTCCAGCAAACAATTATGAATTAAGTTTGCACACGAATCCGCGTTCTTTCGACCAGGATATGGCCGTTTTTCGTGAGGTTCTGCGTTCGGTCAAGATCGCGCCGGGTGGCCATAGATAGCTGTTGGCTGCCTTGCTGTCTGTGGCAGCCGAGAGTCTCTCGCTGAGCCAGCATCGTGAAGCCCGCGCTGCCTACGGCATCGGGATGAGGGTGACACACTACCCCAGAATGGGTGCTGCCAGGTTGCTGATGGTTACCGGGGCGGGAACCATCAGAAAACAAGCGGCTAAGCAACAAAATCTCTGAAATCGGGTTACAAGTGGCAGGGGCCGTGCGTCCCTGAAGGGGTAACCCGATGCTCTCCTTCTCTTTAGCGGAAAATCGGCGCGGCGAGGCCCTGAGCCTTCGAGTTCGCGGGCGGTGGGCGGCGCGCGGCCTGCATCCCTGTTTCCAAATCCCAGAGAATCGAAACGGCGGTGAGCGATGAAGCCTTCGCTGAGAACGAAGTCGGTGGGCACGAAGGTGAGCGAGCCGGAGTTCGCGGCGCTGGAGGCCAGCGCGCGGGCGGCGGAGATGACGCTGTCGGAGTGGGTGTGGGCGGTGTTGCTGTCGGCTCCGGGGGTGGAGTTGCCGGAGGATGGCGCGGCGCTTGCGGGGCGGGTGGCGGTGACCGAGGTTCTGGCGTTGCGGACGATCCTTATCAATCTTGTTTTTTCGCTGGGCAAGGGCGAGCCGATGACGCATGAGCAGATGCAGGCGTTGATCGCGCGGGCGGACGGCGGCAAAGCAAAGCGGGCGCTGGAGAGACTGGAAGCGGCCAGGCTGGAAGCGGCGCGGCTTGCAGTGGCGGTGCCGGAGGGCAAGCCGGAGAGCAAGGGCGAAACAGACCAGGGCGCAGCAGCAACCGAAGCAGAAACGGAGGCGTAAGCATGGCGGAATGGGGTCGCAAGGAGTACCAGAGTTGGCCGAGCCGGAAGCCGTTGGCGAGCTACGGAGCGTTCTTTTTCGCGCTCGTGTTCTTCGCCTGTGGGATGTGGTGGCAGTACGCGAAGGACTGGAGCTTTTTGGAGCGGTACTACCTTCCCATGTACGCGAAGACGTGGATGCGGGGGAGCCTGTTGGCGAGCAACCAGGCCCGCTATCAGTTGCTTGACGTGGTGGATGCGAAGGGCAAAGAGCGGATGGCAGTTGGCGGCGAAGTGGCGCCGGTGAAACGCGACGACGGCGCCATCGGGTATGCGCCGACGGACGAGGCGCGGCAACAGGGCGCGGTGCGGTTGAAGTGGAATGATGGAGTGTTCAACGACCAGGCGTTGCATCGCTATCTTGGGCACTGGATATACCAGGATCAAACGGTGTGGGAGTACGTCGAGAGGCCGGTCTATGGTTCGCTGGCCGTGTTCGTGCTGGGGCTGTTCGTCGCGGTTCCGAAGGACCGGAAGCGGGCGCTTGTGTACAAGCATGGTCGGCGGTTGCGCGGGCCGGAGTTGGTGACGACGGCGGAGTTCAACGAGCGGCTGGGGCAGAAGAAAGGGCTGACGACGTACCTGCCGGACGGCCTTGCGTTCATCAATGAAAACCAGAGTTGGGCGGAGCGGACGTTCAGCAAGAATGAAACGCGCTGGGTACGCTTGCCGCGTGAGCGCGAGGCGATGCACTTGCTTGTTGTGGGCGACTCTGGACACGGCAAGAGCGCGATCGTGCGGCAGGCGTTGACGCAGATATGGGAGCGGGGCGAGACGGCGGTCGTCTACGACCCGGCGATGGAGTATCTGCCACAGTTTTATGACCCGAGGCGGGGCGACGTGATCCTGAATCCTGTCCCTCGCCAAAACACCATCCGTGCGAGAATGCGGCGAATCGTAACTGTTACGAGTGATCGGCAGACCAACAGACAGTGCGACAGCCCCCAACAATCGATGGTGGATAATCGATGTCTTCGGCTGCGCACTGCTGCGCCACCTTGTCATACTCGCGCAGGATGGTGGGCAGACGCAGGGCTTTCAGGTGATGCTCCAGCAAGACCTGCGGCGTATCGATCGACTACGGGTGACTCTGAGAGTTTTCCATCTCGCTCATGCCTGCACCTCCATCAGCAGCGTCATATAATCGCTGGCCAGTGTCATGTGTACGGCGGCTATCGGCAGATGTGGGTAGTTCTCCATGTCCAGTCGCGGCGGTCGTCGCTCAATGCGGCAGAGCAGAAGATGCTTCACTGCGTCGAAGCTGATCGTGCTCAGAAACAGTGCGTCTTCGATGGCGCAGGTTACTTCCTTGATAGAGAAGGTCTCCAGCAGGCGAAGCACCTGAATATACTCGCGGCTTCCATGCTTGTTGAGCCTGGCTTCGAGCAGGCGGCGCAGTGTCGTGAAGCACTCCGGCAACTGCCAACCAACCAGAGGCGCGGCCTGATCGAGAGCGCGTGTCTTCTGTTCAAGTAGTTCCAGATAATGCAGTGGATCGTAGACGACATCTTCACGTTCATAACTGCGCGGATGCCTGGCGATGACCTTGCTGCCGCTGGCGATCACCACTTCGTGCACGTAGCCCTTTACCAGAACCTCGCGATGGCCATATGGAGTCGGCACCGAGTAGTCGCTGGTGCGATAGCGTACCAGCGAGAGCGAAGTGACGCGCGTAGATACCTTTTCGCAAGCTTCATACGGCGCTGCTGGCAGCGTCAACATCGCTGCCCGGTCACGTTCAAAGCGCTCGCCGATCGTCTCCGCATGCCCACGCAGACGCCGCTCACGACGCTTGCGGCTCTGCTCAGCCAAGTGCGCGTTGAAGGCTTCCCAACTGTTGAAATGCGGAATCGGCACCATGAAGTTGCGACGAGCATAGCCGACCAGACCCTCAACCTTGCCCTTGTCATTACCCTTGGCAGGCCGTCCGAACTTATCGGCGAACAAATAGTGGCTCTGCAACTCCAGGAAGGCCTTCGTCTTCGTCCGCTCTTCCCCACCAAGGATGCGCGCCACTGCGATCTTGGTGTTGTCATACAAAATGCGCGTAGGCACGGCGCCAAAATGCTCGAATGCCAGTACGTGGCCTTGCTGGAAAGCCCCGGTCGTCTCGCCAGGAAAGGCGGCGACGAAGCCATCGTCGGAGTGGGGCAAATCCATCGCCAGAAAGTGGGCCTTTTGCTCCACGCCCGCGATGACAACCACTGCCTCGCCGAAGTCAGCCTGCGCCTCGCCCGGTGGATGCACCAGGGGAACGAACATCTCCTGACGGTGCAGTCGCTCGCCGCGCACATAGCTCTTGACTATGCTGTAGCCGCCACCGAAGCCATGTTCGTCTCGGAGCCGCTCAAAGATCCGCTTGACCGTATGACGCTGCTTGGCTGGCCGTGTCTTGTCTTCAGCGAGAATCGCGTCGATCACGCCAAGCCAAGGATCGAGCTTGGGGCGCTTGATAGGCTGCTGGCGTTGATAGCCAGGCGGCACCGAAAACCGCAGCATCTTCCGAACCGAATCACGCGAAATCCCAAACTCGCGAGCAACTGCCCGTTGACTTCGCCCATCTACCAATACCGCACGCCGTACGCGCCCGTAAATATCCACGAAATACATCCCTCCGGTGTCCCACGAACCCTGCCGCAAAGGCAAGGGTCCGAGAAACCAAGATCCGGCGGTGGACTACTTTTACTCCGCCGCACAACACCGCTTCCGCGGCGCTCTGTGGTCTATTTTTGCTCTGGCGCTCATAACGGCTTCCTTGAGTGTGAACCGGTTTCCCTCTGAGACCACGTAGCTCAATCCTTCGTCCGGGGTGCGGTTGTCGTTCATCGCCGGCGTCGTGGAGCCAAACCAGCGCTCATCGATGCCGCCTCGATGGGCGCCATAGGCATAAAGATCGCACTGAGCAAGCTTCAGCCTGCGGCCCGGCATGAGGTAAGAGCGCGGAACCCAGGTTGGCGCCAGCCTCAGGATGCCTTCGCCGGCTTCCAGAGCCTGTCGGGTTGTCCGGTTGATCGAAACTGCGGTGTTGCTCATTGCCCTTCCTCCGTGCAGGCCGATTTCAATCCTCACTCTTGCATTGAGGAACCGGTCTCTTAATTGTCATCCGGAGAACTTTATTCTTGCCATGGGCGAAGTATCAACTGACCTCTCATCCCTGAAAAATAGAGGCGATACTTTGTTTATATATATTTGTAAATAAATGATATAAACCTTAATTCTTGGCACTCTCTCAGATCGTCTTTCCTCGACGAAATACCATGAGGTACCGGTACCTTGATAACCCTGCATCATCGATTTACATTCGCTCTCCAGGAACAGATCTGGGGCATTCTTGGATCCAGGCTGTATTTCAGGAGGGCGCGCCGAACGAGCCCAATGCAGGATGGGTTCATCCGGCGCGCGCTTTTTCCGTCATGGGCGAAGCGGATGTCTTGATTCGCGGTCTGTTGATCGAAACTCCGATCGGCCGCGCGCAGTCGCCGTCTGCGCAAGCTGGTTGCGATTCGGGGCAACCGGATGCAAGTCGCGAGCGCCTCGTAGAATCGTGTTTGGCATGGTGGCACATTGCCTGCGCGTTCCGGCGGACTCAACGTCCCCACGTCCCAGAAAAACTGCAGTCCCTATGGTTTTTGAGCTTCGGCGATCAATGCGAGGAGAAGAATATGGACCGGAGAACGTTTAACAAGCTGGCCGGAATGACGGCAATGGTTGCCATGACGAGTACGGAACTGCGCGCGGAGCAAGCTTTCGACGCTGGCGAGGTAGTTCTGGAAGACGATGCGCTTCTGGTGGCGTTTGATCGCCAATCGGGCGCACTCACGCGCTTGCGCCTCAAGCAGACCGGATGGATAGTCGAGCGCCGGCCGGAATTGGGTATGTCGTTCCGGCTGCTGGTGCCGCTGCCCCACCAGCGCACCAACTTCGTGCTAGGCGAAAAGCAGAGCGCCGTCAGCGTGGAAAAACTTTCCCCGCGCCAAGTGCGGATCGAGTGGAAGAATCTGCTCAGCGAGCACGGGGGAGTTTTGCCCATCAGCTTCACGGCCAAAGTCACGCTCGACCACGGCGTGCTGAACTTTGCTTCGGTGCTCGGAAATGACTCCGAGTTGGATGTGGAGACGGTCGACTACCCGTACCTCGGCGATCTCAGTGCAGCCACGCGCGAAACCTCGCTCACCACCGAGCACATGTGGTACGGCAACCTCGTCGGCGATGAAATCTATCCCCGCTTTGGTAACGAGAAGGGCTACTGGGGCGTCGATTTTCCCACCAAGACCATCGAGTCGAAGCAGACCCTGTTTTGTCTCATCCAGTCTCCAACCGAGGGCCTTTACGTCGGCATGAACGACCCCTCGCAGCCGTATTTGATGGAGTAGACTTTTGAGCAGCATCCAGGTGTTGTGCAGTCGACTGCCAGTACGGTTCCCGAGGAAGATGCGATCGCAGGCGTGCCGGTGCATCTTGAATTTCGCGCCTGCCACTTCGTGTTTGCCCATCCGCATTCTACAAAACAGCTCGCGCCAGTGGTCCTTCGTGGCTATGACGGTGACTGGCACGCGGGCCTGGATGTCTACAAGCAGTGGCGGTCTACCTGGTTTCAACAGCCTCACGTCGCTGCATGGGCTCTCGGCCTCCATTCCTGGCTGCAACTGCAGATCGACGGAGCGGAGCAGGACTACTCAATTCCGTATCGCGAGCTTCCCCGTTACATCGACGAGTGCGCAGCCAACGGCGTCACCGCCATTCAGCTTGTGGGCTGGGCTCTCGGCGGCCAGGATGGAGGCGATCCCAGTCTCGATACCGATCCCGGCCTTGGAACCTGGGAAGAATTGCACCAGGCCATTCTCTACGCGCGCTCGAAGGGTGTGAAGATGGTCCTGTTCGGCAAGCCGATCTGGGCCGACCTCACCACCGATTTCTACAAGAAAGAACTCTACAAATACGCAGCCATCGACCCTTACGGCATCCCGTACGAGACCGGCGGATACAGCTATACAACGCCGACTCAACTGGCTGGAATCAACAACCGGCGCCGTGCCATCATGGATGTGCAGTGCCAGGCCTACCGCGACATCGCCACAAAAGAATTCATGAAGACCGTCAATCTGGGTGCCGCGGGCTGGCTTTTTGACGAGGTCTGTCATCACGGCCCGGTCGAATACTCGTTCAGCCCGAACCGCGGATACCAATCGCCCAGTTACATCTATGGCGGCGACGTTCCCATGGCGAAGCAGTTCCGCGCAGCGGCCGATAATGTGAATCCTGATTTCATCTTTGCCGGCGAAGGCCCACAGGACTGGCTCTTGCAGAGCTACCCGGTCTCCTATTTCCGCATCAACAACGGCTCCCGCCCGGTCTGCCGTTACATCGATTCGCAGGCCCCGCTCCTGGTCACAGTCACCGGCTTCGACGATCGCGAAATGCTCAACCTCATCCTGCTTAACCGGTACATCATCAGCTACGAGCCATACAACTTCAAAGGCCACGTGACCGATTTCCCGCAGACATTGGCCTACGGAAAACAGGTCGATGCACTCCGAAGCAGATATAAGGAGTATCTCTGGGATGCTGAGTTCCGCGATACACTCGGGGCGCGTGTCACCGGCAATGGCGCTGCTCGACATGCGGTCTTCGTTGCCGCGTCAGGCAAGCGTGCTGTAGTTGTCGTCAATCCCGATCGCACGCAGGCCATGACTGTGAAGGTGGAGTTGCCCAACCCAGCCCGTCTAGTCACCGTGACTCCCGAACGGCCGGAGTCGGAGTCCACATCGGGCGAGCTTCACATTCCCGCTCGTTCCGCGGCCGTCGTCATCGAGCAATGAGGGCGGACAACACCGCAGGCGCACACGTCTCCCGCCGCCGCTTCATCTGCAGCTGCGCCGCGACCGCCGCGATGTCGCCGCAGTCCCCAGTTGCTGTGCGGCCAACGGTTCACTGGCGCGAACTTCGAGGTCCACGGGTTCTCCGGCGGATAGCGAGCGCCGCCAAACAAAGCCGTCCTATGGGAAGACGGGAACCGAATCTCGACATGAAAATTCACCCTCTGTAAGAAGGAGTAAGTCGTTGGATGAAGATGAACATTCCAGGTGTTACAGGATTCTCAAGACCGATCACATCGAAATGCACGAGCGGTTAGTGGTGCGCCAAGATGGATTTTTGGTGCACTCGTGAATTTCAGTGCAAATTGGGATAGGCACGATACGCCTCAATGGTGCCGGTGAGAGGAGTGCCTTGCACCGAAGTGACTTTGAGCAGAACTTCAAAGTACGGAAACTTGTCTCCATACAGGGTTTTCTTCAAGTTGGACAACTGATTTTCTGAAAGAAGAAAATCTCCGGCCGCCTCCGTGGCTTCTGCACCCGTACCCTCAATCAACAGGACGACTCCATTGTGATTTGGGTTGGGGAGGTAGCCGATCACACAATACTGGAGCGAGTTCATCTGTGCATACGTAGCCTGTTCGCCTGCGATGGGCGCCCGGTTCACTACCATGATCGATCCGTTGCTGTCGAATTTCACGGTAAAGTTCATGTGGCCCTCGAAGAGGTCGTCCCACGGATTTGAGATGCGGCCGCCAATCAGGATTACGTTGTCCTGCTTGCTCAGGCCCGGCATATAGTCGCGTGAGCTATAAAGATGGATCCTTCGGCCAAGCGGGTCGAGGGCCAGGAGGCGGTAGGCCAATTTGAATTCGTCCTGGCTACCCAGGTTCCAGCGCACAATGCGGTTCAGAACCGCTTGCATCTCCGGGCTCGAATTCTGTCCCTAAAGACCGCTGATATAACTGCGGCTGAGGTAATCGTCGAAAGAAAAAGCTTCTCTTATTGAGGTCCTGAAGCAGCCCGAACGATGCATCGGCCAAGACCATGTCGGTGTCGGGGCTGGCATTCAGAATATTGGTCCACAGGGCCGATACCGACGGTTCGTATTGCCACGCATAGAGCGAGCGACGCAGAGTGCGATACTGAATCCAAAAGTAGATGCAGCCCGTGGCAAGCACAACCATCATCAGTCCGACACCAGTCACCGCGGTAACCATCCAACGGCGCTGCCGAAAAGTCTGCGGCGTTTCCTGAGCAGGCTCGGTCAAATCGTGAATGGGAGGCTCGCTCAAAAGGGAAGGCATGCCGAGAACCTGTGGTGCGGGACGATACTTGAAAACCGGAATATAACTTTCTCGAGGAATTTCGACGATTAAGCTCTCATCGGAGCCGTCCGAACAGAAATAGGCCTCGATCCGCTTGCGCAGGTCGCTTCGCTTGTGCGAACGATATTATCCGCGCTCGTCTCATAACCCTCAGGCCGTCGAAATACGTCAACGCCGATCTGCTGCTCGTGGGCGGTTTCGGAACCATCTTTGAGTGAGCGCTTTCCGACATAGAACAGAAGCTCTTGCAGTCTGGTTGCGCGCTTCAATTGCGGGCTCGCGGCGATTCGCTCGAGGAGTGCCCAGCAGGATTCGGAATCGGGCAGTTCGTTTATCTGTAGTGGTGACCCCGCCATGAACTTACCCCCGGTTCGCGTTCCAGATCAGGCAATGCCCTTAGCTTGTAGCCAGTGCTATTTTGCCGGCGATTATGCTCAATGCCGTCTTCGATCCAATTCGATTTCTCGTGTGGAAATGAGGGATCAAACCCTTGAAAGCCTTCTGCGCGACGGGACAAACGGGGGAATCGAGAGCGCTTTGATTTTAGTCAATTGAGTCTGAATTGTCATTGTGGGTTGGAAAAACGAGTGAGCGAAAACCCAACATAGGACTCCCCTATCTCCTACGCCATCGCATAATATATTGATAACAATACACTTAAAATATCACCCACTGTGGGCACCACCGTGAATTCGCCTGACTTCCACCGAGAATTGACTTGATTATCGTTACTTGCGGAAATGATTCTTGCTCGTC
>Ga0371490_1001812_pt1 | contig 10413 bp, 9 predicted proteins | sample MB2SIPfraction_FD_207959 | JGI IMG/M metagenome (GOLD analysis project Ga0371490, IMG submission 207959) | Lab enriched peat soil microbial communities from McLean, Ithaca, NY, United States - MB28FN SIP fraction | ecosystem: Environmental > Terrestrial > Soil > Wetlands > Peat | place: USA...
GTACCTGGGAATCCAGGTGATGGCCGACAAGAGAAACAGGTGGAAGAGAATCGCGATCCAGATGCCTTCGCGCAGCCGCGCCCAGCGCCGCTCGTCCTCTAGCTCGCCGATCATCACAAGCAGTTCGTGGGTGTCGTAGTCTACCCAGCGCGAACCGCGAACCACCGGGGACGCAGCCTCCGCTGGGCGCAACTCCTCGCCCTCAGCCGGAACGCCCGGGGCAAGGCTGATTCCTGTGGGCTTGGTTCCCGCGGGCCTGTTCGGCTCGTTCACATCGCTTGGCGCTTTTTCGGTGGGCATTCGTTCTTGAGGAGCCTCCTGGGCACTCGCGCCCATCGCCCCGTTTGAGTCCTTTCTTTCTATTCTCTCATCCGGACCGAAGCTCTGCCCAACGCCCCGGCCCGTACAATTGATTCTGACTGTAAGACGCGAAATTAGTCGGAAGGGAACCCTTTTTGAAAGCTGTTTTTCTTCGATTGATGGCCAAATGGAAGCTCATAGCCCTTTTTTTGGCTAATTTTTTGGCTAAGTTCGGCGTTTGGGGCGTGGGCGCGGCCGCGCTGCTCGACTCGTCCACAATTCCCATTCCCATGGACGCCATCCTGGCCGGCTACGTTTGGTATGACAAGAGCCATTTCTGGCTCTATTGCCTACTGGCCTCTGTGGGCTCGGCCATCGGCGGCCTGCTGCCCTACGGACTGGGCCGGGCCGGGGGCGAACTCTTCCTGCTCAAGCACGTCAATCGTAAACATTACGAGAAGATACGCACCCGCTTTGAGCGCCAGGAGTTCCTGGCGATGATGATTCCCTCCATGCTTCCCCCGCCAACGCCGTGGAAGGCCTGCGTCTTTGCCGCTGGCGTCTTCGAAATGAGAATTATCGCCTTCATGCTCGCCGTCTTCTCTGGCCGAATGGTCCGCTGGCTGGTGCTCTCCTTGCTGGTGATCAAGCTGGGTCCGGGCGTGGTGGATGTGGTGCAGCATCACGGGCTGGCCGTGCTGGCCATCGTAGGCGGCCTGGCGGTGATTGGCTTTGCGTGGTGGTGGATGCGGAAAAAGAGGGCCGGCAAGCTGGATGACTAGGGGTCTTCAGAACCCATTCAGTCCAGCAGCTTCACGATCTCCGCAAGGTCGAAGCGGCAGATGCTGCCTGGCAGATCGAAGGGCTCTGCGGGAAGCGGTTCCAGCTTTCCGCCGCTATAGCGGAAATTGCGCCCGGAGGGATCTAGAACCAGGATCGTATGAATGCCCATTTGCTCATATTCGCCGAGCTTGGTCATCATGCGTGAGAGCGTATCCTCCGGCGAGAGAATCTCGAAGACCGCAATGGGCGGATGGGTAATGACCTGCTCAACGGGAAGGTTGCGATCAAGTATGGTCACATCAGGAATGCGAAAGTTGCCGGCAGAGACCTGAATGCGCAACTCCGCGGCAGCCCGTACATTCCACTCGTGACGGCGGCTCCTGAAGAACTCTAGAATCGCCGCTTGCCAGTCTGCATGGTTCCACTCGCCCATCGGTCTCTCCACGATGACGCCGCCCACGTATTCCGCATCCGGCTCGTAGGAGCTGTTCAGGTAGACCTCGACGGGCACGTGCAAAACCTCTGCCGTAGCTGCCATGGTTCCTCCTCCCACTGGGTCTCGGTGTGAAGCAAGTAGAAAAACTACTTCCCTTCCAGCGCCACCTGCGTCCGCGCCGCGCTAAAACCTCAACCCCGCCGATAGCCGAAGGCCGCCGCCTGGACGGCCAGTCCCCGCACCAGCACCGGAAGCCCAAAGGCCAGCCCGGCAACGATGGCCGTCGAAGCCAGATCGTTGCGATAGAACGGCACGCCCGCCGCAAGGCACGCGCCCAGCCCGCCCAGCGTGTGCGGATATGGATATGCGAAGCCGCTCAACCAAGTCGCGTAGTTTGAGACCAGGAAAAACGAGGTCGGCCCCAGCAGCACGCCCGCCGCCACGCGCACCAAGGTTGTCCGCGCCCGCAGCAGAATCATCCCCAGCACCATGGCCATCCCATACCACGCCCAGGTGGCCGCGTAGAGCTGCCACGCAAAGGCATAATGGTAGCTGTAGACGGTGAGGAAGTAGTCCGTGGCCATGAGTGCGGCCAACGGCACCAGCATCTCCCGCCACGGCCGCCGCGCGCCAAAGTACAGCAGAGCGCCCCCCACTGCGGTAAAGTTCATCCACCCCGCATGGGGCAGCAAACGGCTCAACACGGCAACCAGCAACAGAAGATAAGCGGGCATGTACACCTCAATTCAGTATTCCGTCGCCGCCCCAGGGGAAAAACGCTCCAGGCGGCGAGTCCGGGGTCCCCAGCGACAGGTCTTCGTCGCTGGGGTGGTAAACGGCACTCCATTCATTCTGCGGGTCGCGCGCCGCCGGGTCAACCCTTAAATCTTGACGCGATGAACAAATCTTTTCATTTGGGACAATGCCGCTCTACCGCTGCTCCCGCCCGTTCATCGCCTCGCCCGCCTCGTCGCGCCCGTCCACGATATAAACCCAGCCGCTCAGGGGCTTCTGGCCAGGGGTGCGGCCAGTTCCTAGAAACGGATAGTCGAAGCGCAGATCGTAAAACTCGACCGTCGTCCACGTCCGGTTGCGCGCCACCCGCGGTGGGGTCATCCCTGGCGCCTTCATCTGCCCCACGTCGCGAACCACCGCCCACGTGCCCCAATCCAGATAAACCTGACCCAGCAGCGTGCGTTTGGCGGCCTCCGTGGCCGCGGTCGCCGCCGGCTTGTAGAGCACGTCCTGGCGCGGGTCGCTCACAATCTCCCCGCTCAGCGTGTTGATCTCGGCGGTCTGGTAATACTCCGCCGTCTCCAGAATCGCGTGCCAGTGAAAGAGGTTGATGGGATAAGGCTCCAGAGCCATGCGCTTCACTGGAGCCGTCGTGATCTCGGCATTTTCAACCAGCATCCGCGCCCGCCCCTGCTCCGCCCAGCGCCAGCCCCACAGCAAGACCATCCCCGTCAGCGCGAAGATTGCCCATCCCCGCCCGCGAAAGGCCTTGCGACGAACGCCAATCTCCCCGCCAATCAGCCCCAACAACGCCGGAATCACCAGCGCCGCCAGCAACAGAGCCCACAGCACCGGCTCGGCAATAAAAACAAAACTCCCGGCGTACCAGCGCGGATTGAAGGGGAAAAACGGCCGCAGGCCGTAATTGTTGGTCCAATCCAGCAGCAGGTGGCTCAGCGCGGAGAGCAACGCCGTCAGATAAAGCCAGCCCCAGCGCAACGCCTGCTGCGGTGCCGTGGGCAGCGCCGGGGGCGCTTTTGCGTTTTGGTTGGGGGGATTGGCCTTGCGAGAGCGCCGCGTCCGCCGCCAACGATCGAAGAGCCAAACCATCCCCACCGCCGCCGCCGCCACCAACGGCACGGCTAGGAAGGTATGCGTGATGCCGCGATGGTGCTTCAACCCCTCGACCGGCCCCGCCAGCCCCCCCAGCACGTCGATGTCGGCAGCCTCGGCGGCCAGCACGGCCGCCAGCGTGGCGTAAGCCGTCTTGCGATTCAACCCCGCCCGCCCAATGCACGCCCCGGTCAAAAAATGAGTTATTGGTTCCATAGCCGTCTGCAAACCATACTACCCTGCTCCCCGGCCCCCTATAATTTTCTCCATGGGCGAACGATCCTCCCCACACTCATCTCCGGCCCAACGCGCCGCCGAACTCAGCGCAGAACTGCGCCGCCACGAGCATTTGTACTACGTCCTCGACGCGCCGGAGATCAGCGACGCCGCCTACGACGCGCTGATGAACGAGCTCAAGCAACTCGAAGCCGCGCATCCCGAACTCGTCACCCCCGACTCGCCTACCCAGCGCGTCGGCGGAAAGCCCGCCGAGGGCTTCCGCAAGGTCGCACACTCCCGTCCCATGCTCTCGTTGGACAACGCCTACTCCGCCGACGAGCTGGCCGCCTGGGACGCCCGCTGCCGCGAGATGGCCGGCCCGTTGCCGGTGGAGTATGTGGCCGAATACAAGTTTGACGGCCTGAGCGTGGCGCTGCGTTACGGTCCCGCGGACGGCGGAGGCTCGAGGCTGGTTGCTGGATTGACCCGCGGCGACGGCCAGACTGGCGAGGATGTCACCTCCAACATTCGCACCATTCGCAGTGTGCCGCTCAGTATCTCCGCTGAAAAATTGGAGAAGACCCGCCTGCCGCAGGGATTCGAAGTTCGCGGCGAGGTGGTCATGCCGGAGGCTGCCTTTCTTCGCATGAACGAGGAGCGCGAGCAGCAGGGGCTTGCGCCAGCCGTCAATCCGCGCAACGCCGCCGCCGGAACCCTGCGCACCCTCGATCCCGGCATCGTCGCCAATAGGCGCCTGGTCTTCCTCCCCTACTTTCTGCTGGTGGAGGGCGAGTACTTTCTTGAAAGCCAGAGCGCAACCCTCAGCGCGCTTTGGACACTCGGCTTCCGCAGAGAATCTGCGCGGACGGTTCTGCTTCCCGCGCAGACCCCCGAGCCGGTCCCAACGGTAGAGCAGATGATGAACTTTATCAACCGCACGGAAGCCGAACGCGCCACGCTGCCCTACGAGATTGACGGCGTAGTTTTCAAGGTGGACTCTCATGCCACGCAGCAGCGTCTCGGCTACACCGGCCGCGCGCCGCGCTGGGCCATCGCCTACAAATTCACCGCCCGCTCCGGCATCACGCAGGTCAATGCCATCACCGTGCAGGTGGGGCGCACCGGCAAGCTCACGCCCGTCGCCGAGCTGACCCCGATCTTCATCGGCGGGACAACAGTAAGTAGAGCCACGCTGCACAACGCCGACTTCATCGAGCGGCTTGGCCTCAAGCTCGGCGACTGGGTGCGCGTGGAGCGCGGCGGCGACGTGATTCCCAAGGTTGTCGAAGTTCTGGAAGACGCAGACCATCCGCGCGGGAAGCAGACCTTCGTATTTCCTTCGGAATGCCCGGAATGCAAGAGCGCCGTTGTCCGCGCAGAAGGCGAGGTGGACTTCCGCTGCGTGAACGCCGATTGCCCCGCCAAGCTGCGCGAGAGCCTGCTCCACTTTGCCTCGCGCGGCGTGATGAACATCGAGGGCCTGGGCGAGGCGGTGGTGCAGCAGTTGCTCGATCGCGGCCTTGTCCACAGCGTCGCGGATCTTTACTCTCTCACCGTGGAGCAGTTGGCCGGCCTCGACCGCTTTGCTGAAAAATCCGCGCGTTCGCTCATCGAGGAAATTGATCGTTCCAAAGCCGCCGGACTGGCCCGCGTGCTGATGGGCCTGGGCATTCGCTTCGTCGGCGAGCGCACCGCGGAGTTGCTGGCCGAGGAGTTCGGCTCCATTGAAGAATTGAATACGGCCTCCGCCGAAGAGCTGGAGCGCGTGGAAGAGGTTGGCCCGCGCATCTCCCAGGCGATTTTGGAATTCTTCGCGCAGCCGGCAAATCTGGCTCTGATTCAAAGCCTGAAGGATGCCGGTGTGGAGATGACCGCCGAAAAGCGGCAGCGCTCAGCCCAATTGGCGGGGCTCACCTTTGTTCTCACCGGCACGCTGCCCACGCTCACCCGCGAGGCTGCCAAGGCGAGGATTGAGGCCGCGGGCGGCAAGACCGCCGCTGCCGTCAGCAAAAAAACCAGCTACGTGGTGGCCGGCGAGGAGGCCGGCTCCAAGCTCGACAAGGCGCGCGAACTCAAAGTTCCCATTCTGGACGAGGCCGGACTGCTGGCGCTGCTTGCAGCCGCGCCGGCCACCCACTGAACCCCGCCTCATCCCCGCGCGGATTCAGAGTGCCGGACTCCCGCGCTAACAATCTGGTAGTGCGCATCAACGGAGAGATGGCCAGAAGAATCAGCAACAAGTCAAACCACACGGCAACCTCACAATTCCATCTCATTGGCTATGAACTGTAGCGGTGGCGTGCGGCCACGCCCGGATGACGCTCGACGGCGCGCAATTCGCGCTCCCGCTCACGCTCCCGTTCCCAGGCCGCTGCGCGCCAGTTGCGCGAGGCATAACGGGGCGGCTCGTTGACGGCGACCGCGGCCTCATTGATGAGCGCCCTGACAGGCAAGGCAACCAGTTCCATCTGCATCCGGAGAGGGGGCCGAGCCGGCGAAACCGGCGCGGGCGTGGCAATCAGTTGTGCGGACGAAACCGGAGCCGTCGTGGCAACCTGCCGCGCGGGCGAAACCGGCGCAGGCGTGGCGATGAGCCGCGCGGAGGACTCGACCTCTTTGTAGGCCGCGCTCGAGGTCAAGCTGGTATCGGACCCCCCGGCCTGCCCCATCACCTCGTCCTCAACCTCGTTCAGGGTGGCCCGCGGCGCACGCGCTGTCAAGGCTCTGGCCATGAAGTCGTCCACCAGCTTGTGCAGGCAGGTTTGACCGCAGAGATGCTTCGAACCCGGACGCAGGCGGTTGCGCGAGTTCCACCCGCTCACCCGCAGTTCCTCTCCCTGGTCATAGGCCACAAACCAGTGGTTCGTCTGCTTCTTCTCCGTTCCGCAGATATCGCACGATATCGCTTGTCGGATCACACTGTTTCCCCCTGTTCGCACATCCCTTTCGCAGCTTGGACGATTCCCGCCCTTCTCTTGGCCCCTTTACGGCTGACAACACAATACGCGCAAACCGCACAGGCAAACCACATGGAGAACTCCCGGAGTTACCCATCTCTATTTCATCGCATATCCAGTGAAATCAGCGGGAGGAGAAGAGAAAGAATCGAGGATTGGGGCAAATGCGGACACAGGACGCGTGATTGTCCTGAATCGGAACGCACCGGTTTATTCAATTCAATATTGCACGGAAAAGGATGGAAGGAGTCCGGCAAAAACGGTTGGAGCGAAAATCACGGGGTAAACAGGCTGCGCACCCCGCCTTGAAAGGGCACGGCTTCAGCCAACCACGGAACGCAATCCCGTGGTCCCCGGCATCGGGTCTTTGTTACTGGGGTGGAAGTGGTTGAAAATCCACTTCTTCGGGGGCCGTGACCCGATGCCAATCGCTCCCTCTACCGGCTTGGCGCCAGCTGCGCAAAGTAGCCCGCGCGCGTGCGTACGGTGTAGCCACGGTCATAACAGTAAAGATAAATGGGACGATATGCGCCATCCTCCTTGAAGTCGGCCGGAGTATAGATCAGCGCGTACTGGCTGCGCAGCGCTTCTTCGATAGTGTGAAAGTCATTGGACATCTCCTCCACCGAAGGCGGAAAGAAAACCTGGCCGCCTGTTTCCTCGGCCATCTGGGTCAACGCCTGGTCGCCCTTGCCCCGGCTGGGCGTCCAGTTGGTGCTGATGGCGTAGATGATAGTCTCTGCCCGCTGGCACATCTTGATGGCCTCATCCTGATAGACTCGGCTCTGGTTGTCGTTGCCGTCGGAGATCAGCACCATCGCCTTGCGCACCGGCTCCGGGCCGCGCTCGGTGAGCAGCTTGTCGCGGCAGGCCGTGTAGACGGCATCGAATAGCGCCGTGCTTCCGGCCGGACGGATCCGGTTAACGCCCGTCTCCAGGGCATCGATATTGTTGGTCCAGTCCTGGTCAATCGTGGAGGTCTCGGCAAAGTCCATTACGAAGGCGCGGTCGCTGCGGGTCTTGAGAATCTCCAGCAGGAACTCGATGGCCGACTGCTGCTCGAACTGAAAGCGCTTGCGAATCGAGGTGCTGGAGTCGATGACTATGCCCACCCGCAGCGGAAGATTGATCTGCTGGTGGAAGGACTTCACGCTGGCCGGCGCCTTGCGGTCGTCCAGCAGCGCAAAGTCGCTTTGCTTCAAGTTGGGAATATAGTGCCCGTGCTTGTCGGTCACGGTGAAGATGAGATTGACCTCATTCACGTTCACATGTCCGATGAGGGGCGCGGCCTCTGGTCCGGATGGCTGCGGAGCGGCCTGCGCGGGCGCCGGTTGGCCAGCCTGCGGGGTTGCCGGCGGGGCCGCGGGTTGTTGCGCGTATAAGGCGGCTGCCGCAAACGCCGCGGCATACATAAATCCTGAAAGTTTTCTGGTCATAGCTTTTCCATTTTATCAAGAGCACCCCGTCTACGCGCCACACTAACGCAAATCATTCCGCTGGACGGGCCCTCTTCCAGCCGGCTCAAAAACGCCTCCAGCTCGGCGGGCAGCGGCGCCTCCAGTTGCAGCAACTTCCCCGTCCCGGGGTGGGGGAACTCCAGCCGCGCGGCGTGCAGAAAGTTTCGCCCCAGCCGCAGCCTCTCCGGCTCCGCCTTGCGCCGCGCCGCCTTGGAGGTCGCGGCCTGCGAGGCCACCTGGTCGGTTAACTGCCCCGAGCCGCCATAGAGCGTGTCGCCCACCACCGGATGGCCAATCGATGCCATGTGCACCCGGATCTGATGCGTTCTGCCGGTCTCGATGCGCACCTGAACCAACGTGAACTTGCCAAATCGATTGGCCAGCCGTCGCACCACCTCGTAGTGGGAGACGGCCGTGCGGGCGTCGCCCAGCGGTTTCGCGGTCATGCGCGTGCGCCGCTGCGGGTCCCGGCCCACGCTGGCGTTGATGGTTCCCTTGGCCCGCTCCACTGTCCCCTGAACCAGCGCGATGTAAGTCTTCTTGATCTGGCGGCTCACGAACAACTCCGCCAGGGCCACGTGCGCGCGGTCGTTCTTGGCCACCACAATCAGGCCGCTCGTGTCTTTGTCCAGCCGGTGCACAATGCCCGGCCGCAGGTCGCCGCCGGTCGCGGAAAGCTTCTTAAACCTGTAGAGCAATGCATTGACCAGCGTTCCACGATTCCGCGCGTCCTCATTCTGCCCCGAGCCGGCATGAACCATCATCCCGGCTGGCTTGTTGACCACCGCGAGATCCGCGTCCTCGTATATCACATCCAGCGGAATCTCTTCGGCCATGGCCCTGAGCGGCGCCGGACGCGGTTCGCCGGTAACGTCGATCCGCTCGCCCCCATGCAGCTTGAGCGAGGCCTTCTCGCGCTTGCCGTTGACCAGCACATCGCCCTGATCGATTAATAATTGGACGCGCGAGCGACTCACGCCCTCCAGCTGCGCAGCCAGAAATTGGTCAAGCCGCTGCCCCTTCGCCTCCGCCGGCACTTCAATGGTGCGCTGTTCCGCCATCTACTGCCTCGTCTTTCGCTGGTGTTCCGTTGCGTTCCAGCAGCACCAGCCCGCCAATCACCACCAGCGCCGCCGCCGCTATCTGCGGCCCATCCAGCGCGCCGCCCAGCAGCGCACCCCGTCCCTCGGGATCGCGCCAGAACTCGGTGACAAAAATCGCCACGCCGGCCCCCAGCATCAACAATCCCGCCACATCGCCCGATTGCCGCCGGTATGGCAACCAGACCAGCAAAAAAATTGAGAGCGTAAGAAACGCCAGCGCCGCATAAGCCTGCACCGGATGCAGCGCAACGCCCAGCGGCGCCCCGCTCCACAACGCGGCCAGCGGATGGGTATACGTGACCGCCCAGCGCGCCGCGATTCCACTCCCTGCTTCGGTTCCATAGCCGGAGCCGGCCAGCAACGCTCCCAACTGCTCGAAGGCCAGCCCCAAAGCCAGCGGCGCAGCTAACGCATCGGCTGTTGTCCACAGCGGCAGCCTCTGCCAGCGTCCATACAAAACTGCGGCCAACCCCGCGGCCAACCCTCCGCAGCAGGCCAGCAGCGGATGATGAATCATCGCCAGCCCCAGCAGCCACATCGGGTGCAGGCGCAGCTCACTCCAGTTGAGCGCCACCAGCAGCAGCCTTGATGCCGCCAGGACCGCAAACAGCGCCACCACGCACAGGTTCCACACCTTCCGGCCGTCGAGTCCCGCGATGCGCGCCGTGTGCTGCGCCACCAACAAGGCCAGCAACACACCCAGCGCCGCCGAAACGCCATAGGCCGGAATCAAAATCGAACCGAGATGGAAGAGGACTGGATACACCAGTGTCAGAATACGGCATGAGAACCGGAGGCACGGCTATTGCCGAATGCGGGAGGAAGGTAGAATCCGGCCCACGGGGCCGTGGGTTATGCGCTGGTGAACCCTTCCTAGGAAGGTGGAGCTCTCCGCGGTTCATTAGGCATTCCGGACTGGCGGACACGGCACACAGAACCGATTGTCGAGTTAAGCCCCTGTTCACGAATGTTGGTTCAACCAGCGTTGATCGCCCACCTGCTTTGCAGGCCGGTTTCTAGTGTGAATAGTAGGAGTCCTCGCGAAAAAATACAAGTCTTGCGCGGAATATGCGTGGTGTGCTACCGTCTTTACCCGCCGCTTTTGGGAACCTCGCGCCCGAAATGGCGAAGGCCTGCTCGCTGCATCCCAGCGGCCGGCCTACTTTTCCACCTCTGGAGCGGGTTTGCGATTGGCCGCCTCCGTGGCCCGCGCAATCAGCTTCTTCAACTTCCCCTCGATCTCCGCATCGCCCACATGCTGGTCTTCCAGCACGCCGTCGGCATCGATGGTGAAGGTGGCCGGAATCGCA